>Ga0179591_1282260_pt1 | contig 14609 bp, 15 predicted proteins | sample CZOMad2_1_08_16f_FD_182891 | JGI IMG/M metagenome (GOLD analysis project Ga0179591, IMG submission 182891) | Vadose zone soil fungal communities from Angelo Coast Range Reserve, California, USA - CZOMad2_1_08_16fungal (PacBio error correction) | ecosystem: Environmental > Terrestrial > Soil >...
AACAGCTTGAATCCGGGACACAGGTGATGGGACCAACGCATACGCGCAAAAATACGACTTTAAGCGAGTGGATACGTTTAAACTTTTGCCCGATCTTTTATCTGAGGTGTGTAGCACACCGAGAAAAGGGAGGCGGCCTCCGGTCTGAAACTAGGTATAAATAACGAAGCAAACAGGGTCGCAGTCCAAAAGAGGGGCCCTCCAGGGTAGGAAAAATCGAGGGAATTAAATTCATCAAAAGGGGGGAAGAGTCTTTGCCTCTCGGAGAGCGGGACCAGAGTGAGTAAACGTGTCAACAACTCATCTAAGGCCCTACTGGAAAAATTGACGTCTAATCTTATTATGATAGGGTCTTAACCCACTAGTTCAGCGAGAGGGACCAAAGTGGTGTGCCAGAAAAAAGAAACAAGCCTGAGGAACTTGATTAACTGGACGAAAAACACCAAGGAACGAAATGCAAAGAAATAGAAAAATATTTCTAGAAAATTTCCGGGAGAAAAAGGGAAGAAAAACTCTAAGAAAAAAAGAAAGAACTCAGAAAGAAGCTGACGTAGCAAAACAAAACCACAAGAATCAGTTTCCCGGTGAAATACCGTAAAGAGAGTTAAAAAAAAACAGCCCCACCTTCAAAAGTTACCTCATTGTCACAAGCAGAATCTTAACTGTGCAAATCCTATGCTAGCAAACAAATACGTATTGCAAAAGAAACAAGGGAATCCCGGAGAAGGGGAGGGAATGAACGCCACAAGACGATAGGGCCTCCGAGAGCACACCATCTAACAATAAAGGGAAATGTAACCGATTGAACGACAAAAACATAGCACAAGAAGCACATACAATACGCACTAAAAAGAAGAAATCTCGAAAAATCAAGAATGAAACTTTAAGGGCAAATAGCAAGTTGCCCTAAATCTTTTCATAACTCAAAAGAAAAGGAAACAAAGACTACTTCTGTGCACGGGGAGCAAAGGGAACATTTTGACCGGTAAAGAAAAGAGACTACTAGGAATCGGGAGTTAGGGACATCGATAGGGAGCGAAAAAAGATCCGGTTCCGGGTGACGGATGCGTAGTCAAGAATATAAAATGTTACGAACTAAGGGACCTGCCGAAAGAAGAGAAGAGAATCTCACAGGGAAAAAAAAAAAATGAAACTACCTCCATAAAATGACAAGGCCAACATAACTGTTAAAGAACGGAAAAGGGCGGTGGGTAGGCATATGGGCAAACAGGCGGTAAGCGTTGGTGGCAGGAAATAACGTTGGGAGAGACAGGCGAACAAAAGGGGAGAGACGGACAGACAGGGGACACTGTACCCTCGAATTGTACGGTCGTTAATAAAAGGATGTCGGAAAAGGGGAATCTACTCAAAAGAGAGATTCCTTATGAAGACAAAACGGCAAAGGAAATTGCCTATGTAAGAAAGGTGGGGGGGGGGGGACAGGACTGCATGCTACCCCGGGAGGGGGGACATTTTAGTTCTAGAGGAAAGACCTGTCTTCGGGGGAAAGGAAAAGACACCCTTTGACTACGAGGGTAGGGGACACCCGTGGTAAGAGGGATGAAATATGTAAAAACGAGAACAAAGGAAAGAAAAAAAAAGCTTCGGGTAAAGGACGCAAATAAACGTTTTGATGAATGGCGGGAGTAAAGGAGCACCTCTCTCCCAAAAAAAGCGCTAAAAGAAAGAGGAAGAATAAGGTTCAACAACGTACTTGCGGGAAAAAAAAGGGGGGAGAGCAAAAAGTGAAGGGGCGATTTTGTTTGGTTTAAAAACCGGAGGAAAAGGGCGGAAGAGGAAAAAGGCACGGGATAACAAAGTTTATATAAGCCAAAGCCTAAACAGTTACGAAAGAAACCTGGCAGACTCTGTGGGCAAAGAAGGGGGGAAGGGAAGAGGCTACTTGAAGGGGGGGGTGAATTCTAAAAGAACCGAGGGGAGCTAAGGATCTACAAGTAGATAAATGTGAAAAAAACAAACCCCTGAAATAAAGTCAAGCATTACAAGAGGATATCAAAATTTTAGTGGGGGGGGGAAGGATGTCAAGACTTTGTCGATGAGCAGAATATACCAAACTGTGGGAAAGACCAACAAAAAAGAGGCACCTCCCAAGGCAGGGCCTTAAAGGATGTCTGAGGGCCTGGATTGGAAAGGGAGAGATTGAAGGGATGGGTTAGAGGAGAAGAAAGGGGGGGGGAACATATAAGAGAAATCGACCGCGTCACCGTAGACTGGAAAAGTTACCTTAAGGAAAAGCGGGCCGGGCAACAGTCAACACACTAAAAACCAGGAGGTCAGATGAGAAAAAAAAAAGGATAAAAGAAAAGGAATTCCAGGGGAAAGAAAGCGGGGAAAAAGGCATGCTCGGGAGAGGGGACGGAGAGGGAAGTCTTGGGTATTACACCGAAGTGAAACTTGAAGACGAATTCGTAAGAGCAATAAGGATCCGTATCGCTGTCATGTAGGTGCTGGGAAGGCGAGAATGGTGTCTGACCGGTGAATAGGGACAAAAAATGGAGCAATGGAGGGGAGGATCACTATCAGCCGGTGATTTACCCCATATATAGGAGCAAAGGGTGGGCACCACGGAGGGGTTTTCACTGTACAAAGTAACGGAGAGGACGTGCGAGGGAGAAAAGGTGGCCGGAGACAGAGGAGTACAGGAAAGGCGGAACTAGGAACCCGTTTTACAAATTGGTGTTATAAACGACCTCGTGAAAAAGGTTTCTTTTTTTGTAGAGGAGTACTAGCGGAAGCAGGCCAATGCGGCGGCAGGGGGAGAGGAAAGCGCGAAGCCTTCTGAGTTTTTAATCACGGGCAATTTGAGGCTAACAGCACACTTGGCCAATGAATTACACGAAGGGGGGGGGAGTCGAGAGAAGGGTCAAAAGAACAATTTATCGGAAAGAGAGAAAAATGATCAAATTTGGGGTAAGGACAAGCTACCAGTCCCATTGGAAGCACAATCAGACTTCCGGGCACAAAACATTAAAAAAATGTCTCTTAGACAGTGTCACCGTACAGGAGAGGACGGTTGTCCCCAGAAGGGGGAGGGGGGAAAAAGCAAGCAAAAAGGGAGGCCGAATACGGCAAAACGAACAAACGGACGACGCATACGAGAAAGCGGAAGGTGAAAAAAAGAGAGCGCACGTGAAATCTCTCACGAGACGACACAATTGGAGGAACAGATAGGGGGAGAGCAAAAAAACAATGCTCAGTAGGAGAAGGGCTTGACGGTGAGCCAAAGGGAGGGTGTGCATGCTAAACTCTTTAGGAGTCCGGGAAAGCCACAAAAAAAAAAAAGGGAAAAAAAGAGGACAATACACCAGCTCAGTCTCAGAGAAACAAGGCTGGGCGGCTAAAAAGACAACGCCAAGAAGGATCAGGAGGAGACCGTCAGGGGCAGAGTTTAGGGGATCGGACCGTCACTTAAAAATAAAGACTGGGGGCTGGGGATGTTAGGAACCTTCAAAATCAGCTCTCGGCATGGGCCTGTCTCCCAAGAATAGAAGCAAAAAAAAACCAATTATTTTTTCCTGGTGGGAAAAAGACAAATCTCCAGGTGTGGAGGGGGGGGAAGGACAAGATATACCGAAGGAGGACGGGGAGGTGACGGAAAAGAAAGACACAAGATATCTAGCAAGTGTTTAACTAATGACCACTCATGGGGACTTAAATAGGATAAGAAACGGGGTCCCTCCCTCTCCCGGAGGTGGGAGTTAGGAAACTTCTGTAGGGCAGGAAAAGTAAAGAGGAAACGAAGTTCAAAAGGGGGAGGAGGGGGGGGAGGAAAAGGGACCACCAGCAGAACCCCAAAACTGCTCGGTAACTTAAGGAAAATTTCATGCACTACCAACGAGAAGAGGGAGATTGTACATCTCATTCCCCGGAAAGAGTACAGCGCCCTACTCAGAGAAGGGGGTAGGAGGGAAACGAGAGGGAAATTGTTGACGGGGCTAAGGGCGTTGTAGCTATCGGGGCGGTTGGCGAGGAGTCTCGGTGTAGTTTTTTGGTAAAAAGCGTGCGTTTTACAAGTTGTAAGAAAGGAGAAAGGATGAACAAACCTCCAAGAGAAAAAAAAGAAGGGAGGGAGGAAAAATACTCGAGGGAGGACAGGAAAGAGTCGGCTAAAGTTTCCGTTTACAAAACGTTCGCGGTGGGAAAAGGACTCTGTCATGGCCTGAAAAACCACTGGTGAAGGGGAAAGAAATAAAAGAAAGGGAAAAGAGAGCACGAAAAAAGGAAGGGGGAAAAAAAGGAAAAAGTGTCCACCTAGGGAAAGACCAGTTCGAGAGGGGTGGTAAAAAAAAACAATTACCAAAGAAGGGGGAGTGAAAGAAACTGGCCCCATGAAGTCGAGGCAAAGACAGAACTAAGAACCCGGCCGTGGAAAAAAGGAGAAAGATTGGAAATACTTTCCAAGAACAGGGGGGGACAAAGGGGAAGCTCTAACTAATGGTTCAAAAAATCCACATACCTACCAAAAAGCAACGACAGACAAGGAAACCAAAAAAATCGTCGCGGGGGAAGAAACCTCCACATAGAGAAGGGGATCAAAATCCTAAAAATTTGGGAGTGAGGGGGGAAGAGAAAGGTGGGTATCCGGCCAGGAAGCCAGGGAGAATACTTCAGATCCCCGAGCAGTAGATTTGGGGGTAAGGGGAGGAAATTTGGACAGACGGAACAAAATCATAGCATCGTTTTAAAGAAGGGACTAAGGACCGTTTCACATCAAGAACAAAAAATGCACACTCAGTCCAAAGGAAAGAAGGGGGAAAGAAGACCAGTCAGTACTCAGGAAGCAGAGGGAAGAAGAATTAAACGTAAGCTATCTTAATAATGGGTAATTTCTTTACTCGGTACACAAAACCTACTAAGAAACTTTCTAAATAGACGGTCCACACAGTGGAAAACAGAAAAGGTGCTGAAACACAAGCTGGATGGGAGGGGGTAGGGTCGGGGTGGGGGGGGGGAGAAGAACAGACCATCTCTGAGAAGGAAAAGGAGGCAACTTCAGGAAAAAAGAGATTCTGCTTCCACACTCCAATAAGGGAAGGAATAAAAAGAAGAGACAATAATTTGAGCTGGGTGGGGTCAGTGCTTAAGAACAGCGGGAGATTGCTTATAAGCTGTGATCTGTAATCGTGTAATTTTGGGGAAGACGGGAGTAACTCACCCTAAAAGAGAAGGGGGCCAAAAAAAAGAATTCGATTAGAGGAAAGGGAAAAGAAGACGGGAGAAAATTTAGGGGATGTACTCTACTCTCAAAATAAAAAAACGAGAAGTGGGCAATGATATCGTTAACCAAAGGGGGTGACACCTTCTACATAGGTGTGTCGAGTCATGAAGTGTTGACTTAGAGGAGGGAGGATGAAGGAAGGAAGAAAATATAAGGAGAAAAGGGAAAGAGGACTCCACCAAACTGCTTAAGTTCTGGTCTATGTGTGTAGAAGAGAATGTGATAAGACGGTGAGGGGTGGGCACAAACTAACCTTAAAAGGATCAAAAAAAGGTTAAGTGGTAAACCCAAACATGAAAAAAAAAGATAAGAAAAGGTCCAAAAAGTTGTTAGCCAGAAGGAGAAAACCAGTGTCATCAGAATTGCTAAAGGGGGGCGGTCTAACAAGATAAGAAAAAGATGCCTTTAATGAAAAGAAAAATAACAGACCTCTGTAAAAGTAGAGTCTAAACAATAAAGGTGGAAGAGAAGGAACCGGCGGAACGTAGAGTTTTTCAATAAGGAAAAATTAAGAAAACAACTCAAAGACTGGTTGGAAGAAGGAAGAACACAAACCGGCCAGGGAAAGATCTTAAACAGGAAGGGGAAAAAGCAACTGCAACTGGGAAAATAAGCGCCACGCATATCTGTAACTGTCTAGAGAAGGGGGTCAAACCGGGGAGGGGGAATAAGTTACGGACTATGTTGTAAATAAAAGGAAAAAAAGCATATCTAAATCAAAAGAAGAGACGATCGAAAAAACAGCCAGAGAAAGGGAAAGAACACAAAGGAAATACGGAAAACACTAAGAAACAGACACTACAAAAAGACATCCAGTACAGAAAAGTACCACTTCAAAAGAAGTAACGTTCAGAGAGGGGAAAGTTAATAAAGATCAAGAAAAAAACCTACTGGCTGCCCCATAAAAGTTAGGAAAGTGGAAATACGAGGGCAAAAGAATTATAATTTCCTCGAAAGAGGGAAGCGCTGATTGGGGGAGGGGGGGGGACTGATTGCAGACGGAGAAGGGGATAAATGACAGCAAGTCTCAGAAAAAGGAATACAAGCTTTCCGGTCCACGGCAAAAAAAGGGAAATTGGGAAGACCTGAAAAAAAAAGGCATCACCTGTTATAGCGAAGACACTCCTAAGAGTGTGGGAAAAGGAAATCTTGATGCAAGGAGGAGGGGGGAGGAGGAGGAACAAACACGTTTGTTAGGTTCGTAATCCACTAAACAAAAAGCCAAATGAAAAAACAAACCGATACCTAGGAAATAGAGAAGGGGGAGGCAGTGAAGAGAAATTGTGTGGTAGGAGAGTAACGAAAAAAAAAGAGAAAGGGGAGAACTCGAAACAACAGTTGTATGAAATTAAATCACAAAATGCACAAGCAAGCATAAAGCGGTATCCCCTGAGGGGACATTGACTCAATAAAAGAAAGAGGTACCAGCAGTGGAGGGATTGGAAAAACTTCGAAGGGGAGAATAACAGGAAAAGATGAAGCTATAAAGGGAACCGACCTTAAAAAACTCGGAGCATCGATGCCTAGTCTTGTACCACAGAAAATGACAAGAAGAAGAAACGGAACAGAGGAAGAACAAACAACTGTTTGGCCACCTTTAAGAGGTAGGGGAAAAAGGAAGCGAACAATAATTAGAGGAAAAAAGAATAGATACGGATACTTAAGAAAGAAGAGGAACAAGGGGAGAGAGGCAGACAAAAGGGGGAAAGCCTTTGGCGGGGGGGAAAAGGTTGGGAGATACGTAAACGAGTGAATAACACCAGGGCGGTCAATGAGGGATGTCAAGTTAGAAATCAGCACGAACCACACACAGGGGACCAAATTGAAAAACCCTTTAGGAGGGGACAAAAAGTCCGAAGGGTTACTTAACCAGAAAGGAGGATTTACTTTTCAGGGGGGGGAGGCAAGGTACATCGCGCGGGAATACAGAGAAATTTCAAAGGTCAGCAAACTGGGAAAAAGAAACGTCATCAAAGAAGGGGAGAAAAACTTTGGAATGGGGGGGGGCGCAACTTATTCCTAATGCAGGGGGAAATAAGGAAAACTTATTTCTTGAAGAAAAAAAACAGAACGTTCTATTCCTCAAGAGAGAGGTTTTGCGAAAGGCAGGTAGGAGTGCCGGTCATGGGGGGAAGGGGGAAAAGGGGTTTGGTTAAGGGGGTGAAGTAAACATACTTATACTGACCACACCAAAGTACGAGAAAACAAAGACATGCAAAACGGCAAAACACAAACATCAAAAAAAAGAAACAACGTAGGTAAAAGATCGCGGCATACATCAAGAGATAACAAAAAACAATTAGCATCAAATAGGGACATCTATTTGATTAATTACCAAAAAGGTCAAAAAATTCAACTAATACAAGGGAAGGAGGGGGGGGACGGCATGTGAAAAAGATAGAGGAAAAGGTGGAAAGAATTAACTCATTTGAGAGGAAGAGAAAGAATGCTATTAGGGACTGTCGTGACTGGAAGTTCATATTGTTTGGAGTGTACCACTCCCTCAAGCACAGGTTGTCCTGCAGAGCAATATAAGCGGCTGGGCATGGGAGGAGGAAAACAGAGACTATCTAAGCTGGCAAAACGGCGAGCTTTTTTCCACGACTACGGGGGAAAACATACCTCATGGGAACTGCGTTCGCCCTTTGTGAAACAAGAGGGGGCGAAAGCGCCTAAAAGAGGCGGGAAAAAAGTCAGGCACAGTGGAGGGGAGAGAAAAGAAACCCCTTTGCGAGGGGTTGAGGATGACTCAAGCGGCCGACTCTCGAAAATATGGTTAGTGCCAAAGGGGAGTTTCACCTGACTTGGATGTCCACCAGCAAAGGAACAAAGAGGGGAAGAGCAGGGAAAAAAACAACTGGACAGGCACGTGGTGAGAGACGCATCATAAGTTCCAAATCGTGCCAGAAGTCATGATACGTGGGACAAGGGTCACATCGGGGGAAAATTCATGAGGGGAACAAAAAGGAGGAAAATTAGCCGGAAAACATAACACCATACAGGATGGGGGGAAAGGGGTGGGAGATGCAATGTGCTCAAGGGTAGGAAGAAGGTTCTGACACTCCTTTCAAGTCCTCTACAAAAAGACACTGACCATAGACAAAGGGGACGAAGAAAGAAAGAAGTCTGACTGGGGGAGTAACGCTCATAAAGGGAGATGGCCTGAAGGACGGTACAAAAAATCTTGGGCCATGATAAAAAAAATCCGGGAAGGTCCGCTTCCTAAAGAAATAGGCCAAACATGACCACGAGAAAAGCGAAAAGCGTATAACATAAAAAAGGGGAGGGAAGAAAAAAAACAATCCACCGAGTTGCGAGACTTAAGACTTTTGGGTCTGTGGGTCTCTTCGAGTTCCTCTGTGTTCCAGTCAAGGGGGAAATCGTCACTAAAGTCAACAGATCTCCCCCTAGCGAGGAGAAAAATAAATACGAAGAAATACACAAAGGAGAGGGGGAATGACAAAGCCATGTTAACCAAAGGGGGAGCCTTTCACCTTCCCGGAGGATGACTAACAAGCGGTCTTCGAAAGTAACTTTGAGAACACAGACAAGACCTCAGCTAGATAAAGGGAACTGACCCCTTAGGAATGTGTAAAAAAGGGAAGACACTTTGGAGTGCGCGTTCGAAGCCGCACGACGGGGGGGAAGCCAACTAAAGTACTTAGGACAGGCCAAAAAAAGTGGTTCCTGATGGGTTTGACGTATTTAAAGTGAAAAACATCCAAAGCTGCGCGCAGGGTAAGGAAGGCTCTTTCTTTTCAGACAGGCTGGAAAGACAGTAGAGTCTTATCACGAAACAAAAAAACCCCAAAACAACAAACAACCCCCAAACACCAACAAAATCCCCTTCGCTCATGATTCCCCATCAAGAAAGCAGGGTTCTTTACACCCGCGAATTTAAAGTTGTGTGGCGTCTTTAAGTCAGGGGATGGGGGGAGAGGGGCTGGATGAGGGGAGGGGGAAGATCGGTTCAGTTGGAGGAGGGAACGCAAGTCCAACCCGTCGTGTGCACCGTCGTCAATCATGTCACTCACAAAAGACAAGGGGGACGGAGGTCGCCTTGTTTCCCTTCGGAGGAGAGTGGGAAGTACACTGAAAAGGAGGGAAGGAAGATTCGATGAAATATAGCAAGAAGACAAAAAATCCATACACGGAAGGAGACAAGAGATAAAACAACCCGGATGATGAGCGGAAGAATAGAGGGCTGCCCTCTTACCTGTCCGACGGACAGTGGAAAGAACCGGTCACCTCTGGACAAGTACAAGAAATGGGATGCCCCCCTTTAGCCTAACGGAAGGGAAAAGGAAAGGGGACGAAATACTACCAGGACGAGTGGAACGAGGGGGGGGAAAAAGGGGGGCAAAAAAGGTGGGCGACAATTGAGCCGTATTACATCCTGGAAAATTGAAACCCTCCAAGCAAAAGATCATAAAATCCGACCGCAAAAGGCACTAAAAAAGGACATCGCGTTTTAACAACAAGAAGAAAAGAACTGGATCAGGAGCAAGAGAAATTCATAAGCTAGAGGGGGGCAGAATTATTGGGACAAGAAAAAAAAGAGACTTCCCCAGATCTATCAGAGGGGGGGGGTAGATTTTCGCTCACACGACAGGAAACCCTCAGGAAGGACAGGAGGGTTGAGTCGTCAAAAGTACCAACCGGGAAACAAAACAGGACCACTACAATTAGACCGAATCACAAAGTAGTCACCGAGAATTTAATAATCCAGAGAGAAAGATCAAAACTGCTGAATGAAGGGGATTGCAGTCTTGAGGAAAAACCACACCCTATGATAAGAAATCTTGAAAGCGTGGCCAGGACACAGACCGGCCCACCAAAACAAAAACACATATGTATCCTGTGCGGACTTTCGCGGGATTAGAATAGAAACATACACGGCGCATAGAGGGGACCACTCACAGCGGCAAACAAAAAAACGAGACACGCGAGCACATTCACCCGGGAAACAATCCAAGATAGAGGAATCACGAGACTTAAGGGTTTTTGAGTATCGTGACTCATTGAGACACGACCGGTTTCTGTGGAGCTGTAAACTTTAGTCGCGGCAGTGGGGGGCGGGCAGCGAAACAACAATAAAAGAGTTTAGCGCCAAAGAATTGCTTAGGATAATGCCACTTTAAGCCTGACGAATATTCATTGAATACAAAAGCATAACGAGGGACGAACCAACAAAAAGGGGAGAGCAGGGGCACAAAGGTGGAACCGCTCGGCAAGTTTAAGCATGCCTTGATGACCGCTTGCGCATACAACAGATGACATTAAGGAGCACATATTGAAGTTCCAAGGAAAGGAAACCTGACAGGACCGTAGCTATCATCTGAAAAGCCTCCTACATTTTCAAAAACAGGTTTTGTGAGGACAAAGAAAGCATTAGCATAAATTCTGAATGACCAGCAATCCACAAAATAATATATAGTCACTCATTAAATAGGTGACAGTCGAAAAGTGCCTTCTATGTCCCCAATGTGAGAAAGTGCTAAATTTGGGCGTGGGGAAGAAAGACCATCAACGTAGAGTGGATTACAAAGAAAAAAACTAAAAACGCCATCATACACAACAAGAAGGTCGCATCCAATTACCGTCGCACGCGACAGGTGCATAAAATCAGAACAACATCAAAGAAAAGTAGGGTCTGGAAACGGAACAACGTGGGGGGCCCATAAGGCCCAAGGGGGTAAACGCGACTGGGGGGAAGAAAAATTTTCACACCGCCGGGAAAAAAGTCGGTACTCCTTTCCATACAAGAGAGGGAGAAAACCCGTCCCGTGAGGGGAACGGAAGCCCGTAGACAATAATATCTATGGCAAGCACAGGAACAGCTGCGAAAAAAAAAGCATCTACCCTTCGTTCATGTAGAGCGCGTCACACTCACCAATAGAAATGCCAAGCACCCATACCCTAAAAACCGGAAGAAAAATCGGCACGGCCGGAGCGGATCAGACACAGACAAGAAATAGGACGCAAAGTCACGTACACAGAGGTCATACTCCCCCAAACACACAAAACAACGAGAAACAGGTGTTGGACCTTGGGAGCGAGGAAAGAGGGGCGAAAAAAGATTGTTGGGTTTAAGGCAGAAGTCCGGGCGAGAAAGGTTCAAGTGGGGGCCCCTGAGTTAAAGTGCAGCCGCTCCTTAGGCTGTTGACGGAACGAACTGGAATATACGTATATTGGGGCCCAAACAAATCCATTACCTAGGAACCTAAAAAATCCAAAAAGAAGCCCTGTGAGACTCAAACCTGGACTGCATCAATGAATTCCTAGCACCGGTAGAACGGGGTAAATAACGGGTGTATATTAACCATTTGTAACGAAAGTCAAAAACCAAATGGAACACGAGGATACACATGTAAAAAAGCCAGAGGATGAATAAAGTGTGGGACGAAAAAAAAAAAAGCTACCCGTATAATCTCGGGCCTCGTTTCTGCCACCGTGCAGCATTCCAAGAAAAGGATCCTACTTAAAAGTGTTGCGGTAAACAAATTGTGGGGGGCGTCGAAGGACTAGGAGTCAAGGGGGGGGGGCAAGGGATCTTACGTCGATCTAAAAAACCAAAACACAACATAATGAACGAATGGGGGACCCGGAAAAAAAAACGGAAGACGGCGGGCAAAGCACAAACCGACTTTTGACACAATAACGCCCTTCACCCTCCCTAGAGTTGAACATATCTCAAAAGACTCAAACGGAGACAGGAGCGATATACTAGGGGGCAGAAAAATTACGGACAACCAAAGTGGGAAAAGCTGATTTTTTGATCGGTAAGGGGGCGTGCAAAAGGGAACACAAACAAAAAAAAAAAAAAAAAAGGGGAAAAAAAAAAAACAAAAAGAGGGGGGGAGAGGGTTACTAAACGTGGAAAAGCCAGGGCAACCAATTTGGACATCGCGGATCAAGATTAGGCAGCACAAATCACAAAAACCACAGGCCCACACAACCACAACCCCACGCCACCCCACCCCTAAACTGTTATGTGAAATACCACGAACAAAGAGCCCAAAAAGGTCCGAAAACTTTGACCGGCTAAGATGCAAAACGTCGCACCCCTCCCCATGGAGCCGACAACCTGTGGAGGGGTATTACAACGAAGACACGCTGGCCCTCAAAGCGTTCTAAACATTAGATTAGAAAGGTACTCACAGCAAATTGCTGAACTACCGCCATCAAGATACAGATGTCCAATAAAAAACCTCTGGCCAGGGGGCCACTTCTATAATCGTCCGCCTATCAAAACGTTATTTCACCCTACACGCCCAACGAAAAGGTCCCTAAAAATCGCAGGGCAGGGACAAGGAGGATCGGCCGCGGTAATTGAGCAGATGATAAGGCTTTTGTCTGGGCAAAAGAGAACCATATACTAGCTTACCGGTCAAACCGTTGAGTCGCTTCGAAAATTAAACTAATGAGAAAAAAGCAGCAAACAACTCAGAGCGAAAAAAAACCGCAGTCGCGGCAGACGATCACATAAAAATGGGGCTAAGTGGCGAATCAAAAAGGTATTGGGACACCAAAAAAGGTCCCAATGTTCAAATGGAACGGAAAACATAAATAAGAGGAAGAAGATGGCGGAAACTATAAGGGGAAGTGCCCATCGGCACCACGTGCGTAGCCGACGGGATTCGAACAAACCAAGAGGAGCTAACGAGTACGAAGGGTAGGCTATGATAGGAAGGGAGTCCAAGACCTAGCCAACACTAAATCCCCAGGCACTTATAACGAGAAACATAACCAATCGGGTCTGGAGAGAGACCCAAGAAGAAGTCGGCAAGAACACTGATGACAAACGGGAATGGGGGAAATCACCCATCTTAAATGAACAAACCGACTAGACGGGAACAAGATAAGTCAAAAAACGGGCAGAAGAAAAAGGGGAAAGAGCATACGCGAAAAAAAGACCCGTGTATGGGGTCATAAAAAACTCCAACAACGATTCTTCAGTGGGGGCGGAGCGTGCACTTTATTACAGCGTCAAAGTCTCCAAGCCAAAGGCACTTCTTCCCAGTGGGTTTCAAAAGGGGAAACTAAACAGCCATTCCAGGGGACATCCTCTTTCATCAACACCGAAAAAGCCCTGTAGGGAGCATGTCCGAACCCCCCAGCCACAGACATAAAGGAAAAAGAAAATTAAAAAAACGTGGGGATACTACAAGGAAAAAAGAATTAGACGGACAAATTGTCAGGCATCATATAAGGACTGCATGGGACACTACTGAAGGGGAAACCGTCAACACAGTCGACTCAATGAATCAGAGGGGGGAAGCGACCGGAATTCAAAAAAAGGAAGGGTAAGCACCAGTCCACCACCATAAGACGACCGCTGTCAAAAGAGGGAAAAGGATGCGAAGCCAATCTGCACTGATTGCCAACAGCCGGGAACCTGCTTCTCAGACAGAAACAATCAAATTCAAGAAAGTCAAAACCAAAAACAGGTACCAATCAAAAGACCGGATAAAAAGGACTCGAAAACTCAGCCTAAAGCCGTATGGCAACTCACACGGTGAATGCGTGCACCGTCCCGGGGCAAACCCGTTGTCTCAGCGATGGGGGGGTTAAAGACAGGGACTATTAAAGAAGCAAGGAAATGGCAGACCGGAACAAACACCCAACCTTTATTTGTGGGGCGAAAGTGCAAGAGTCGTCACCAAAAAAGGAAAAAAACGAAAGAAAGCTTCCAAACAACTAACCGCTCAAAGGGAACAAACTCAACCGGCGAAGACACGAAAAAAGGCCAACGTCCAACGACCAAAGCGCCAAGCTGCTTTTGTATAGGGAAACCTCCGAATTTATGTATCGGTCAGACCAAATAAAAAATCACACGTGGTGCCGGCTTGGAGACTTAAAGTCTGCTCTGCGGAAGAGTCTCCCGAACCTAGAACGAACCTAAAAAAACAGACCAGGACGTGGGGCTGGAAAAGCAAAGGTTCGGAGTGCCCAGGTTTTGCGAGGATAACCCGAATGGAAGAAGAAAAAGGGTGGACTTTAAAGACAAAATGCAAAGTAAAGATGAAAGCTAGCTTACGGGCTTCAAACAAAAGGATGCCTGTAAAAAGCAGGCCTACGGGGACTTCGTTCGAATCTCCGCTGGAGGGGGGAAAGAGATGAAACGTTACGAGGCACGCATGCAAACTAAACCAAGGACTTACTGCGGGTGTCCTTATTTGAAAAAGGAGCAGACGAAAAAAAGCTCGCTAGGGAAAGTCTCTCCCTGGAAAGGACATAAGCCTTCCCTGAACAATAAGAGTTGATCATGTCAGAGAAAGTTAGAGTCACGTCGCGTACACGGGTAACAAAAAAGAAGTGGAGGGAACGGGCGGCCGTGGCTTTGAGAGATCGGGGGAGCCGGTAGGAG
>Ga0179591_1340674_pt1 | contig 14609 bp, 17 predicted proteins | sample CZOMad2_1_08_16f_FD_182891 | JGI IMG/M metagenome (GOLD analysis project Ga0179591, IMG submission 182891) | Vadose zone soil fungal communities from Angelo Coast Range Reserve, California, USA - CZOMad2_1_08_16fungal (PacBio error correction) | ecosystem: Environmental > Terrestrial > Soil >...
AGCGGACCGTCCGAGTTTGCACAAAATCGGGCAGTTACGCGCCTGTACAGCGTCATCATAGAAAAGAGGACTACATTTCGCATAAAAAATGAGGAAGGGGGACGCAAAAAAATTTGCCGTGGGGGGGGGTTGCTGCGGAAGACGCCTTTGAATGAAATATACACAAAAGGTTTTGCAAGTGGGGAATTTTGTTTGTCAACCTGAAGTAAACAGGGGGAGGAAACCTTCGTAGAAGGAGGGAAAAAAAGGCGGGGAAAAGGGGATGGGAAAACGGAAGAGGGGTAGGCAACGGCAGGGAAAAAAGTCGAAACAACGAGGGCAAGGGGCCCAGTGAAAAGGAAGAAGGGGGGTAATTAACTTTTGGGAAAAAGAAAAAGGAGGGGGGGCACCTAGAAGGGAGGGGGAAAGTTTATTCACTGCTAAGAAAAAGGGAAACATGAGACGAGGGAAAAAAAAAAAAAATATTCTGATGCTCACTGGCTACGATAAAGGAACAGCTATTCCTGGACGAAAAGAAAGGTTACAGGTATGCAAAAGGGACTGGAATCCGGTTTCCAGGGAAAATTCTGGGTACCGTTATTTCTGGTCATCGATATGAAAAGGAACACTTTGCGCCTCAAAGAGAGGGAGGGGGAAAAACATCGCTTGTCCAGAAAAATTTACCAACACGTATAATGCTAAAAATTTGGGAAGAAGAACCCGTCGGTGCTAGTGTTACAAAAAAAGGGGGGTTACGCTACTCGGGGGAAATGTCAGAGGGGGGACGAGGCCACGCGTAAGAGCAAGATGTCATCGAATTCAGAGTCAGAAGGTATAGATTAAGGTTCTTTGAGGATGTTTTGCCAATGGAACCAGAAAAAAGGGGAGGCTTCGACTGCGGGGGGAAAAGAAGACCAACGGTCATTCGGAAAAAGGTGTGGGGGGGAATGGGGTTAAGTTTGACACTTAGGTTCAGAACAAAAAAAGGCCGTCCAAGAGAGAGCTTTCCAAGGTATTGTGTCAGGGAAAAAGAGGGGGCGGGTCCAAGGTGGGGGGAAGAAGGAAAAAAAAGAAGAAAATTCTGCAGGGAAAAAAAAAAAAAAAAGGAAGTGGCGTCCCCTTAACTGCAAGGGGGTAGGGGGGGGGAGAAGGGGCCTCCTGGAAAGAAAGAAAGAAGGCCGACACTCACAGAAAATGCGGGCCATAGGGAAAAGCTAGAAGAATGGAGAGTACGATGAAATACTGGCCTTGGCCCATCTCTAAATGGTGAAGGAGGGGGGGTGGGGCATCCTCTGATTTTTTCGAGGGGGGGAGATCTTTCAAAAACACAGGGAGAGGGGGGGGGAAGGGCAAAGGAGTCACGGCAAGGGGAAAAAGATTTGCCATCGATCGAGGTTCAATGCGAAGGACCCCAATATCGGGCAAGGAAGAAAGTTGAATCACGTATATTAAAGAATCGATGCCCCGTCTAAGGGGAGAAAGAAAAAAAAAGAAGAGAAACACCTGGAAGAAGAAATCGCGTTCAACATTGGATAAACGGGGAACGCCGTTTTCACCTCGCCCTAAAAAAGATTCAGGGGGCTCCGATCATGTTAAGCGGGCTCAGGTACGGCAAGGTATAGCTTCTCGAACGTTATCCAAAAGAAGGGGGTTGTTTGGAAAGTGCAGGGAAAAAGAAACTGTAAACCATTACAGGGCAGAAAAAAAAAAGGAAACGACCCCCTTTGAAGTAAAGAAAAACCGGCCAGAAACGGCAGCCCCGAAACCCACCCCATGTACTAAAAAAAAAACTTCGACCGCGCCAAACGGGGGAAAGAAAAAGGGAAGGGGGGGGAAATTTTCAGGCGGAAAACAGGATAATAAGCGCTGGAGAGAAAAGGGAAAAATGCATCGTGAACCGTATATCCACGCGCGGAAAAAAAAAAAAAGAAAAGAAAGGGCCTCGGCAATCGGAGGTAAAAAAACAGAAAAAGGGAGGACATCCATTCCGTATGGAGAAAAGGAAATATTTGTAATCTCTCTCACAAAATAAGTAAGAGAGAGGGGGGGTCCACTATCATGAAAAAAGAAGAAGAGGGGCTGGGGTGGGCCTAAAAGAGGGAAAAAAAAAAGGGGAAAATTAAGGTTGGCCACCTAGACTAAAGTGTCCGCAAAAGGGGGGACTCGTTCACTAATCCCCCCCCCCCCCCCCCCCCCCACATTCCCCCCCCGAAAAAATCCATCTCTATAGAGGAGAAGGAAAAGCCCCAAACATCTCAATCGTCCTGCAAGATCAAAAAACTTGAGTAACGGTGTTTCGGGGCCTGAAAAATGCACGGGGCGAGCTTTAAAAAGGAGAAAAGGGGGCGTTGAACCAGGCCATCGGTATTTACAAGAGGGGTGGTCTTGGGCCGATCCCTCCAAACAACTTCCGAAAGGAGGGGGGATCACGGGTGGAGGGGGGGGGGGGAAGTACCCTTTTGCCGAATGAGAACGCTTAAAAAATTGCCTTTCGGAGCAAACAGGGGGCTCGGTGGACCAAGGGAAAGGAGAAAAGTAAGGGCAAAGGGGGAACGCGGATGCCGATTTCTTGAATATATAGAAAGTGACGCGCCCTTTTTTAGAAAGAAACGAAATATGCGGGAATCAAAAAGAAGAAAGCGATTCGGATGTGGAAAGAAAAAAGCAGCACATGGCGCATTGACCTAAGGGAGGAGCTCGAATGCCGTGACTACGGTGACGGAAAAAAACCTGTTTTTGAAAAAGAAAAGGAAGGAAAAAAAAACCAGCACCGAAACTAAAAGGGAGGAGAGGCAATCTATCAGAAAAAATACCAAACTCACCAAAAAGGGGGGGAAAAGAGATGCCAATGCAGTCATCCGACGCTCCCTCGTCGCTTGAGAATTCCAACGCGTGAAAAAAAAAAGCACGTTTGACCGTGTGGGGGGGAATCCTCAATAAATCGTATAGATCACTCCGTGAAAAACGGGCGCCACCCAGGGGAGGGAAGTCTTGCGAAGACAGCAGCAGGGCTGGCGTAGCTGAAGGTGAACCAGAAGAGGTCTGGCGTTTTCACCAAAATGCATCTTCCATCCGATGCAAAGGGAAAGGATACAATCGTTTTGGGGAGAATGTGTATGAAGGTCAACCTAACCGGAAAAATTTCCCTATACCGTGTGTAGAGGGAAAAAAAAAAAGGGTTTTTTTTTTGAAAAAAAGGCCGCGGGAAAAACCAAGGTTACCTGTGGGGAAAACCGGTGAGCGGTCCATGAAAGGAACCTCCCTCTCCGGAATCAGAAAGGAGCATGCCCGGAGAGAGGAAAAAAAAGATATTCTCCAAAAGGTCATTCGACGGCCCATAGTCCCACTAGTAAAAGAAGAGCTTAAACAAGGAAAAAGCTTGTTGGGGGGGGGGGGAAACCTCGAAAACCCGTTGGGGCAAAAAGTTTTTCGCTGGTGTAACGCAAGGGAATCGGGGGGGGGATTCTTGGTCATAATTCGAAAAATCGGGTTTTTTTTTGGCAAGCGCTACTGTAGCTCAAAGAAGAAGAAAAACGATAAATAGAATAATCTAATTTAAAGACCGTCAAGGAACGAGAATAGGGGAGGAAAGGGTTACACCTTAGTTCAAAAAAAAAGGAAAGGGAGTTTACTCTTGTCGTGACCAGTTTAAAAAAAGGAACCAGCGGCAAAAAAAAAGACGAATGTGTAGCGGGACGTGGAGCCATAAAAGGGAGTCTTTGTGCACAGAAGAATGGGTCCTTCTCATTGGGGGGGGGGGATCCTTAGCACAGTCAAGATCGGGGCTCAACGGAATTCGGCCAAACTAAGAGGTTTCCAGTTTGAAGGAGCGGCTCTTGTGAGAAGGGCCCCCTTTTGTTGCCAGTAGGGGAGAAAAAATGCTTCCTGCACGGGAAAAAAGAGAACTGTCGTTGTCCCCATAACCAAGTGTTTGGGGAAAATCCCAGAATTGCATTAAGGCGGCTACTACAAGTTTACGGGAAAAAAAAAAAAAAAATTCCCCGAAAGGGGAAAAAGGGCTGCTAGTACCTACTGGGGGAGGTTTTAACCCCGCAAAGGGCAACACGGCAGGGCCCTTTCGATTTTTGGAAAAAAGGGAAGAAAATTTGAATTTGGGGAGGGAAAAAAAAAGAAAGACGCGTACAACCGGGGGAAAAAAGGACGGAAAGTTTCGGAGGGGCAACCACTGATGATGAGGAAAATAAGAGAAAGGGAGAAAAAAAAACTTCCAGTACCGAGGGGGGGAAAAAAGGGTTTCGCCGCGGAAAAAAAAAAGAGAAAATCTAAAAAAAAAAAGAAAATCTCTAACAGTTTGAGACTTCTGCTCAAACAGTTGCAGAAAAAGGATTGCCTGAAAGACAACCGGGGGGGGGAAAGTAATTACTAAGCAGCCTGTGGAGAAGGTTGTGTACCAAAAAAGGGGGTTCGCCGATTTGTCTCGGGGAGAAAAACATATGGGGATGGGGGACACGAAAAAAAGAGTCATTTTGGGGGGGGGGGGAAGACGAACATGGCAAGGGGGCAGGGAAAAGAACGGGAAACGGGAATGAAAAAGGGGGAAAAGAAACCGTTCATTATTTGGCTCCTATATTTTTATCAACCGGAAAGGGGGAAAGAAGGAAAAAGGGACCCATCTTCGAGGGGGGAAAAAAAAGAGGAGGAGGAAAGGCTACGAAATACATCCGTAAGGAGCAAAAGTTTCCAGTTTTAAAAAGGGAAGGAGGGACCCGTTAACTCCATCACGGGGGGGGGGAAAAGCCCAACTATTCTTCAGTTCTTTGGGGAGAGGGATGGTCATAGGAGAAAAAGGGGGGGGGGAGCACGGGAGTTTCACGGGGAATAAAAAGTAGTGCCTATGCACAAAAAGGGAATTCCTGAACTAGTGAAAAAAACGAAAGGGAAGGGGCTCAGGCTCAACGCTGGGGAAGACGAGGTGGAGAAGGATAGTACAAACACTCCCGCTTAAAATGAAGGAAAGTCCTCTCCTATTGGCCTAGCCAGGGAAGGGAAAAAGGGGCAGGCGATCAGGAGGCAAGAGGGAAAAAGAGGAAGGCGGAAGAGTTCCTGTTGGGTGGGGTTGTACAATGAAGGGCAAAACAGCTTACTGGCGCGGCGAAAAAAAAAAAAAACGTACAACCCGTTTTCTCGAACAAAGGGACTGGTTTAGTTTTGAAAAAAAGAGGGGGGAAAAGGATAGCCCAAACTATGAGCGAAAAACCGACTTGAAAGGGCAAGGGAAACTCCAGACAGGAAGGTTAAGCTACTGCAGCCAGAGCAAAAGAAGGGAAGAAAGGGGCTCACCCGGGGGAAAAAAAGGAAAAGGAGAGAAGAGGACTGGAGATCTATAAGGCAGGAGACACTTGGGGGGCGAAAGAAGGCCGGCTTCGAATAGTCCCCAAAATCGGGAATACTGCCTGGGAGGAAGGGAAAAAAAAAGTCCCGTGAAAGAGGGGGGAGGAGAAGATTGCATCCGCGGAGGGCGCTTGGGGGGGAAATGACGCCTTTTTTAAAAGCGTTTTCGTCCACCGTAGTCGAAAAAAAGGGGGAGAGCTCCTTTTGAAAAAAAAGAGGAAAGGCCGACCATGCTGAGGGTAACGCAAAAAGGAAAAGGTATGAAAAAATCGCCATTTGATCACGATATTCAGGGGGGATTCTATGCCCCGTCTAAGAGAAAAAGAAGAATCTAAGAAAAAGTGGGGAAAAGAAAGGACTGCGTGCCAAATTTCTGCAGAAACGGAAAACGCATGGGAAAAACTCGCCCACCACCGGGGAAAAGACAAGTCAGGTAAGCGTTTCGGGGAAAGAGGAGGGAGGCAAAGGTATCAAAGCAGAAGAAAAGTAAGCGCGAGAACTGTCGCAAAAAAGGTTGGGATGGCTAGGAAAAAAGAACGACACCCCGGGGGGGTGCCATCTACCCAGCGTAACGAAAAAAGGTGGAAAATTAGGAAGAGGGGAAACGCATCAAATCCCACGGCAAATTTACTCCAAAAATATTTTGGTGGGGGCCTCTTCGACTTCGAAAGGGACGGTATTTCCGTCGTACCAGGAAAAAAGGGAAAAAAGAATACGGGAAAGGGGGGAGGCGAGATTCGTGCCTGAGGAACCAAAGGGGCACTTGTCTCAAGCAGGAAAGGCCTCGCAAATCTCGGTAGGCAAAAGACGTATTTTCTGAATCGTGGAAGGGAGAGAAAAACAACAACGGAAAAGGAAGGAAAAAAAAAGAAAAGAAAAGTATTCCCGATCAGAAAAAAAAGGAATGAATTCAGGGGCTGGGGCCAGGGCCCTTCCTCGTGCCAAAATGGGGGGGGGCTTTGAAGAACGAACTGGGTAACCGAAAAAAACGGGACCACGGAGGGATTCAAAGTCCTTATATATAAAAAAGTTGGTATACGACTGAAATCCAGAAAGAGAAAAGAAGTCTGCACGGGAGGCAGGGGGGAGGCAAAAAATAATCGGGGAGGGGTTCCCTGGAAAGTTCCGCTTGCTCGAGAGGGGGGGGAAACCCCGTGGAAAAACCGACCGCAGGGGTTAATTTGACCCATTGGAAAAAAAAAGAAAGGAAGGAGGACCTCCAACAAAGAAAAGCGGAAGTCTTCGCCCACCTGCGGAAAGGCATCTGGGATAAAGGGAACGAAATCTGACGACATGGCTGAACTGAGGGTTCGTGCTTCACATAATTGCGAGGGGGGGGGGGGGGCTCGGGTTGACCAGGCCAGAATCAGAAAATGGTGCACCTAAGTCCATTTGTTCAGGAAGAGAGAGGTTATACGTGCAAGAGGGGAAAGAAAGAAATAATCGTGTCAACTGGAGAAAGGGACATACCTAAAAGAAAAAAGGGAGGGGGAGGCTTTGCGGTCCCTACACTGAAATTTTGCGGACCCTAGGGAAAAAAGGAGCTCGCACCAGTGAAGATGGGAATGACTAAAGGGTGACGAAAAGAAAAACAACTGTTTTTTTAAAAGGGGAAAAAAATCTCTTCTGGTGTGGCAATAGGGGTGAAAAGTAGTGGGGTTGGCGAGGGGGTTTCCTGGAGGTTGAAAAAAGGGAGGAGATGGGCCAAAGGAAATTGGTTGGAGCAGAAAAGAGACTTCGGGGAAGAGACGATCCCGCACGTTTGGGGGAGGGAGGAATAGCGAGAAAGGGAAATAGAGAAGCAACCCTTGGCGGGGTTTGCTTTTTACGGCGATTTGAACGGTCTGGCAAAAAATGACAGCTCGGTGACCAAGGGAAGTTCCTGGCGTTCCCTTAAGTATTTGCAAGCTTCCAGCCAGAAGGGAAACAAATAGCTCTTGGGGGGAAACCTTAGTGTCACCCTAACTACACCCGTCAGGAAAAGGGGGGGAATATACCGTTGGAGATGATGGGTCCTTCCGCTGTCAAATGCCGATCGGCCCACTTTATTCGGGGTAAATTTATAACTAACAGAAAAGAAGAAAAGGCGTCTGAAAAAGGAGGAAAGCCCTGATCGCTGACAAAATCATAATCCAGAGGAATATTCCCCTAGTTATAGGATGGGGAAAAAAGGGGGGTCGGGAGTAAAAACAAAATAAAAGGGGAAGGGAGTTGTTTTGTTAACCTTAGAAAAAGAAAAATGACCAGAACGCTGCCAAAGCTTTATCAAGGATTTTTTTTGGTCTTTGAAGGAGAGGGGGGTTTTTTTGCAGACGGAGCCACGTAAACGGGAGGGAGGGGGGAAAGGGACTCCCCGGTAGCCTGGAAAAAAAATTATAACGGACAGAACGAAAAAGGGGGGTGGAACGGAAAGGAAAAGGGGGGAAGTACTGTCCTTTTTCACAAAGACAGGGGGACCGGCTGGAACCAGCGCATAAAAAAGAATGGTAATCCGTTAAGCCGGAAAAAAGGGGAGGGTTTCCCCGAGAAGAAAATTCTTCATTGCAACCGTTGTCCGTAGAAAGGAGAATCGGACCGAATCATTCTCCCTGTTTTCTTTTCCAAAAAAGAAAAAAAAGCAAGAGGGGTAGAAAGGAAATGGCCCCTTTGCCATTTAAGGGGGGGGGACAGTGGAGCCACAGAGGAAGACCTGGGAGCCCATTCGTGTCCCAAGAAAAAAATCGTGTGGTGGGGAAAAAGTGCAGTCCGCACTTTCGGAAGAAAAGGACCAGGGGCCTGTAAAAAAAAAAAATTCCCCGACTTGCAAAAAGAGGACTCTACTAAAGAAAGTAACATCGTTCCCAACCATGGAAACAAATGGGCAACAACGGCAACGGGGTGGGGAAAAAAGGATGGTGGAAATGGGAACGGATGGAATTGGGGGAACATCGGCGTACGCAGGGAAAGGAAAGTGGGGGGAAAAAAGAGGGGAGGGGGAGCGGTTGAGAGACTCCAAACACCCCCAACAACGAAGAGGGGAGACACCTCCCGAAAAAATGAGGGACGATTTGCACAAAGAGGGGAGTAAGGGGGAAGGAAAGAGTGAGCGGTCATCAGAAAGGGATACCCTTTCCTCATCAAAATGAGAAGAAGTAGGGGAAAAGCAAAACATTTGCAGGGAACAATGTTGCTGCGGAAGAAAGGGGGGACAATTGTTGTAGCAGAAGGGGGGGGGGACAAGTCGGAATTTGGTTTGTAAAGGGGTCGTCCGATGTGTCTCGGGAGAAAGGGAAAATGGCGAAAAACAGATGGGGGGGGGGAGGACCACGAAAGGCGTAGCAAAAGGGGGGAAAAAGTTGGTGGTGGAAAAAAAAACGAACTGGCAAATGTGGAAAGGGGACCACTTCTACCATCGCGTGAAAGGAAAAGGGGGGGAAAGGGGTCCGAATGAGTGGGGGAAGGGGAAAAAGGAAAGGATTTTAAGCAAAGGGACCCTTGGCAAGGAAAACCCCAATCTTCGAGGTCACAAGAAAGGGGGGCTACTATACCATCCGATTCAGAGGGGGGGGGGAAGGGTCCTCCAGGGGGGGGAAGGAAGGAAAGGGAGGCACAGGGACAGTAAACTCCGGATTCAATGTTTCCAAAGAATTTTCTCCGTTCTTTCCGTTAGAGGGGATGCATTCCCCTCCGGAGTGAGGAAAAAGAGCGCCTGAAGGGAAAAAGGAAAAAAAGGGAAACGAATTCTGAAAGATTAAAAAAAAAAAATGGCAGGGAAGCACGGAAAAGGAAAAAGATCGGGCGAGTTGTACAAAACGAAAAAGACTCGAACGTAAAGTCCTCAGAAAACATCTGAATGTAAAAAAAAAAAGGGGTAAAAAAAGAAAGGTAAGAAGAAATGATGCGGAGGAAAAAGAGGAATCACTTGGTTGAAGGGGAAAAAAAGGGAGAGGGGCACAGCTACTGGCGCGGGGGGAAAATCCATTCAGCTACAACTGGGGAAGGATCGATCCAGGAAGGGGGGGCACTAGGTTTCAAAAAAGAAAACAAACTAAACGTCGCCATCTGGAGGAAGGGTCCAGTTAACTCCATACCGGGAAAATTTAAGAACCAAAAAAAAAAGACAAAGAAAAGGAAAGCTCGCAGCCCCAGCGGGGATGACGTAAACGAAGGGGTGGATTCAGCCGGATATAAGGGATCCACTTTCAACTTGCGGGAAGGGGATGATTTTCTTCTAAAGTAAAAGGGAAAGAGAGAAAACAAATAGATACTGCAGGGAGAACGAATGGATTGAAGAGGAGGGGGGATCGATTGCAATCCCAAAAAAGATCTTGTGAAAAAAAAAAGAAGCTTTCAAAAAAAGGAGGAGGGGGAAAAAGTATTCACGGAACTCGACTTGCCAAGAAAGGAGGTCAATGGCCAAATGCTGAGGGGAAAAAACCTCTGCGTGGGGGGGGGGATCGCCAGTTTGAAAGAAGGGAGAGGGGAAGGGCTCGAGGCCCTTTTGTTCAGGGGCATGAGATAAGAGAAGGGGGGGAAGATCTCATCGGGAGAAATGTCTCTTTATTCAAGGAAAAAAGGGGGGGATCCACAGCAGAAAAAACAGGAAATTCCTGTGCTCCGAAGAAAAAGGGGATGTCCTCTATTCGCAATGTATAAAGGAAGAAGGGTAAATCCGCAAAAGGAGGAAGGAAAAAGGAAAAGCGGCCTTTTGTTTGGGGGGGGGGAATGGAAGACGAAAAAAAAACCTCAAGCAAACGCTGGGGGGGGAAAAGGTCTCTCAGAAGCAGCAATCAACTGTCAGCACGAAAACCACCAGATTTTGAGTCGACGCCGCATACGATGGAAAGGGTCCTGTTACCAAGCCGATATAAGGAAAAGTTAATCATGTCGAAAGAATAGGAAAAAGGGGTATCCACGCTCGGACCCAGAGAAGAAAAAGTGTTCCAACGTAAGGGGAGGAGAGGGGTAGGCCCCCCAGCCCCTGGAGGAGGAAAAATCGTTGTGACATTTTGGTGAAAACGGAAAGATTAGGAAAAGAGAGAGGAAGTAAGGGGTCCAAAGATCAGACCATAAGAAGGGAATTGGTCATTTGGAAGAAAAAAGGGCGCCTAAGGCCCTTACGGGAATTGGTCTTTATAACTACCAGGGGGGGGGAAGAACGCTTTTATAAAAAAGGAAAGTAGAAAAAAAAAAAAAATGATTCAACAGTGCCGTAATAGAAGAAAACTGTTAGGGTGCTGAAGGAATCCCGCTACCGAGAGCCTTCTAAGAGGAAAGGGGGGGAAGTATCCGGGGGGGGAGGCCCCTGCCGTGAAGTTGAGACCCCGTAGACGAACCTTCAAGCGGGTTTCGTTTGGGCGCTGGGAGGAATTTACCAAAGGGGAGGAGAAGCCGAGCAACCTTCCAACTAAAAGAAAATCTGAGGCTGGACGTTCTAGTCCAGACCTTGCCGAGAAGAAAAACTCTTACCTGAGGGAAGGAAATTGCAGCAGAGGTGGAAAAGGCCGTCAAAAAATCAGCCCCCCCCCCAAAAAATGCAACGCGAAAAGAGGGAACAGTGTGGTGAGAAAGGGCGGTACGCACGCAAAAAAAAAACGGGGCAGAAGGAAAAAAAAGGGGAAAGACGTAATATCGTTATCAAAGGGGGGATACAACGCGAAGGAGAAGTAAGGAGAAAAAGCATGGCGCATTTACCCAAAATCCCAGGGGGGGGGGCAAAAAAGAAAGAGACCGAAAATTCCTTTACTAAAGAGCGGAGGGGGGGGGGGGGGGGAAATCCAGTAAAGGAGGGAAAGAAAATCGCGGATGCAGAGAAAAAAAGAGAAAGGAACTGTAGACCAGGCCAGTATCCTATTTGGGGTCTCCTCGTCGAATGAGGGAAAAAAGTCGGGGGAGAGAAAGGGTTGAACCGTGAAAGTTTGTCGCAGTTATAAAGAGAGTACGGTCTAGATCACCAGGGGGGGGGAAGGGAGCCCACTGACTTAAAGGAGAGGAAGTGCTCTGGAAAGGGAAGAGCAGTAAAAATGGGCGCTCCGATTATTGGGGGGGACTTATTGAAAGCTTGAAGGAAAACGTTTAAACAAAAGCTGGGCGAGACCCGCTTTTGTTCTAAAAAGCCCTAACCGTGACAGGGGGGAAAACTAAGACCGGGGGGGGAAAGGGGAGGGTTCCGCTGGCGGAACGAGAATACTGTTGACGGCCCATTTGGAACTAACAGAACTCTCCGCAGAGGGGGGGTCCCTTGACTAAGTCAAGGAATGAACAAATGCTGACCAGGTGAGAAGGAGGCCCACTATAGAGGACTGGAAAAATTTTCCTGCCGGGAGTGGGGGGGGGGAAAAGAAAACTCGCCACCGAGGGCTTTCGATGCAGGAAAGGAAGAAGAGAGGGGGGTTTTGGTAACATAAGGAGGGGGTCAGATTAAGACAAGAAAAGGTTTTTTTTTTGGATAATCGGCAGAATGGGAATCGAAAAAAAAAGAAGAACTCCCCGAGCCTTGCAGAGAGAGAAGAAGAACATAGAAAAAAGAAACGAGAATATTTTGGGGAGGAGGTACCTGCTTTCCAGTGGGAGGAAGGGTCCTGGGAAAGACGAAACAACTGGGAAACCAGCCGCAAAAAGAAGGGTCACCCCGGAGAAAAAAAAAGGAAAAAAGGGGGGGGTATCGTAGCGTGAGCATAAGAAGAATGGGGAGAATTTTTTTCCTTCTCATTTGAAAGAGGGAGGGGGAAAATAAAATCGGAGAAAAAAAAGAACGAGATTCAAAGAACGAAGGGGGGAGTTCCAAAAGGGGAAGGAACAACATGGTAGGAAGGGAATGGGGGGGAAAGACCTTTGCGTTGGGAACAACTGCTGGGGCAGTTTCCTTACACAAAGGGAAAAAAAGCATTTGGTCACCAAAAAAAAAGGACGCATTCTACGAGACAAGTGACTTTCAGGTGAAAAAGGGAAAAAAAAAAAGGAGGAGAGGGGGAAGGGGTTTTATTTAAAAATAAAGGAGCTGCATCAAAAAATGGGAGGGAAAACCTTTTTTAGAGTCAGAGCCCTGGGAGGCGAAACTGTAAAGCGATGGGGGGGTGATACGCAGGAAAGAGAAGCCGACGAAACAAGACTGAGGGAAATCGGAACTGAAGTTTTTCGAGGGGATCAACAACACAAAGGAAGGGGGGGAGTAAATCAAAAGGAGGAGAAAAAAAGTCCAGGTGTTGCACAAATGGGAACAGCCAGGAGGGACCGCTGAGCGTCATCAAAAGAGCCTACATTTTTTCGAGAAAAGAAAAGCGAAAAGGGGGAACTAGGGGGGCTCAAACATTGGAAAGGTTGCAAAGGCGTAAATACGGAATTATTTAAAGGGGGAATAGCCAAATAGGGGTGCAAGTCAGATTTTGGGTAACACCTGAAAAAGGATTTTTTTCAAAGGGTGGTATCAGTAGAAAGGAAGAATGCATTCTGGGAGAAATATGGGTGACAACGAAGGGGGCCATTATCAGTGGAAAAAACTAACGGGCAAAAAAGGGGGGGAGGGAACCATCCCCCAGTCTACAAAGCAGGGTGTGGAAACTAAAAAAAGGTGGCGATAAGGATGAGGAAATTTCACTTCTACGACAAACAAGGGGGAGGCCCAGAGGAGCAACAAGAAGATTGAAGGGGTTAGGAAAAAGGGATACGATAACTCGTGAAGGGGGGGACCGAAGTGACTGCCGCTGGAAAACAGAGGGGCGGGAAGGGAGTCACAAAATTAAACTGAAACTGGAACAGTGACCGGTGATCCCACCTATAGGTCTTGTTCCGGGTAATCTTTTTCATAGATTTTTTTTGGTTTAATGTGCAGGATCCCTGTTAGGGGTCTCTCAAAAGAATATCGAGGGGGATGTCACCTCGTCTAATTCTGGGGGGGGGGACCCCAAAAAGAAAAAAAAAAAAGAAAAAAAGAGGTAATTCTCAGAAAAACCCCCGCCCCATGGTTGTCATCCGGGAAAAAAAAGGGGATCTGAAGTTGTTACCAAACAAGAATCGGAAAAATGGGGGTTGTTTACTCAAGAGGGAACAATTACATCTAAAGGGGGCTAAGCCCTTCTTAAGGGGGATGAGGGGAATCTCTCATTGAAATCTAAGGTAGAGGGCTTATATAAGTCTTTTTTCTTTAAGGTTTCAAAAAAGGAAAGAATGCAATTTGAAAGCCTCTACTGGAAGGTGGAAAAGAAAAAATCCAAGCTCCTCAGGTTGTCTCTTACCCACAAGGGGAAAAAGACCTGGGAGGTGTTACCTTAAGAGGTTTTTCGAAACAAAAAGAGGCGGTAACGTCAAAAGACAAAGGGAGGAAGCTTCCAATAAGTGCGGAAGAAAGACAGGAGTTCAAAAAAAAGGGGAAAAAAAGAACCAGAGCCAAGCTCGTCAGCCGGCAAGGGAAACGCTTTCACGGGAAAAAAGATCTCCTGGAGAGGGGAAGGAGACAATCACGGTTCAAAGAAAAAACAGAGAAACTACAGGAAGGCTTCGAAGTCGACGAGGAAAGGGACGTGTGCATCGAAGGGGGAAAGTTGCTGAAGTCGGAAGGGAGAAAGCAAAATTGTTTCAGCATTGGGAACTCACCACATGTAGGGGAAGGGGCCACCGGTCCACGGGCATTCGGAAAAGGAGAAAAGCGAATCGAGTTCATGCGCCATGCCTGAAAGAAATAGCTACCGGGGAGGGGGGAATAGCAATTTGATCACGATTGGAAGGACAATTGAACTCTAAGGCGTACTATGGGGTTGGCGAGATAAGGGAAGGGGAAAAGCTCGGGAAAAAAGGGGGGGGGGGGGCGCGATGCCGGAAATTGTAAAAAACCGTAGGAAAAAAAGGGCGCAATTCATGAGGGCCTCTTTTCGCCATGTAAAGGGAGAAAGGTCTCAAAGAGGATAGGAGAAAGCATCCGACACTGCGCGAACTAGGGGAGGGGGGGCAGGGCTCGGCGAAAAAAAAGGGGTCCCATTACTCAAGAAAAGGACCCTCCCTTGAAGTCGGGAAAAAAGAAAAGCCCAAAATGCAAGAAAAAAGAAAAAGGTTGACTACCATATATTTTTTGGGGGGGGGGAGAAAAAAAAACCGCTCCGGTCAAGAAAAGGGAAAGAAAGGCGCGGGAAATTTCCGTAGGGAAAGAGAGTGACTATACGGCCCTTTGGAAATTCTTTGCCGTAGGAAAAAAAAAAAAAAGAAAAAAAGGAACATTAGTTCTCAAGACAAAGGGGAAGGGGCCTGAGGGGGCAATGAGGAACCAGCCCCTGATTCATCAGGAGGAGAGTTTTACCCATATTTTA
>Ga0179591_1355962_pt1 | contig 14609 bp, 13 predicted proteins | sample CZOMad2_1_08_16f_FD_182891 | JGI IMG/M metagenome (GOLD analysis project Ga0179591, IMG submission 182891) | Vadose zone soil fungal communities from Angelo Coast Range Reserve, California, USA - CZOMad2_1_08_16fungal (PacBio error correction) | ecosystem: Environmental > Terrestrial > Soil >...
GCCCTACTCCTAGCCATAAAAAGTATCAGGGAGAGGAGTCTCACACGGGGAAGGGGGGGATACACCAGTGAGACACAAAGAAAAAGGAACACCGTGCTCAAAGAACCTGAAGTAAAAGTATAAACGCGTAAGGGGACCGTCGTGTGAGAAAACACCCAGGTGGAAAAAAAACCACTCAGCACCATTCAAACGTTGGGAGGAGAGGTACTTTGCCGTGTCTGCCTTGGTGGGCTTGTGATCCACTCCCGGCCATCTAAGGGTGACTACTTAGGGAGTCTCTAAAATTTCAAAGAGGGGCAGAAAGGGAAAGACGCTTGACATCTCCTGTCGGAGATGACTATCCCCGCCCATGGGGGAAAAAAATAGAATGCGGGAGGCCGAGTGCGAGAAAAGAAAAGAGGCTTCTAAGAAGCACCCGGGGAAGAAAGTTGTCGCGGTATTTCAAGGGACAATTTTGTAGCCTATGGGGGAAGCACTACCCTTGAGAGAGTGGAAACAGTTCAAAAAGGCAGGGGCGCCAAGAGAAGCGCAGGGGGGAAGTGCGTTAGCAACGGTTCAGGTTCGAACACTATGTGTTGTATCATGGAGCACGAGGTTCAAGGGGGAGAACGTATTTCGGATGGGGAATCGGAAGCGGGGAAGGAGAGAGGGGCCGAAAAGGAAATGAGGTTTTGTGTTTCAGAAGTGGGACATACTCCTTCGAATATCACGACGGAGGAATCCGCGTCTATGGCTGATAGAGAGGAGAGGAGGAACTTGTGTGGGGATTGCGTAAGAGGGTTGTGTCATTGGGGTAGGGGCCTGCGGCTTCGGGGGTCTCCTTATCAGAAAAAAACCCCGCACTGGATTATAGCGTAAAGGGGTTCAAAGGAAAGGGTGAAGAAGAGTGGGCGTGAGGAAAAAAAAAAGCGTCCGAGGAACCTTAGCTTTGGGGGAGGGAGGGAAGGGAGGTGGGGGAATACGTTAGGGCAGGACGCGGCAAAGGAGAACTATCGCCCGCAAAGGAGGGGCCATTATTTTTTACGGGAAGGAGGATGAATGGTTGGAAAAGGGAAAGGGCGTTAAACTGAGGGAAAGAAGGCGAGGGTTTGGTTTGCCCGGTTCAGCACCAGCATGCGGTCCTTTGGATATCTTCTTCCTGGCTCGGAAGGGGGAGGGCGTCTTAAAAGGACGACGGCTGATGGGGAACGTAAAGAAGAAATTATAGGGGAGAGCTTGGATAGGCCCTCAGTTCGCGTTTGGTATGGGGATGGGGATACGGTGCAACTTTTCTCTTGAAGGAGGGAGAAGTTTGGGGAAAAAAGTAACCTGGAAACTTTTTAAGGGGGGGGGGAAAGGAGAAGAATATCTCGCCCTTGGGGGGGATATTCAGAACGGAGAAATGGAGTCCTCATTACCTTCTTGATGAAAAGTCATTACGGGGGGGGGGTTAGCGAGGAAGAAAAATTTGTAAGGTGAGGGGGTTTTGCGTCTTTTGGTTGACCGCGGGGGTGGAACAGAGGAAAAAAGAATCAAAAAAAAAGAACGCGCCGAGTGAAAAATGGTTTGGTGGGGGAGGGGGGCTTTAGCCTGCACGCCTTTAAGACCTCATGTTGGCTAAAGCCCACACGGGAGAACTTCAACCTACATCTTGAAACGGAATCCCAAAAATGAGCGTAGGAGACATGGCCGCATAGCGACTCCCGATTGGGGCATAAAAGGCAACTCGTTGAGCTGGATCAGGCATTCGAAAGAAAAGGGGTTCAGGGGGGAAAAGCCATAGGAGGCCTTCTAAGGAGGAGGAATCGTATCACGGGAGGGTACCCGGAAACGCTCAACCCTTTCTTTCCACCATTTCCACTAATCTGTCCGATGTGGGGGAAGCCGGGGGGAAAAAGTTCAGTGCCCGGTCAACAGGGGAAAAAGGAAAGGCCACAGAAAAGCCCGCAGGAAATTTGTCATCATCTTTCCCAGGCAGTCACTTCGAGGTAAAAGGACCACTGTTCTACGTTCTACAGAAAAAGTAGGGTCACGGAACTGCAGAAAAAACCTCCACGGGGGAGGAAAGGAGCATACTAGGCGACGAGAAAAAGAAGACCGCTTAATCTGGTTTTCGGACTCATCGTCTTGGGGGGTGTTCTGCTCAAGAAAAGGAAAGTTATGACGCAACAAAAGGGGGACTTCGCAGAAGACTTTCCCGGAAATAGTATTGAAAGACCGCAGAGTGATGAAGCGGGTCCCGAAACCAGCCTGGTGTACGCTTCGACTGGGGGGGGGCCACCGCTTTCAAAAAAGACGAGCACTGAAGAAGGTTTACAGCCGCATGAGACTTAAAGAGGCGAAACGTGGGACAAGCACCATATTTCTATGAGGGGGGCTCCACTCGTCAGTCCCCGATTTTTGGAGAGAGAGAAATCCGAGACGAGGTTTGAAAACCGCAAGGGCGTAATGGTCAGCTCACCTAGCAAATTATTCTCATTCCGCCTCTCCAGAGAAAAAATAATGCGTCCGCAAGTATGCGCTAAATTCATCATACGGTGGCCCTCGAAGGGGGGGAATTGGCAAAGAGCTGATTGTCGAAGGGGGAGGACGAATGCAGACTCGTCGTTTGCTGAAAGAAGAAGCCGCAGAAGTAAATGTCACGAAAAGATGGGAGTCCACTGCGCCGCGAGCCATCTTCGGAGAGTCGGGCATGCGCTCGATTAACCAAAGGGTTACCAGGGGGGAATTGACCAGCCTCTGAGACCTGAAGGCCCTCCCCTTGAAAAAGAAGGGAGGCTTCTCAATAGCAGTCAGAGACTGATTTGGGGAAAAGGGAGAGGATGTTACAAAAATCATACGTAAAAGGGGGCATAACGTCTTACGCCTCTCTGGGGACATCACAACCTACGGATAGAGGACATAGAAGAACTCGTCGGCATTGCTTCAGGAACGAAACCTTGCCTCAGTAGAATTTTTTTCAAAAAGGTCGTGAGGTTTTTGGAAGGTGTCGTGGCATCAGTGCTGGGGAAAACAATCCCGTCTGGGGGGGGGCTCCTTTTTAGACTAAGGAAAAACAAATGACACGACATCGCAAAAAGGCAGAAATCCGGGCGGGGTTGGTGTGGCGCCGGCTTGGGTTCCGGAGAATCCAGACGAAAGCGAGAGAGAGCTCGAACAAGCTCTCGCCCTCGCTACAAAGAAGACACAAAGCAAGATCCCAGAAGATGCGGGGGAACTTTCCCACAGATGCTTGGACCTTTGTGGAAAGTTTTGGAAGGGCGTGAAGGGAAACCGGCTCTAAACCCCACGAAGGCAATAAACAGGAGTGTATGAGCACTTCGCAAGGCCTCCCATGATGAAAAAAGACCAGGTATCGACCGCCTATTAAAGGAACCAAAACGCGTCGGGTGAAAAGCGCTCCGCCGCCGTCAAAAAGGGGACTGTTCCGTCGGCAAGGTGGCCAAGGGGGGGGGGGGAAAGCTGAGGGTGGACCAAAGATCGCGGGGTGGCCGGACCATTTTGAGAGAGGATCCCCGCTCGACCGTAAAGTTCAAAGTACGGTCATTACGTCGTGCTCTTCGGGGGGATGTTTACTTGCCGAGGGATGTTGGCGTGACATGTTTTGAGAGACCAAAAGGGTTCGAATCTTCCAGAGAGGACGGGTAAAACATAACGGTTTCTGATTGGAGAGGGGGACTGTACCTTTTTTGGAAAAGCGCTTTCTGTCACCAGGGAAGAAAACACCCGTAAAAAAAGCCATGAACAAAGAGAGGCAGGAGGTCAAGAGCAGCCTATACCCAATGTACAGAAGGTCCTTCTGCGGCAGGGATATAGGAGAAGACCTTAGGTCTTGGGGATGCCATGAGAATACATGGACAGGAGTGCACGGTAGGCTCTTCCAACTTTACCCGGGGCAGCTCATCCAATTGGAAGAAGCACCACAGAGTAAGTCAATCGGAAAGGAGAAACACAAAAGGTCTGCCCTTCGTCATAGACCCTGGAAAGGTTTTTTCGGAGGGTGATTCGCGCTGAGAGAGGAAATGCGACCTAAAAGGAACAGCCGAAGTGAATGGGCCTGACCAAAGCCTAATCCCACCGGAGACCGAAACCTCCACACCAAAAGGGACACCGAACGTTGAAAAGGAACGCGAGTATCAGAGGAGGTCCGCTTCTAGGGGAGAGGCTTTGTTAACAGGGGTCCTCAGATAGTTCCGGGCGCAACGCTCTGCGGAAGGCCGACTTGAAACGCTTCTCACTCGGAGGGAGGAAATCCATTAAATAAAGAAGAACCTTAACTGTCCTGGGAAGTGTCAAAGACAGTCCGGGGCCTATAAACAATTGGGCAATCTGAGAGAGCAGGTTGCTCATGTCCGCTGAGAAAGAGAGGAGCTTCGAAGAAAAAAGAGCGTTTGACGAGCTCCTCCTTCGAAGCAGAAAGGGGAAAAGAATGGGGGGGGCTGCATCAGAAGAGAGGACTTCAGCTCAGTCAGTTGCCGAAAATCCTAGTTGGCAGATTCAGCGGGTCAGGGCAGCCGTATCCCTGCAGAAAGGAGAGGGAGAAGGATTCAACGGCCCCAGGTAAAAAGGAGGTAAAATAGATATGATGAATCAGGGGGCGGGTCTCAACTAAGACGTGAGTCCCGCTGATAAAACTCAGCGCGGAGTGGAGAGCCGCATGTATCGGCAAGAGAGATCAGTTCAAAGGGGCTTCATGTCGAAAAACCAATTCGGAACTGGGGAGAAAGAGGGATAGGAAATAGAAGGGGAAAAAGTGCAAACGTTCAATGCCGAGCTCAAGGAGGTTCTCCGATCGGATCCAAAAAGAGACAAAGGAGCAACAGGCTCGAGATCACCAAGGGACTACCTTGAGGAGGAAAGCACACCCGAAAAAAAAAGGAAAAGTTCCTCCTGGACTGAGGGGAGAGGGTCTTCTGATTATGTATAAATCTTCTTCTATTCTACAAAGACAAGAAGTATTCATATCTCCGGTTGAGGAGAGTGTGAAAGGAGGGGGAGGGAGGTAAAGATACCAGATAAATAATGAGGAAGGACCGATCTTACAATCTTATAACACTATCAATCGTTGATAAAGGTGAGGAAGTCGAGTGGACTGTGCGCGGAATGAGGATACTGTGGAAGGAAAAAGTCGATTGTTCAGCAAGGGTAGGGTTCTTGTCTGCCGCGATTTTCTCATTTGCTAAACGGCGATCAACTCCAGAAGGCGGGACTCAAGTCAGAAGCCGTCTCATTGAATAATAAGATCAACGGGTCTATTGGAATGGGGGGGGTGTGTGAGGGCACTTCTCAAAGGGAGTGCTGGCAACCTTTTAAAAAGGAAGGCAGAACAAAGCAGAGAGGAGGATGCTACTGAAGTGTTTCGAATAGCTCTCAGAGAAAGAAGTACGCGGAGGAGTCTTATAAGTCGCGAGAAAATCAGGGGGAAACCGCTGGGGTGAGAGGTGAGAGGCTTGGGAAAAAAATCACAAAGGGAAAAGAAAGCCTAAAAAAGTCCCGCCATCGAGCCAACCGTTGGCTTGAACAAAAAGCTCGGAAGAGAAGACTCGAAAAAAAAAAAAAGAAATGCCCCCGGGTAGGCCGCACACAACTGATTGTCCGTCAGAACTCACGCCGACAAGACCCTAATCAAATGGAGGGTTGAACGGGACCTGTAGCCACGGGAAGTTCTAGATCAAGAAAGAAATCGGGAAGAGCCCAGCTAGCGGTGGGCCAGACACCAATGCTCTTAGAGGCACACCCGGCTAGTAATTGCCAAGGAAAAGGAGGACGGACTCCGGCGAAACCCTCCGCGTGTGGTCCGTCAATAAGATCAGGCGAGAGGGCCGGCCGGTTAATTTTAGGGCCTGCTCAAGAAAAGAAGAAGGAGGCCTTGCTGGGTGGGGGGGGGGGTTGTGGGTTTACTATAAGAAAACTCGGCACCGGCGCTTGTCCAAACGACCAAAGGTTCCCCAATAGGAGAGGAACGTGAAAAAAGGGAAAGCTACGCGCGGGTATCTAGGGGCTGGGCGTAGAGGCGAGATAGCTCCGGAAAAGGAAAGCTCGCTCTCTGAGAATCTGGATTAACTCGCGCACAAAAAGAGAGTCCATCGAGAATCGTCGAGAAGAAAGCAGTCTAGCTTAAGGGAAGGGGGCAGTACCGGCGATGGGAAGGGAGTTTTTTGTCATGGTGAAAAAAAAAAAAGGTAGTGGACAACCTAGAAAGAAAAAAAAAATTCCATTCAAACACAAACCGAAATACGTTGAACCATTTAAACATCTCGGTCCACTGAGGCAAAGGAGGGTGGTGACTTACCAAGAAAAAATGCTAGCCCGATTGGGAAAGAAAGACTCGTCCAGGGAATGATCGCCGGGGAACTGATAAGGAGAGTGAGAAGACTGGAAAGGCGATCATACAAGGGCCGAGAAGCCAAATTCCATGGGACGAAGTTATTCAGGGCAGTAGCTGCAGAGAGCATCCGCGTGGGGTTAGGATCTTGGACAAGATCTTTCAATGGGGGAATGGAACCGTCTTTGCGATAGCGACTGATCTCCAGAATTAATGTCTGTATTACGAGGGAGACGGGGCCGGAGAGGGAGACACTTTCCGAAAGTTCTCACGCATGAGTATATAACAGGAGATGAGCTCTGGGCCGCAAAGCTCTTTACTACACATGAAAAAGAAATCGCAGGCCTCTCTGGACTGAATCGCCCGGTCCGTTCCAATAGAAAGTCGGAAAAAGAAAGAACCTGACATGATGGGGGTTGGGGAACTAAGTAGCGGCGAAAAAAGAATGATTATCATTGGGAAAGGAATGTGGTAGAGATCGATGGACACCTAGGAAGAAGGGTCAGGAAGGAGATTTTCGCTAGGGCTCCTCTACAAGATGGGTTATTAAGAGGGAAAAAAATGGCCCTAGTTGAAATTCTGTGAAGGACCTGGGAATTCTCGGGTAAACATTCATTATAAACGCAGAAGCGGGATTTAGCCCCCAGGAGTCTGACAGACATGGCCCGTTTCTTTACAAGAAACGCTCAAAGGGGAAGAAGAATGTCCAGGGGGTACTCGCCGGAAGGACTGTAGTGCGTAACTTTGTCCAGTTTGGGCAAACTTTTATCATAACCAAAAAAGAAAGAATAGGAAAGCCCGATCTAATCTGCCTTCGTGATCAATTCTCGGCTCCGCCTGAGCGTGGAGATAGCGACCATGTCTTCATCGGGGGGGGGGGTACGGGCCGTCAGGGGGAAGTTTCTAAAAAAAGAGGGAACCTGTAGAAACGGCGCACTCCTAGAAGGAACATGAGTTATTCTGAAAACCTTATTCTCTTTCTGTGGGGCAGGCCTGGAAGGGGGTGAACTTTAGAGGGAAGTCCAAACCCTTTCTTGAAAAGGATGGCAAAATAGGAGTGTGGAACTGGGGGGGCGCCTGTTTGGGGTTGAGTTGCATGTTAACGAACCGGAAAAAGCATAAGGACTTCACAGGCCATGGGTGGGGGGCGGAATCTTTGAAAAACACCCTCTGACAACGTACTCGTCGTACTGAGACTAGAAATAGTTACTCAATAGGGAAAAAAGATGAAAGATGGCTCTAAATCAAGAAAAAAAAGCGGGAGGGAAGTGAAAAAGAAGGGTCGGGAGTTGAAGATTGCGTGTCTTTAGACCGGGGATGAAAAGAAAAGGGAATGAAAAACACACCTCCAAACACAAATCACGGGGGACATCCTACCGAGGATTGGAAAAGTCGGAGAGAGTGTTTTCTCTCTTCTCTGACACCTAAAGGCTTTCCAAAAATCAACCCGTGAAACACCCATTTTTCTAAAGGATAAACAAGAAAGATTCCTCATGCCTCGAAACAGTGAAGAAAGTACTACATCTTAAAGTGAGGGAATTGGAAACAACAAAAAAGGGAAAGAAAGGGTTGGTTGTGCTGAAAAGGCGTGTCGGTCAAAAGAGTGCGACTCGTTCGAGTCACTAAAAAAAAACGGTAAGCCCTCTTGGGGGCATCAACGTAGTCCATTGAAAACCAGAAAAAACTACATGCGGGTATTAAGGAGAAAATAGACACCTTCTTGGTTAAGCACAAAATCCGAGTAAATCTCTACTAAGCCCCAAACAGAATCTAAATCACAAAAAAGCCTGCGTGCTGAAAGCGGTAAAAAACCACGCAAGGTACATCCAGTAGGCAGGACCTCACAACGACAAAAAAGTCATCCGACTTCTGACCGTAAAAACGAAGACCTGCTGCAGGATAGGACGGGAAAGGGGTATCTCAGAGTTAGTCCCTAACAAACATCACCCTAAACTTACAAGAAAAAAAAACATCTCGCGCTCAACTTCCGGAAAGAGAGATGCGCAAGGGAGGTATCAAAAGAAGTTCCACAACTGGGGGAGGCATGGTGCCTTTCGTATGGTTTAGTACCGAGCTTCAGCCTATCAATTCAAAAGGAAGATTAATAGAGTTACCAAAATGAAAAGATCCACCGACAAGTACAATCCCGAAAGAATAGTCAGGTTAGAAGCCGGGAGGTCTCAGGAATATTCAACTGAAGGAAAACCCTCAAGCCAAAACGATCAACGAAGTCTTCCTCCGCTTTCGCCGCCCAGCAGGAAAGTCGGCCAGAAGTCAGGCACGACAAATGATGAAAGAATCGTGGTCGCAAGGGGTAATCAGCGCCAAGCCCACCCGGCGCAGCGCTTAAAAAGGAAGTCCCGCCGTGTCTGCGGGAAATGACTGGTTTAAAACCGGGTGTGCGGCTACAAAAGGGGGTCTCGATCTACCCGGACGCGGAAGCGGGAAAACCGAATGCCCGACGCGGGACAAGTCCTGGGAAGTTTCTTACAAGGGACTCTCCGTCGCGCAAGGAAGGAGCAAAAAGGGTTTGTCAACAAAGGGGCAGGGGGACGTCCGCGCCGACCTTAGATGTAAAGCCTTCGTGTCGGTCTCAGGGGGGACAGTTTATCTTTTGTTGGAGAGGGGTGAGAAAAAGTTCGCTAAAAAAAGGATTGTGAAACAAAACAACCAGTGCGCAAAGGGGAAAGCCACCTCTTGGGGGGGGTGTCTGTCCTTTAGAAGGGGGCGGGGTGAGGGGGGGGTCAGTTTAAGGCAGTCAACTGTAAAAAAGAAGATTAGCAAATTCACTTCATGGGGAAGGATGATCCGGTGAAGTGGGGGGGGGGTATTATCACTAAAAGGTTTGTAACAAAAAGTTTGATGGGGGGGAAAAGGGGAGGTATAAGATAGAAACCCGTAGGAGTAGAGTAATATTCCCTACTAGAGGTCCCCTCAAAGTGAGAAAAGAGGGTACTCGGGGAAAGAGAGGAACCCTTGGGGGGGCTAATACCAAAAAAAAGCAAAGGAGCTAGGAAACACGAAATTCATTGAAGAAAGTATAAAAAGACTCTCTTTTTCCGGAGGGGGGGAGAAGAAAAAAAAGTTCGCAGAAAAGACAACAAAGGAAAGGGTAAGGAGAAAGTACTTTGGCCTTGGACTTGAGTGGGCGGGTACGACAATCAGGAAAGAAAAGGGTTAGCAATGTCGCAAAAAACGCGTTGACGACAGATAAACTGAAAGATGCGGGAAAGGGACGCCTGCGGGAACCATCGAAGGATGAAAAACATTGGTGAAATAGGATTTGTCAACTGGGGGAGTCATCGTTAGCCTTCAAAGGATGCAAGGATGGAGGGGAAAGGAAACGCCTCCAATGAAAAGTATCGGTATGGAGGGAAGTGGGGTAGCAAGGATTTTCCGCACGAGGATGGACCGATCGGGGGTAAAACAGGAAGAGCGCCACGGGAAAGGGGGCAGGGGACTTGGAAGCCAGTTCGCCGTTTTTTTCGTTGGCACTTTGGGGGGGGGGAGAAAACGATCATCTGTAAAAAAACATCAAAAAGATACGATTCGACATTTGCTGAAGAGGTAGAAAGATGGTGAGGGAAGCGGAATCGGAGCGTGTCTGTGTTCGAAGGACTTTATGGTGGTGCATAAGTGCAGCAGAGCACTAACGGGGGGAGCTGAGGAAGCTGCGGATAGATACTTTGAACTTGGGTGGATGTGGCGATCACGCTCGATTATCTGACAGGGGGTTCAATTTGCTAAGGGGGAGAAGATGCGGAGAAAACTGAAGAAAGCGTTACCCTGGAGGAAAGGGGGAAAATGAAGGAATTTGTGCTGGATAATCCGGGGTGCGCGTCATCGAAGATTTAACGAACGAAAGAGGGGTCGAACGGGTTATCACTTCGTTAAGGGCCCGGAGATCACTAAAAGCCAGAAGACGGTGGCGTCAGGAAAAAATGAGTACTTTTTGTTCGTCCAGTCTTGAGGGCCGGCTCGAAAAGGGGGAAAGTCAAACAGTGGTGGGGCGTCTTTCAGAACCAGCATGTGGGGCCTTTGCTGCTTAGCGGCGTAAGGGCTCTTATTCGTGAGGAAGAGAGATGGTCAGGGGGGTGGGAATGGTCCAACGCAAAATATAATGAGACTTGGTCTATACTCAGGATCAGAAAAAAAGGTTCTTCTTGGGTGTGGAGGGGTCAATTTACTGTTGGGCTGAGGAAACCATGACCCGGTGAGCGTCTGAACGGTCGGGGGGAAAGGGGAAACGGTAAGGGAAATGGGGGGAAAAACATCTTCGGGACATGTGGGTGGTTGTATATTCGAAAAGAATGAGGGGTTTTAATAGGACTTCAATGATTGTGCTGAAGGAGGGCAGAGGGTAATCGGGGGGCCGAAACCTGCGGGGGGGGGGAGGTGTTGTAATGTAAGCTGACGAAAAGCGAGAAAGGTGTGGAAGGAGACATACTTTTTAGATTAATCAGACAGATGAAACTTTTAAAAGGGGGGGGGGGAGTTTCCAGAAGAAATCACAGGTGGGGGGGGTTGGGCACCCAAGAAGCCCACACTCAAAAGTACTCACATGTTTTGGAAAAAAAATGTGATCCCGATCTCAGTTGAAGATTGTCGGAAAACGCTCGCTGTACCCAGAGGGCATCCCGGACAAGGGAGTTCAGCTGCGGAAGACATCGAGAAGAAGGGGGGTTGGAAAGATTTCCGAGCCAAGAAGGCCTGGCGCCGCGGAGAGGGAAAGGGGGAGTCACGGCGCCCGACAAAACCGACGGGCACCAGCAAATAAAAGTGTCGATGTCGCTTTGTCAGAAGGTTGGAAGATAGGAGGGATAACGAACATATACACGGAACCCGTTCAAAGGGAACTGAATGCCACTCAGCCCGAACCAAAAAAAAAAAAAAAACAGCGGGGAATCATCGGGAAAACAGATTCACGTCCGGGAGTGTGCGCCTTCCAGCGGGGAGACTTTCCTATCTCCAGCGCCCCCATCCGGTGCACGGGGAAAAAAGAGGAAAATCCATGGTGGAAGCATTTCGGAAAGACATCCTCAGAAGAAGAAAGCAAAAGGTGGGGGAGACCCTCGTAATCTGGGAAGCTTGAATCAAGCCTGGACGTCTTCGGGGTTGAAAATGGAAACGGGAACGTGGGAGCCCAGGAATTCCTTCGCTCTTTAGACAGCCTTTCCTATTCCAATGAAAATGTCCAGAAAAGGCCAGGTCGACTCATCGGGAATGTTGGTGACCGCGTTCAAGGAAAACGTCACCAGGAGGGGCATGGGGAGACCAGAATGTGGAAAGGATACTTCCAAGACGGCATCCGGGAGGAAACATAGGAGTCAAGGCTCGTGGAGAAAGAAAGAAATAGGTGAGGGGGGGGCGATCGCAGAACATCCCGACTTCCGTTGAGGAGAGTTTGAGGGGGGGGGGGTGGGGGGGGGGGGTGGGGGGGGGGGGGGTGGTGGTGGGGGGAGGGTGGTGGGGGGGGGGGGGGGGGGGGGGGTGGGGGGGGGGGGGGGGGGGTGGGGGGGGGGGGGGGGGGGGTTGGTGGGGGGTTGGGTGGGGGGGGGGGGTTTTGTGGGGGGGGGGTGGGGGGGGGGGGGGGGGGGGGGGGGGTGGGGGGGGGGGGGGGGGTGGGGGGGGGGGGGGGGGGGTTGGGTCCAATTGGGGGGGTTTTTGTTGGGGGGGGGGGGAGGGGTTGGGGGGGTGGGGGGGGGTGTTGTGAAAACACCACGGTTGTGGGGGGGGGAGGGGGGGGGAGAATGTGGGGGGTTTGGTGGGTTGGTGAAGTGGGGGGTGGTGGTGGGGGGGGGGGGGGTGGGTGTTGGGGGGGGTTTGTTTTGGGGGTCCCTTGGGGGGGTGGGTTGGGGGGGGATGATGTTGGTTTTGATGTGGTGGTGGTGTTGTTGGTTCCTATGGGGGGGGGTGGTGGTGTGTGGGGGGTTTTGGGTTGGGGTTGGGTTTTTTGGGTTTGTGGGGGGGGGGGGTTTTGTGGGGTGGGGGGGGGGCGGTGGGGGGGGTGGGGTGTTGGTTTTTGGTGGTTGGTTTTGGGGGTTTTGGGGGGGGTGGGGGGTGGGGGGGTTTGGGGTCTCTGCAGTCTCTTAGTTTTTAGCTCCCCCTCTATCATGTCGCTGGGGGGGGACCGAAAAAAGCTGAAGGGAAATCAAAAAGAAATCATCGTCGCGTTATTCTTGATAGAGGCGCTATTGGAAAAGAAAGAGGGAGGGGGGCCCCGCGAAGGAGGAGGGTAAACAGTGAATAATCGCACTTGTTGAGATCTCTCATCAAGGGTGAGGAGACAGCTTATGTCGCGGCGCTTCCACGGCGAACGCGTACTACGCCCATCTGGGGAAGAGGGTAGGAGGAGAAATATGTTCTCGCGGGAAAAAGCGTGCCTGGGATTAAAATATACCTTCTTCGCCCTTTCAAGAGACGGGGAAAAAAGGGTCAGCTCCGAACTCATCAACACCCGGACGACATGGAGTTGATTTATAGTGTAGGTAAAAAAAGGACCAGGTCCCCTTGAAGGGAGCAATACGTCGGACTCCTCTCTTTCGGGCAGCACCCCTACGAGAGGATCTCTAAAAAAGAGGCGAAATTTCTTGCACGATAAACGGATCCTGGAAGAAGGCCTCCGACTGTGGGTTAACAGCTTTTAACTTTCGGGAAGGTCAGGGGGTGGGGGAGGGGAAGGTGAAGAAGAACTTGTGGAAGAGTTTGTGCGCCGGGGAGACCTACAAGTACCAACCATCAAGACAGACTCCGTGAGAAGTCTGCAGCAAACGGCCGGTTCTATCGAATGGGGGGGGATCCTAGAGGGGTGTCGCGAACCTGGGTGAGGTATGGAAGTCCGAAGATTCTATATCTAATAGGAAAGGGAGAAAGCTCTCCTCTCTACTCTCGAAAGAAAACAGATCCCTAATAATTCTAGAGGGGGAGGCAACACCGCACGAGAGAAGAGCCACTGAGGGGCCGTTTTTTACCATCGCGGTGCAAAGAGGACGTCTGAGACCCAACTAAGGTCAAATACTGCGAGTGGGGATACACTTCGCAAAAAACTACATCTGAGGAAATTAAGGAGCTGGGCTAGTGTCCGGAACAAACGTAGTTTGAGGAAAACGCTCCGGAAAGGACTTTGGCGGTGCACGTCGGCAAGTATAGGAAAAGAAGGGTTTTTGAAAAGAAAGAGGAACCCCCGCTCGATGGAAGGGGAGATTTAAGAGTGATTCTCGAGGCAACGGGGTGGGTGCGGTAAACAGAGACGTAAAAGGGGGACCACGAGAAATGCTTTCGTGCGAGCGTAGAGGACGGCCAAAGGTTCTGTTGGCTGGTTGGTGGTCTATACCATCAAGGGGGCGAGGCGTTCTCGCCGAGCTCTTCGGCAACGGGGGGGCTGATTGGCGGAAATGGGAGGCGCTGGGAGGAATGTTTTTGTGACGGTGAATCATCGCTGTCACCGGGGGAAAGAAGAGCAACCGAAGAAAGGACAAAAAGTTCTGAGATCTCGGAAGGATCTACGCCGAATAGGAGGAAAGTATATAGCGCCGGCGACTTCATGCTCAAATGTTAGGAGAAAAATGAAAAATTAGCCTACAGCCTCTATGAGTCCGGGAAGGCTCTGAAAAGGGACCCGGGGAAGAAAATTGTAAGAAAACTAACAGAAGTCAAGGGCTGCAGAGGAACAAAACATTTTCGGAATTCTTCCGAGACCGCATAAGGGGGACTTTTCTTTGAGAGACGCAAGAGAAATGAAAGTGTGTCAGAACAACTCCGATTGGAAATTGGGGGAAGAAGGGAAAACCACTAGACACCTTACGAAAACATCAAATTCCACACACATCAAAACCGGGAACTTTATCACGACATGGAGGGTTCTCCGCTGTCAGAACGAAAAAGGAGGCATGGGGAGGCATTGGGAATCGCTATCGTTAAAAGAAACGCAACGAAAAAAGTGCATCCTCTTGAAACAGAAAAATCACCTAAGCGCTGGCGTATAAAGGGACGCCCGCAAATAGATCTCAAAGAAAAAGTAACAGGCGGTTCACGAAAAGTGGTCCAAAGGTGCTAGCGGAAGTGGCGCATGGTCGCTGTTCAGGTCTCAGCTCTGCCGAATTTCGAATTGAGAGGGGAAGTGACCGTTTGCAACTAGGGAGATTGCAGCTCAGAAGTCGACGTCTCAAAGGGGTTACGAAGAAAGATTCAGAAAGACTCACTCGGATAAGAGGTTTTCGGAAAGGAAGAGGAAAGAGGGAGCGGAACTCCGCCTCTATCTGGTTATCCTGATTCAATAACAGGGTATGAGTAACGGCCCCGTATC
>Ga0179591_1337916_pt1 | contig 14606 bp, 12 predicted proteins | sample CZOMad2_1_08_16f_FD_182891 | JGI IMG/M metagenome (GOLD analysis project Ga0179591, IMG submission 182891) | Vadose zone soil fungal communities from Angelo Coast Range Reserve, California, USA - CZOMad2_1_08_16fungal (PacBio error correction) | ecosystem: Environmental > Terrestrial > Soil >...
ACGGACAAAAAGTGAGCGGGCGTCGGAGAACAAGAGCGTGAGTGGAAAGGGGAGGAAAGGGTGCGACAGAGACAAAGTTACCGCTTCTCCTTGGTCGCGTCAAAGCCGTCGAGAACGGTAATCGCAGTGGGGAAGACGGAAAGATCTCGCTGGAACTTTGGTAAAACCGCGCGTGAAACAAGCAAGTCCATTTTGCCACCTCCAATTCCAGAGGAGTCGATGATGGGCGGGAAAGAAAAAAAATGGCGCCAATTCCCTGCAACTGGAGACGCGATCATGGAGCAGGCGGGTTGCAAGAGGGAGAGTCAGCAACAAGTGGGGAAGTCCAGGAAGACGGCAGTAGTGCGAGTTCTTCGTCTCAATTGGGGGAAACGGAGGAGAAAAAAGGGTGTGTCCCAAAAAAAGAAAATTTATAACCTTTTCCGGTTCTGATCGGAGAACAAATTGAGAGGCGAGGAGGAATGAACTCAGTGTGGAACAGGAGGATGACGAAAAATAGAAGAAACAGGCTCTAAATCAAGAAAGGAGTCGGAAGTGGTGATGCTATCAAGGGGAAGGTTAAACAGAAGCGAGGGCTAGGGGTCACGTCACAAGGATACTGAACTTAAATCGAGGGAAGAGGGTGAGTTAAGAAAGAGGGATGGTGGCTCACGCGGACAGAGAGAGACGAACCATGACGGGGGTGAGCACAAAAGGAACCACTTCAAGGGGAGGGGCAAAAGAAGACTTGAGGGTTCCATTTGGGGGAAGGGAGCCGGGGGGAAGTTCGTGGGAAGTAAAGGACGGGAGGGAAGTTATAACAGTGCAATAACAGGCGGATGGGTAGCTAAACTCCGTGGATGTCAGCAATAACATACGAAAGCAAGGGGTGGGAGCCTTATCCTCTAAACCTCATCGGGAGGAAAAAAAAGGAGTAGATCACGATGGGGGCATTCGCCTCGGGTTTGAGTTATTGGGGTCGGGGGAGGGAACCTCAGGACAGTGGATTTAGGCAATTGAGGGTAAAGAACATGAAGGTATAAGATTGGGTAAGCTGTCAAGGCTACGAATGAGGTGCGAAGCTATCAATTTACCAAGAAAACACTCTCGCTTTGCCGGACAGAAAAAAATCCGGCTCAGGTAATGAGAGAATAAGACAAAAATATCACAGACCGGGATCTTAGCTGAACGGGGGGCCTCCTCATCAACGAGACCGGTGCTAACCTCTAAGGAGGGGGGGGAAAAAAAAACGAGGGAGGAACAAAAGCGGGGAACAAAAGTAAAATACCACTTTGGAGAGAAGAGAAGGGGAGAGGAAGACTAGAGAGGAATGAAGAAAAAACGGCCACTAACAAAAAAATAGCGGCCAAAGGCAGTTTGGAAGGACGGAAGCTGGTCATATTCTGGACCGGGGCTCAGGCGAAAGTCCGTTGGTTAAAACAGGAGTTCAGATAAGGTGAGATTTGGGAAAAGGATGAGAAGGTTAGGACGCTTTCGAGGGCTGCGTTCTGGCTCAAAAAGTATTAATGTGTCCTCTTTGCGAAAGTTCTTTTACGTGTATTGGGTAGGGGAGGGGAAAGTCATAATCCGTTCTGTGTGTATAAGAGGGAACCGGGGACACCGCAAGTCCAACGCGAGGTAAAACAAAAGGGGGGAGGACCTCCTCTAGTTGGTATCTGTGAGATGAAAAGAGTTTCACGTGACCGACGAACGTCTCTAATTTAATGCACTGGGGAGGAAGAAAGGGGGGGGGAGAAAGTTTTCTTTTCTGGGGGAACGGATGGGGAGAATTCGCCGGGAGGTATATCGAAGAGGGACTGAAGGGTAATACGGATAATGGGGCGAGGGTCTGAAATAAGTCGATCCCAGAGCTAAAGGGGGTTGCGAGAAGGGGAAGAGACCTAAAAAGGGTGAGTCTGGGCTCCACAGGACATACACACTCACGCTTCAAAGAACTGGAAAGAGGGAGGTTAGGGAGAGAATAGAGCTCAGAGTGAGGAAGACTGAGTGCGGGGCTGGCCTGAAGGACGCAGGTCCAGCCTGGATTAGGCTGAAAGATGGGTGTCGGGACGGTATTTTCGTCGTTAGAAATATAGACGAGAAAAAAAAAACAACGGAAAGAAATGAAAAAAGAGGACGAACTCTCCATACCGTCCGAGAAAAAAAGGAAGCACTAAGAACTACACAGGCGGAAGGAGTGCGAAGGAAAGCCTAAAGCAAAGTCTTTCGAAGAGGACTGCGAGGAAAAATAACGGGATCTTCGGGGGGGGGACGGGGGGGATTGTATCAAGGGAGAAGGAGTAAGAAAAAGGGGGAGGGCGAGTACCTATGCGCAAAAACTATCTCGGAGCTGGTGGAGAGAGTTATTAAACACTCGACACATGCAGAAGGGCACTGAAGAAGGAAGACACTCGATTGACTAGAAAGACTCTGCCGAATACAGCTGAACAAAGCCAAGACAAAGTTATCAAAATTTCCGGAAACGGCACCATTAGTAGATGCGGAGACGTCTAGCCCGGGCAAGGGGCTAGAGGACGAAAAAAACACACACTAATAAAGAATATTCGGTCCTCAGTGGTAGAGAGCGGTTGGAGCTTCGGATGTCCGATAGGTGAGAAAGAAAAAGTAAACGTTTAGAGGAATGAGTAAAAAGACCGGGACAAAGTCCCGGGTCCGGCTTTTAGCAAAAGAGGGAGAACCGAGACTAAGGTTTAAAGAATCCGATCCTGCCGTAAGTTTGACCCTCATCAGACGGCGGAAGAAGACCTTGACATATGTGATGAAGGTTAACCCCAAACGGCTTGGGTCAGACGCAACGTCCGAAGACTGACAGTCTTAGGGCAGGAGAAAAGCAAAGTTTCGAGAAACTTTTTGTGCGGACTTTGATCCAAGTCCTCCTGAGAGGGTCCTCAAGAGGCAAAGTATGAAAGCGGCCAGTAAGGTGGCAGATTTGGGTGCCCAACACTCGTGGGGGTCCCCGCCTCACGAAAGAAAATAGGAGGAGGTGAACTCCGTTACAGATTGAGTAGGAGGCCTCCCTGTGGTCCAGGGAAAGAATTGACGGGGAGGGGGGAAGGAATAAATAGGGCCTTGATTCGCCCACAGCTAGATGTTTGTGGGGGGGAAAAGGGGGTAGAGCTCAGTTTGGAAAGGCTTCTGCGAGTCAGACAAGCAATGACCTGTCACTTGTATGACGGACGACATTCCGAGCAAAATTGGTGAGGCAAGAAGCCTCCCATCCACCAGAGCGAAGGTGACTCAAAAGAGGGGAGTAGAAGGCGTTTTGGGACAAAGGGAGTTGTCTCTAAGAATGGTTCTGAAAACGTGGGAGAGAAAAAGGGGGGATCCTTACATCCCTAAGGTTGCGCTACCATCCTACTGGAGCAGGAGAAAAGGGGGGGCACTCAACAGATCGAAAAAGTACAAACACACTGGAAGAATGCTCACCCCAAACTTGTAAAAATCACCAGATTAAGGACGTTCATTGGGGGGTTACTTGGCATTGGATAACCAAAAGAGTGTTGAGTATATCGCTGTGAAGGCGTTAGCAACCATGAGATGGATAAAAGAGACGTCTTTGGGAAAAAGAATAGAATCATGCCGGGTGAATGACGGGACTAAAGAAAGACTAGGACTGGACAGAATTTTACAAGAAAACAAAAAAACTCTCCTGGCGTGAGTTAGAGCAAGTGAGTTAGGACTTGAGTACTCCCGGCTGGACCGGTAATTGAAAAAAAAGAACTTGTTTGAGGATCGCCGCCCAAGGAAAAGGTATACACTAGGGGGGTGGGACAAAAACCTTTACTCTAATTGGGAAAAGGGGGCGCCAGCCGTCGCAAAGTAAGGACGTCGTAAAACTGAGTGTAGGGAGAGTGCAAAAGGCCTCCTCACCGAAAATTCAGTGACCTTCTCAACTAGAGCGGGGGGGAGGGTGGGGGGAGAGATGCCGCGCCTAGAAAATCATCGACGAAGCTATGGAAGTGGTGGCCGGGAAAATTTGGATGGTGTCAAGACAAGACGCCGGGTTAAAACAAGGACCACATAAGATCTTGGCAAGTCTTACAACAATTACAAGTGTGAACGTCGGCTGGAACGGATTTGCCGGGGAAGTCAAGGCCTGTAACTTTCTTACAGGCAGGGCCCGGGTGGGGGTCCTCACAATGGGCAAGAAAAGAGTGAGGGGTTAAGGGGAAAGCACAGGACTCACCTGTACGCACATAAGTACCCCGAGAGGGGATTTGGGAAATGGGATTGGGAACCAGACCAGAAAATAGAAGACCTGAAAGACTAACTGCTGACTCGACTTAAAGTAGTACAATCCCTATCCTAAAAGACTCAAGAACCACTGCAACCAGGGCACTGAGCTAGTGAGGTTTCAAGAGACACAGGTCCTGACTGGGGTTCCGTCCGGTTCAGGCATCTCAGGAAGGGGGGGAAAAGAGAGGTTGGAGAACCGGACAAAAAGAGTAAGAAGACGTTAAAGAAGGGCATTATTCAAACGGGAGGTAGCTCTGGAGAGGGGCGTAAGAAAATAAGGTTATTCTAACCTTCATCAAGGGATGGAAGCGAGACCGGATGGTGTCGCATCATAGGAAATATTAACGAAAAATAATAGGGGAGACTCAGCAAAAACGGCAGACTCGATCAAACAGAAAAAGATGATGAGAAAGGATAGAAAAGAAGGATGCCGTTTGGAGGGAAGGCTACCTAAAAGAAACCAAAAACCCGGCTTGGGAGGAGGTAAGTAGGGGTTCGACCTTGGGGAGAGAGGAAAACCATCACTAACCGAACCATTAAGGGGGAGCTATAAACGTATATTAAACACCACGCCAGAGAGCATCCCCGTGAATAAGTACCATTTATGTGAATCTGGAGAAAATCAAGGACGGGTTATGCCAAAGGGGGATAACTCAAATAAAAAAAAAATAACTGGGCAAACTTTAAAAATCAAGTAAACGACTGACAATCGTCAGGACCCTGGGGTTGCTAAACGAAAAAAACGAAAGAGCTAAGGGACGGGGAAGGGCAGATTTTGCGGAGAAGCTGAGAAACAAAGTTGCTTTGTGGTGGGGGTTTCATGGAAGACTAAAAAAGAGTGGGCTTTTCAAAAAAGAGGAAGACAACATAAGGGGTTATATCTTCGCAGAAAGGGAGTGAGAGGGATCGAAAAGATCACTCAATGAGAAATTGTAGGAACGGGCGCATCGGGGAAGAACGGGAAACCAAAGGCAGTAAGAGTTGGGTTAAAAGGACTTCCAGACCTTGTAAGAAGGTCCCATATCAGAGGGATGTAATGGGGAAAAAATATGAGGGACCAAGTACGGGTGCACAAGCCAAAAGGGAAAGAAAGGTCGTAAAAAGGGATTCGCTATGAAGGAATCTATCCCTTCCTGAAACGCTACTAGAGGGTGCCGGGGTCGGTGAGGATCAGATGGAGAACGGTCATCAAGCATAGTTAAGGCAAATCCTGAAAGAGAGTAATCTATTTCGACGAAGGAGGGAGCAATTTGGCTTGCCGAATGGGGGTGGCACCAAGGAAACCCAGGGGTTCAGTTTCAGGAGCTAACACCTTTAATGCTATAAAAAGGGGGGAAAATCTTCTGCCTCCAGGAAAAATGCTAGTCACGAAGGCCCGTCACGGGGGGTTGAAGAGCCTGAAGTGAACGGTAAAGGAGGATCATGAGAACGGCACGGAACTGAGAGATGGGCAGCTTGCTTTTCGACCACGCATGTGGAGCGCGGGCGAGAGAGACGACCACTGGGGGAGCACGCAAAAAGACCACTTCACGATAGATGGTGCAGAAGGAGGGAGTTGAGAAGTTTTTCCTGGACTGCAGTGCGGGTGTAATGGTTAGGGGACAGTGGGGATACCCTTGACAGAGGATGGATCTGAAACGACGTGCTGTTCGATCGGTATCTAACGGGAGCCTTCCGAGAAACGCATAGGGCGAAACACGGCTGGGGTGTGGAGCAATTAACTGGGGACTCGGTGAGTGGGGTCAGGCTTCCTTCGAAATGGAGGTCGTGGCCTTGAAGCCTCGCCCAGGTAAGTAGAGTTTTAGGGCGCATACTAAAAATCCTGGGAAGAAAAAACTTCGGAAGAAAGGGGGTCCCACAAAGTCTCGCGTGCATATAAAAGTATTTTCCGGAAGTCGCCGCCAAAATAGAAAAAGAAGGCTCTGGAGGTTAGGAGGCCCTCCTCCTAACTAGACAGTGCAGCACCTAGAAGGTCCCTCCGGAGCCGTGACCCCAAAAGCGTTTTGGGCAACTAATGGGGCGCTCAATAATTGGGAATGAGACTCATAATTGGGAGTCAAAAAAAGTAACGAACCAGAGGAAGGAACCTGGCGGGTAATTAATCCTGAAAAAGAAGCGTCGATGCACACGGGGGACGAAATAAGTGGGGGGGGGGGGGGAAAACTTCATTTTCAATATAGGAATACAGGCGGAGCTTCAAACCCGGAGTAGGAGGCTGGGGTGCTCAAATAGGTTGAGACTCTGGCGAAAAACTCGGTGACTAAATGTCTGGGGCTGGGCAGAAGAAAAACAGGGAAAAGAGAAAGGAACATAAAGAGGTCCAACGAGGCGAACACAGAGGTAACGTGCCCTGACGAGGGGGGAACGTGGGGGAAAATATGACACTTGAAAGGATACGACTGCTCTGGGCCTACTGGGCGACGGACCGGGATAAAGGGGGGTGGCTTTTCTGGGAGGAGTAGAAAAAAAGAGATTGGGTCATAGTGAATCTGCCCAAATGAAGGGGGAGAATGCGGACCTGACTAGGCGTAACGAAAGACTAGGACCAGTGCTGAATAGGGTTGCAGAGTCCTCGACATCCAAAATTTCTACTAAAGCCACACGACTTCCAGATTGAAGAGGGGGTGAAGGAGAAAACAAAAAAAAGGGCGCATAACTGGGTGCTTTCAGGGAGGGACAGTCGCGACGATTCTAATGATTGATCGGAGAAAGACGGTCTTCTACAGCTGGAGCGGGCGTAGATCTAACAACTTGGGGGAGATGAAAAAGGAGAAGAGACCAAATTAAAAGAAAGAATGGAGTGGCACTAAGGCTGTAAGGGAAAAAAAAAAGCAAAAAAATGCACGTAAAGACGGAGTACTATTTCCCGTAAAAAGTCGACTTGAAGCTTCAGGGGGGTGAAGGAGTGGTACATAGACATAAGAAGGTGGATTGAGGGACAGAAGAAACAACTAGCGCGTGGAGCCGAAGTTCCGACACTCGCCAATAGCACGATAACTAGAGAAATAGATTACCAGAGAAGAAAAACGCCCTAAAAGCCTCAACAGACCCCAATTGTAACAATAATCGCACAATGAGCATTCAAGAACGTGAGAGAATCAGTGGACCTAGCTCAAAAAGGAACAATATGAGGACCAAAAAGGATGGGGGGAAAGAGAGGGATTTCGTAACCAAAAGTCACTGTTAGGAAATGTACCAGAAAATAAATTCAACCTAAGTTTGAAAGATTATACCTAATCACAGGGGGTAAAAAATAAACCAAAAACGAGGTTGTGAACAGGTCATCATCCCCTCATCTCCTGCAAAGTTAAACTTAAAATTGGCAAAAAAGGCAAGGGGGAGAACAGGCGTCATACAGCTGAGGGGGCATTATCAACTCCAAAAAGGAAAAAACTACGAAGTTTGTGCGGGGAAATGGGAGCAACTCTCTGCTTAGGATAATGGGAAAGGCGCCAAAGGGAAAAAAGGGGAGACACTTGTTCCAAAAACGTGGGGTCCCGAAAAAGCACGGAGAACAATATGTTGGAAAGGAGGAAGAATGTTCAAACGAGAAAAAAAGGAATTTGATATGGGGAGAGGAACAGCCGGAGCGTGAGTTTTTTGGGAAGTACGCAGGGGCATTCTTTTAGAAAGAGGGAGAAACCACTTAAAGAAAGGGGAAAATGTTACAGAAGAAGAATGCAGAAGCAAAACGGTTCGCGTCAGAAAAAAACTCAACACATGATGAGATCAAACAGCGTTGATATAGAAGTTTGGAAGCGAGTAGTTAGAGTAGGCTTGCGTTCGAGGAAAGGGTCATCGGCCATCAAATGGGGGAAAGCGACATCCGGCTTGAGGAAAGTCTAACAAGACCCGGAATCTCCTGGGTCACACTAAGGAACCTCGCACGGCAAACTGGGGATACCGATGACACAAACGTGAGTGTTAAACTTGGGGCGGGAGAAACCACTGGGAGCTCTCTCTTGGGAAGGAGGGGGGACCAAAAATATGGTTGGGAAGAGCGGTTGACCATCAACATCAGGGGCCGTGCGGTACGTTGAAAACAAGCCCGGTCAGGGAATTCTCGCATCAAAGACCGAGCACGGGAAGTGAAGGGGGGAGCAGGTTGGCGGTTCCCGTCAACCGCTGTCACCAGTTCTCAAGATGTGGGGAGAGACCAAACGAAAAAGAAGGATGACAGGGATGTGTGGGGGGCCCCCCCATTTAGCAAAAAAAACAACGCAGAATAACAGACCAGTAAAAAGAAAGGGACGACTCGGGGTTCGGGTACGAAAATCGCACCCAGAACCTCTTCGCAGATCAGCGAGAGTTGCAGAATGGAGCGATTGAAATCTCGCGCGAAAAGAGAGAAAATCAGGGAATGGAGTTTAAAAAGGAATTGGATTGTTGCAAGCGCGGGGGGTCAAAAGGGAAAAACTCCGCGCTCGGACACGCTGGGGGTAACAAATTCTAAGGAACGTCTCTCAGCTTGCAAGTGGGGGGGGGGAGGGAAAAAGGATCAAGCAGTGAGGGGGAAATCAAAAAAGGCCGAACCAAGTAACACTGTCAATAAAAAGAAAAATAGATCTCAGAGAAGAAACTAGACAGGGGGCTCTAAGCAGTGAACCAAAAAAGAAAAAGTGATTTTTCACTCCAACTAAATGATGAAAAAGAAGAAAAAAAAAAAAAACCCCCCTGGCAAAGAGACTGGGAGGGAGAATCCAGATAACCCAAATACCGAGCGGAAATCTCGTTCGTTCATCTCCCCAAATCCCTTCCTATTTTTACTGGTAGGAAAATCTACTGGGGAGGGGGGAAGCAGTTAAGGAAATGTTTTTGGGTTGAATGGAAAAAAGAAAAAAAAAGTGACGGGAGGTATACTGGCAGCGTAAAGGGGCATTGGGAAAAAGCCAAAGATGCGTGTAGTACGATAAGGTTATATACTAGGAGGATGGCTTGAGATAACGGAGGGGGGTAGCATAAAAAAAGAACAATCTCAACATATTAAAAAAAAAACCCCCCCCCCCAAAAAATCCTATGGTGTTAAGCTGAAACGAATCAAAATAAAGAAGGAAAGGCTCAAAAAAACGGAGAAGGAGGAAAATGGGAGAGGATGCTGGTTTCGTTGGGGGTTACTAAACACCCGCCATACTTGCGGGGGGGAGTTTACAATATTTTGCGCCTGTATATGGAGCATCGTCCTCGACAGCCCCGGGGGAAGAGGGGGGAGGCTATGAAAAGTAGTGCCGCCCTAAAAACCGTTTTGAATCTGAAAGGATTGTAATAAGCACATGGCCCTGCTTTTGGAGTGGGGGATAAGAAAACTCCCAACCTCTTACCATAACCCGCTTACAGGAAGGAGAAAATCCTACCCCTTACGGCCAAGAGAGGGGGCGGGGGGGGGAGGGGATGGAAAAAAGAAAAAAAATCGGGCGTTGGTGAGGTGATGATCGTGTCTGGGCTCAGCTAGGTGCAGCAGGGGGTGGGGAGTGAGGAGCATGTCTTGGGGCGGGCACAAGCAACAGAAAGTTTAGTCAGCGACGAGGAGGACTCGTAGAGGGCCTCAAGTCGTGCGACAGTGTATGAGGGGTGACTTCACGTAAGTCTAAATGAAGAGTAAAAAAGCAAGATCCTTCAGCGCATTGGGGGTAGGACTCCATATTCTGGGGGGCTGGGGGGAAGGGAAAAAGTCTTGGGAACCAATGAGTAACCGCACCGAGCCCTCTGACGTCGATATTCGACAAATGAATTCACCCGCTAGAGGAAGAAATTTCGTTGCGGCGGAGAGTGGGTCCTCAAAATAGTCGTCAAAAACGGACGAGAGGCAGCTAGTCTTCGAGTGCACCACAGGGAGGGAGAAAATTTTTTTTCCATCCGAAGTTGCCATCAGTTTCCGGGGAGGGATCTAACCCCCTTTCAGTGAGTAAAAGTGCGGCGGCCGCACGTATTAAAGACACCCTGCATCGACTACACGGATGGACCGGGTTGGGAGAAGAAAAGTAAGTGAAACAGAGCGAGGGCTAGTCAAACGTCACTGCTACTGCACTGATCACACGCTGGGGGGCAACACTTTTGGATGTAGAAAGAAAAACGCACTCACAGGGAGACGATAAAAGAGGAGACGAACAGACGTGGGAGCAACGCCACAAGAAAAGAAAATTCAAACGTCATGATTAATCAGTTTGGGCCAGAAGGATTGCCAGGGATGCCTGGTGAGAAAAAGAGGGGTGATCCATGCAAGATAAGTCGTTATGGGGTCAAATCGGTGATCATGAGAGAAGGGAGAGAAATGTTAGCCTGAAAATACAGCATAAAAAAACTTTGCTATAGAACACGCTGTTTTAGTTTACAAGGGATGCGGTACAAATGGGACTAAGAAAACAAGGGTTGGCGGGGAGAATGGGATGTACGCAGCCACAAAAGTGTTCGGTAAATTACGATGCATCAGCCGTAAAAGGCAATTTCACAACATAGAGGAGACAGAACGGTTAGTTGTCCCTCGAAAAAAAAAGCTCAAAGGCTCGCTCGTTTTGAACAAGGCACTAAGTAGACAGGGGACAACCGCGAAGAGGCGCCTCGGCGTAGGAGACCCAAGCGTGTTGTCAAAAGTGAGCGATGCAGAGACATACTGGGGCGATGATAAGCAGGATTAGTGAAATCAAAGTGGCCAAAAATATAGGGCATGGGGGGCAGGGGGAGGAGACCAGAGTCATGCTACCGTGGAGCGCTAAAATTTTGAACGGCAGTGCATAGGAAGGGTAAGGAGGGGGGCATATGATGCCGGTTAAAAAATTCGGGGCTCTTCGAAATATATTCTTGAAAAAAAAGGGGTTAAAAACGAAAACGTTCAAGTGTCTTGTTCAGGGGGGGGAAAATCATCCAAAAGTTCATGGGAAAAGGGAATCGGAAATACATCCGCAAATCAGGGAAAAACACGGGCTACCATTTCGTGACTTCACAGGTGTAGGAATTGGGACCCATTGCCCTGACTCTACTGGGGGAGGCAAAGAGTGCAGGGCACGTGTGCGACGAAAACAGGGTGTGATACTGGTGGGGAGAGTACCGGATTCAAAAAAAAGGATTATTAGGTCAATAGAGTGCATCGAAGGGGCAAGTGTGAGGCTAATTTGTGGTTAAGCGAAATTCCGCGCTCAAATATGAGGGGAAGAAAAAAAGGGTGGTCGCGTATCTACCAACTTCGGGGAGGAGAGGGTCCTTCAGGGCAGGATCACAGTCCTAAGCGTTCAGATTTAGAGCAGAAGCTGTCGAGTTTAGTGACAGTTTCTTCGCTTCAAGATATTGGAGGGAGCGGGGGAAGCCGGTAGAGTGTAGTAGATCTCTCAAAGGATGGGAATTATAGAATAGGGGATAAGCTCCAACCTAGCACCTCTGACCCCAAACTAGACATGAGTATACACCGAAGCCCAATTCAAGGAGCTATCTAACCAAACTTTGAACGCTTCGGGACGGGGTTAGGTGGGGGAAAGGAAAAGCAGACTGGGGGCAATCGACAAAGTGACTCTCCGAGGTTATTGAACAGACACTCGCCTGAGCGCCCCGGCTGAAGAGATCGATGAACTAAGAAGAATGAAATGCAAAGAAAAACCAAGACCCAAGTGATCCATTGAGAACACTGGCGGCATGCGGAAACCGGGCCCCTGGAAGGGTTCCAAAATCTAACACCGATAGCAGGCTGGGGTCGCAGTCTTGTAGGAAGAGTGGGGCGGGGGGGACGGGAAGGGGAAAATCACGAAGGTGTAAAGGATTAAAAGACAAAAGAAATTCACCAAATTTGACGAAAATGGGGATTCGTTATCACGAGGATCAAACCAATGTGAACTAAGCACCGTCCATCCATCCATCCAAGTTGAACTAAAATAAAAAAAAAAAAGATTGAAGAGGGGCTAAGGAACCTGTCGGGGAGGAACCCATTGGGGCAGAGAGAGTGTTTGTGCGTGCGTTTTTGGGCAACTCCCGGCGGAGTCTCAGCAAGGCGACAGAGAATGGCGCATTGTGACCAGCAAAGGGGGGAACCTCTCCGCCTAGGCGAACAAGTCGGAGAGGGTGGGGGGATCACGGCGGGGATGAGTATTAAAATTGCAGAAATAATAGGAACTTCTTGGGGAAAAAAGCGTTGCGAGAAAATTTATTCTTCGAAAACTAGGAATTATGGGGAAAGGAAAAGGTGTCAATGCTTGAGCGCGCTACCATATATACCTGTGTTGAGAGGGGGGGACTGTCAGAGGTAAGCACATTGAAGTCAGACAACCAGCACCCAACGATGGCTAAGCACGCGGTTGTCTCGCACGGGTTGTGTCCGTAAATTCGGTTGGTTTAATGGGTGGGAGGATGGTGGCAGAACCCTTCTCTCCTTAATCGCGGGGGGGGAGCTCCATCCGACGCTTGCAGCTGTGTCATGTAAGGTAGTAAGAGTCACCTTAGCCACCCTCCACTTACACGCTCAACATTCCCCCCTTTGATCCCTCCTCAAGGATCAAAGAGGGGGGGGGGGTTGGTGGTTAAGCGAGCATCGGTGGTTCTTTCTCCTGGACAGACTTGGTCTAGTAGTCTCGCGGGGTCCATCGTTGCTCACCGCCCGGGCGCTTGTGTACTTCCGACCTCAAACAATGTTGCGTTTGGTAAGAAATGAGAGGAATCAACGTAGACGTGGACGTGACAAAGAAAAACTGCGGGTTTCACTTTCCTTTCTCGCATCCACATCCGCAAGGCCGTGATTGTCAGGGTGCTTGAGATCCGGGGCGCCTACAAGGCAACAGGTCGGGTCGCGAGGAAGTGGTGGGTACTCTCTGCGACCGTTTGGTTGGGAGAAAGATGAAGTGAGACGTGTCGCGCCCGAGAGGGAAACTAAGCGTCCAATCACTTCCTGAGCTTCATGGGTTAAGGGGGATCATTTGCTGCTGACGTGGGCACGAAAGCCTAGAAGGGCGTCAGCAGATAGAGGTTCATTAATGGCGAAAGCGGAATCGAGGGCCTAGAATTGGGAGGTGGCAAAAGAATGCTTTGGTTCATCACGCGCGGTTGTCACAAAAGTGACCGAGCCGCACTCGAGCGACCAATTCTCTGGGGAAGACTCAGCAGGGTTGCCGTCGAAAAAGACGGTAGGGGGAGGAAAGACTCACACTCCTACCTGTGGTGCAGGAAGAGCCGTTAGGATCAGACGACTGGGCTTCCTGAAGAAAAAATGCCTGGGCATGGGGAAAAAGGAGGTTCCGCCAACGCCACCAAGAACTATGCCAAATCTCGGATGGACTACATTATAAGCAACGACCGTGCACCCGATGGCCCTTAGCGAAGGGGTGGTGGGGCATCAACAACCGGCCCTGCAAAATTGGGCCGTAAGGGGGGACTAAGCGAAGGGAATGGGGAAGACGTAAGCTCTGTTTGTTAGGAACCAAAAGTGGAGACAGAGGCATGTTCTAAATTCATCCTTTCATAGGAAAGGGATAACAAAAGATTTCAGGGACCGAAGGAATAGACAGCGCATTGGAACAATGGCGGGAGAGAGCTCGAATCAATAAAAAAGGGCGAAAAGTGGGACGTAACAGAGTTTAAGGGGAAATAAAAAACGCTCAAATCTTCACAACAACAGGAGGTTATTAAACGATAAGTGCTTCCTACGTGGGAGGAAGGGGAGCATGACCCGCGGCTTGGCTACTGTAAAAAATCGGGGTGCCTTGGGGAGTGAGGTCGCCATACCGGCTCGCAAGGGCCAGCCCTTGAATGCCGGGAGCGAGGGAAAGAATTACGCCAGAGAGAGCCTTGGAATACTGCCATTAAATAGTCATAACCTTTCCTGGTTTGGGGGGGGCAGGGGGCCGGATAATCCCTGGGGGGCGCTGAACGAGATGCCGTGACGTGTACAAAATATGGCCTGTTGAGGAAGGAACCGAAAGGCGGGTCGGGCAAGTGGTCTCTGGCGGGCTGATGTATCGGGCGAAGCCGCGCATAGGTGGCTGCGGGTTTCGCCAGTCGTTGAGGGCAACAGCAAGCAGGAATGGTGAATTCAGGAGCCGTCTAAACGGGAGGGCGGGCGTCGATATCCGCAAGGGGCTTGGGAAAATAGAAAGTTTTCGGGGGTTGAGTTCGGGAAGAAACATTTACCTCATTCTAAGTTGCAGAAGGAAGGACTTGCTCTCAGTAACGGCAGCGCTTTTCAACTGGGAAAAGATCAATCAAAAGAACTGTTGAGCCTACAATGGGGCCTCTGTCGAGATTAGGTCGAGCTCGGGAAGAGGGGGGGACCAATAAAAAAGGGAAAAGGGAACGGGATTCCGAATGTAGTGCGAAATTTAGAAACGTCAGAGGACTATTCTTAAGAACCTAACGAATCGGTAAGAGATTCTACTGGGGGGGTCTGCTCCGGGGGGGTC
>Ga0179591_1262587_pt1 | contig 14605 bp, 9 predicted proteins | sample CZOMad2_1_08_16f_FD_182891 | JGI IMG/M metagenome (GOLD analysis project Ga0179591, IMG submission 182891) | Vadose zone soil fungal communities from Angelo Coast Range Reserve, California, USA - CZOMad2_1_08_16fungal (PacBio error correction) | ecosystem: Environmental > Terrestrial > Soil >...
TCCAAAAGAGGGACGTAAAGGGGAAAGAAATGGTCCTTGTTTCGAGGAAAAGCTTGGGGCTCGGAAGATCTTAGAATCTATCTACCAGGGGAACGGACCGGGCTCGCCCCGTCGGCTCCGTCCGAGGAAGCCAAGGGAAGGAACCCAACCACCCAACCAAGCCGCTTCTGCCTTGTCTGCCTTTACCCTGCGGGTTCTTCATTGAAGGGAGAGCCTCCCGCATGTCGCGAGCTTGTAAGCGGATAGGCCCGAGCAAGGGCAGAGCCCCTTCGGTCCGGGCAAGGGGGGTAAGGAAAAGGAAGGGAAAAGTGTCGAGGGTTCGACCCCCAAGGACCCAAGTCTAATATCCCAAGGCTTGGAAAGGAAAAGAAAACAGGGGAAGGGGAAAAAGAACAAAAAGAGAAAAAATGGCGATCTTTCAAATTTAAAACCCGACCCACCCAAAAATTAACGGGAGAAAAAAGGGAGAAAAACCAGAGAGTTCAGACCCCGAAAAATTGCGGTTATGCCGGATCCTCGTAAGAAATCGACTCCAGATTAGCCAAAGCTGTAGCCTCGCGCAGAGGTCCGTCAAGCCCTACCCTACGACGCGGGGGACTATCTCTGAGGAAGGGGAGAAGGTCTCAACCATGAATCCCTTCGTCGACTTGCGAACCGGGTCGCGACGACGCATAACGAGGAAGGAAGGGCGGGTAGGTCTGGAAGAAACCTCGCATGCCCTCCTTGCCGGACGCCAAAAAGGGAAGGGAAACTTTTTTGTCCGACCGCAAGAACACGGTGAAAAGGAGAAAAGAAGAATCCGATCGAGATTACCCCCGCGAAAAGAAAGAAAAACCGCAGGAGAAAACTGTCAAAGGGGAATCCACTACCTCTTCACAAATTTAATCCTCTGTCCAAAGCCGGAAAGGTCAATCCTCGCGGGCGCAAGGGTTTCGTAAGGTCAAAGAGGGAAAAGAAAGGAAAAGAACAATCGAGTCTTGGGCGGGAGAAAATTCAATTTCCTTAAGAGCTCTCAACAAAAACTCACAGGGGGCGGTGAGGAAAAGGTCGTCAGGCCCGTTTCCGATAGGCTGGTAGATAGGGGAAAGAAACTATTCGACGACGTGTGGGTTTGCCTTTTCTATGAAGTTCATCGCCCTAGGATCCCTTTACAGGGAAAAAAAAAGCAGAAAAAGGAGACGGGAAGAGGGGATCTGAGTCAGCAGGGGGCCGGGGTTCAACCCGGAGAAAGGGAAGAACAAGCAGAGAGTAGAAGTAGAATGGAGTAAAGGGGGGAAGAACTGATAAGACAACGACGAGATTGTAACGAAACCCTCCTCCAGCGAATAAGGAGGACAGTTATGTTTTATTTCAGAGAGGTAATGGCAATCAGGTCCAATAGGTAATTGGGAGAGAAGCTTTCTTAAATACCGGGGGTGACTTTGCGGTAAAAAAAAACAATGGCCGTTTCGGCGACGGCAAGAAAAGGGTTCCCGGGTTTCCACTTCGGAAAGAGTTGTCCAAAAAAACACGTGGGGTTCGGATCTATCGGCAGCGCGAAACACGTGTCAAAGTCATAAAGGGGGCTTCAGAGGGTACCCCATTGTCATGAGGAACGACGGCCACTGACTGTTCACCGCGGTCTTCCCTTTGAAGGGAGAAAGCGGCGAGAGGCGAGTAGGGGGAGCGAGCAGGGGGAAGCGATCGGAGCGATATCGGGCACAACTGCCCGAGAACCTCTTTGCCAAAATTAGAAGGGGAGGTGGGAGAATCAGCGCCTCCGACAACTTTGGGGGGGGCAAGGGGGAGACGGGGGGGGAGTGACGGGAAGGGAAAGGAGGCCGCCGTGATTATGACAGAAAAAGAAAAGGACGTTTACGGCCTTTGTTATAAGATCCTTTTTATCAGTGCATTTTGGCTGGTACGGCGACGGGGGGAGGAAAACGAAAAGTCCATAGAGATTCTGGGAACTAGGTTGAAAAAAATACAGCAGTTATTGGAGGGACTAATCCACAACTCGCGCGAAATGAAAAGACGGGCAGGAGCCTTAGGGCGATGAGAAACGAGTGCGGAACAAGCTGGTTCCGTAGGTGTGCTTTGGTGAAAGAGGAAAAACTGAAGGGGCGACCGTCGCAGCGCCGGGCGGAATAGAAAGGCGCAAGAGATTTATTGGACGCAGCCCAAGCAGCCGAACACACCTCGTTTCGCTTAAAGAAGAAGGCGGAACGAGGGGGGGGGGAAACGGTCAAAAACAAACCTATTACAAAAGAGAAGGCCTCGAGCAAAAATTTTCTCCAGTTGGGAGATTGTGCCAGCTGGTGGAGACAAAAAAAAGAGCCGGCACAGGGATCTCAACCCGCTTTTTAACTCTAAAAAGGTCGAGAAAGAGACCTCAAGGCCGCCCCCCACCAAAAGAAAGGGGCGACAAAAAGGCAAGATTGGCAATCTCGTCACGTAGGACGACTCAGGTTTCCACTCCGGAAAAGAAAGATTCAAAAGCATCGTCGCGAGCGGGAAAAGGAAAGGGTCAAAGGAAGGAAGAGTCGGTCGCAGTGGCCCAGCTATGAAGCTCGAGATGACTGAAAGTTCGACAAAAAACAAAGAAGGGAAAAGGACCGTCTCCCAAAGGCTGGGAAGGGGAAACACCACGGCAGGGAACAAGAAAGAAAGGAGCGCTCAGAATTCAAGTCGAACTCGGAAGCTTCTCAATACACCCAAAGATTTCACAATTTCAGCAAGGGGGGGGAAGGTAAGGGGAAGGAGACAACAGCTCCTGGTCAAAGGGGAAGGGGCGTGGGACTTGAGAACAGGTTATGCGATTATCGAATCTCCTCTCTCCGGATCATCCCTCCCGCCGACAGCCGAGGGAAAGAGCTCTACGGGGAAGAAAAAAAGAAGCCGGGCCAAGTGGGCTCGAAAAAGAAAAAAATAGAGGAACGAAAAAAAGTCTCGAGCACATTTCTGAACCCTAGAAGGGGAAATAGGGCAAAGGGGTACTCCTTGCTCGGGAGGAAGGGGGAAAACCAGGCTCGGTTTTTTTCGAAAAACACCCTGGGGAGTCCGTCTCCACGAATCGAAGACGAGCTCTGCGACAGGGGGGAGCTACACCCGGAAAGGGAAAAATCACAAAGTTAAAACGCGACTCGTTCACGCTACTTGTCTGGCATCCTCGGATAGACATATGGGTAGGGTCAACAAACAGAGAAGAATAAAGGAAAAGGCTTCCAAAATCTTTAAAGCAAGAAAAAACGGGACCAAACGTGCAAGGAAAAAAAGCTCAAGAGACACCAAAAACACGGAGGGATGAGGAGAGAGAAGAGAAGGCAAGGGAACAGTCTTTTGAAATCGGAACTGGGCGACTGATCTTGGAGGCTATTAGCAGTTAATGGCACCGCGAGATGCCGTTCCGGCGTGAAGAGCATCCATGTCGACGGGAGGGGGAGAAGGAGAGAGTACGGGCCGTTTGATCACGGGGGGGTCGGTGGGAACGGATGTCAGTGGGCAGGACGACCGTGGGGAGGGGGCTCGGGGCAAAAAAAAAGCGAAGGGGAAAAAAAGAGGCCCCATGGGAACCGAGGGATTCGCCCAGACGAGGAGGGAAGAAATGGCGGAGGAGGCAAAAGGCGAAGAACAGAGGAAAAGGATCAGTGGCGATACACGACGGGCCTGGCCATCTTGCTCGACGTCAACGAGAGCGCGGCGGAAACGCGGCGTGAAGGGGATGGAGCCTTAGTCCAAAAGAAATAGTCGGGGCCATCTGCGGAGGACCTATCGGAAAGAGAGGAAGAAAAAAACAGAAGCAGACCGCCAAGAAAGAGGGAAAAAAAGACTATAAAAAACTGGAAAAACGCGGGGACGACCGGGTTCAGTCGACTTGGTGGAAAAAATGGGGAAAGATGTACGTCGGGAGGAAGGGAGTGAAGCGAAAAAGATAGTCGTTGAGGGAAGTTTGTGTAGAAGTCCATCATTGGTAGATCGATACGGTTTGCAAGGGAAGAGGGCGGGTCGAAACACTTCTACTTAACCTAGGAAAGGAAAATATTTCGCAGTACCGGAACTATTGGGGGAAAGGGAAGAAGGCCGATGACGCTCGCCGAGGAAAAAGGAACGCAAATAGAGGGAAGGACGGAGAGTACAAAAAAACTTAAAGTCATATAGCCAAGCACCAGAGACGTGTTCCGTAGGGGTTTTTCAGGGTCTGTAAGAAGAAGGAGAAGAGGGGCAGACCGTCCCGGCCGCGGGAGTAACAGGGAAGAGATCTCTGATTTCACACAATATTAAACATGCGCACACGGCAGCTTTCTGGAGGGCAATCGTTACGGCTCCTCGGTTTTGAAGAGGACAAAAAACCTTATGAGGCCCCTATATATTCAACACTCTATGCGAACTGGCAAAGTTGTGGGGGGCTGTGGCCAGCTTGGGATGACTCAACGAAGGCGAATTAGGGGAGAAGAAACCCTAATAAAAACCTCTGAATCAATATCACCTATCCTTCAAAATCCCAAGAAAGGGGCCACCACTCAGTTCTGTGTAAACTTCGCGCAATTCGATGACAACCTCTGTGATCAAAAGAAATATTTCTGGGGAAATAAGAGCTAATATATGGCGATATTCATCGAAAAAAATCACAAAGGAAAAGAAAGGAGGGAGATTCGGGCCGGAGCCAAACGTAGATTGTATCCGACGTTTTCTACCGAAGGTCCATGAAAGGGGCTCACAGGAGTCAGCAAAGGCCTTGGCATATACACAAAGAAAAAAAGAAAGGGAACGACCTAAAAATTAAAAACGGCGTATGGAATTCGCCACCAAGGGCGAAAAGGGAAAAAAAAGTTCTGATCCAACGCAGTACCAGTAGGCAAAAGAGAAGAGGGGAAAAAAGGGTATAGGGCGGGAGACGGGAGAGACCTAAGCTCGAATTTAAAACATATCGAAGCGGACCATGACCTCTCGCAGTCGCTCTTAGGGAATACAAACTCTGGGGAAGAAGAGAAAACGTGTTACGGTAGCGAAGATCCTAACCAAAGTCGGGGAGAAAAAAGAGTGAGGACTAAGACGAACAGGAAAAAAAATCTGCTACTCAGGCGTAACAATCAGAGAGGCGATTTAACCCGAGGCCAGGGGGGTAACGAAGGGGAGAATCAAGGCCGCCCCAAGGCCGAGGGGTGGGGGGGTAATCAAGGCCAAACACTTGGTCTCGCAAGGAGATCAAGAAGCGACGCCCAAGGAGAGATCAGAAAAAAAATCAAGTTATAACAAACATTTAAATAGCGAACCCCACCTGGATGTTAATCTTCACCCAAAGAAAATTAAGAACTCGCCAAAAGGGTAGGAAGAAGAGGGAAAACAAAAGCTAAGCAGGCATCCGATCTGCCGAGCTAGAAGCGACACTTGAACCGAAAAAGAATAATAGCAACCAACAACGGAGGGAGAAATAGAGAGATAGGTCATTAAGGGGGGAAAAAAGCTATTCTTTATTAGACAGATCGAGTACTCCGGGGGAGTTATAGGGGGGACTGGGTAGATTCAAAATTGAAGACAGCGCGGCCAGCGAGGGAAGGAGGACGTGACATCTACCTGTAAGAATTGTATCGAATTGGGGGGACGTTCAGTCCAAAGTAGGGTGATGACGCACCTCAAAGGAAAAATAGAAGCTGTGCGGTGGCCTCCTGACCTTTTTGTTTCGACATAAAGGAGGAAAGGGGAATGAAGGGGGACGAGGCAAGGAGGGACCCATGGGCATTCAAAGGAAAAATGAGGGGGGGTCACTCTCGTATCTGATGAAGCTAGCCTCCAAAGTGACTCGTCTTTTGCGAAAAATATGTTTGGGGAGGGGGCCTTAGGCATCAGTTCGCTAAGGTAACGGGAGAAGGTCAAAACTTTCGGCGGTGAGGGCCGGGGCCAGCGTCTAAGAATCAGAAGGAGGGGACTACATCAAAAGCGGCGCTAAGAGGGAAGACGGGATTCGGCACTCATACCCCAAAACAATAATCTAATGAGATCTCGGGTGAGAAGACCTTGTCAAAAGCAAGGGGGGGGGGGTTGCTTTGCTGAGAAACATCGCGTCATGCGATCGGGGGGCTGCTTGGTCAGGGTCGGGACGGGGGGTGTAGATTCTTGGGTGTATCCAGTTGCGGGTGAAAGGTTTCAGCACGGCTGAAGTGTAAACCAATCGCGAGCTTCTTGGACACGTTATGGGACCAGGGCGGCTACCTTGCTGAAAAAGTCTTTGACTCCTCAACACGGTCAAAGCGGGGCGGATACGCTACCGAGACTTCACAACCGTCAAGTTTTCTCAGCGAGCGAATCGCTACCAGAGGAAGGAGAACAGAAGCTGGGGAGTTTTTGGTGCGAAAAAAGAGGGGCACAGAGATCTTTTGGGGCAGTAGTGATTGGGTCTGTCGTCTTGATAAAGAGCATGGGGACTCCTTGGTCCCGAGCAAATAAGCCTGAAAAGACTGGGCTCTAAGTCGATCTCTAGAGTGGGGAGAAAACAAGCTGGCCCATGGCCAAAAAATACATCGTGCTTCAAATGTAAGGCTGCTCCATTGGGTGAATACAGATAAAACAACCACACTGTATTATGAAAGAATAAAAAAGTAGAAGGTCAAACCTATGCCCGTTATCAAGATGGAGTCTACCTAGATGCGGGAGTGTTGAATGTTGTCACAAGAAGGGGGGCATTTAAAAATTAGAATTCTCGCCCCAGAGAGGACGGGGACTTCAACTGGCCCCGGAAGGTCAAAAGACGATCATCCGACGACCAAAAAAAAATAACGGGGCAATCCGCTCTTTGCCTTCGATGCAGGAATGCTACAGTCTATAAGGAAAAAGACGGAAGACCCGCATCGTCGCGAGCTGGAAATGAGCGTCATCGGAAGCCAACAAATAGGAGTCGTCAGTGGACCCCCAATACTAGTCAAATCAAGAAGACTGTGACCCCTCCGCTTACATTCAAAAAGGAAGAGATCTCCACAGGGCGGGATCTAAAAAAGGCAGAACCGAACCGCGCTCGTACATCAAAGCCAGGCTTCTAGGGACGGGTAATCTTTGAATCAACACAGAAAAATGCACTTAAGCTAGTTAAAAAAAATCGAGACGAAGGGGGTTAAAAGTCTAGGGTGGCGTTATGCTGCGCACTCAAAAAAAAAAAAAATAACGCACGAGGGAAAACCACTATCTCCGCCATCTGTTCGAATGCCCTCCCCCCTCGTTTACCCTGAAAACTGTTACTTCGAAAATATAAGAGCCAAGTAAGGGATAGGAACAATGACGCCAGTCGCGACTTTCGACAAACCGGGGTGTGCGAAGAGAAATAACGATCCGAAGGTCGGGAAAATCTTCTTGGGGCTGGGGGGAAAAATCTTGACAAGGGGGTCAAAGAACTCCTTGCTCGTCGGACAGAAGCCGAAAATTTTGGGGTTATGAACAAAGCGTAAACCACCAAGTCTGTACCTAGCCAATAGCTTCTAAAGATTAAAAACATGAAAGCGCGCTCAAAAAAAAAAAAAGGGAAAAGGGGAAACCTTTCGAGCCAGCAACAGACACCTTCACTGTAAGCCGACTGGGCATGAAGAGGGGAACCATGTTTTCTTCAGCTAAGGACAAACAAACTGCAGAAAAGGTAGAGGGGGCACTCGGAACGAGCTCAAGTCGGACCACTTGAAAGGGGGTGGGGGGGGGCTGACGAGAGACACAACAAAAGTATGAGGAAAAAGCCGTCCCCGTGGGCCCGATCAATCAGAAAAGCTGGAGTCGATGGGGAAGAAAGGGGGCCCGGGGCCATTTACGGAGTGAAGACTCAATTCCAAACCGGTGATAGGCGCGCACAAGGGTCCTTTTCAGGTCAGAAAGTGGGGGGGGGCGCGCAGGGCAAAGAGACATGAGGAGAGGGGGGTCTCTCTTACAACCTGGTTTCGACGCCAAGAACAAAGAGGGACGTTTGGAGTCAGAGAAAAAAAAGGAAAGTATTGGACCCCAGGGCCCGAGTGGAAAAAAAATTCGCCAGAAAAGGAGGGTGACAACTAGGTCGGTTAGCGTAAAAAACCGGTCTCTCGCCGAGTGTTCCAAAAAAAGCTTTCTACACTAAAAAAGGAAGTGAACAGTAGGAGCAAGTCCAAGTAGCACGCGTCCACAAGGAATGGCGGCCGGGGTTAAATTGAAAAATACTGCCCTTCATATTCGTCGTTGGGTAAAAGAAAGCAAAGTAAGATTGCTCGAGCTTCGGCTCAGCCTCCGATACCTAGGGAAAGGCGCTAGGGAGAGGGGTCGACATCGCGTCGCAGGGGGCACGTAGACGTAGGGGGGGGGGAAAGTGGTCTACAAAAAGCACCTGCCGTCTGACTAATCAGGATTATTGGGAACGGTCGGACGGGGTGCGCAAAAGCCTTTAGAGAAACGACCTTGTTTGGAGTCAGGGGGTAACGAAGGCAATCAGAGGGGGAAATCTTAGGGGTAAAATAGTATTGGGCCACTTTTCTACACGGGGGAATGGATGGGGAGGCTGACTCTCGCAAAAGCTAAGCGACGATGACTGAGAGCGAGGCGGGAGGATCTAACGAACCGAGGGCGCATAATAATTTGGCAAGGCAAACGGTGCGTGTGTTGGCCAGGAGGTTGGCTTGGGGGCGTGGAAAGGGCAGTGGCTAGTCCGCCTGTTGATATAACCCTTCCTCCGGGGAGTAATAGGGGGGGGGTAGGAAAAAGCTATATCTTTATGAGAGAAAACCAAGAGGCTCAACACGTTTCAAGATGGTCGCTTAATCGGGTAAGGGGTTTTTTGTAATCCGAGAGAAAAAACCACCCAAATGAGGAGGGGGAGACAAGATAGAGGAAACACAGAGAGCTAAAAAATGACTAACTGCTTAAAGTTTTCTAAAGGTTGGGGGGGGGGAAAGATGGGGCTAAAACAAGAAATAAGATGACGCTTCTGAGAACCCGAGAGTGCTGGCGGGGGAGAGTGAATCTTTGCTCCGAAAACCCCAATCCTCCTACGGCGAAACAAACAAAAGAGAATGGGTCTCAAAAACTTCGATGCACCTCAGTGGGTCGTAGAACGGACTCGAAAAACGTATTCGAACTTGGCACAATCAAACCCTTGCGGTTCTGAACCCATAAAAAAGGACCAAGGAACGAGGATTGACTTCACGTGTGCGAACCGACGAAAAAAGGCATCGAGACAAAGGGCTGGGGGGGGGCTCGACCAAATCCGAAAAGAAAAATTCTTCATCTCCAAGGAAATTCGGGGGGAAGGTTACGCAAAGACAAGTCGACTGTTGCACAAGGTACCGAGACCAAAAGGAGATGTCCTGAAAAAGAAAAAAAAACCGCATGGATATTTCCAAGACTTTGCTGAAACTTCGAGGAATCTACGTCAGAGGCCACACTCTACTCGGAAAGGGAGGAAGTAAAGAAATCCACCGACAGCCGCGGTTGAACTGACGAGAGGAGGAGTGAAGGGAGAAAAAGATGCCGGAGTCCAACGGCTGTTAAAAACCCAGTTACACCCGGGAACGACTACAACGTGGCTTCTGAGGAGACTAGAAAGGGGGAGGAAAAGAATCAGTCCTGGGCACGAGTAAATCGGGCAAAGGGGTCCACAGAAATCCGAAGCAGAAAGAGAGTGGGGCCAAGATACACGCTTAAGATCCAATGGAGTCTGAGCCGAAGACTAAAAAAAGAACATCAAAGACAACAACCAACTGAAAAGGTGAATTATCATTCGACCTGTTAAAAGTTCGCGACTTCCCAAAAAATCCTGAAGGGCATCCAGAAGGCGCCATGGTTCTTAAACAAGCTCATAGAACCGCCAGAGAAAGACTGGCTCGGTGTGGGTCCTAGAAGGAAAGAAGAAGACTTACTATAACTCAACCCGGAGGATTCTGAACTAAAAAAGAGATAGTAAGTACCGGGTCCCGCGTTTCTTGGCTCGGGACGGGTCGGGGAGTCGCAATTTCGAAGTCGATTGAGCTTTAGTGGAGACCTATGGAGGAAGTCCAGGAGTGGTACAAGACTCCATGTCGCCGGTGGAAGAGTTCGATGCTTGACTTTCCGGGGGCTAAAGGGGGTGTGTGACTCTCGCGGGGCGAATCTCTTATGGAAGAGGGATTTGTAATCAAGATCCGTGAGTTTCGTGTACACAAGTGCTGGTGGGACGATTCAAGTAGAACAAATGGCCCTATTTTTCCATGAAATCCCAGCCAGAGGAGGTTCCGCCCTTCGGATAGAGCGAAAAAGACACTTTGAAGGAAAAAGGATCACGGGGCTAGCACACGACAGTTCCTTAGAGGGGTCACGATGTCAAGAAGCTACGGAGTAAGAGGAAGGGGGCTGGCGGTTAGGAAATGGGTGACCTTAAAGCTTTGTCTGGCTCAGAGGATGACTCGTATCAGGGAAGAGGAAGACAAACATACAGCACCGAGACCAAAGGGGGGCAAAGGATTGGACTATCTGTGGCCCGGGGAAAGGACGATTTAGGGTCTTAAAGGATGAAGAGCGGGAGAAGAAGAAAGTATGACGAGCGCCGGGCTTTGGAAAAAAAAAAAGGACAAAGTTTAAAAAAAACTTTTTGAATCGTTAATTGAAGGGACTCGTGCGTTGTTCGAAATAGGCCATCTCGAAAATTCTTGACTCGTATTGGGCCAGGACCTTACTAATTGGGTGGTTAAAAAGGAATTACGAGAACTAAGGAAAGGGCGCAGCTGGCTCTAAGAAAAGGGAGGGTAAGAACAATCGACGGGGCGCGAAGCCAGGAAAGTGGGTGGATCGTGAAAAGGGGTGTAAAAAATCAAAGAGCCGTATAAACGGTAAAACTTCCGTTCAGAATCTGGGTCTAGAGATAGTGGAGTTGGTGGTCTAAACCCCTAGCTGTGCCACCACTATAAAACACGGAAAAAATATGTGAACTCTTACCCTGTACGAAGGTGTTTAGCTCAACAACACAAAAAAAGTAGAGGAGGGAAGGAAGTTTCCAAACCAGGGATCCGTCATGAAGCGAACGATGTGCGCCGTGTAATGGGTGACATCTTGTGGACGAAAAAGGCGCTCGAAACAGCAAGGAAGAGAACGGACTGGTGTCGTCATAATGCTAAGTCCAAAAAAAAGAAAAACGCTACGGCGAAAAACCACGCCGAGAAGAGTCAGGCGAATCAGGGCAAAACTTGCAAAAACGGGCCTCTACATCCCAGGGGGGGCTATCGGTCAGGACTGAGAGAGGAAGGACTCACGCCAATCCTTGGGTACCAGAAAAGGTGCAAAAAACGCGATCCAAAAAAACCGAGAGATGGACAAAGACCTTGTTAACACGAAGCGTAAATAAAAAAAAGGAAGAAACCAAATCGTCCTCAACTTCCTCTAAAAGCCCTCTCTCTGAAAGAAAAGGGGTAAGGAGGCAGATAGGGGAGTTCCTGAAAGACCAACAATTTCGACGTGTTGCACAAGCGGTACCGCGGATGTAGAAAGTGCCCTAGTTTTCACCGTTCTAGTTGAAGAAAGGGCAAACGCTCCGAATTACTCCCGATGAAGAAACTCTCCGATACAAGAGGAGAATCAAGGAAACCCGCAGACGACCGCGGTCGGAAGAAAAAAGACGTGACGTCGCAAAGATGAACTAAAAGGTCGGGGCATAGGAAAAAATCAAACCGAAAATTCTGCTTAGGGCGCTAGAAGAGCCTAGGGGGATTTAACCTCAAGCTCTTAGAGGGAAACAAGCGAAACATGGTCCCTCATGCCTCGTCGCCGCCCGGAAAGGTCAAGAGAGGCAAATCAAACTCTCAATTAGACTCGCATGAATAGGAACGCAAAAAAATAAAAATAAAGAAAAAAGGCACAGTTCTCTCACTAAAGGGGAAGCATTGTCGAGACATCCTTAAAGGGCTCCGAGGGCTGAGAAAAAAGGGGAGGAAGAGCATCTACACGGACAAGCTACACCGGAAAAACCGCCTACGTCTGGGAAAAAAAACAAGGTCTCTGTACAAGACGTCCGAGTCTCAACAACGTAGTGATGAGAAATAGAGGGAAAGTCATCCCTGGTTGAAAAGAGGATGGGAAGAGCAGAAATCGAGGCGACAAACGGGCTGAATGCAGGGGAGGGCTAGAAAAGGGAGAAAGTCCATGGCTAGGCACTCCATGTTCCGGTTCTATGTCGTTCGACAGGGGCCGTTTTGCTCCCGGGTGGGGGAGAGCCGGTACATGCAGAGCCTTGATCGACTTGTTAACAAAGTTGGGGCGTTCAAACGTGAAACCAAACAATAAATCTTCAGGACCCCATGTCCAGGCTCCTTCTCATACGAAAGTCTGCTGAGAGGGGGAAGAGGAGAAGAAAATTTGTTAAGAAGTCGGCCGAAGGGCTGCACTGGGGACGATAACGAGAACTTGCATCTTAGCGAGTCCCAGTAGCGGAGTCGGACGCTCCTGAAAGTCGCGAGAATAGTTGTTCCTCGAGATCTCTGATCTATGAGGAGGTAAGAAGAGAAAAGCCAAAGAATCGGCACATGAGCTCGGGACGACTGCGAGAGCTGGGGAAGGGGGAAAAAAAAGACAGGGGGGGGGGGAACGAATGGGTGGGATCTTACCAAACTTCAAGATCGTCGTACTTGCATGCAACGCTCTTCCGTTTTTAGACTTCCAAGGGGGTATAGCGGAGGGAAATTGGAGGGGAAAAACGGCGGGGGTCGACCACTCGAAGACCATCAAAGACTTAGAATCGGTTGGCCAATTAGGAAAAAATGGTCTTGGCCATTGAAAAACGTGACGCTCTCCCACTCGATGCTGGCTCTAGGAAGAGGAGATTACTACAAGGTATTTGGAGAGAGGGGGGGAAGGGATCGAAGAAAAGCGGCGTGGTGTACGAAGTAAAGGTGGGGAGGGGAGGCGGGAGGCTCAGAAAAGGGAAGGGGTGACCCCACGGGCGAGGGCATCGCTCTTCTGTGCAGAAAAATTTCCACCAAGATAAAAAAAAGGAGAGAAAGGGTGAGATTCATCTCTTATCTGTTTGGGAAACTCTCGAAAAAAAAAGAACAAGTTTAGAAAAGAGAGATTCAAACAAAAAGAACGATGAAAATGTGCATTTTTGTATTGTGCCCAGCTTGCTTCGTTAGCTGCTTATTCGATAGGCCCTTCTCTGAAAGGTACTGGGGAAGAGACCAAGAGGAGACGGGCCCTGTAAACCCAAAGCCGCCCCCCAAGCCCACCCTACAGCAAATGGGCCTTAGAGACAAGCGAAGGCGACCCGATTTTAGCATAGCCGAACGGCTTCGCTCATAAAATGGGCGAGGTACATCTTCAAAATTTTGTCAGAAGGGCCCATATAAAAAGAAACAGAAGGGGGGGGAGAAGGAAGAGAAAGGGTTCGAAACCGCAGCGTACCGCAAAAGATTCTCAAAAAAGGGGGGAGAAAAACAAACTACTACCCAGACAAGCCGAGCAGGTCTTCAATAAACGGACAGGGCAAGACCAGTCTACTTTTCACAAAGGGTAGAGAAGCGATTGAAAAATATAAATAGAATGTGCACCGAGTCCTCGGGGCGAAAACGTGCCGCGCGGTCTCGAAAATATCTATAAATCTATTAACCAGAAAAAAGTTCTCCGCCGTCAAAATCCCCGCCGAATCCTCAGGGGGGGGGGAATCTGAGGCCTGGGAGGATGAATCAGGAAAGATGGGGCTCTCAAACGATTAAACCCTTCGGGAACTTAGAAAAACCGAACGAGAGTCGAGAAGGAAGAAAGACCCTCTTCTTTTCAAGGAAAGGATTCCATCCTCCTTTCCTGAGGCCTAACAAAAGGAGGGGATGGTGGGGTTCTGACCGCGAACGCAAAACGGGGAGTCCAGAAAAAATCTAGTCCTTCCATAAACGCGCCCTCCACTCAGCCTTCTGACTCGAGATAAGCGCACCTTAGGTACATGGGGGGGACTACAGGGGGAAAAAAAGCCGGAAAGAATCAAGAGGCTCCCATTTAGGCAAGAAAGAAACCTGCCCATAGAAAGCAAAAGAAGTCGCCTCGAATAGTCCAAACAAAAGCTCCGGTAAAAACTTCCACTTCAAAATAACTAACCTAGTTAGAAAAAGAGGCAGCCCTTGGGAACCAAGCTCTTCTAAAAAGGTCAACAGTACGAGCAAAAAAAAGGCTTAAATTGCCTGTTCTATAGAAGGAATTCTACGCTATGGCAATCCGGGGAGGGGGGGGCGAATCAATTGTGATACCTGGTGGAAGATTGCTGGACAAAACTGGTAAAAAAAGTTGGGGGTATCCCGTGTTAGGCGCCAGGTCGGCAACTTAGAAGATGGGGGGGGAGAGGGGGCTACGACCGTGGGGCGTGCGAGGTCAAAGACCCACCATAGTGACGGCTTAAGGACCCAGGGGCCGAGGGTTCCCTTAAAAGACTCTTATTGGGAAACGGAAAGGATGGGGGATCGGTAATCAAACAAAAGGAACAAGGGTCAGAACGAAATTGGCACTTAAAGCAAAAACCACTGTGACTTAAGTCAGTCGCGACTCACCAGAAGAGATTCCCAAAAAAGTCACGAGGGGAGGTCTTCAGCTTCGGGAGATATCTTGGGGGGGGGAGCGTATCAGAGTGCAAAAAAATCCAAGGAAACCTCTTGAAAACATGGCTCGGAGACTGGGTTAA
>Ga0179591_1228491_pt1 | contig 14603 bp, 26 predicted proteins | sample CZOMad2_1_08_16f_FD_182891 | JGI IMG/M metagenome (GOLD analysis project Ga0179591, IMG submission 182891) | Vadose zone soil fungal communities from Angelo Coast Range Reserve, California, USA - CZOMad2_1_08_16fungal (PacBio error correction) | ecosystem: Environmental > Terrestrial > Soil >...
GACCGGTTGTTGAAAAGAAGAGGGGGGGGGGAAAGACCTGAAAAGGGGAGGGTGGCACTGGGAGAAAGAACGATAAAAGCAGGGGGAGGGCCAAAAAAGTCGCTAGGGGTTGGAACCAAACAATCTTGAAGCGGGACGCAATGGGCAGTTCAGGAGGGGGAGACTATGTGAAGGAAGAAGATAGAAGAGCCTGGCCACCTGCCACGAAAATGGCCGGAAAGGAGGGGAAAAGTCACATAAATTTACTTGGAAAGTGCAGACTATGACGCGAGAAAAAGGAGGGGAAATGAAGAGGTCCCTGTGGCGTAAGCAGGGGGTTGCACATATTCCGCACGACAGTAGGTGTTGTTCAAATGACAAAAAAAAGGCCCAGTGGTGGTCTGGGGATGCTGTTGGGGAATGGGGGGGACTGGAACCACCGCTTGGGTCGGGAAGCGCGGGACTAGGGAACCCACCAAGGTTGGACGGGGGGGTTGCCGCAAGAACGATTGCCCGTGGGGCCGAAATAAAAAAGGAATTAGAAAAAAAAAAAAAAAGAAGGGAATTTCGGGGGGGGAGCGTGCGAAAGAGGGCCGAACCCAGCTAGGAACAAGATATCCACCATGAACGCGCAGACGGGAAAGGGTGCCTTAGGGGGCAGCCTGGAACCCCGGTACAATGCAAAACGGGTGAAAGGGGTTAATGGACTCAAGAAATTATAATAAGGGCACACAGCAACGAAGACCAAGAAAGAAAACTTTTCTCAACTTTTCATCACATGCACCGTACTGACGGCCAGAAACAGGGAGAAAGGGGGGGGGATCCAAAAGGGTCACGACGACAACTTCAAAAGCATCACGACCGGAGGGGGGCTAAGTTATCCTGAAAAAAGGAATAATAGGGATTAACACAGTTTGGGGTGCGAGGAAAAAGGGTTTTGTTGATCGCAAGATCACCAGCCCATGCAATGAAAAGAGGGACAGGGGGGGAGAAAAAGGACTTCATGGAACCTGGGGTGCAAGAAGTAAAAAGAAAGAGGAGGAACACAGGATGGAAAAGGGGGAATGTCATTTAGTCCCTTTGAATCTGAAAAAAAAGCAAAAACAAATGTCCTCCACCGAAACACGGAAAACGAAATCAAAAAAAAAAAGGGAAAAAGAACACACGGCAAGGAAGACCATTAAAGCAACCCCAGAAAAAAGAAAAAGAAATATCATTGGGGACAAGAAATGTTCCGCACGCCACCATGAGTGGGGAAGGGAAAAAAAACGACACTGGTGTTCCAAAACGTCCCGTGAGAATGGACCTGATCAAGCGCGCAACGAATACCAGGGGGGGGAAAAAGGGGGCAAGTCATCAGGGACACCCGGAAAACAGGGTTGTAAGCAGAAAAATGAACAAGGAAAGGGGGGGAAATATAAAAAATTGATCTCTCATGGCAAAAGAACGCACTGCAGCTGCGAATGGGGGGGGAAGAAAAAGGAAAATTACTTGTCAGAGGAGATGCAAACCCGCCGAAGGGATGGTGGATGAAGGGGAGGGCTACGGATTGAAGGAATCCGGTCAAAAACTGCCTGGAAGGGAGGGGGGAGGAGGACAGCCAAGGAGTCTTGCTCATCAACTAAAGTCCATACTCCGACCAGGATTACTGTTAGCCCAAAAAGGTGAAGATTAAGGAGAAAGAAAATTGACATGGCGTTGGGGGGACAAGCAATTGACTAAAGACCAGGACAAGGAAAAAAACGGGACAAAGGACGGGCAAGGGTGGCATATCGAAAAAAAAGAGCACTGGTAAAAAAACCTCAGCCAGAGAGGGAGAAAAGAACCTGGGGGGACCCATCCTGAGTTCAACTGGGCAAAAAAGAGAGGCCATCCAAAATTACTAGATCAGGAGGGGAAGGGGGGATTAGCTACAAAAAAGCCATAATTAATAAAAATTTTAAAAGAAGAAAGAGTGAGAGGGCAAAGACAAAGGGAATGTAATGGAAAACAAAAAAAAAAAAAAAAAAATCCCGCACGGCAAGGGAGTGTGGCTTACAAGTACAGAAGGCAATGGGGGGGGGGGAGGCGATCGCTGGGACACTTTTGGGGTGGGGGGTTTTTTTCTAAAAGAAGGCGGCTTCTTGGAACCAGAAATTGGTTGAAAGATGAAAAATAAAAAAAAGGGGATTGCAAGACATCTCGGGTCGGGAAGATAGAGAGAAAAAAAACAACAACACATATGGGGGGAAAAGAGAAGAATGATCCGGTGGTGTGAAAAGGGAAAGGAGAGCACAAGGAGAAAAAACATGTGGGGATTTCCAGTGACCAGTTGGGAGGCTTGTAAACTGGAAACTAAACAAACTATCAAAAAAAAAAACAAACCAAACAATTGTTTTTTCAGCAGATCCCAAGTCAAGAACGAGAAAAAGGGGGGGAAGGAAACGGGTCTATTACGACGATCAAAGAGTGATGGGGGGGACGCTGGTGAAATTGCATTCGGACGCTTGGAGGATATTCAGTTCCAGGGAAAAACTTAAAAGGTTGAAAAAAAGAGGGAGAATGCAATACGTATTAGGGGGTTGGGGTGTGAGGTCATGAAGAAAAGTCCCGAATATATGAAAAAAGGAGAGGGTAAAGTGATAGGAGGACAGTAGGGGGGCTGAAGGAAGAGGCGGGGTGGGGGCGGTGGGGGGTAGGGGGGGTGAAGAGATGAGTGGAGGAGAGGCGAGAGGAGGTGAGTAGAGGTGGGGGGGGGGGTAGGGGGTGGTGGGAGGGGGAGGGGGGAGGGGGGTGTAGGGGGGAGGGGGGGGGGGGGGATGGGGGAGGGGGAGGGGGGTGGGGTTGGGGGGTTCGGGAGAGGGGGAGGGAGAAAATCTGAAGTGGGGGCTAGGAAGCCAAAGACCTTTGTTGCAAACAAAAGGGAAGGAATGGGAAAGGGGTACCGTCTGTGGGCGAAGCGGCGCAGAGGGAGTAATCTGAAAAGGAGAAAAAAGGGACAAAATTGACATCGGGGACAAGCACCGAAGTTGGGGGGTTTATGGACGGGGACCGGTAAAGGCGCTGCAGCATTGGTCAGGGAAAAGGAAGTCGCAAGGTTTATACGGATCTTCAAAAAGGTGAGAGGGGGAAAATTGATCAAAGGGGCAGGGGCCATGGTAATGCAGGGGTTGAAATGGGGGGCTCAAGAAAACGAAGGAATATGGTGGAAAAAGGAGAAAATTTCCATCAAAGCACGGCGGGTCTTAAACGGAGCGTCAAAAAGCTGAGAAAGACAACGGAACAAGACGCGAAGTCAATTCGGTACAGGGAACGTTTGGTTTGTAAGGGGGATCCCAAAACACGAGAGAGACCTCACTAAATTAGACTTAAGGTTTAAGATCCGCCAAAAAATGGAAGCAAATAAAAGTTCATTTCTTTCAGGGGGAAATGAGAGATTTGCAGAATGAGATGTCAATTGGTTGGCGAAGGACATATTTTTCCAGGGAAGAACAGACCAGCTCGTCGTTCAAAAGGCGGGTGGTACTCAGCAAGGGATCTAAGGCAAGGAAAAGCCAGTGTTCAGGTCGTTGAAGCGGAAAAAACGCGATCAGGGGGACAAGTTTATGACCTTGCCAAAAAAGGTAGTGGGAAAGAACCAACTCATCCCATTCAAAAAACAGCCCAATACGATTGGGGAGGAAGGGAGCTTTGGGAAGGCCAGTCAGTCTGTTTGAGATGGTGGTCAGTAAGGGGGGGGGAGCAATTTTGTGGAAGTGGGAAATCTAAAAGAAAAAGAAAAAGAAACCCAAGGACCAGTTCTCAAACAGAAAGAGAAAGGCCAAAATCCACCACCAGTTAAAAAGCGGGGACATCCTCAAGTTTAACCGGGGGTCACGTGTTACGGGGGGCTTTGGAAATATTCGAAATTATGTGACAGAAAAGGGGGGGGAGTGAGACACAAATGGTTAATTCAAGAATTCCATAAAGGGGGGGAAATTGGGGCAAGGAGGGGTGGGGAAGAGAAAGGGGACGGGGGGATAAGTTGCTCAACCCCACCGTACCGGGAAAGGCAAACCAGGGGGTGCAAAGGTCGGAGAGACAAGGGAAAAATTGGAATTCCCCCAGCGAAGTTGAGAGGAAGAACGCTTAAATGAGTTGCCTGGGAGAAAAAAAGTGAGAGAGGTGTTGGAGTCTCTGGTCGTGGAAAGGGAAACCGGGGTAAAAAAGAAGGATGGGAGAAATGCTCAAACACCTCCTCACAGGGGGTTAACCGGCAGCGAGGACAGGGCAGGGGAGAAAAGGAAAGGGGACAAAGAAGAAAAGGAAAAAACGTCCAAGGCGCGGGGGAATAGAGTTAAAATAGTGAGGGGCAGAAAGTTGAGAACAAACGAAACTGAAACCCAAAATAAAAAAAAAAGCTGGAGAGGGGTATAAAGGGACTTCGTCAACCGGGGGGAGGAAACAAGGGCATCCTGCGATGAACTGAAGCAATGGGGTGGTGGGAGGCGACTCCTCAACCAAGGGGACCTAAAGATTGTGAACCCGGGGAATCAAGGCCCCAGAAGACAAGTATGGGGAGCAGGGGGAAAAAGTCTGGTGGAAAGGAAATTGGAAACGAAGATAAGGGGGCTTATGAAGAAAAGGCATGCAAGGGGGTCGCGGGAAGGGGAATAAAATAGTGGGTTCAACCTAGGGAAGCCCGGGACAACCCTGAGGAGTTAGTCACTGGATGGCAACAAGGCCGAAGGAAAAGTTCAGCAAAGGGGGGGAAGGGGGGGGTCGGGAAAGCAGTCTAAAAGAGATGCAGAAGAAAACAAAAAACCGCCTGCCACAAAATGTGCGGGAAAAGGGTACAAACTACAGGGGTGTTTTGGCAGCCGTAACGGGGGGGGGGAATGGGAGGCACAACGCTGGGAGACAAAGGATGAAAGTCAAAAAAGAAGAATGAGGGTCATGGTAGAACATATATGACGGAGAACAAGCAGAACAAATCATGAGAGAACAAAAAAGAAAGTATGAGGTGAAAATATATAGCGGACTGGGGGGAAGAAGGGGGTCGGGGGGGGAAGGGATCTGAGATGTGAGGGAATAAGATAAGGGAAGATAACAAGAGGGGGAATGGGCAACCACAATGACGAAAGTACCAAAACAAATAGGAAGGGGGACAGGGAAAAGAAAAAATGTGGTGGCAGCAATTGAAAGAATTCTATTCGGTATAAAGACAAAAAAAAGGAAACTACAACCAAAAATTAAATGGCGAACTGCCGGTTCCAGTCAAAAAGAAATTTAGAAAGGTAAACGTTCACACGGGGACGGGCGGGAAAAACTTATAGGAAAAAGGGCGCGAACCTAAAGGGGGGAGAAACCTGGTCAACGGGTCATGCACGCGGGTGTTTGGAAAAATAGGGACACCAAAGTTGTGTGACAAAAATGCCGGAAGAAAACTAAGGGTTGGGTTGGGTGGGAGAAGGGGAACGGTCGGAAACCACGCCCGTTTTTTAGTGGAAGAAGCAAAGTAAAGCCGAAAACACAAAAAAACAGGTTTCTGTTGAAAGAAAATTCCGGGGTAAGGGAAGTGGAAGGGGAGAAACCCACCAGGTAATTCCCCAGCGCCGGTAAAGATGTCCTGGGGGGAGGGGGTGGGGTTTTGGGGGGTGGGTGGGGGGGGGGGGGTGGGGGGTGGGGGGTTGGGGGGGGGGGGGTGGTTTGGTCAGGTCGCCACAGCGATTACGACAATGAGAGAGCAAAACGCAAACGGGTTTTGGCAAAAGGGGGGAGCGAAAAAAAGTGCGACAAAAAAGTAGTTGACAGGGGGAGGGAAAAGGTTGAGAATCTCATGCACCTTATGGAAGGCGTGACAACAAAAGAAAACTTCAACTAGCAACACACTTATTCACTTTCAGACAAAAAAGAAAAATAGTAAGCAGGAACAGAAAATGGACTAAGTTGGGGACCAGTCAAAATGTGTAGGGGAAACTTCCGGTAAGGGCACATCGTGGAAAACAAGGAGTGGTGGGATTTTGGGGTCACGCAGTAAAGAGTTATTCTTGAGGAAGAATGTCAGGGGGGGGGACTAGGGGTAACCCATTTTGTTGTAAAGTGTCAAAAAATGAACCGCATGGAAGGTAAAGAAACGGGAAAGGAAGAGGATGAGAGTTACTGTGTGAAATCATGAAGAAGCGAAAAAAATTAAGAAGGGAATGCGGGGGTATTCCAGGGATTGAAGACGAAAAGTGGGGAGACAAGGGACAAAAGAAAGAAAAGAGGGCCTGCGAGCTAACGAAGCAAAAAAAAGAAGAGGTGGGGGGAGTAGGAAAGCAAAGCCAGGAGTTGGTGTAGGGCAAAAAAAAGAAACGGGGGTGGGCGCCGACCGGATCGTAGAACAGAAAGGGAGACATGCTGGTTCAAAAAGCTGGAGTACCCCTGCCAAAGACGAGCTGGGGTGTCAGCAAGAAAGGTCGGAGGATCTCAATGACTCTCATGCCATAAAAGAAAAGAGGGGGTCCATTGGGGGGGGGGAAAAAACGGGTGGGATTCCGTCTTTCCTGAGGGAAGAGGAGAATGGTAGGGAACACTCACGAAGATGGGATTGCGTATTCGCCAGAAACAGTAAGGGTTTCCAGGAGGGAGTCCAGGGGGGGTAGCTCAAATGCACCTAATGATCGAATCCCACTAAACAGAAAAGAAAAAAACTTTCAGTATCTCCAGATCACGGGTGAAGAAAAAAAAAACCAGTAGGAAAGGTTGCTCAAGTGTACATTGATGGGTATCTCCAAGTAAAGGGAAAAAACGGACACCCGACGTCGGGGGAGGGACTGACGGGAAAAGAGACTGGGTTGAGAAAAAAAAAGTCAGAAGACAACGCGCCTTGACGGGGAGGTACTTGAACCAGAAGGGGGTAAAAACTGAAACAAAAGGAATGTACGGGTTATTTATAGGGTTAGGATGATAGTAGAAAAAAAAAAACCGAGGGGGGGGAAAGGGAAGGTTGCAATGACGTTTGCGAATGTTGTCCGCACAACATCCTAAGAGTGCAAACAAAAACACAAAGACACGGAAACTATTTTGATGGGTCGGAAACATACTTCAAAGGGGGAGAGGGAGTACGGTTACACATGGGGATGGCGAAAAAATTCGTTGGAAAACGGGAAGAATGAAACGGGTACAAAATAGCAAACTCGACAAAAAAGAAATCGGGGAAGGGCAATGGACAATGCTGGATCGAATCTCTATCAAAAGAAAACAGGAAGAGGGGGGGAGGGAATGATATAATTAAAAACAAACATGTCGTCGCATAGAAACTAAAGGGAAATTTGAAAAATTTGACAGGTTGAGGAAGTGCCGTGGCAAAAATCCTTTTTGTCGAAAAAGCAGCTCAGAGGAAAGAACGAAGGGGGGGGGGATGGTGTAAATGGGCGGACGGGGGGAGGGGAGTGGGGGAAAGGGAGGGGGAGGAGGGTGTGGGGGAAGGGGAAAGAGAGTATAAAAGTGCGGCAGGGGGGTGGGGAGTGGAGAAAAGAGTTTGCCGGGGGGAGAGGGCGGGCGTGATAGGAGAGGGGAGGCGGGGGGTGAAGCGAGGGTGAGGAGAAAAGGGGGGGGGGAGGGAGAAGTGAGGGAAGGGGAGTTGAGGGAGGAGGGTACGAGGGCGGGGGGGGGAATAGGGGGTGGAACAGGACGGGGGGGAGGGGGTGGGTGTGACGTATGTGAGAGTTTGGGAAGAGAGCGGGGGAAGGGAAAGGGGGGGGGGGAGGAAGGTGGGTGGAATTGGAAGGGTGGGGTTGGTGTGGGGGGGGGGGAGGGGCGGGGATGTTGGGAGAAGGGGGAGGGGAGCAAGGGGGAGGGGATGGGGGGTTAGAGTGGGGGGGGGCTCGGGAGGAGGTAAGGGAGAACGGGCAGGTGGGAGAGGGGGGGAGGTCGAGGTGAGGGAAAGAGTGGTGAGAGAGGGGGTAGGGGGGAGGAAAAGGAGAGTGAGAGTGCGGGACGAAAGAGAGAGGAACGTGGAAGGTGGGGGAAGGGGGGTGGTGTGGGGAGAGGGAGAGATAGCGAATGGAAGGGGTGTGGGGGAGAGGTAGGCGGGGGGGGGGTGGGAGGTGGGAGGGTGGGGGAAGGGAGAGGGGGGGAGAGGGGGGAGGGTGCAGTGAGAGGACGGGTAGGTGGGGTGGACGGGGGTCTCGGCTGGTGGGGGGAGGTGGGGGGGGGGGGAAGGGGGGGTGGGTAATGGGGGGAGGGGAGAAAGGGCGGATTGAAGGTAGGGGGGGGTTGCTGGTCTGGGGGGGGGTAAGCAGGAGGTGGGGAGAGAGGATTTGGGTGGGGGGTGGGGTGGGTGGGGGGGGGGGTGGGGAGGGGAGGGGCTGGGGGGGGGGAGGGGGGGAGGAAGGAGAGAATCGGGCGGGGGTGGGGGGGGAGGTGGCGGGAGAGGTGGAGTGCAAAAACCCGCCGGTAAGTGAAAAGGGGGAAGCTCTGGGACATCAAATTTGATACTGGAAAAAAGGGCGAAGGGGGCCCGAAAGGTTCATTTTTGGAGATAGTAAGGTGCACAGGGACGAAGAAAAAGGGAAAAAGTGAAAAAGGATCATAAGGGAGGGAAAGTGGTTGGGAGGGGAGAAGGAAAACAGCAAGTTACAGATATAATAGAAAAAAAAGGAAAACGGACATTGAAAAAAAAAAAAAAATCGGAACCCTGGTGCAGTGATTTGGGCCAGGGACCGAGACAGCGAGCCTTCGGAGATCGCCCAGACACTAGCCGGGGGCAGAAAAGAAGGAAAATAAACCATGGGGGGACTGTTTTCGGCAGATCACAAGTGTGGAGGAAAGAAAAAAAATGTTGCGCTTCAAGTGAAAAGGTGCAGAAAAAGGGACATTGGTGTCAAAGATTGCTTGTCGACCAACGCAGACAGAGGGGGGCCGGAAAAGAATTCTCAAGATCAGCGCGTTGTAACTCGGAAAGATGGAAACGATGAGAAAAAAAGGGACGCAAACCTTCGAGCGGTTGTCGCATCTAAAGAGGGGGGTCAGCGAAAGCCGAGAGAAAAAACACCCAAAGGTAAAAAAAAAAAACCCTGCGGTTCCACAAAGAGGAACAAAAAAAAAAAACTTTAACATGAGAGGAGCCTGAGGACAATCTGGCTCTTTTTTCAAACGGAGGGCGGTCCGACATCAGAGGGGAGGGGAACTTTTACTAAAGAAGCCAACAGCTTATCCAGGTTCAAGTAAGTTCCACACAAGCTAGTAAGGTTGAAGCGGGAACGGCACGGGAATTGGTTAAAAGGGGGAAAGAAAGAGAACTCATGGTGAAAAAAAAAAAACATTCCAAGACTATTTGCTGCAGGGGAAAGAGGTTCGCAGAAATCTGAGAGGTGCGGCTGGTGTTAGGAGAAAGGGGGGGGGATTTTAAGGGAACATAAAAATCGAATGAGCTTCTGGTAGAAGAGAGTCCAACTAAATTGTACAGGAAAGAAAGAAATCCACTCTGTGAAAAAAAGGGAAGGCTGGGCATGGCGGGGGGAATAAAAAAAGAATGTTTAAACAAAGAAAGGGTGAAAATAGAAAAAAACTTTGTTAGTCAAGATTCAAAGGAAGGCAAAGCAAGGACCACAAAAACAAAAAAAAAACGTGCGGAAAATGCCCGCATTGTCCCTTCGGGACGCAGCCACATAAGGGGGGGGAAAACGGGAACAGTCCACTGGGTGCGGAACGGAGGAAAGACGGGGAAAAGAGGTGGAAAGGGAAGTGTGGCGACGGGATCGTTGCTTTTTGACAAAAAAAAATCGACAGTAAGGTCAAAGAAATTCCACTCAGAAAACAAACAAACCACCGCATTGTAAACAGGCAAGAGTAAAAAGTGAAAGAGATCCGCAAATCCGTCGGACAGAAAAAATAGTAGAAGAGGGGAAGAAGGGGGGCATAAAACAGGGTAACACACGGCACCCTCTGGGACTGACGGGGTCCTGCGAGAGGGGAAACAAGGCATACTCATAATGCGGCAACAAAAGTTGGTGAGGAAAAAAGAGGGTAAAAAAAAAAAGACTGGCCGCAAATACAGGACCAAACCCTAAAGATAATGTAGGTGGGGGGGGAGGGGAAAAAGGTCAAAACAAAAACGCGGGGGGCGGAATATGTGAAACAAAAGGAGGACGGGCATTAAGTAAAAAATAAAAGGAAAAGGGGTGGGGGGAGAACGGGGGGAAATGGTCAAGCGGAAAGAGGTCCCGGAAATAAACGGAAAGGGGGGTAAAAAAGGGCCCAGTTTAGAGGTTGGGGTCGATAAGCAGGAATTGATAACATTCAAGAAAAAAAAACACGGGGAAAAAAAAAATTATGGGTGGGGGAACTAACTAAATGGGGGTCCTCGACGGGGGCAATCCGGCAAAAATCCTTGTGTAGAGAATCCGCACATCAGAAGATCAGCTTGCGGGGGAAAGGATAAGGTAAACAACAAGCGCGGGCCTCCCTCAAAAAACAAAGGGTTGTCTAGATAGACACGGGTTTGGAAAAAGACTAGGGGAACAAACTCATCTTAATAGGGGGTTAAAGGATCGCGATACCAGGGGAACTTGACTGAAAGGAAGGGAGGAACACAAGCGTCATTTAACCATGGTGGTGAAGCCGCATGTGAGGAACCTCTGGTTGAAAGAAATGCGCAATATGACCACCCTGGAAATGAAGTCTGGGGGGGGGGGAAGGAAAAATATAGTTGAAAGTGCGGGACATGACAGGAATACGGAGGGGCGAAAAAAACGAAATGTAAAGGGGAAACCTTGAAAAAAGAGCTGGGGTTCACATCTTCCGGCAAGAACTTTGTGTTTCAAGAGGGAAAAAAGTCAAGTTTTCAAAAAAGAGTTGGGATTACCCGCTTTTCGGGGGGAAGAGGAAGGAAGCACCACCCTTGGAAAGGAAAACGCCCAATGGCAGAGACGAAAAAGTGAAGGTGCTAAAAAGGGAGGGGTTTAAAAGGGGCGGGGCGTGGCGCACCCAGCAGGGAAAAGAACCCTATCCGGACCAAACTGGAGGGGAGAGGCCAAGAGTGGGGCAGCCACTGAGCGGGTTTGAAAAAGAGGAAGGGGGGGAAGGTAAAGAAAAGCCTTAAAATTAACACACAGCCAAGGAAAGAGTACCAAGAAAACCAGGGATGGAAGGGGGAGCAAAAGGCACCTATGAAACGGGCAAAAGCACCAGGGGTGGGGTCGAATACCGGGCCATCGGCCTAAAGGAACATAGGCCTACGCCTTCTTGGAAAAAGGGGGACTTCCAGAGATATTGACCAATTTCGTTGGGGGGGGAGAAAGGAAAAAAAAGTGTGGGGTTCCTATCGGAAATGCATCGACTCGGAAGGGAAAAAAAGAGGAGTCGAGGGGTAACTTGGAAAAAAAAAAAAAAGGACAGAAAAGGATTGGTCTTTTATCGGAAAAAAAAAGGGAAAGACCACATCGCGACCAGTCCGACAGCTAAGAAGAAAAAATATTCAAGGGAGGGGAAAAGGTCCAAGGAAAAGGGTGGGGGAGATACCACTTGTGCCGCCACAGGAAAGAACTTAGAAGAAGGAGAAGACTACCACTAGAATCGCTTGAAGTAACAAAAACAAAGGGAAAAGGGAAAACAGTGGGGGGTTTTTCAGCAAAAAGAAAAAAATCACTTAAAATGAAAATTCTCAAATGCCAGACTCCATTAACAGGGGGAGGGAAGGTAAGGGGGAAATGTAAACTGCTGGTGTGGATCAGATTGCCGACACGCCAAAGTTCTTGGACGGGGGGGGGAGGGGGGGAAGAAAATTGACGCGTTAGTTCAAAAAGAGGGGAAGAGGGGGTGGGTTAAATTTGGTCAGCCTATGATCGGTGCGCACCAGCCAAGATCAAAGACACACTGACTTACGTTGGGGAGAAACAAGAAAAGAAAGGGTTTATAAACCGCACCTGGCATTGGAACATCCAAATTGACGTGGAAGGGACCCTACTCCAAGACCACAAAGAGAAAAAAACGGGGGGGGGGAAGAAAAGAGTGAAAAATCTTCTGCAAAGAGGCGATTCTCGATCGCTTGGGGCCAAAGAGGCCCTGGCCCAGGGTCCTTTTCAACTAAAAAAGGAAAAGAGAGCAATACAGCACAACTATAATCAGGTACTTGTGCATAATAAAAAAAAAAAAAAGAAATCTGATTTCGGCGTTTCTTGAGTTGGTGGAGAAGGAAAGGATGCTAACGCCAAGCAAAGTAATGGGGGGGGGGAGAAAAAAGAAAATCGAACGACGTATTGAATGTTTCCCCTCAAGACAGACGGTGAATTGGACACTTCGGGAGGGGGGAGGGGATGGGGGTTCCAGGTTAGGAAAAAGACGCGTTGGAACGGAAGCAATGCAAACGTTCCCCCCTCAGGAAAATGACAAAGAAAGGGATTGCACCTAACTGAACAGATGGCTGCGAATCTCGAAAAACCCAACCAACAAAAAATTATTAAGAGGATCTAGAACATTGTCCGCTCGGCAATCCCAGGCAATCTTGGGATGGGGAACAGGAGGGGAAAAAAAACAAATTGTGCTCCGTTTAGAAAAAAATCACTTGGGTGTAGAGAAAACCAAAGGGTCACAACGAAGCCTTTCAAGGACACTCGGGGAGTCGAGGACGACCAGGCAAGAAAAGGACCAGTGCGAGGGGCGAAAAAGTACTTAGGAGGGGGAGGGGGAAATAATTCAATGAAAGGAAAATTTGAAACGGAGAGGAAGGCCAATACAGGGGGGGGGTGCGAATATCATCAAGTACTGAATATAAGAAAAAAACTTAGTTGGGAAAATGGGGAGAGGGGCCATTTGGCAGTTGGGAAGATGGGCAGGACCGAACGTCGGAGCCATGAAACGTGAATATTATAATAATAGCCGCCGCTTCGAGCGTTCATCAGAATGGAAACTCACCTGCCGGGTCGGACTGCTTTCAAAACGGGTGACAAAGAAACAGAAACAATCAAACGGGGACCCATTATCTTCGGCAGTTCACAAAAAGTGCAAAAGACTCATGGAGAAGGAATACAGGTTGAAGTCACGGCGTGGGCTTTGACTCCACACGTCATATGAAGGAAAAAAGAAAACCCATCTACGTGCTGGGGGGGACAGGTTAAAGAAAAAAAAAGGAGGCACAACATCAAAGGCAAAATCCCTGGAGACAGGAAAGTTTTGAGACTCTTCATCCAGAGACATCAAGGAGGGGAAAAAAACGAAAAAGGAAAAAAAAAGCCACGCATACTGGCAGGAAGTTGTGTGCACCTGGGGGAGAGGAAGGGGGGGAGAAAACGTTTCCAGGCGAAAAAGCGATTCAGGTGGAAAACCAAAAAAAAAAAAAGGTGGTATCACGTCGAGGAGACCAGAAGGAGCCCGGTGGGCGTTTTTCCATGAGGAAGAAGAAGAAAAAAAGCATAAATGCAAGTTGGAGAACCCGAACCAAGTGGGGGTGTGCCTCAAAAAGAGAAAACTCATGGGGGGTCGGAGGGGAAAGCAAAACCAAAAAAGAGGGGGAGAGTACTGTAGACAGAGGGGTGTATGGGGGTACTGAGGGAAAGGTCTGTTAGAGAAGACATAACGAATAAGGAGGGATTAGATCTGGCGCCGAAGCCCAGTGAACTCGCAAAACCCCCGAGTTGAGGGGACCGAGTTGAGGGGCTTAACCTGTACTGGAAAAAAAAGAAGTTCAGGGTTATCAACCAGAAAAGGGTTAATGAAAAAGGAAAAAATCAAAAGGGGACTTATCCGCACAGGCAAGGAGGGGAAAGGAACCAAAGATGGTGCCAAATCCAAAATTTTCGGTCAAAAATGACGAACAGGGGAAAAGTAAGATGGAAAATGGGGAGACAATGTAAAAGGTGGGTGCATTGGGATGAGTTGGGATGGGGGGGGGGGAAACACTCGGGGTCATAAATGAAGAATCTCCTCCAGGGTGTGGTTGCGCAGCGAGAAAAAGTCATTCACGAGAGAGAAAAAAAGTGACAAATTTAATAGGATATGCTGTCAGGACCTGGTAGAAGGGACTCCGACCACCACCGACAACACCAAGAAGGAAAAAGAACTTGGTATAATGAAAAAAGAAAAAAGAGGGGGATTTGAGTAAGGAAAGGGGGAGAAAAACACAAGACTGTGCTACTTCGCAACGAAACCTTTTTGGTCTGACACGAAAGAATGTAAAGAAAAAATTTTGCACCTCAATATCAAAGTAAGCCACCCCATAAAAATGGGGATAGGGGAAGGAAGAAGATGTGGGGGAAAAACACACAAACTCTTCACCGTTGTTAAAAAAGAGAATGATCATTCACACTGGCACACCAAGTGTTCTCAGAAGTCACAGTCGGTTTGTAATCACAATATGACTCCACTAAATGTGAAAAGGGAAAAACAGAGGAAAAAAAGAAGTCCATCAAAGAGGGAAAGGGGGGGGGACTTACATACAGAAGGGACGGGGAAGATCATACAGGAAAACTGGGGGGGAAAGCCACTGGGCGAAAATGTCCGACGCCTGGTGGTGGTAAGATCGAGGGGAGTAAAGCGGCTCCGCTGGTAATCGCGGATGATATCAGTCACATCCGAAGTGCAGGTCTAACATGCGAGTTTAAAAAAGCGCATAAAAAAAGGACCACGCAAAAAAAAAAAACGATTAAGTTAAAAAAGAGAAAGTTACGCCACGTGGGGGTGAA
>Ga0179591_1192417_pt1 | contig 14601 bp, 15 predicted proteins | sample CZOMad2_1_08_16f_FD_182891 | JGI IMG/M metagenome (GOLD analysis project Ga0179591, IMG submission 182891) | Vadose zone soil fungal communities from Angelo Coast Range Reserve, California, USA - CZOMad2_1_08_16fungal (PacBio error correction) | ecosystem: Environmental > Terrestrial > Soil >...
TGTCAAAGGGGAAGACCCAAATCGCCCAGAAAGAAATACGGCGGCAAAACCTTTCCTACAAAAGCCGCACATTACCAAATTCCTCGTCAACTCTGAAAATGAAAGCTTGGGGGTGACACCATACGTCAATTGGCACCAAATCACAGGGTAGATAAAATCGTGAATGGGCATGTGCACAATGGGCGCAAGGGAGATTGTGGTGCGTCGAGAAGAAAACAAGCTAGGTTCCAAGCGGAGACGGGGGGGGAAAGGAGGGGTAAACAAGGGGGAAAAATTATGACAAGGAATGGGGAAAGAGGACGGTCTTCATTGGGGTCAAAAACCAATCGGGAAAAACGGGAGACGCGGAAATTCGTGGGAAAATGAATGAGGAAAGTAGGACATATTGAAAGGGGGGAGAAAAGGATCGCCGGGGTGCCAAAGGAGTGAGATAACAAGCGTAAAAACTTCCAACAGAAACCCAGGTTGAAGAAAAACTCCCATCAACTTGCAAGGGGGGGGAAAAAGCAGAAGGGGTGTCCGATGGCCCGTATCATATAAAGGACAACAATCCCACCTCTTGGGTGCTATGGAAGAAAAGGGGAGCGCCAAACGAGGACAAAGTGGTGGGAGAAGAAAAGTGTCTCATGATCGACAAAAGGGGGGGCAGGATTCGAGGGGAAAGTTGGCGAGGGACTCGAACAAAAAAAGCAGCGGAATGAAATTAAGGATGGGGAAGAGGGTTGCAGGAGAAAGGTATCCACCCAAGAAGGAGACAAGGAAAAGGGAAGTGCCAACCAGAAGCAAAGACCAGGCCGGAAGAACCGTCAAACCATCCAAAGCGCAGCCTAAAAAGGGGGGAAAAAAAAAAAAACACATAAAAACAAAAAAAAAGGCAAAATTCTCAAAAAGGGGGGGGGGGGGGGTGAACCCTCGCTAATGGAAAGGATGTGAGGAGCCGCAAAGGGTGGGGAAAAACGATTAAAAAGGGAAGGGGAGGGGTCATCACCTCCGGAAGGGAAAGAGAATCGCAAAACTTTTCAAAGTCATGCGCAATAGATTGGTGTGAAAAAAGGTAAAACCACTCGTTACACGGGGAAGGGAAGATCGTAGGGGAAAGGATGTCCCATTAATTTTAGGGGGAGTCATAAAGACCCGGCAAACATCTAAGGGGGTAAGACGAAGAGTGAAAGGAAGTTTGTGGCCAAAGCGGCGGGGAGAAAAAGTGAGTTGAGCTGCGTCAGGGGGGAGGGGCCAAAGATGGGGAGTCTGTGGATTAAATGTGGAACCCATACAGGGGGGGGGGAATAGTCGAGGAAAGAAAAAAACTGTTATGATGGGGGGGAAGAGGTGAGCGCAGGGGGGTGCAACCGCCAAAGTTTGTTGTCTTTTCCGTGAAAAATCACTTTGGGAGGGGTTGAACAAAGGGTTAGAGAAGGAATAGGGGGGGGCAGGGGCATCCATTGTTGAGAAAAGGTTTTTTACCATCCAAGAAAAACCATGCCCACGAATGTGGACTCAAAGTAACGGAGGAAAAACAAGTAGAAGGGCAAAAAGAAAAAAAACCCACCGCAAAACTATCAAAAAAAAAAAAAAAAAACATCAAAAAACCCGCACACCACCACACAAACACAAAGGCCAAAAAACAATAAAACGTTTGGCAAAAAGGAAATGGGGGTGGCCAGGCAGACCAAGAGGCGGAAAACCGGAAAAGAGGAACATTTGTGAAACGGCAGGTAAAAACTTGGGGTTTGCAGAATGCATCGCAGACATTGTGTGGGCTCATTTTCAAAGCGGAAAGGACAAATGGGGGGACCCGGGGGGTTTTTGGGCCGGGAATAAAACTCATGGTAAAAGGGGGTCCCTCATTTTGAACAACGGGTACGCGGGGCAAACGTAATACCCATAAAATGGAGTGAAAAAAAAAGAAAAGTCCAAATGCTGGCATCGAACGAAGCCAACGCAAAAGGTGTAGCATAAAGGTTAAAGGGGGGGAAGAAAAGAAGAAAAAGGACGATCTATGGCACTGCCGCATCAGGTCTAAATTGGGGGGAAAAACGAAAACCAGGAACAAAAGGGGACGCCCAATACCCGCATCCAAAGCCCTTCAAAAGGGGTGTTTTAGAGAGGGTAATTCCTGGAAGGCAATTCCCACCTTTGCGCCGAAATTCCAGTACGAACACCAAAATAGCGGGGGGGGGGAAGTGTCCTAAAGAAAGGGTGAGTCCCAGAAACAGAAGCGCTGCCTTGTGGGTTGTGCAATCCAGAAGGCCAACGGGAAGGGGATGGGGATTTACAATCACCCTGCCGCCGCAGGTAGCCCCAAGAAACCACGAGGGTGGGGTGTCAAGCTTACTTCCGCAACCATGGGCTAAAACAGAAGAACTGTTTAGACGGAAGCACGGGGGGGGAAGACAGCGCACAACCCCAGGCTTTACGATAACTTGAACACTGGGAATTTGGAAGGGGGAGCCATCGGGGGGAGTATCAAGGCCGGAGTCTGGATTGGAAGGGCAAAAGAATTTATCAAAAACAACTTGGAGGGTTCAGACATAACTGATAGAGGGAAGGTGGTGGGTGGCAGCCGAGTATACGGGCAAGGGTATACATGATGTTGGGGTGGGGGATAATCGTAACAGGGCCCGGGCCTGGGCGTTATAAATAGCGTTGTTAAAACAGGGTGGGAAAAGGGCGACACAGGCATCGAGCAAAAAAAAAAAAAAAAAAAAGGGGGTTAGTGAAGATAATATGGAGGAGGGGCAAATCAATCCAAATAACCAACGAAGACTAGACAACTACTCCGGACCGGGGGGGCCGATGGAGATCACAAACCAAGAAAAAGGTTAGACACCTTTTAATCAATCTATTCGAACAAAACATCAAAGGGGAGGCCTCTGAGAACGCAGGGTTCACGACGGCGGGACTTGCGGTGGAAGGGCGTCTCCGGTAGTGCACAAACGTCACAGGGGCTAAATTCAGAAATTTCCCGTACCAAAAAAAGTGTACCCCAGTTCCAGAATCAATGGGTATAAGGGAAAAGATTGGGGTCAGTCGAAACAAAAAAAACGGTCATGTAAAAAAAAAAAACTTCTTGGGAACAAGGCCACAAACCTGCGGGGGGTGCCTAGGGGTTGGGAGGGCGGAAAACGGCCTACAAGACAAAAAGTTATGTTGGTTAGCAAGGTCGTGTTCTGGACCGAGCTTGAAAACCAACAAAACAAGGAGTGGGAAGGGGGCAAAACATGGGGGGCGGAGTCCAGTAGATTCCCTCACATACACCAGTTGTGGCTGATGAGAGAACACACAGCCGACCGATAGTGCGAAGGGTGTGACCCACAAAACAAGGGGCCATTAACGGATTGGGGCCAAAATGGGAAAAAATTGGGGGGAACAGGGGAAAAACCCTTGTGGGGCAGGGGGGGAAATTTGACAACGTTGAATAATACTCAGAAAGGCTGTGAAGGAATGGGGGGAGACCGGTGAAGGGATTACAACAAAACAATGGACGAAATCGTTGAGTCCAGACCCTGAAAAAGAGGGGGGGGGGAATTGGAGGGGATTGGTACGGCGGTCAAAACAATGCTTCAAAAAACGGGGGGGTGGGGGGGGGAGTTAAGATACCCACTCAGTTTTCACAATGTGGGACAGTTTTTGTGGTGGAACTAAAGGAGATTGAAATCCGTAAAAAAAACTAAAGAATCAGAAAAAGATAACAGGGGGTAAAAAGACCAAAAAACTGGGGGTTTTTGTATGAAGGACGACCGGTGCCATGCAAATACCTCTTTTTTTGTTTGCAACAGGGGGTGGAAAAGCCGTCAAGGAAAAAACGGAGGGCGAGATAAGGTTTCAAAGGACGGTAAAACAAAAAGGGCTAGGCAAAAAGTGGGGACAACACACGGCTCTTGGGCAGCCGAAAAAAAAAAGGGGTGGGTGTCCAACTTTGGCACAGCATCAAGTAAAACAGTAACGATATGGGGAAACACGTTATGAATTGAAAGTCTGTCCCTTTGGGGGCAAGGGGAAATGGTGGATGAAAAAAAAAAAAAACCGCAGGCGACAATTGCGGAAGGGAGGAATGATACCGCGACATAAAAAAAAGCCATAACTGCCTACAAATGGAACTTGAACAAAAGCAAAGAGAGGGGTTCCACCATAGCGACAAAACTCAAACCTCAGTTGGGATGGTTTCTTAATCTTTGTCTGACTGACGCCTAAGAAATGTTCCCGACGTATTGGGCGCTGGGGGAACCAACATGTAATAAATCACCCGCCTGATGACACATCTGGGGGGGGACAAAGGAAACTAGACTCAAAAAAAATCAATCACAAAAGAGATGGGGTAACCAAAACTATTATCAGGATAAGGGGAAATTGGTGGGAAGCTAATGTTTGCCGGGGTCAGGGTGAATCAGAAAAACGGACGTTGGAAAACGGGGTACTAGAAGAACCTGAAAAAATTGACACTACGAGCAGGCAAGCACCGGGGGGCAAATGATTGGGGGTGAAGGGGTCAACAAATAAAGGAACAAAGGGGTGTGGTGCGACCACTATCATGGGCACGGTTTGGTGGGAAGGCCTGGGAGGGGCCAGAAAACCTACTATTGGACGTCCCCTCTAAAACCATTTAACTTAGAGGGAACGGCCAGGGCCAACGGACCTGGGAAGAAAAGCATACCGTTGCGCAAAAAAACAGGGAACGGCAAAGAAGAATCAAATGATGGTTTAACTGAATTGGTAAAGTTTTGGGGTGCAGGGGTTGTGGGGCCTGAGTTTCCAATGGCGCGGAAGACGGGGAGAAATTGGGAGAGCTACGAAAAAAAGGGAAAGGTTCACTTTGGGCCAAAGACAGAAACCGGTGTCCTCGAAAGCATGGGGACAGGAACTAGTGGTGGAAGCAAACTTTCAAGGAAAGGAATTCAAGACCCGATGTTGGGGTGGAGGTCAAAAAAAAAAAAAAAGAGGGAAACCAACCCCATAGCATAGGTTGACGCGGGCCTATCAGGGGAGGAACAAGGGCTTTGGGGGGCTGAAGGACAAAAATGGGGGGGCTCGTTTTGGCCGCCGGGAATGAGAAAATAGAAAAGGAAGGGTGGTGGTGTGCAGTGCCTCTAAAGCATGAAACGGCAACTACGCGACCGATGAGAAAACTGGGGGGGGAAGGGGGTTAAGGTGGAAACAGCCCGGGGGGTTGGGGTGAGACCGACTTGGTGGGTACAAGCCGGGGTGGTACACTGGCTCTAAAACGAAGTGCAACGGAAAAATTCAAGAAAGAAGAGTACCGTGGGAAAAAAGCTGTCCTGTAAACCAACTTGGGGGGAAAAAAAAAAGTTCCCCTCAAGGGAAGACGGGGGGGTAGTCAAGGAATGGGCCAGTGGTCCGCTCGAGAGAAGGGAGCTGAACGTCAAGAACTGTCGCTCCAAACCAAAAGGAAAGGAATTAGTTCTCTTAAAGGGTCCAAGAGTGGACGCCTTAAAAAACATGGGGGGAAAGGTGTCAGATGGGAACAATCAGGAGGCGGACGAACTCCACAGAGAACTTTGGGCAAGCCAGGGAAATGTAAAAGCAATGGGGACTTAAAAAACTGGATGGTGGCCATGGTTGTTGGGAACTATATGTTTTTACCAAACCAAACAAAAAAATGGTACAGCAGGGTCCTTGTTCGAGAAATAGTAGACAACAAAGGATGTGAAGCAAAGCCTTGGGGAGACAGGGAAACACGTATGAAAACATTCGCCAAAGAAGACCTTGGGGCGTCATTTTGATAAGGGCTACATCAGGCATCCACAAAAAACAAAAACGGATGAGAAAAAATATATAGGAATTTCACACGACAGCACCCAGAGCTGGGAAGGGGGAAAAACCTTTTACGGCCCGAAACTGTAGGACACACTTCTTCCAAGTCCGAAAGGAAGATGCACGAAACTAACGCACTGGAATAGAGGACAATGGCAAAAAACACATTTTTTGGAAGCGAAAGCTTGGGGCAGGTGGGAAGCGAACTCCCAAGACAAATTTACCACTGTAGTCGGTAAGTGAACTGAAATGGGGCACCTAACGGTGGCACAAGAGGGGACCACTAGTAAAAAACTGATCAAGAAAACCTTCCTGGGGGTTAATAAGGAAGGATGAATAGGGTACATTCCAAGGAAAAGGGAAGGCAGGAAAAAGCTAGGAAATTCATGCCAAAAGTTGGGTGCCGGGACTAATTCTGGGGGGACGAGGTGTTCTTTGAAACGCTCTAGCAGCAAGTTTTGCCAAAGTTAATACAGCGGGGTCTGAAAAAACAAAACATCAACAAGGGAGGGGGTTACCAATAACTGCCGCCCAACAGCAAAATAAAAAAAAAAAAAAAACCCACCAACGAGTGGAAAAACCCTCTGGGTTTTGCAAAAAAGAGGGACAGAGCTCTGAAGGCCAAAACAGCCAACCTCGGGTGAAAAAAATGGGGAATAATTCCCAAACTTCAAAAAAACTAAAAAAATGGACGAGTTTCACATGAACCAAAGAAAGGTACTAACGAGTGACCAAGTCTGTTTTTAAAGAGTGACTGGGAAAGAACCCATCGAGGGGGGAGGAAGTAGAAAATGAGGGACTTTACATAAGGCGATTTACCATCAAAGCCTTGATGGTCCGGTTGGACCACAATTCAATGGGGGCCAGAGGCCACCAGAACCAGAAGCAATCCTCGACCTTTGGGCCACCTAAAATGCACAAACACAGCACCAAACCTTTCAAAAAATTGAGACAGGGGGACCAACTTGGGGACGCGAAGGAAAAACGTATTGGGCTGCGGGGACACCATGGCAAGTTCAGGCAGTCCGTGACGGTTCGCACAAAAAGCATCGGTAAGGGAAAACGAAGAACAAAACCGTTTGCACTTAAATAAGAGCAAAGGAAAGACCATGGCGTTGTAAAGCCCCAAGAACCCACTCAGGGGTACCCGGAAGGAAGGCTCGTAGGTCCTCCAGTGGAAGCGAGTGGGGGGGAGAAAACCCGAACCCGACTTGTCAAAGAAGAAAATACTTTTTGACGCACTCGTGTTGGTCACAACATTTGATGATTTAAGTGGGGGGAAGGAGGGAAAGGGGAAGTTGGGGCAAAAGAATTTGGAAAGAGGACGGGGGGGATTAAATGTGGAACCCTTACGACTGAGAAAGGTCGCGGGAAAGAAGAAACTTGTTAGTCGGAAAGCGGGGGGGAAACGTTTAAAAAGTTCCGGGAAGCTTTGAGGGGTTTTTGGTGACGTGCGAAATCCTTCAACGGCAGCAAGGGGGGGGAGGCCAGGGTTGTTCATACAAATCAAGCCAATTTGGGCCCAATTTGTGCATCGAACTTCACGGTAAAGGAATCTTCCCGGGAACGATGTGAGTGGCAAATTGTGTGGGGCAAAAAGCGTTGGGTTCAGCGGAAAAAAAAAAGCGGGACAGGAAGGTGAAAAAGGGTCCGGAAACATTGAAACTTTTGGTTTAGCTGCACAGCCAAAGAACAGGGGGAAAGTCCTGGCCAAAAGCTGGGAAAAAAAGGGCAAAAAATTGGCAACACGTGTGGGTAAACGCATACACGCCAAAAGGGGATTGGCTTTCTGGTTTTCGTCGATTGGCAACACCGGAGCCGAAAAAGGGCGGGGGTCCAAAACAAAAGAGGAAAAAAGATAAAAATGCAGGCTGCGGCCATCCCCACCGTTCAGCAAGAGGTTACCGAAGAATAAATAAATGCAAAAAGAATCGAAGGCTGCAAAAAGCACGAGTTCGTCAACAAGTGGCCCTGGCACCGGAGTGCAGCCATCGTCACAAACACGGTCAGTTTTGGGGTGTTTATTCTGAGGGGGGAACGGGCACATAGGCATATGAAAACAGTTGCGGGACAGGGTTCATGCCCAACGTCGGCCATGGTCTAACGGGAGGGAGGAAGAACACCGATATCGGTGGGGGTCTGGTGTGGTGGGTCTTTAAATAGCCCAAACCGGCGGATGTGATGAAAGTTCCCCCCAACCATTGCTCGCCATGTATTGGGAAACGAACAACCTCTGTGCTAAGCTCGGAAAGAAATAAGGCGACCACATATAGCAATGGGGGGGTCCTCCACCGGGGGGGGTGGAAGAATCCCCCACAACCGCCTGGGAAGTCCGCCAAACCGGACAAGGAAATGAAGTGGTGAACGTCAGGGAAAAACATCGGGCTGAAGAAAAAAAACTAAAAATGAAACGGGGAAGTTGGTGGCATACGAATTGAGCTTTGGGTCTGGGTTTCACCAAGAGAACGGCCGTGGTAATGTGGTGAGAAAAAAAGAGGGGAATCTTCTTCTACCCTCACTGGTTTTGTGGGATATCAACAAATGGAACCTGCTTCCGGAAGGAATGTGGTGGGGCAAGGGATAGGGAAAACCGCCCTCATCTGGACTGATTAAAAAAAGACAACCACGAACCCAACGGTATGGGAAGGAAGAAAAGAGAGAGATGTAACAAATACCCAATAAAAAGCCTGCAACAAACACGAAGATCCTGCAAAACGCACATTGGGGACAAAAATGGGAAAAGGCAAAAACAAAAAAGCCAGTAGAATCAAATATCATCGGATTCCTGCCAACAACCCCCTTCAAAACAAACACGAGATGAAAAGCTGAAAAAAACGCCTGGGATACATAAAGTATTAAGGACAAAAAAGTCCATAAAAACTCAGTGAAGGTAATACCAAGGGGGGGGCAAAAGCGACAAAGTCAATGGCCATATTGCGGACCAGGGAACAAGCCGGAGTCTTCGAAAACGGATTCCGAAAGAAAACATGCTTTGGAAGGCCTATTGGCTTAAAGATGGCACACCACAAAAAACATTGGGTCGGTGGACAAGACCACTGCAAAGGGCAATGGGGCGGTGTCCTCACAGCCAGCCGGGTGGACACTATGATGAAAGAACAAAAACAAGCAGACAGCACCTGGAGTGGGTTCAGGGGAGTACTCCACGCGTGAGACCCAGTGCGACTATGGGGGGGGAATCATGTGAGAAAACGTTGGGGGATATTCTAGGCGACGGTACTCAGATAAAAAAAAACCGTACACTAGGGTGAATTGAAGGGAGGACATGGTTCCCGGGGAATAAAAAACCAGACTTGGGGGGGAAGAAAAAATCGGTGCGCCATACCACCTGAAAAAAAAAGCGAAAGGTGTCAAATTCCTGTGGCTGGTCTCTGTAGGCGGGGCCATCTGATGCACTTGGTGCACGGGGGTGCTGGACGCGAAACCCATTTGGGAAGAAGGGTGTATTTTGTGGAAACGAAATTTGACGGTGAGCCGTGCGAAAGTCGAAAGCAACAAGCCCAATTAAACTGGCAGTTTTAAAGGGCCAAAAAACCGGGGTGCAAGGCATTTCAAACTTGGTGTTCAGGTGGAAAAACAAGAAGGGGGGAAAACAAATTCCCAAAGGTGAATGGGGGGATAACAAATTGTATGACGACACCGACAAGGGAGCCAAAGCGAAATGAACCGAAGAACGTTTGGTGGGGCAAACCAAAAAAAGCTTACGCGGCCGGACTGAAAATAAGGGTCATGGATTTTGAAAAGTACAGGTCCATTTACCATATGGAGGAAAAAAACAGCCATGACAGGGAGGAAGTGAAAGTAAGCCGGACGGACCGCAAAAAAAAACAAAAAACCCGCAAACAGGGAACTAAAAAGTCTGGGGGGAGGAAATGCAACCTGTGTAACAAAACAGAGCCCTAACACTAAACTGGGCTTGGGGAGTGGGGTTCTTTGAGGACCAAATCTCCCGCTATTGACGCGTAACAGGTAGAAAACACCCGACTATCCAGATGGGATTTGTGGGAAACCAACATTCCTCACAAGAGGAAAAGAAAAGCATAACAAACAAAGCAACAAATCACCGAGCTGGGAAAAAAAGAATGACGTAACCAATGAGCAAAAAAAAAAAAAAAGAGGGGGCAAGTAGGGTTTGAGTGGGGATTGGGGGGAAAATGACTCAGGAACAACTACGGTGCCTTTAAGAGACCTGGACAGAAGGGGGTTTCGTAAAGAGAAACTAAAGGGAACCGAGTGGGCGGTTCCTGCAAAGATGGCCCTCTTGGCGACACAAAAAAGGTACGTGCCCGGGTGGGCCGATGAAGCAAGGGCCATCACTTAGGATGTACCAGCAAGGCCCACAAGGTTCACTGAAAGAAACAAGGGGGAACATGGCCGTCCCGAACATCAATTTGTAGCAACGCAAAAAAAAGGACACCGGAGAAAGCAAAAGAATGGGCGGACATGGGGGGTTGTAATTTGGGCTGGGGGGGGTTGCCTTGGGTGTCAACAAAAATTGTTCTCAAGGGGAACTCGACGTCGGGATGGGGGGGACTCTGCGAGCAATGGGAATTCGGGGGGCTTTTCTGTGCCCAAAAGACAATCAAAAGGGAGAATGGAGAGTAGATGTAATTGTAACGTGACAACCAGAGGTGAATTGGTCCATAAAAACCTGGGTGTTTTGTGTCGAGGTCCCAAGCACACGAAAATATCAGGGGACATACAAAAAAGAGCGGGTGGTGGACAAAACAGGAATCAGGGGGGGGTTACCAGGGTTCGGTAACATCCACCCGTTGGGAAGGGAGTGGGTTGGGGGGGGGAAAATCATGGTAAAAGGAAAAAAAAAGAGATCGCAAACAGAGGGGGTAAGGGGGTTCTTTTGGGGCAAGCGTAGCAACTCGACGGCGGCCCTCTTGAGAAAGGAAAAGAAGAAAGTTGGAGTTCAGGGATTTCCAAAAAAGACGGGATGTGGTGTAATACCCTCAATTTGGGAGAATCAAGGTCCAAAACAAGAAAAAACGTCGTTGCGGGCATACTAAAACTCAATAAAAGAAAGGGGAAAAAATACCACATAGGATAATTGTTAAATCAAAGTGCTTTGCACGGCACAACGGGGAAAAAATTTTCCCGGAGGCGAAAGCCATATGGACAGGAAACGAAGACTTTCGTGCAGTCAAATAACCCCGCAAAACATTTCGGAAAAGGTAAATAATGTAATGATTGTTGACCCGGAAAAGGTCAAATTGAACACTCTACCAGGGGACTAACGACTGAAAAGACCTTTGTGTGGAGAAAAGGGCGCTAAAATTGACAGGGTAGGGAATCGAATAAAAAAACTTGAAAAAATGCCCATGTGGGGTTTATTGTTTTGGTTCCCGCGGTGGGTTACACGGCGTTCAACTTCGCACCACAGTCTGGTAAAAAGAAAAAATAGGGGCGCAGGCAGGCGACAACAGGCGCAAGTTTAACGGTTCAGAGCCGATAAACTGTTTGGGAAGTGAAAAGGGGAGAAGATATCAACCAAACCACAACGGAGGGATTAGGAAATATATCGATGAAAAAACCCCGCGCAAAAAAAAAAACAGGCTGCAAATCCGCCCGGGGGGAAAGAGGCAAAGGTAAAGACACCCTGCAGTCACCCAATCCTCGAAGAGCGGCAACAAATGAACGCTTGTAAAACGATCGGCAAGGGATCCACAATGTTTGGTGACGAGCTGTATGGTGGGAGTACAGGGCACACCAAATTGGGAGGAAAAGGGGAGAGGTATTCCAAAGGAACGACTCAGGGAGATGACACTCTTGACAAAAGGGTGACACATCGGGGGCCATTTGGAAAAGCTCCCCAGTCTGGTGGTGTTACGAAGAGAGGGGCAATGTCCAATCTGCTGTCTCAAATCAGGCCCGGGAACTAAAAAAAAGTTGGGGGGAAGTAAAAGATGGGGGAAAAAAAAACCAAGGGATTCCAGATGGGGGCTGGGGGGATAACATTGGATATCCCTGATTTTGGAAAGGGACGTTATATCCAAACGGTCTTTCCAAGAAAAAACCGGCTGGGAAAATACTGACCGAAACATCAAAAGTTAAAACTGGGGGGTAGAATTTTTTGGACGCCTCAGTGGAGCATGAAAGACGAGGAAAGCAACATCCACTAAGGGGGGAAACGAAAAATGGGTGGGTCGTTTCAGGCGGCAAACAGTAAAAATTTGTCTAAAATCCAATTGGGTAGTAACGGGGATACCCAAGAAGGGGGGGAGGAAGATGAAAAACATGCTTTTTTGGGCGAGGAAACCTTACAAACACCCATCCGATGGTCATATCCAGGGGACGGAAGAGTTGGAAAGATCACATAATAGAGAAAAGGGCCAAAGACGTCCCGGTGGGGGAAACGGGGGGCCCCCAGGGAAAAAGCAATGCACAGGGGCTCGTCCACTCAGCGTTTCCCCATCGACGCGTCAAGCCGAAAGAAAATTGTAAAACAACCTTCACCCAACCAACCCCAACCGGGGACAAAAATTCTACAATTTTCTTTCCAAAACGCAGAATGGGCGAACGTTATGTGGGAAAGGAAAAGGCAATTGCGAGAAAAAAACTTTGGAAAAGAAGGACGGGGAAAACACAAATAGGGGATGACGCGAGACGACACAACAGGGGGGAAAAACTCAAGGTCCACAAGAAGTACCGTTTGGAAAGGCACACCATCCCACATAGGCCAGGCCTGCAGGGGGCTTCGGGGTCCCACGAAGGTACCTCGCAAAGGACTTCGGTGAGTAAAAAAGGCCAGAAACCTCGCAGGGTCAAGCTAATACCTTGACGGGACAAATATTGGTGTTGGCCAGCGCGGGGTGGGATGAGTGTTCAAATGAGAGGGCACGGGGAAAGGGGCGGGCCAAACATCTTTTAAGAGGCAGGGTGATGAAAAAATGGTGGATCGCGACAAAATACTCTGTAGCTCGTCGCACCGCAGAAATGGGTGGGTGTCGGAGCGAAATGGTTTGAAAGAACTGGGTGTGGGGTGAAAGGGCAAGTTGGGGCTGGTGGGTGGGGGGTGTTGGGGCAGGGGTCTATTAAACAGGGAAATGCAAGCCAGGTGTATTCGGGGAAGTGGGGTTTTAAACGCCACAGCCAAAGGGGGGGGACAAATGTGACATCATAAAGGCTTACAACATTTACACAGAGTGGAACCAAAGGGATACAGGGGGGGGGCCAACGTTGGTTCACCAAAAACCTTTTGTTTCAGGACGCTCATCCAGAAAGGCGGCTTTCCTGGGTCGTCCGTGGGAACAAACTTTGTGATCTCGAAAGGGATTCAAACATTGGAAGAGGAGCAAGAAGGACATGGAACAAGGGGTCGAAAAAAAAAAAGAAAAAAAAGAAGTGTACATGGGCAGGCTGGTGGCTCCAGGAAGGTGGTGACGGAAAACAAATGCGGGGTGCCAGCGATCAATGGGACACTTCGCCGAAAACAGCCCCAAACCGGTTCATCATAGGACAGAAGGAAAGAAATGACACGAGCAGAAAAGGGGAGGGCGCAAAAGTGACTCCCAGGGGGGGGGGAAAAGGCCACAAGGGGGGAACACCGGACGCATACATAAAATCCACACACGGGGAGGTTGATCAGAAACGGGCGGCAAGAGCAAAAAAAGATGACAACCGGGGTCTCCATGTCATTCACCAAAGGGCAAAAGGTTGTCGAGAAAAGGTGATGAGAAAGAAGAAAAATAGACCCTTCCTGGTGTGGGATTATCATGACACCACCTGGGGAGGGGGGGGGGAAGGAAAACTGGGTACACGTCATGGCAACGGAAACAAATTTTTTGTGTCGGGGGAAAGGTCAGGCAGAAAACAAGTCAGCAAATATAGGGGCACACTGGGTTCACATAAACCAGTGGAGCAAAAAAGAAAAGCCGGGCCGGTGTCTCTCCAATGAATGAATTGGTCAGGGAGGACATCTTTCTTAATCGGTGACTGGGGAAGTTTTGGACCAGAAAAAAAAATTTAAAAAAATTGGGTCAAAAGGGAAGCATCAGGCAGCAAGGGGGAGGGGGGGTGGTGGGGGGTTTCAGCCTCTAAAGAGCGGCAGAAAGGGGGACTTGTGGTGTTGGAACTCTGACAATGGCCCGGAAAGGGGGTGAGCTGGTGGCTGGGAAATAGGGAAAAGAAAAGAAATCGGCTCAAAAAAAACCCAAAAAACTAGGAAGTAGAGAGAGATTTGCGGGGGGGAAAGGTCCAGAATCCTAACAAAACTAACGACCGCAAAAGAAGATGGTGGGACCATGCCTATCCAAAACCAAATCCCCAATACCCCTCCCTTAATCAAAGAGGAGGTCCCAAAACCCAAAATAAAAACCTTCCAAACATTTAACGCTCACTAAACAAAACGCAGTGGCTACAATGCCGGGTATTCCGGAAAACTAAAAGGCCAAACAAGCGACATACCACCGACCAGGGGCGCGAAACAGAACATCCAAATTCATGGAAGTAAGCGGACAAGAAACCGGCGAGGCTGCATCAAACCCGGAAGTCGGAAGACATGCCCCTATGGGGCCGCCTGGGAAGGAAAGGAGGGTGCAAAGACCCCTAGTGGGATGACCCAGAGAAATTCCGGCATGGGGGGGGGGAAGTGCCGGGGACCACCAAGGCCGTGGTGACCTTGATGATAGAAAAACCCACAAGAAAGAAAAGTATGGAAACTTCCCCGGGGTACGGGGACCAAGGATGGTCCGCAGCGGACGCAACAAAAAACTGTTGGGCATGGGACGGGGGGGGGGAGCACAACACGTTTTGGGCATAGAATATATTCCACCCCGTTACTCAAAATAAAAAAACAGACCG
>Ga0179591_1155810_pt1 | contig 14598 bp, 15 predicted proteins | sample CZOMad2_1_08_16f_FD_182891 | JGI IMG/M metagenome (GOLD analysis project Ga0179591, IMG submission 182891) | Vadose zone soil fungal communities from Angelo Coast Range Reserve, California, USA - CZOMad2_1_08_16fungal (PacBio error correction) | ecosystem: Environmental > Terrestrial > Soil >...
AGCCGAATGCACAGGACCGTCGTGGAGAGGACAAAACTAAAATGTCGGGTTCGGAAAGAGAAAAAAGAAGGAAAAAAGGTTAACTGGAAAAAAGGGGGCATGAAAAAAAAAAAGGAAGGACCGACCTGCCAAGGGTTGGATTGTATGCCTATTCTCGAGATTCGGAACTAAGGGAAAAACGCCGCAGATCACCGCCACAAGAATAGTGGTAGCAACGGTACGAAGTCAAAAAGGGAAGGGGAGGCGATCGGAAAACCAATTTTTTAACAATTCAGCCGCTGTAAAGCCGTTGTGAAAACCGTGGCCATTATAATTCAGTAAGTCTCTAAAAGTCTTTCTGGAAGGCTCGAAACCATAGGGCAGAAAATAGGTGGAAAAGCGCGGTTGCCAGCGACGAGTTTGGTAGTAAAAGGGGAGAACGGGTCACTGGGCAACCTGGGGGGAAAATCCAAATTAAGAAAAAGGCTGCCTTTGGAGTGGATCAACGCCTTCAAACAAAAAAACACGGGCAAGGTCCGGATAATTTGCGCGGGCCAGGCTTTGAAGCTAAGCAATGCATGAAGGAGATTAAGGGGGAGGGAGGAAAAGAAAGCGCTCGAAAAGAAGCAGTAGACGGAAATGCAGCCAAAGGAGAGGGGAATGAAAAGAGCAAAAAAAGGAGCGAAAGAAAAAAAAACCTTCATAGTAAATCTCGCCTTGATGCTAGGAGATCGCGTTCCTTGCGGCGCACGAGTCCACCGAACCCCTTTAGGGTTAGACGATATCTTCAGGCCTCCCAGAAGAGGATCAATGAACCCGCGGAGCAGGGGGGAGAGGCAAATCTTCTGCGAAAAGGCCAGCCCAGACCTTGGGGCGACAGCTGGGAAATATCCGGATGACCTACCTGTCAAATGGGGGGGGGAACTGAAGAGAATGGCGTGCGGTAAGGAGGGAATCACACCACAATAGAAATCGACGTGGGGGAGAGCACGAAATCAAATTCACTCCGTAAATAGGGGGGTGGCCGGAGCAGTCGAACCGGGAAAGAAGAGGGAAAGCATGAACAAATGTGTAAGTCCTGGCTCTGTAAGGGAGGAGAAGAAAATCTCTGCATGTGATCACTTCAATATGGGGGGGGAGAGGGAACCATCGATCTTTAAAGTAAGGGGCGAGACCCAAAGATGGCTTGAGGGAAGGGAAAGGGGAGCGGACATATTCTCAAAGATCCCCAAGGCATGGCTTTGAGACTGGGGGAAAGGCGTCTTGGGATATGAAAAATAGGGGAGAACGCAATCCAGGGGGAAAATACTAAGGGAGGGGACTTGAAGTTTCAGGTGGTCATTGGTCCATCTAACTAACTTTCCATCTTCAAGAAAGGAAAGAACCAGCTCAAAACTAACGGCTAATGAATCAGGGGGGAAAAAGAGCGTGAAGTGAAGGTGTTTGGGGCGCAGAAACCGAAGGGGGAAAATGTAAGCTCCGTCATGTGGGTGAGTGCATTGAGCGGCCTGTTAGACAAAGAAGAGACGAATTATGGGAGAAGCACACGTGTGGTGCAGGGAAAAAATTTAATGACACAGCAAGTCAACAATAACCAAGAAGTGAATGGGCGCTAAAAGTAAGAATAAGGAGTGAGTGCATAAAAAGGGAACCCAAAGGAAGGGGGGAATATCCCATCGAAGAAAAAAATCCGTGAAAGGAGAGTATACCCGAGACCTTGGATGGTGAATAGAAGGACTGCCGGCAGCGATATCGAGATCGTGGTGTTTTTTCAAAACAGATACTTTGGGAGTGGGAACGAGAGAGACTGGGCACCTCCAGGCGGAGCGAAAAGAGAGAATGATCAGCCAAGGGGGGTGCAAAAGGGGGGTTTAAGGCCATCGGTCGGTGGTTATGGGAGAATTCAAAGTCTCCAGCCGCACCCATTCCTTCCGCATGGGGGGACTGGATCCTTCGGGTAAGCGTTTGTGTCAGGTGAGAATCAAAGTTCGAAGAGGGGGAGGGCACGGAGGGGAGAGACTGAAGGTCCGCCTGAAGGGTATCTTCCCTGAATCGATTTCGGGTCAAAAAAGACGTGCATCAGGGAGGACGCAGAAGGAGGCAAGAGAAGAGCATGGGGAATGGGAAAAACTCATGAAGCCAGGTGGGTTGTGTAGAGAACCGCCTTCCCCAGGTTCGCACAAAGAACTCGGACAGAATGAGCATGAAGCAAACAAGGAAAAAAGGAAGGAACGTGCCGGCTGATCAGGGAGAGACATAAACGAAAGCAATCGCGAGCGGAGTAATCCTTATGCGGAAACAAGGCCGGGGGGAAGAGGGGAGGGAGCAGACCTTGGGAAGAAGGTAAAAACTTCATCAAGTGCATGGACAAACAGCACTAAAAGGTCTGTTTCGGAGGGGTAACAGTCTTATAGACGGAGGCGAATGAGAGGGCTTTTGAACCAGATGGAGTACTCCCCCAGTCCGATAGGAGAACAGCCATGGGGAAAATTTGTTGCGTGAAAAACGCCCCCCAAGCGGAGCGCGTGCCGAGACTCCCTAAAGAAGAGGAAGGGGGACTATGGGGGAAAAGGGGGGGTCGGGGAGGGAAAGGGGGGGACATTCGTGGGGAGGGATGAGTTTGGGTTGCTCTCAGTTGTTACCAACGAACCCAACGAGGGAAAGGTCCACCAAGGGTCTGCGCGCAAGGAGGTTTATCTTGGGGAGTGGTTCACAACCTGAAGTCCCACTTGTCTTGACAGCCGTTATAGAGAGTCAAAAAACAGTTAGAAAAAAAAGAGAGAGCACTCTGCAAAGAAGTGGTACGCGGGGGGGAAAAGAGAAGTGAACCAACCCGGCCAAAGAATTAAATCAATACGGCGGGGATAAAGAACGTAAATCAGGTTGGGGATGTCAAACTGCAGAGGCAAAAACTAACACGCGCGATTCCAGGGGAAAGCGCCACCGGGAGAGAAAAAAGAAAATCACCTTCCCCAGGGAGCTTTTCTTTCACTTGCGGGCAAGCGCGCCGGTGGGGGGCTGTGGTGGGGAAAAACGAACAAAAGACTCAAAGACGGGAACATCGGGGACCTAGGAGTAGAGGAAAAGCGCTCCATAGGAGAATGGGGATCAGAAAGGAGTACCCTCATACATGACTTCTGGGTCTTACGAAACAAGGTCATTGATACTGTTGACTAAAGAGAAGAAAACGCGTGCAACCCTTCAAAGGAAGTGGGTTGAGCATAAGGGGGATAAAACTCTCTCATATGAAGTTAAAACGTGCAGCGAGGAAGTGACGCCTGGAGCAAAACGGGGCAAAGGAATTCCTGGAGACTGGTGCGGGAACTTCAGCGGAAGGAGAACTAAGAAAGGGGGGGAGCAAGGGGGGAAAGATCAACATCAACAAAGACATTCTTCGAGCGTTCAATTGCACCCATGTGCAACGAGCGCGTACGGCACTCAGGCGAGAAAGGACTGAAGGGGTATGCACTCCATGAGGGGGGAAGGGGACTCGTTAAGGAAAGAGCATCAAATGAAAGGGAGGGAAGCCGGGGGGCCAGTACTAAAACACCAACTCCAACACATGCGCACGGGGCTAGAAAAAGGACAACAACTCGAAAAATTATCTCCGCTGATCGCGAAGAAAGTGTTGGAGAGGAAACGTATAAGGATCCATACCCAGACGGAATGGCAAAGACCATGGCTGGAGACTAGGCGATCATAGTGAGACGGGTGAAAAAAGCCGAAACGGACCGTCGATCTATGGGCCCGACAGGGTCGATTGAATCAAAACCACGATCTCAGATATCTCTGAAGAAAGAAGCTTAGCTCATTGGAAAAATCTGTAGAGGGGGGAAAGAACGAGCACTGGACAAGAGGGGCTCGGGGGGTCTCGGAAAAGAAGAGTCGTACGGGCAACCTCCTTAAGTAAGGATCGTTTCTAGACAATCACTTCGCGGGGCTTGGCCAAACGCGTTCTCGCAGGAAATCAACTGCAAAAAAACACGGGGACTGAGAAAGGGTTCGAGGCATAAAACTTGAGAGGAGCGGGATCACAGTATTCAAGCCATAAAAGTCCATAGACTGCGCCATGGTCAATCCGAGCGTGTTCTCCTGGGAGAAACAAAACGCGGAGCAAACGTTTAACAGCTTTGCAAAAATTCCGCCAGTGAGGGGGTTGCGCCGGGACGAGTCCGGCTGGGGACAGGAAAAGTTTCGCGGTCGGGGGGCCATAGGAACTCTGAAGAGGCAACCTCTCTTAGATAAAGGGAGTGGAGGGACACGAAGCTGTTTAATAAAAAAAGCCGAAGTTCCAAGATATATGCTCAGGCAAGGGGGTCGAAGCCTCGAGGGGAAACATAGAGAGTATTACCTCAAACCGCGCTATCTAAGGGTAAGATCGTGGGGTGGATACCATATTCAGGGCTGACCAGAAGTAGAAAAGTGTGCTTAAACGGGCCGGAAGCCCTATACAAGGGGGATGAAAGGGCGGAGACGACTATGCTACTCAAGGGACTGCGGCGTCACCATCAAATATCGGCGGGCCTGCCTTTTGGGGTCGCCTTGTTTTCGACAGAGTCGAAGGGGGAACAGACCGCAGGGACGAACAGGGGGGAGAAAGGGAATAAGAGGGAAGCATCAAACAAAGGAAGGAAAAACAGTAGGGGAAAACAGGTTCTCTAATATACGGCGTCAAACAACGCCGACATCAAAGGGGATCCGCGGGGGAGCTCATGCTGGGCGGTACCGTAAAGATATAAGCAACGGAAAAGGTTTCGGGAGGGGGGGAAAGACACGCGGAAGGGAAGGGACGAAGAAATCCGAGAATTATCATCAATTTAGAGGACGGATTCGAAGCAGCGAAACCCAATCCGTGAGGAGGCTCCTCCATCCAAAAGCGAAAGGGGGAAGACCGCCGATATCAGTCGGATATTATAAATGCGCACGAGAGGAAGGGGGAGAAAAAGAATCTGAGGGAAAAAGGAAGGCCCTTTCGGACTTACCGATGGGGCCAGGTGTGAAGGCGTGATGAGAAAATCCCAGGAAAAGGCAATAGGAAGGTGGTGTCGGAGGAGGCCACGCGAAGGGAGGGGGGCGAAATTCACCTGGAAAAACTCTCGATGGAAGAAAAAAAAGAAGAAAAGCACGTAGAACTTTTACGGAGAAAAAAAAATAACTAGAAAGCCTTCAGGACATCATCATCCTTGCCAGGGGATTCACCAAGGGGGGAAAAAATTAAGAAGTTTCACCTGTGAAAGAAGAAGCGTAAAAGTGGAGGTCTGACCCTTGAAAAAGCGATTCGGGTGGAGGACGTGGCGAAGCGTGAGCTCGACTTCTCCCTTCCTACCGAAGACAGGTCGTCCTCAAGGAAAGGCGCGGGCAATTTCTACATGGTGAAGCTCATCCTAGCGAGATCGAAAAAAGAGACCGTAAGACGGAAAGGACGGGCGAATCGGTGAGAGAGTCGAAAAAAGGTTAAGATAGGGGAAACCGATGCGCAAAAAAAGAGGGGGGGCGAACTGCCGGTCTACGGTCGTCTCTCCTATTATGAGAAACAAACAATTTCGACTTTTCCCTCGCAAGCGCCCGATAGGCCGAAATTGAGGGAAGCATGAGGAGGGAAGATCAAACCTATAGAAGGAACGCGCACTAAAAGGAACCGGTCACCGGAAAGGGAGGTCAAGAAAAGGAGGACAGTCACCTTTGGAGGTCAATCTCTTCCCTTGAACATTCTCCGGCTTTAACAATCAACGGGTTACAGACCTGGCCATGATGAAAAAAGGAACGAAGGAGGACTGAGGAGGCGGTTCGGCTAGAAACCATAGGGCAAAGAAAAAAACGGAGATGGGGGGAAAGAGGACGAGGGGGTGAAGCCCACGTAAGGTATAAACGTCAACTTTCTAAGTGACGAATCCAAATTCTCACAATTGGTCTGAGGCCTTGGGAGGGACTCAGACTCCTTCAAACCGCAAACTGAAGTAAAGATATGCTTCAGGCAAGGGGCTTTTCCGGGATGAAGAAAAAGAAGGAAGAGAAGGCCGGGAACTGTAATAATCTCTGAGCGATAGCAAAAAAGTATCCGGAAAAAACAGCCCGCATGGGTGAGGGCAGGGGAGAGCAGAAATCAAAAGGGGGAGCGCGCAAAATGAAAAGCAGGAAAGACGAAAATACCCGGTGTATGAAAAAGGAAAGAGATCAAATCCAGTGAAAGTGGAAGCGTCAGCCAAGCAAGCGAAACTGGCGGCAGGTGAGCGATATCTTAGAATTGCCGCCCACGGGTCAGTACCAGCGGATCCAATGTATGTGAAAGGGGGGAATAAAGTAATAGTCTTCGAGAAGGGCGAGGAAAAAAGGTGAGAAAAAAGCGATAAGTTAAGAGGCTTGCCAAGTTAAAAAAAACCTTCTGGAAAGTCGTGAGTGCGGGGGATCCCGAAATAGACGTAGGAAAGCACGAAAAAAAAAAAAGGAATCAAGAACAGCCGGGATAGGGAGGTGCTCCGCATAGTAAACAGGGGCGCGGATAGTGAGCATATCAAATGTCTAAATCCTGGAATTCTGGAGGGGAGCTGATCTGATTGGTAGAAAGAGGACATATTTGATAGGGAACAGAGTCTGAAAGGAATAAGGAGTCAACTGCGCGTGTCTTTCAGATTGGAAAGACAAATAAGTCTAACAGAGAGGCTCAGAGGCATGGCGTAGTCGGGGAATGGCGCAAGTCTGATGGGAAAGGGACAGGGGACAACGCCAAAGAAAGGGCTAAAGAGCGCACCATTTCCATAGAAGGAACAATAGGGACATCGAGCGAAACTTTCCAAGGAAGGGGCAAGACGGCGGACCAAAAGGGAGAAAAAACGAAGAAAATCGGGGAGGAAAGATTGGAAAGGAGATTACAGTTGTGGCGCAGACACCATCCTAGACCGGAAGGAGGGCAAGGAAGTAGAAAAGGGGCAGGGCAGAGGAGCGGGGAAGAGTTCAATTTCGCCCGACTGCGAATTCATGTGCTCATGCCCCTTTGGGGGGGGTGGTCAATGTGGGAGGGGGTGAGCGGGAAAGAGGGTCCAAAAAAAAGAAATTGATGGGAAAGGTACCGATAACATAGAGCGGGCAGGACTATCCGCAAGGAGTTTTTCCGAGAACAGAACAACTAACGTGAACGACACGGGATAGGAGAGCCCAGAGACCATGCAATGAGATCATATTCTTCTTCAGTAGAAGAAATAGTGGGTTGATCAAATACTTGTAGGGGGATCTGCTAAGAAGGGTCAGGCGGACGCAAAAAAGCATCGAACTATGAAACCAGTAGCGGGAAGCCTTTTGTGCGCAAAAGAGTTCGGTTTTGATGGAGCAGGCGACGTTCTCCAGGCCGCACCCGCAAGAAAGCGAAGAGGAGAGCGCCTTAATAGAGATTTTGGGGGAAAAAGACTAGACAACAGGGGGAGGAAAGTAGGGGGAGGGGGAAGGTCGCTGGGAGCGGGAGCAGGAAGGAAGTAAGATTATCGGCCCGCGTGCAAAAACTAGTGAAGGGACAAAATCAGACCGTAATGACGGAGAAACTTTCCGGCCAGAAGACACAGATCGGGAAAGTGGGACCCAGTGACGCCCTAAGAAATATTGGGGGATGTTGAGAAGACCGGCAAGCCTTGAGCCAAACGAGGGACGGTCACCGGGGAAAAACAATTCAAAGGTAATGACCGGTGCCGGGTCTTGCTCAAAGGCGCCCCGGCCAGCGCTGCACACAAAGCGCGGAGGGAGGAAGGTGATAAAACGGGAAGGGGAAAAGTCGGCCAAAGATAACAAGGTAGGCTGCCACCAGGCATCATGACATTGGGGAGACAAAGAATGAGTTCTGCGTGGTAACCTTCTGACACATTCGGAACGATGAACTCTTTACAAGGGCGTGAAGCGGAAAAAATAAGAAAAACAACGTCTTGAGACTGGGGGGGAGAAAAACCCCACCAACTAGCTAAGGGGGGCCCTCCGAATCCCACGAAAGGGGGATGGATTTGAGGTTACTTGGTCTCCAGGGGGGGGGGCGCGGGAAGTAGGGATAGAGGGTTTTTTGAGGTAAAAACTCAAAAAAGAATTTAATCCCGCCAAAAGAGGGAGGTCGAATCCGCCAGATCTGCACCTGCCGTAAGGGGGGAGGTGGGCTATGGGAAGAAAAAAAATGACGTCACTCAGTTAGGGGCACCGATTATACTCAATAAAAAAAAAAAAGGGAAAGGAAAGAGATAGATCAGAGGGGCACGAAAAATGTGCTAACATGTTGATCTCGGAAAAACACACGAGCAACCTAGAAGCGGTCGGAAGGGAGAAGGACTGAGATAAAACGGCAACCTCTGTGGTAGGGGAAAAAAAATGAGAGAAACCCTAAAATACTAGAAGGGGACCGGAAATCGCCAAAATGTGACGCAAAAAAACCTAAAGAAAAAACCCCTTCCTTTTAGGTCGGAGCAGGGGACGGCACCTCTAAGAACGGGTTGGGTGAGTTTGAAAAAAAAAAGCAAAAAAAAGGGAAGGTGATCAGATATGGACGCGAAAAGCTGGAAAAGGCTAAGCGAATCCTGGTGCGGAACATAAGTATTCCAAGAAGAAAGAGTGCTGGTGTATAAAGTTGTCAGTTGATGCCGGGGGGGGGGGAATGAGCACGAAAAGGGCTCGAAAAAAAATTAAAAAAAGGTGGGGGGTGGGGGGGGGTTGGGGGGTGGGGGGGGGTGGGGGGGGTGGGTGGGGGGGGGGGGGGGTGGGGGGGGGGGGGGGGGGGTGGGTGGGGGTGGGGGCTCATGGTTGCCTCCGTCTTATCCCGAAAAAGATCATTTCGGGAGATGGGAGGGGACAGGGGGCTGCAAGCCCGGAAAACGGAAAGTCAATTTGCTTGAAGGAGTCATTCTCTTCTAAAACAGACATCGTTTGGTGCGCAAAGGGGAAGGGAAGGGTGATCAACATCCCACAAATCCCGGCTTCTGCGTGTCAATTCACCCATGTTTCAACGAGAGTACTTGCCAGAAGGCGCGAAAGACTAAGGAAGGGACACTTTCCATTAGTGGTGTAAAACAGACTCGAAGTCCGGGAAGATCATCCGTCAGGGGGAGGACAGCCAGACTCAAAAGTGCCCGACAAATTGACAAGGGGGCGAAGAAAAAGTAAACCAAGCGCGACCCGATGCGCGAAAAAGAGAGAGAAAGAAAACCTGGAAAAGGGGGAATGATCCATACTCCCCGACTTCCATGCAAACTACATCGGGCCGGCTAAATATTCGAGAGGGCGTCACCTGAACGTCAGGAAAGGGAAAATCCACTCAATGCTATTAATCAAACAACAGAAGAATATAGATTAAGAAGCTCTTACATGTGGCCAAATGTCAGGGGGGAAAAAACGGGGTCACTGGATGAAGGAGGGTTGCTCGGCAAAAGGAGGGGAAGGAAGCCTCCGGCTCTGCGGGAATAAATAAACTATTCGGTTCTTTGCAAAACCGAGGAAACTCAGAAACAGGTCAAAACAACCTGCAAAACCACGCCTGAATCACATGGAGTCGCAGAGGACCCTGGGAGAACATCCGTAATGGTTCACGGCCAGGGGGCCGGAAAAGGCGACATGGTCAAGTCCTGGATGCGTGACGGCCAAAACCTCTCACGACGTGTGAACGCTTGGACACTGACGGACATTGAGTTGGCAGCCAACGGTACGGGCGGGGAACCTCTGTAAAAGGTAAAGGGGAGATCGATGGCAAATATGAACTCAGGATCGGGGGCTAGCGATTATATCACGGGAATTGTGGGACAAAAAAGGGATAAGAAACGGAAGGCGGTCCAATATATAGACGAACATGACTAAGCTGAGCACGAGTCTGCCCATCGGGACATGAACAGCAACAAGCGTGAAACGGTAAGGGGGGAGATGCTGGGAAAAAAAACAAGGCTGAAGCTATAAAAGAAGAGATTTTCTAAACCGAGACTTAAACCATTGAGACATGTTTACGGAAAGGAGAAATAGCGAGCTTCACGGGGGAAATGAACTCGAAGAGAAAGAAAATATCGGGAGTGCTTCGTTGGTGTCGCGGAAGGCGTTCGCCACACGTCGATCGAGGGCTTCAAACCTACCGGTTGTGGGTTTCGTTCATTGCGGTGCATAAGGACGCAGATGGATTTTATTGCCAAGGTCGAAAAGAAAATAGGAACGCCCATGTGCTGGGCCCGCGCCGTGCGACGAGACGATGGCGTGAAAAAAACAACAGCAATGGACTTGGGGATGGAAGGGAAGGGCAGGGGGCCTTGCGGGCGGCCGGAGATAGAGATCACCCCTGAACATCCCGGGGTTCTCGTGATTCACGACCCGCAACGGAAGAGACTCAAAATTGAAGGAAGAATCAGACGGATGCATGCGCCGACGCAAAAAACAGAGCGTTCTTCTCCACACCAGAAAACATAAATAGATCTTTCCGGAGAAAAGGACGAGAGATGAGACGATGATTACAACGCACAAAGGGAATCGGCCGAGAAAAAAAAGAGGAACAAGAGAAAAGGGGAAGGAGAAATATCCGTGAACTGCCGTTTGGACGGGGGGGGTGCGTTCTAGAAATCAAAAAGGACCGAAAAAAGGTTATGAATTTAGGTGTCTGTCACCTCTCACAGAGGACGCGAACATGACAATGGAAGAACCATCGCATGGAAAAACGAGGAAAAACTGGCCCTATGAAAAAAGCAAGAGCTAGAAGCCTTCCGCAGCAAGACAGGGCAAGGAAGAAAAACACGAGGGGGTCAGAATCATTGTTGCCATAAAAAGAACATCGAAAATCAAAGGGGAAGGGAGGGAAAGTGCTGACATCGATTCGGGGGGAAGTTGAAAAGGGAACGTGGGGGAGGCGTGGATCATAGACTGAGCAATCGCAAAAGAATGCGGGCCCGAAGGGAGGATCATCGGTCGCAATGCGGGAGCGACATTGTAATCACGACGACGAGATCGAAACCGAAAAAAGGAAGTCGACGACACAGGTCCTGGCGAATCGGGGGACATAAAGGACTAAACTGGGAGGAGACAAAGGGGACCGAGGCGCCATGAAAGAGGAGGGAGAAAAACTGCCGGTAAGGAAATCAAGAAGGAGGAGGATCTTCAACAATGTCGAATTGCAAAGAACCATTAACAGACCCGAGTAAGGAAGGGAAAGGCAGGGAAAAATGAGGGGACGAAGAATGCCCGGAGAAGGAAACAAAAACCAACCGAACAATCACCGTCACCGGAGAGTCCAACGGGAAAGAAAAAGGACACACTTTTAAGCTTTGGAGGAGGTCCGGGTGGAAAAAAAAGCGGAAGCGTTTAACAACAGCCGTGGTGACCAGACCGGGGCCATGTGAGGATAAGCTTCCGTAGGCTTCAAAGGGGGGGAATCTGAAAAAGGGGCAGAAATAGCCCATCGCGCTTGGGAGAAACGCAAAAGGTTATGCGGAATGGAGGGAGAGTCGACGGAGACGGGGGAGAATCCGACATTCAAATCAAGGGGATGCGGCCTTGGCTTTCTCGAAAAGCCTGACACAAAAACTACAGGAAGGTGAACTGGTATTATCTGAACACGTTCCCCGGAATTCATGTCAGAAGATGCGTTTGAAAAAAGACTGTGGGGAATAATCGCGCGCGGATACGGAAGGTGAAGAAAGAACAGGGGGGATGGCGGAGGCACGCGAAAGGGGGGGAGAGCGGGAAAGGAATCCGTCGGTCGACCCTTGATGAGAAGCGAGGGGGGAAGGTCGTTGAAGGAAAACGAGCTACCCACCGAAAACCTGGAAAGGAACAACGATAGATTAGACAGGCCGAGAAAAAGCGGAGGATAAACCAGCTAAAACAATTGTCGGAGTGGGGTACCACCTAATCGCGACGAGAAAAAAGGAAACAAGGAAAAAGGTCGTTCAATGAGAGTCAACTGTATGAGACCTGCTTGACCAAATAAATACGCGGCGTTATACGTCGGAACATAGATCGAAGGGGTGCGAAAACCACAAAGGACAGGAAAAGACTATATAGGGGTTGTGCCCGAGAGGAATTCAGAAACCGTGAAGCTCGTAGTGGCATTCGCATCCTGAAAATACGGAAGAAGAGCGCGAAAAATTCTCTTCGGGGTAAGATTCATTAAGAGGGGAGAGACCCCCAGCGGATCTGGAAAGGGTCAAGTATATCAACAAAAAAAGTTGACGGTCGCAGAGAGGCAAATGGACTACAGGGGCCGAAAGGAGGAATGTCTAGATCTCTTTTTAAGGCGCTGGCGTATTCAAAAGTATGCGGGGCCCGCAAGGAAAACCGTAAAAGAAGCGCAAGGAAAAGAGGAGGATTAAATCTGGGGGAAAAGAGAAGAAAAAGGGTCAAAAAAGCAAGAAGGAGAGCTCCCCATGCAAAACCTCACTGGGAAATCGGTGGACGAGGGGAAAGTGAGGACGTTGTGTTTGGGGTCAAATAGGCACGGAGGAAAACATTGATCAGGCAAGAATGGGAGGGGGGGCTTAAAAGGGGAGGGAAGGTCTAAGAAGGGAACTCGGGCTCAATTCCTTTCATGCCCCGGGGTTGATTGGGAGGACGCTGAGAAAATAGGGCAACAAATGAGGGGGATCTGAAAATATACGAATTAAAGGGGAGACGGAGGCCGGCACGATCACCCGATGGGGGGTGCCAAATGAAGACAAGAAGTCAAAGCACAGGTAAAGCCCTATACAAAAAACATGAGAAAGAAATCAAAGTTCTCGTCGGAGGGATCCTCGCGAGATCTGGGTGGGTTACCAGACTCTACTGGGGAAAAATAAATATAGAAACATCCGGCGCACAGCAATCAAGAAGTGATCGGGGAAAGATTTCCCCGCTTGCAGGCACTTACGGACGGGGGTAGGATCAAGTGAGAAGGTCGATCCAGCCGCACCACATAAAACTTACCAGGAAAGCAGGTAGGAGCGTGACAAACTTAGAAGCATGTGTTCCTGTTCTAGCAACAGGGCGTCAATCGTGTCAAAGTCAAACCGCTGGGAAGGACAGGGGCGCTTTTCCAAAGGAAGGATACGGAACCCGATCTCTCCGAACAACGAATAAAAGTCAGCCCATGAGACTTGCTCTCAGGCAGTTTACGCGCGCTCAAAAAGTGAAAAAGGGGGCCCTGAAACGCAGGAAGCAAGGGGGTAGGTGTGTTGAGCAGACTTCACGGCCCAGGGGCTCACAAAAGAGGTCCGAGAAATGCGCATAGAAAGAAAGGGCAAAGGGTATTAAGGTTCCGTCAGGGCTAACAGGGGGCGCACGTTCGCAAAAGATGAAATCGAAAAAAGAGAGGACAGTAGCAGATGAAGGGAAACGGAAACGGAAGAGGGCCGCTCAAGGGTTGAGAGTCCACCGCATAAAAAAAAAAATTATGTACCATGAAAGGGTCATGGATGTGGGGAAAAGGTGAAAAGGCGTCGAGATCGAGGAAAGAGTGAGGCCTCCAAGAACAATGATCAACGAAGAATGAGACTTTTTGTGCTCAAACCAAAAAAACATCGCGGTGCCAGAAACTACATACCCTCAACCTCGCGGAAAAAGGGGGGTTTGGGTTTAGGGACGGACAAGGGTTTAAAAATTAAGGTAGTAAAGGGGGGGTGGAGATCAGTGGGGGGGACCTCCCCCCGCTGTTTCCATAAGAAGTAAGGGGGGAGTACAGCGTCGAAGTGGGCTGTTGGACTATTTAGGCACAACTTCCGAACAGGGTCAAACCTAGGATATAAAAAAAACAAAAAGGAGGAGGGAAAGAGAAGATCATCGTGTGCTAGAAACCTTTTTAAGAAGTTTGTTATCTCAATGTCCCCCACAAGAGACAAACTGTAAGAGGGCTGTCGCCCGGATAAGGCGTAGAAATCCCAACTTTGGGGGAGTAAAAAAAAAAGGAAAACCAGACTAACTAGACTTGAATAACACTCAAACTTTGAACCACAACCTCAAATAAAATCCAAATGAGCTGTATCTTAGACTCGGCAAAGAAGGCCGTGTTTGGGTGAGGGGGGAAGCACAAAAGGCAAAAATGGGGCGAAAGGCTTTACTCGGAAAAAGGATTAAATGACTCTCGACGAACAGGCTCAGGATGACCCAAAATCGTGAGGGGTCAGGATACCACCTGTCCATTTGGGACAGGGTTGACTCTACCTAAAGGGAGCGGGCGCTGACAAGAAAAAGTGTCAAGGGGATAAAAGAGCGCAGACGGTTCGATTAGCAGGAGGACTTGCCAGGAAAAATCCGGGAAGGATTCAGTTGAAGGGGGAGGAAGGGCAAAAGAAAAAGTATAGACAAAAGTTTGTGCCTCAAATGAAAGAAGGAGGATCAAATACAAAACTCCCTGCTTCCGAAGGGAAAGGGCCATTGTCACTACTGCGGGGACTTGCCTCACGCGAAGTCAATTAGATGCATTATGGGGGTTCCAACTAAGGGGGGGGCAGGGCAGATAAGGGCGGCAAAAGGAAGCGCCATGAAGACCCACCGACTGCCCTGAAAACTTGCCACGGCTAGAAAAGAAAAAAAAGAGAACGAGGCGCTCCGCCTGATCCTAAAAGCGTTGAAGGTACTAGAAGTGATAAACCAAACTGCATGGCAAAAGAAAAAGGAGGTAAATCGATGCTCTTATTCTCGATGAGGCCGAACGAA
>Ga0179591_1252641_pt1 | contig 14597 bp, 16 predicted proteins | sample CZOMad2_1_08_16f_FD_182891 | JGI IMG/M metagenome (GOLD analysis project Ga0179591, IMG submission 182891) | Vadose zone soil fungal communities from Angelo Coast Range Reserve, California, USA - CZOMad2_1_08_16fungal (PacBio error correction) | ecosystem: Environmental > Terrestrial > Soil >...
CGTTCAACTAATGTAGGAATCCCGGGCAAGAAAAGGAAAACGTCACTCTCACTGGAAACTCCTTGTGACGAAACTTGAGGCCTCTCGCAGCTAGTGAAAGAAAAAAAAAGATTCACGGGGGGGGTAACGTGATTCATGAAAAACAGGGGCAGGGGGAGCTAATCACGCGTCTTCCAGAATGTGGACCAATAAAGACGGTCCCGCCGGGGGGACACATAACCGCCACGTAAACCCCAGTAGCCGCACCAAAGAAAAAAAAAACGAGGTACCAGAAAAAGGGCCGTATTGCCACATGTCAGCCGGCTGTTGAATCGAAACAAAGTCCGCCTGCTGGACAGAAGGTCAATCAAGTTGGGGTGCTGTCATGGGGGGGGCGGGGGGGACAGAACTAGAAAGTACGAATTCACCACCCCACAATCTGGAAGAAGCGGGGGCTTTTTTGCTTAACACACGTGAAGGCCCGAACCATGCTCTACCCGTCCGATTCCAAAAGACAAAATCGAGTGGTCAGATCAACAACTCCTCACTGCCGGACGAAAAAGCCACCTAATTGAATGCCCTCCATGGTGGAAAACCAAGGGGAAAAACCCCATGATAAAAAGGCAAGAGGACGGGGGAGGATGAAAGAAAAGTAAGAAATGACCGGAGGTGAGGGCGAGCAAACAACAAGAGAATGGGGCATCAGTCCGCGCTGCCAGGGGAAGGGGGAACAAACAAGCACGCCACACGTCGGCGAACGCCTCCCAAAAGCTATCCTCGTGCGATTGGGGGGAATAGGCCCCAGGAGACAGGCGAAAGGGAAGGCGCAAAAAAATAGGAGAAATGGGTAAAGTTACTCCCAAGCCAGCCGAGAAAGAGGGGGCCAGCGTAATCGAAATAAAGAGTATCAGAAATGAAAGCTCCAAGAACGGGGGGGGGGAACACAAACGCGAAAAGCAACCGGCTTTGAAAAAAAACGCTCCGTCCACAGAGGCCGCGACAAAAAAAACCTCCCTTGGGAATCTTGACCAGGTCACGAAAAAAAAACAAGCGCGAGGCAAGACGTTCAACGCCCCAGACGAGGGAAAAGGAGGCAACGCCAAACAGGGCCGCCCAAATATAGCTCGAAAAAAAAGAAAGAAGAAAAAGCCCAGAGTGAAAGGTGACAGTGACCAGAGAAATTGGTGGGACGGAAGGGACAAAAAAAAAAGAATAAAAACTAGCAACACAACGCGCGACGCCGTCCCTGGCCGGAGGGACATAACGAGGGGGCACCACCGAGCAAAACCTCGGGGGGGGAAAAAGAAAAAAAAAAGAAGCCAAACTGGCGGCGTCGCCATAGTCCAATGTAGGGCGAAACAAAAAAAGTAGTAGAGGGGAACAGACGAAGGGGAACATCTAGCAGAAACATGAAGGACCCCCGAAACTACAGTGACCGCCGGCAGGGGCAAGAGACAACGTCACAGGAACGCCCCGGTTGAGACAAAGAGAAAAACCGCTTAACTGACCAAGAAGTTCCCAAACCGGTTTGTGTCGGTGAAAAAAAGAGGCTCAAACCAAACCGTCTACTTGGTCAAAAGAGGGAAAAAATCGTCTTACAGCCCGGCAGTGCATTGCCCAAAAAAAAAAAACGAAGAATCAAACAACAATGGACGTACGCGTACAACGGGGTAAGCGACGGATGGGAACACGAAAAAGGAAACAAAAAAGGATGGAGAGGGCCCCTGTGAGAAACAGATATCAATCGAAAAACGCGGAACTTTTCGTGTTCGGTGATAACCAGCGGCAGGGCCTAAGATACGTTGCAAAAAGGAAAGCAACACCGAGGGCACATCGAGAAAAAGAGCCGACAAAAAAAAAATCAACAGCATCGACTAAAGTCCCAGCGCATGGAGCCCAAACTGCCGGTTTGGGGAAAAGTCAAATACAAGTACAAAAAAAAAAGGCTCGGCGCAAATCCCAAACGAAGAAAAAGCAGAATAGAACGAAGCGTGGGCCCCGGACGGGGCCGCGCACCTTTGGGTTTCCAGGAAAGGAAGTTATTGGAAACCAAAAAAAAAAAATGGGCGGCAAAGACAAAGGTGATGAAAACCACACCCGAACAAAAAAAACAAGCGTGAAACCAATCGTGGGGAAGGCTCAAGCCCTTAAGAATGAACGATAGAGAAAATGGTCGACTCGGTAGAAAATGCAAATAGGGGGGGGAAGAGAAGGGCAAATGATCCGCTCCAAGGAAGGAGCAAAGCAGAAGGTAAAAAGGGGAGGGCCCTGCAAAGACATGGGGGGTGGCTTTGACCAAAAAGTAGCGAATCGAAGACGCCAGACCGGAGGAATTAATTGCGGAACAAAGTAAAGGTGAAGGGGTCCAGTCACCAGGGGACCAGCCAGCAAGACATCAAGGGGACCGCAGGTTGCTAACGAAAAAACTAAAAAAGAAAGTATATTTCGAGGGACAGGTCTCGTCAACATTGGGGGAGTAAAGTCAGCCTCCCGGTAAAAAAGGGGGGGCCCGAGTAAAAACTAACATTTCCATGGGGGTAAAGACTGCGGGAGGAGGGTAATATAAGAAGTTGCAAGTTGGAAAGAGACGCAAAATTCAAGGTACCAGGGCTAAAGCTGCGACCAAAACGAGATATGGGACACAAAAAATGAGGCTGGTTAGACATCCTATTAAACAAGAAAACAAGAAAGGGGCTGGAGGGGAGCGAAGAACAGCAACGGTAAAAAAAAGACAGCGAGGAGTCCCTTCAGGGGGGAAAATTATGTGAGATAAAAGTGACAAGGCATTAAACCAAGACTGCTAGAAGTGGATGTGGCAGAATGTCCCGGTGTTAAAAAGAACAGAAGGAACGCCAATCAAAGGGGTCAGCATGGGGGATATCCCAATCTGACAAAAAGCACATAGAGGGGGAGCACAGCAAATGGCGCAAAAAAAGGGTGCCAGCTTTTGGAACAGAAGGTGAAAAAAGGTCGTAAGTCCGTTGCAGCGTCCTATCAAGTACAACCAAAAAGATCAAGAAACCAAAAACGAGGATTGAAAAAGGAGAGATCGGGTGCATGGGAGCGGAAAACGAGCACACAAGGAACAAAGGAAAGGGGGAACCAGGCCCCCACGAAGAATGAGCCGGCTCACAAGGGGGGGGAAAAGGGTGGTTCCCTGATTGGGTGTACTCTTGGTACGCATGGGGTAAAAAAGAAAAAAGAGGCCATGAAGAGTCTTGTATTGCGTCGAACCGACGAAAGGGAGGGGAAAGTTCTCACTGGGGAGTCCGCCCGGTGGGAAGGTTACTTTAGCCACTCGCCAAGAAATAATGGGTTAAAAAAAAAATGCACCCTAGTGCTTCGAATGGGAAAGCCGTTGAGGTGAAGCGAACCAAAACAGGGGTGGACGGGGCTGTGCTGATGCCAAGGAAAACCTACAAGGCAGGAAAAGTCGTGGGCGGTCCAGATAAAAGCCATGGGGGGAACACCAACAGGGTCAGGCCAATTGAGATGCGTCACGTGGGAGGCCAAAAAAAAGAGAAGGTCTTTTGACGGGGGTCTGCCTGTCGGTTCAAAAGCCGCCGGGGAGGAGGAAATTCGCTGGGTGGTACTACTTGGAGCCAAGGTGCCCGGCGTAAGTACAGCGCAGGGAAAGACAAGGGCCACAACAGGGGAATAAACTTCATGTCAAAAAGGTTGGTCAGGAAGGTACAATTCCTCTCAAAAAGGGAGGGGTCACCAAAGCAATGCACACGAAAATGGCAGGTGGGCCCGTCAATAAACTAGGCTGGGGAGACACTCCGCTACTCCTCGGGGGGGGGGAAGTAAACAGGTGTATTTCAAACAGCCATCTTTCGGACACACGAGGCAATTGCAAATGAGTGGGGCGGGATTGAATTCCCGAGGATTTCCTCACGGAAACAGATAATTAAGGGGGAAAGGGGGCTTCGGTCAGGGAAGCTCAAGTGCAACGCGGGGCAGCCTGTTCGGGTGTTCAAACGAAACGGATTGGAAATCAAGGGGGACGATAGACCCTTACAATGGAGGGGAAAAAAAAGGACCAGCGCCGTCAAACTCCGCCATTATTACGCCACCGGGGAAGGGATGGATTGGAACTTTTGAAGGACAACACCCGGGCTGGGTTGGAAGGAAGTCACTCTGAAAAAGAGGTGACGAGGGAGGGGGACTCGAGCGGTGCCTCAGGAAAAGGGGGGGCAAAAACCAAGGGAGACAGGAAGACACGAGGAAAGAAAAGAAATGGGCGATGGCGAACAGTAGAATCGACGTCCCCGTACAATCGTCGATCAATCGTGCGTCATACGGGTGGGACCGAAAATTGGGTTGCCTAGAAAAGAAGGGGGTACACAGGGGAAATGACGCGAAGGGAAGAAGTTTGGTGGTATGAGAATTTGACAAAAAAAAACGAAATGTTGGAAGGAGGTGTTCTATTTTCATAACCTCGTTGAGGGGGGTTTGAACCTGTCGTTTTTCCCGGGTCAAAAAACCAGAAGTCGGACAAAGAGTAGACTATCTCAGGAGCGGACAAGGGCGAACGGGAAGGATGTAACTAAATTCCATCATATTAAAGGGGGGGGAAACTCACTCCGGGGTGGAGGTTGGGGTGAAGAAAAGAGGTCTTCAGAGGTGAGACGCCGTCAATAGGAAGGAAATTTCCGTCACTCCGCGGTGGACTAACTGGCTCGTTTATTGTGGGCGGAAAAAAAAAAGGAGGACACTGTCGCCGGCCACCTAAAACTCGGCAGACAAAAGAAAGGACTGGGAGCCAGCTAGGACGGCGAATAGGAGAAAACCAAACAGGGCCCTCGTACACTGGCCGGGGGAAGGTCGTCTTGGGGGTCAAAAAAGGGGAAGCCTTTCAGTGCCGGGCGGACCAGGTGTGGACAAAGGGGGGAGTGGGGAGCCGCGAGAGGTTGTGAAAATTCTCGGAGCCCGACGCAAAATTGAGGGAGACCCTGCAGATTTTCTCAGAAAGTAACCTATCGGAAACCGGGACGGCTGGGAGGGAAATGGGGGTTCCAAATTTTAGTGAAGGGTGAGCTCCGACAAGGAGGGGGTACCCGTCGAACACTGACCTATGAACGAACGGCGACGCAGGGTTGGGCGCCGGAAAGGGGGGGGATGCGGACCCCTCGAGAGAAGGTTAAAGGGAAAAGCTGTGGTTGGCTAAAAGACGTAATGTCATTAAACTTTTCAACATGCAGCAACACAATGAGGAAAAGCTTTATCGCCTAATCGAGCCTTGAAAAAGGTCGAGGCTAAAAAATGGAAAAGGAAAAGAGATTTGTGGGGAATCGAGGGCTGATCGGGCCAGTTACTACTGACGCACGTAACGCCGAAGCCACGAAAAAAACACTGGGGGTTTTGGGGGCAACGGGGGCGGTCAGGTCAAAAAGGGAAAGGGGCCACCACCCAGAAAGGGAAAAAAAGGCAGCCGCGACAAGGGGCCAAAGGGGCACCGGCGCCAAACAAAAGGACAGGTGGCGTCAAGGAATGGGGGGGGAAAAAGAGGGAGGGAAAAACGACGGGTGGTTTGACGGCTTATAAAGGGGGGGGGACCACCGGCAACGGTCCAACCTATTGTAATTGAAAGAATGGCAAAAAGGGGGGATCCCAGAAAATGTGTTTCGAACCAGCCGACTAACGCAAAAAAAGAAGGAGAGGGGCCTACATAAAAAGACTGTATGCCTGAGAGGGGAAAGAGGGCGTGCAATGCGTCCCCGGATAGGTGTGGGGCCGCAGAATAAACAAAAAAAATGACAGTTAAAAAGAACTAGGGGAAAGGGGGCTGCGGGGGAGCCAAAACGGTTTGAACAAAAATAATTGCGATTCGGGGAAAAAAAAGGGACTTGTGGATCTACAAACCATTGAAGAAAGCAGGGGGCTCGGCTCTCAAGGATTGGCTGGGAGGCCTGCGACGATCGACGAAGTCAAAAACAGAAAAAGTTGAGAAAGTAGTAGGTTAGAAAAGTAACCAAAAAAAAAAGACGCCCTGAAAAAACCGGAAGGGTAAAAGAAACAAGGGACATTTCAGGCGCTTCCTCAAAAAATTATCGGTCAAAAAAAAAGAGGGCCACAAGCGGAGTGGCAACGGAAGGGATTTCGAGGAGGAAATCGAACTCCAAGCCTTGACCGTTGAGATGAGAAGGGAGGAAACGAAAAGGGAATCAGGGGACAACAAAAAAATAGTGGGAGGGGAGGAAGGGTGGAACAGGTGAAAAACGCGTCTGGAGAAAAAAAAACGGACTTTCTCTAAGGAATAAACGGTGGGCAGGAAAGGGGGGGGGGGAAAAAGGTAACACTTAAACCAAACAACAGTTACGTGGGAAAAAAAACAGGAACAAGACGGGGATCAAAAAAAACAGGACGCCGGCCCAGGGGGGGGGGGGAAAACAAATGCAGCCCGCGGGCCAGCACCAGAGAAAAAAAATTAAAACGGTGTGCAAAACGGGGGGTTGTTGGGGGCTTGGGGAAATAAAGGGGAAAAGACCCCAATGGCAAAACAAGACCAAAAGCAGTGGGGTCTCTGGACGACAAAAGAAAGAGGAGTACACGAGCCCCAAAGAAGTAATGCCCCAACTCAAGGAAAAAGAAGAACATATGCAAAACCGCAAGAACAAGGACAAGAAAGTTGTGGAAGAAACAAAAGGAGAACTGCAAGAGGAAAGTCTCCCAGGTTTTTCTGTAAGTAATAGGTAAAGAAAAGGGGAAGACAAAACGAAAAATCAAAAGGAGCTCAATCTCCAGGATAGAAAAAAAAAAGTCCACAGGAGCATCAACCAAAACAAAAAAAACAAGCCGATTAGAATATGGAAGGGGGTCGAAAAAAAAGAAAAGGTATAAATCAAAAGAAAAATATAACAAAAGGGGAGGGGGGGTAACGCAAACAGGGGGGTGTAGAACTAGGAAAAAAACAGGGTATCAAAGAAGAAAAAAAATCCTGCAGGGAAAAGGACCGGCCGTGACCTACGATAGGTGTAGAAAACTCTGGGGAGAAAAAAAAACCAATAGGGAAAAAAAAAAAAAAAAGGGACCGGCACTGGAAAAAGAGGAAAACTGGGGAAAAAAAAACTAAGGGAAGGAAAAAAATGCTCCAGAAAGGAAATGGCCCATGGGGGTACATAAAATATAAAAAAAGAAAATAAAAATAGGAGCGCATCAAAGGGGGGGGGGGGTTTGTTTGGGGGGCCGGGCGAACAAAGTGGTCAAAAAGAGTTTCAAAGCGCAAAAAACAAACACAAATAACAGCCGGAAAAGAAAAACAAAAAACAACGATAAAAGAGAAGATCCGATAAAAACAAGAATCTGAAAAAAAAAAGAATAAGAACAAAGGCGGCAAAAAAAAATGAGAGATAAAGACCGAAAGGTTAGTTTCCAAAAAAAAAAACCACCGCAGTGAAAAAGGACTTACAGGAGTTAATAAAAGGAAGTATCCAGGACCGGGAAAATCACATTAAAAGGAGAACAGCTTGCAATATACCTAAAGCGAGTGGTAGGGAGAAAATATAAAGGAAAACAACAAAACACTGCTAGTGGAGAGGAAGAGAGGACTGTATCGGCCTCCATCATCCAGGGGGAAAATGGCCAAAGAAGGGACAACTAACGAGGAAAGCCTCGCAAACCGAAATGGCCGCTGTAGCGTACAGGGTCCACGAAAAAAGTGAGACAAAAGAAGAGAACAAATCTACCCAATTAGTAACCTGAAGGGAGAGTAAGGTCAAGGGGACCCAAAGTCACTGGGAACCTTAAAGAAAAAACCTAAATTGAAAAGAAAATAAAAACCTCCAAAAAGGCTGGGGAAGTTTTGATTATTGAAAAGGCCTATGCAAAGGGAAAAAAAAATACTAATCAATTACTATCTGGTCGGAAGGGGGATCAAGACCTGACGAAGTACACTGGGGAGAGGGGGCACCTGGGGGGATAATAAAAATAAAAAAAAGAAAAAAAACATCGGGTACACCAATGGGGAAGGGAGAACCAGGAGAAGAAAGGGTGTAACGAATATCTGGTCCGATTTATAAATAAAGATGGGAATTGAAACAGGTAAAGGAAAGGGGTCAGGAGGGGGGGTGTCTCAAGGGGAGTTGCCAGAAAAATACCAGGGGGGAGGGAGGAAAGGCACAGAGGCGGGCTCTCAAGAACCGCCCCGGAAACTAAAGCCAAGATTATTGGAAGAATAATGCCAAGAGTGAAAACCGGGGTGAGGGTCCCAGCCAGAAAGGGAAAAGCACGTGGGGAAACGGAACGGAAACAGGTCGACTGAAGGGAGGGGAAACATTGAGGTCTGGAATCTCTGTTCAAGGAAAAGGGGGGGGGGGGAGAGACAACCATTGAAAAAAAAGCAAAAGCGCCAACTCAAAAGATGTAAAAGCTTTGGGAATAAAATCATCCCATCACTGTGAAGGGACAGGGGGGGGTCTCTAGCCAAGTTTTTTTCTCCTTGTGAGCTCTTAGGGACCCAAAAGACAGGAAAAAAAAAAATGAGAACATCACCGGATTGGGAAGTAGGGTTGAGGGGGAAAGACGATCCGACCTAAAGGGGGGGGGGGACTTTTGTTCATAGGAAAAAGAAAAAGGAGAAGGAAGTCGTAAGGAGGTCAAGTAAAAAAACAAAATGGACGCCGACGAAGAAAAGTTACATAAGTAAAGCGACGCTAGAATGCATGAGGGTCCGCACAGGGGGGCATGGGGAAATGGGAAGCGACATAACAGACGACCCGTACCACAAAAAAGAGGGGGGGGGGGGGGTGTCCCAGGCGACAAAAAAGTAAAAAAGGGGGGGGAGCAAACAAAAACCAAGCAAAAGGGAAACAGAAGACGAAAAGGGGGGGGGTTTAGTAAAAAATTTTTATAGGCATTTGGTCATCAAGGTTAAACACGGACAGGGGGAGATAGGAAGGAAAAAAAAAAAAAAGGGGAAAAAAGAAAAAAAAAATCGGGGGCATTATCCGGAACGATCACCACATACAAAGGATGGAAGGAATTCAACAACAACCGGGGAAGGGGAGGCAAGGCGAAAATGTCAAACCGATCTGTCACTTCGTGTTTTGTGTGTGATACCAAGGGGAAAGCCCGCACACGAGGGAGAAAAAGGGAAAAACGGGGGGTTTCCTGGGGGTGTGGGCTAGTAACCACGACGGCAAGGGCCAGCTCTCGGAGGGGGTCTGTTAACTGGATTCAGGGGGGAAAGACGCCCATAGGGTCCGGACTTATCCTTTGACTTCATGAAAGAATCGTTTGGTTTCGCGCAAAAAAAGGGGGAATTGGGGCGGCCGGTGGGGCATCAGGGGGGGAGGGGACTCCCGCAACCCGCAATAAAAAAATGGTGGTGAAGGGGAAAGATTACAGGTGGGCGCAGATCGACAACCAAATATAGAAAAGGGGAAGTCTAAAAGACCTTGTCTTCGAGCTCTGTAGAAGAACTCCTCAGGCGGGAACCACAGGCTTTCAGGGAAAAGGGTAACCACAGAAAAAATTAACCTTGAGAAGAAGATCCAAACAGCACGGATTCTTTAAGAAGAAACTACGGTGGTGGGAGGTCGAGCCTACAGTCGGGGATTAGGGCTGGGGGGGAGGGGAAAAAAAAGAAAGCAACAAGAACATGGGCAGGAAACCAATAATAGGGGGAGTCGCCTGTCTTGGGTCCACTTAAAACTAAACAGAGAAGGGAAAAGATCACAAGTTCTGGTAGCAAAGCTGGAGGAAGAAAACTATGAACTTTGCTAATAATGGAGAAGGGGGGGGGGCAGCCGATGTTTCGCAACAGATAAAGAAGGGGGGGTGAGGGGGGGGGATTCCGGAAAGATCAAAAAAACACGCGTGAGGGGTGGGGAGACTGGGGCTGTTGCTACACCGTGGCAGGAGACAAGGAGGACTTCGAGGGAAAAGAGCGGCCACGGTGATTAAAGTCATGAGTCGAATGGGTTAGGAGTGAAAGATGAACCTATAAAGTTTTGTCCTGAAAAAAAAAGGAAAAAAAAGAAGGGGGGTGGACCACTAGATCAAAAAAAGAAGGGAGGTGAGATGTCATGTGGACCTCGTAATTGTATCACACTTGCTTGGCCTGGGAGGAGAATAGCCCTGGAGAGGTAAAAGAAAACTCGCGGGAGGGAATAAATGTAGAAAACGCTTACGCTCAACGTACCATCAGAAGGGAAGGAAGGAAATTGTGTGGCACTCGTGGATGACTAAAAAAGTGGCACTGGCAGCTGGTATAAGATCCGAAAACATCATTGGAGTGGGGAAGGGAGGGGGGAAAGAAAGTGAGGTCTATTCCAATGGGGAGAAGGCAAAAAAAAAAAAAGGGGGAGTTTGGCAAGGTAAGTTCTTTCCTGTTCGCACTGACCCCTGGAGGAATCGCCCGAGAGAATTCCTCAGGGGCTGCGACGGAAGGGAAAAGAAAAAGGCCGGGGACGAGGACAAGGGGGGGTATTTGAAAAAAAGCCACGCACTTTGTGTGTGTTGCATGCACTTCTTGTAGGGGACGGCCCCAATTTACTAAGGATCCAGGAGGAAAGGGTGGGAGAAAGGAGCTCGTGGGGCGGAGCACATCTCGGAACTGTCGAAGGACCACCTGCATCGTCAGCGATACGAAGGGAGGGGGACGGGGTCACAAAAAGCCCCCCGGGCAAGAGGGGGCAAAGGGGGCGGGGGGGACTTTAGCAGGCGGGTTGTGGCGTGTTACCACAGGGGCAGCTTTGCACAAGGGGAAGAGTTTGATTGGGGGTCACCGCGTGGAAGCCTGGTTCAAAAAAGGGCGTCCTTGTGGGAAACGAGGAGGGAAGAACGAAATTCTTATCCCGAACCGGGGGGGAAGCGAAAAGATGACAAAGAAAGAACTTACCCGCAGTACCATAAGGTAAAAAGGGGTTTAGGGAAGGGGGGGGGGGGTGAAAGAAAAACCGGACGTGACAAAAAAAAAAAAGGGAGTACAACGCGGAGATCCGCATTGAGAAAAAAAAGGAGAACATTGCTGCTGCAGGGTTGACGCCGAAAAGCGGGAGTGGGGGGAAGAGAGAGCTGGTGCTCGAACCTCGTCATGCAAGGGGGTCCAAAAAGGAAAGCCACAGGGAAGCAAGCCTAGGAGTACGAGGTGAATGACTGGGCGAAAAAGCTTTTCATCATAACAGATGTGAGTGGAATACTGCATGAAAGGGGGAAGTCCGAAAGTCCAACTCCGACGAAAACTTGAGAATGGGGCGGTTGCAAGCCTGGCGTATGGGTTGAACATTTCTTTAGCCCAAGAAAAGGGAAGCACACCGTAAGAACAGTCATTACAGGAGGGAGGAAGGGGGGAGCCAAAAAAAAAGCTCCAATGTGGATCTGCCGCTTAATGGTAACATCTCTGACGACTGGGGGGGGGGTACTAGGGTTATAAAGTTTCCACCGGAAGGCCACAAGTGGTTTAGATGAAAGGAAGAAAAAGGGGATCTCCGCAGGACCCCACCAAAACCACCATCCTACTGAACAAGGGAAAACAAAGCCGGTAAATCGCTGGGCTAAGACTCTGGGGACGAAGGCGAAGTCTGAATCTCACGGCGGGGATCAGAAAAGAGAAAATCCAAAAGGGAAGGGAAAGACGCGTTGAAACTTTTCCACCTGACGGGAAAAGGAATGGAGAAAGCCCGGGAAAATTGCAGTGTTGAGCTACCGCCTCGGGGAGTTTCAGGGGGAGAAGCTGCACGGGAGTTCCTGCCACGCAGAAAAAAGAAAAGGAAAAAAAGGAAAAGAGACCAAAGGGAAATCAAAAAACAGAAAAAGAAGAAAAGGGCAGAAAAGCCCCAAAGGGCCATCAGTATAGAAAAAAGGATTTCCCAAGGAAGGACAATTATCGGGGAACTGCTGCGCCAGTCAAAGAAGAGAAAAAGGGGAAAACGGAAAAGGGTGAGGAATCGAGAGAAAAAAGAGCCCCGGGACTCCACGGGAAATGACAGGGGAAAGGGAAGACGGAAAGGAGTAAAAAAGCAAGAGAATAGTGTTGCGTGGGAAAAGAGTATTGTGTAGGAAACACAGCAGCGGGACGAGACACAGGCAGTGACCATCTCTGGGCGAACCCCGGTGGAATCCGGAGGAAAAAAAAAGGGTACACCAGGCAAAAGTTAGAAAAAAAGAGAAAAAAAATAGCCAAAAAAACGGCTGGGGGGGGAAAAAAGACAAAGGCCCAAAAGGCAGAATTTCAATGTCGGGCTGCGTGCGGAAAAGGGAGGGGACAGCAAGGAGACATTACCGAAACATAACAAAATCAATCGTTTCACTTCGGGGGTGGGAGGGCGCGCGGAGACTTACGCGCAACGATCAAGCAAGAAAAGAAGTCGGGAAAAAAAAATCAATCATCTGCCGCAGTCAAACGCAAAGGTCCGTAAACAGCGACCTCTAAATGGGGAGGAAGGGGGGGGTTCACAGGAAAAGAACCTAGGGGAAGGAATTCAAGTAAGATTGGATATGGCAAAAAAATAACAAAAAATATTAGTCTAAGACAAGAGGAGGCAGAAAAAACCAATCCATGGCTAGCATATCGAATTACACCCAAAAGCGAGCCGCTAATCGAAAGGGGAAAATTTTTAGCGCCGAGGTAAGGCCAAAAAAACATAATTAAGAACCAAAGGTATGTAAAAACTCCACGAGGAAAGGGGGGTGGGAGCGTATCGGACGGCCAGGGGGGGGGAAGAAGAAAAAACCGACGGGGGGAGAAAGAGTCAAAGAAGCGAAAAAAAAAAAGGGGTCTACCACTCTCAGGACAACAGCGGCCGTGCGAACCAACACAGAATCAAGGAAAAAAAACAAACGGGCACTGAAAAAAAGATCCTAAGCAAGGCCCAAAACTTTCAGGCAAACATTCGGGAAAGGGGGCCGCCCGTACTCTCATCAAGCGAGAAAAATCAGAAAATTGGGGGTCGGAAAAACATTGTCCGAGATTTTGGTGCGCCAAAATCAAAGAGCTCAGGGGGAGGGAAACTGTGACAAAAAATAGCAGCGGAAAAAAGGGGCCAAGAAAAGAAAGATCACGGCAAACAATCATCAGCACCACAACTGGCGCAGGTCTGCATTTGGGGGGGTCAACGGAGGGTAAAGAAGGAAGAAAGGGAAAACGGCACAGGGGGCCAGCCGCGAGCTCCACAAGTGATTCCCAGGAGGACTACTGTTGGGATAACAGATAACAAGATCAGTTTAAAGGAAAAAAAAAACGAGGGAAAAACATAGAAAAGGCTATGCCCGGGCTGTGTTACTTTAATCATCGCAAAAAAGAGGCACTTTGGGGCTCGATCAGAGGAAACAAAGTGAACAATGCCCAAAAACAACCAACCCTCGGGGGACAAAGGGACGGACGATCGGGAAACGAAAAGTCAAAATGATGAAAAATGGCCCGGGGACAGTAATGAAGTAGGTCCGAGGGTGGAAACTCACACGCCGAAAAAGGGGGAGTTCTTGGGGGATAAAACCGAAAAGCAATAGAATACGGTCCACGAACAGACAAGACGCCCAAACTAAAGTCTCAAAAAACTATAAAAGACCCACTCATCGTGATCACGATCAGCTCAAAAAGTCCCAAAAAAAGGAAAAAAACGCGGGAAAAGGGGGGGAACCATGTAAAGGGGGAAAAAAAAGGAAACAGACCCCTAAAAAGGGCCCTAAAAATCTGGGACGAGCGTTTCAACAAGGATTGGAATGGAAAAAAACGGAAAGCCAGGGGAGGGGGAAAACCAGGGTTGATCAAGAACAACGCAGCCAAAACCTCAAAATAGATGGGGGAAAAGGAGGATTTCCTTAGCAAAAAAAGGAAGTAAGCAAACGTTACTAAATAAAGGGGTCCATAGAGTGAGAAAAGATCGGGAGCCCATCCAAGCTAATAGGGGGAAAAGAAGGGGAATAGGAAAAAGGGTGCCCGGAAAAAAAAAAAAGGTGTTTGCGCTTCAAGGAGAGTTAGTCCAAACCGCCAGAAATATCAGAAAAGGGGGAAAAGAGGGTGAGGGCAAAGAATGGTGGGAAGCCAAGGAAAAGCCGGCGGAAAATAGATAACAGGCGTAGGGGACGAACTTGAAAATTATCCCCAAGGGGCCAGGTTCTAAAGAAGGGAAAAAAAAGGCCCGGAAGCCAGGGTGAACGAGGAAAACCGCCCCAGACCAGAAAAGATGCCAGAAGAGGGAGCCGCCAGAAGAAAGGCGTGGGTTGACCCTCGAAAAACGGGCTATCCAGGGGGTGCGCCAAGTGTCTCGCCTCAGACCAAAAAGCGGGGATAATTTCACAAGAAGAAAAAAAGGGCAGGGGATGGGGGGGGATACATCCCGATGGAAAAACACGCCAACTCCACCAATAAGTGTTGTTCGGGGGATGAAGCAAAGAGGGCGCAAGATCTTCAGATTAACGGGCAGCGGGAAAAAAAGAGGGTGAACAGAAACAGTAAAAGAAGAGAGCTAAGGAAGCAAGTTGGCCCAGGTCATGGGGTCGGGGGGTTATCGCAATAAACGAACACTCAATCAGCGTTGGGGGGGGGGGGGGAAAGGCGACAAAAAGCGTATATAAAGGGAAAGCACGGAAAGTGGGGAGAGATCAGACATTAGTTGGGGGGGGAAGAGAGGGGGAAAAACCGATTTTCAGGAGGCGTGACACGGAAAAAACCG
>Ga0179591_1273835_pt1 | contig 14597 bp, 12 predicted proteins | sample CZOMad2_1_08_16f_FD_182891 | JGI IMG/M metagenome (GOLD analysis project Ga0179591, IMG submission 182891) | Vadose zone soil fungal communities from Angelo Coast Range Reserve, California, USA - CZOMad2_1_08_16fungal (PacBio error correction) | ecosystem: Environmental > Terrestrial > Soil >...
AACTTAAACTCATCAATATTGTTTGAACTTATCCTCCTACACTCCTAATCCCGGGTGCCTCTAAAGGTAATGGAAGTAGGGGAACACCCGGAAGGGATATATAGGGAAGAGGGGAAGAGGTGATGGATGAGAGAAGGGGCTCATCGAATCTTCAGGAGGGGTCCTCACCAATCGGCCGGAAGAGACTCAAGAATCAGGGAAGCAAAAAGATAGGATCAGAAGAAATGTAGACGATCTCTGGGGGGAAGGGGCGCGAAGTACTCGCGACAGGGGAAGGAGAAGAAAATTCTCGTCGTAGGGTACGCGGAGAGGAGAGGAAAATAAAAGGGCGTTTCCGTCGAGCTTTGAGAAGCGGACGCACTAGGCCTCCCGAAAGCTATATAGTGTCAGGAACGCCGAGAAGCAGCCCGAACAATCCATTGAGTGCCGCCCGTGAATGAAAAAGAGCAAAAAAACTTTGCTTTCCAGAGTGGCATCGCGGTTGGTGAGAGCAGAAATCAAGGAGAGGGCGTGATAGTGTTCAGGCAAGAGAAGTGAATCGGACCCCAGACCAACTACTAAACACGGAGCACGATAGAAGATATCGCTTTAAAAAAATTTAAGGGAAAAGGGAGCGGGGGGTCAGGTGTGACGTGACAGGGGTGTCCAGAGGGGTTTGGGGACGAAACGGGTCGCAGGATATAAAAACGTCTTCGAAACGGAAAAGAAGCGAGAAACGACAAGAACATCTCACGGGGGAAAGGGGACGAGGCGAACAGAGATTGACCTCTGAGAGGGAAAGAATCGGGGTGGGCGGAGGGACAAGGGTCAATTGAAATGTACTCCGAAGAAAAGAGTCCCTTCTTAAAAGGACGCTCGTACAGGCGGGAAAACACAGTTGAGGCAAAAAGTGAAAAGGGCGAACGAAAAGATCTTGCGGAGTCGGCTGGAGACCGGGCTCGTAAAAGCACGGATAAAAGCAGCTTTATTGAGTACCGTTGACGAGTTAATGGGGACACTACTCGTCCCAAGAGGAGACTGGCGAAAACAACACGCCTTTCCGGAATCAGACTTAGCTAGCGTTTATTCACGTTTTATCGTCGGGGTTATGGAGGGAGGAAGAGGGGCAAAAACGCTGCGCAGAGCAATACTGAAGATAAAGAAGACTACTTAGAAAAAAGAACGAAGAAGGAAGATCAAAGTGGGGAGGGCATCTACATCATGAAGGCTTCGGGGACAAAAACTGGAACCATACCAAACAGGCAGAGAAAATCACCGTCAAAAACTATCACGAGATCCGACAGAAGGAGGAAAAGCAAGGTAGAAAGTTATGGAAACCGGCAATGCCGAGGACAGCGGAAAATGAAAAGAGGATCCAGTTTACCCATGAAGACCTATCTTTTGAAAACCATTAAAGAAGAAAATCTCCGATCACGCCCAACAGGGAAAAGCATCCTATCCAGATCCTGGGGCAAAGTCGCCCAAGTCTGAAGTACAGGGTCCACACCAGAGAATTCATCTTTAAAAAACTAGTCTCCTTTAACTGGAAAGCAGGAAGAGGGATGACCGGGATTTAAACAGAGCCAGAGAAGAGATTTATAAAAATTATACCCAGAAGGAGAGGAAAGGGCAGGGGAACGATCGGCACGAACCGTGAAAAAGGTAGTTGTGGTTCGAACTCCACGAGGGAACTATGCAAGGAGCAGAACAGCTAGACGACAACAGAGAACCGATCTGGAAGGCCTGGAATGTTGGGTAAGGGAGCGATAAAAAAAGAAACATGCAGAAGACCAGAAGAAAAGGGAGAAGTAAGCGAATCAACGTGGTGAAGGAAAACCTAGTCTTACCAACGAGAAAAACCGCCAGAGTAGGGGAAAAACGGAATAAGGGGGGGTCATGAGGGATCTCTCGGAGTCCGCCTCTCAAAAAGAGGGGGGAAAACTCCGTCTAGGAAGGGAAAAATGTAACGAAAGAAAGCAGAAATAGAAGTGACATATAGATGATGGATGAAAAAAGGGACTGGCACCGGCTATAGCTGGGGGAAAGGAGAACGGTGAACTGGGGGGGTAGGAAATAAGCGGGGGGGGGCCATCGTTTCCTTGGCCTGGAGCTGAATCGTGGAAAAAAAAGTGGGGCAGGACCGGGAAAGGGGCCGGAAGAGAGAAAACCGACCGCGAGGCAACCGTAAACACGCGAGTAGAAGTGCAGACATCTCTCGTGGGTACGAATTTTCGGGCGGCTTCAGGGGGTCAAAAAAAACAAGAGCGGGAAAAGGTCGAGAACGACTTAACTACATACAAAGAGACACCGAAGAAACCTCTTCGGCAGGGGAGAACAATGAGAACCATAGTGAGAGAGGCAAAAACCAAAAAAAGATAAGTTACACCTTCATTTCCCGGGAGACCAGGGGACAGATTTCGAGGTTAGAGGTGTCGTACGGGAAGACGAGGAAAGGACCAGGAGAGGGGGGAACGCAGGAAAGGGGACGCAGGGCTCGGAAAAAGGAGGTGCCGAGTGAGGGCTCATGAGTTCAGGGCTTGTGGGAAAAAGTCACACGGGTCCGAAAAAAAGACGTCGTCGGCCTCAAGGAAACGCTCGAGAAAGGGGGCATAGGGTGGACCGCGAGCAGATATCTTGAACAAACGGGACAAAGAGGGCAAGACAGATATGGGCGATATCTGGGTTTCACGGGGGGACGCCAATGGTCGTCAATCAAAAAAAAATGGGGGAAAAGAAGTGTCGAGAACCGCGTACCTGATTGAGGGTTACGTGCTGAGGTAAAGGGACTAGCATTCTCGACGGCACGAGAGGGAGAACGCCACCCGTGGGAAGACAAGAGTCATCTCCAAACCTGAGAGAGAGAGGCTCGGATCTACGACGAAAGAAAGAGAGGTTTTACGACAACGTGAGGGATCAGAAGTGTACCGGCTTAGCACTAAGCAATCGCGTACAAGGGGCCGGAAAACCCATCTCGATTCAGAGCGACAGAGAAGCGGATAAGTCAAGCGGGAGGGGGACCATCTCGTTGGTGGGGGATCCACGAGGCGATGAGGGGAGTATATTCGGCGGCAGAGCTCGAAGGGGTGGGGACGAGGACACGGTCGAGAAAATACACACTCTCTCTCATGGAGATGAGAAACGTTTACGGGAATAAATGCGGCGCGTGCTGCAGCGTGGAAGGACGACCGGAGGAGAACTCGTTCGGATGAAGTCCTCCAAGAAAGGCGACGAATAGAAAAGACGCCCTCCTAGAGCTCAAAGCTATCTGAGTATGTAGGCAAAAGGGGGGGGAAGTGAATTGAGAAGCTAGAGAAACACAACGGGGTGAGGAATGATATAAGAAAGCAGGAACGCCAGGGGCCACTCCCTGGACAAGGAGGGAATCTCGTATAAACCTAGGAGGGAGTATCTAGGGAAGGCGCCGTCACAAAGATAGAATTTAAAATCCATCACAGATCGGAAACCGAGTGGCAGGGAGGCAACGCACGAATCATCTCTCCCATCGTCATCGTCAGGGAATAACGTAACCGGTGAAGATACGCTCGATCGAGAGCTCGTGGGTAGGGAATCAAGTGTCAGGGGAAAGGAATGAAAACAAAGGGTGACAACCTTGCCTAGAGAAAAAGAGACGCATCTACGGTCAAAGATCTCCTCCTAAAGCAAAACCAAGGAGACAATTCTTGAAACAAACTGAGCTGTTTCAACGAAGGAAGTCAAGGGGACTAGGAGATGGGGGGAAGGATGGAAAAAGGACCAGAGGGGGGGACGGTTGGCAGGTTTTCAGGGAGCGCGGATCTCACTTATCAAAAAGGGAAAAAAGGGCAATCGAAAGAGGAGGGAAAGATAGGCACGTCCAGAACAGAATGGCGAAACTGATCGAAGTCTCTGCACCGGGGCTTTTGCGAAAATCGTGGAAAGTGGGACACGAAAAAGCCAAGGATCGGACCGGAATCGCCGACCACAGAAGGAGGGGGGGGGTACTCAGCCTGAGAAAAAGGTCACAATTCGAGAAAAAAAAAAAAAGTCAACTCAAAGGACACCAGTTTGCAAGCGAGGCAACAACTCGGGAAAGAAAAAAAAATGCTCTTGCCAACACATAAAGGGCTCTAAGGAAAAAGGCTCGAAGGGTCGGCGGCTAGAGGGTTGAAACGAAGAAGGTCAGGTAGACTACTTGGCTAAACGCGAACGAAGTCGCGGACGAAGGGACAAAACTAGGAGACAAATGGCGACCACGCCGATTCCTATCCGAGTGGGGACTTGAAAGGGGGTCATATCGAGGGGCGGACAGACTCCCTACTGACACCGCGAAATAGCGGGCGGCCTCAAAAGGGGTATTTGAGCGAGGGGACATTTCATACGATATGGAGGGCTTGTTATCTTTGGGATAAGGGGATGTGGCGAGGCCGCGAGATCCCCTCGTGGTCTGATGTAATTAAGAATTCGGGCAGGTCACAAGAGGCCAGCATCTTTGTGCTATACTTTCGAATCGAACAAATATCAACACGGAGATTGAAAATCCTTAATAGGGTAAGGTGCTCTGGAGGGTGGCGGGGATGGGCCAGCGACCTTAGTAAAACTTCAACAAGACAGGGGCCAAGTAGAGGGCCTCTTAGGCTGGAGAATCCTCCGGGGAAGAATGGGAGCATTGGAACATAGTCAAAACATGAAACTAATCCCCAAGAGAGACGCCAGATCACCAAAGTAAATACTATTGTAGGGAATAAATCCATCTAGAGGGGAAAAATATTCGATGGGGGGCGGAGAGAGCGTGAAATTTGAAATAAGCGAAGGGGGACGCGTATCTTCAGACGATTTCTTATACGGGACAATGGCTATCGACAAGATCCGAGAGGAAGGTGAACTCAGTAAAACCCCCAAGAGGGGGAAAAGAAACTATTTGGCTGGGGGTGGACTGATAGGGGTCTCCTAACGAGATTTTGGACCCATAAAAAACGATTTCTCGCACTCTTCAAGGCATTGAAGTATCAATTGATTGAAAGTGATAGGGGCAGGAGAGAGCAGGAGACAGAACCTGAAAAAGTATCCACCGGATCTCTTGACTAAGTGAGTCTGGGGAAAGATGACTGGTTCGATAGAGGGCATCGCTTCCTGGTTCAGGCGTTTGGCCGCAAGACCGGCAGAAAAGGGGGGGGGAAAGTGAGGGGAAGGGTGGGACTCAGACGCCGTCTGGTGGGGCTAACGGGGGACCGGCTGTCAAATCGGAAGAAGAGTAGAGAGGGAACATCAAGGGGGAGCATAGAAGAAGTTCGCAGGACAACTATCAATCTCGTGTGAACGAGGAATTGCTTTTAAGGTCTATTATGAAAAGGAGTCATCTAGGGTCAAAGGTCAAATAAGAGCGGCTTCGACGAAACGAGGAGTATTGTGCGGGAGTGAAGAGGCTTCGAGAGGGTACTCGGGGAGCAGTCAACCCGCGGAGGGAGGGTCAAAGGGTCCACCTGAAATATTATGGGAGGTGCACGATATGGTAGGGCGGAAATCCGAAAGGGAGAAAACTGATACTGCTACTCTAGGGCGCAAGGGCTTTGATCTAAGGAGGTCGGGATACTGGAGGGGGGGAGAGGAAAGGGGTTTGGCGAAATCATCTGACTGATGGCCCGAGTAAGAATTTCGAGAGGCGGGGTAGGAGAAGAGAAGTAAGAGGGGTTCGCCTGCTGGCTGAAAAAGCAGAATTGCGAAGGCCGGATTGCAGGATCGGGAACTCAGAGTACGACAATAAGAACAAACAAGGTCTTCTGAGACAGTGTGTGAAATTTAGCGCTTAGTCTAAAGAATCACGAACGTAAGGCATATGTGGTCGAAAACGCCCGTGACACAGACTTGGGTTACGAAGCCGGCGGAACTGAGGCCGACAAAGGCACGGGGGGAAAAAAGACCTCACGCTAGTTTACTCTTGACACGTGCACGGGGAACCAACAAAGGTTCCAGGAGAGAGACACGCTCGGGCTTGGTCGCAAGGAAAAACTTCAAATCCGGTGGGTTGAAAATTGAACTCTCTGGGTCAGCTCCTTAAAAGTAGACGTGTTCTAAAGGAGGCGGAACGTTCCATAAAAAACAACGGGGACTCAAATTGTCTGCGAAAGGACTCGAGGGGAAAAGCCGGGAAAAGTCGCACAAATTCGTCCGTGGCGCGAGTGACTTTAAATTCGAGCTCGTGAATAACTGAGAACTCGAAGAGAGCCTGAGGCAGGGGATGGGCTGAGAGAGAGGAGACTGACCACCTGGAACGTCCACGGAAAACGAATACTAAAGCAAAAGCAGCTGCGTAAGACTGGCTACTTTTCAGTTCAGTGCAGAAGATGGGGAAGAAGATAGTGGTAAAGGCCTAAGACCTATCAAAAGGGCCTAGGAGTCGTCTCGGAACGAGGAAAAACCTCGATAAGGGGCAGCCCAACAAGCGGAGGCGCGTGAAATGGGGAAAATCGGAACGAAGAAAGGGGGGGGAATCTTCGGAGCTGTCTATAAAACCCACCGGCTAAAGAAACGAATAGGAGCGGGTTGAGGGTCCGCTGAGGCAAAGACAAAACATAACGGAAAAAGCTGAGGAGGACCTCGGAAAAAATCGAAAGGAGGGGACCCGACTAGCGTGGTCCAGATCAGGGGGGCTTTCATTGAAAGTTTAAAGGCAAAAAAGGTGCCAAAAGAAGGGGGCGGAAAGGGGGGGGGGGGGGGTGGGTGCTGGGTGGGTTAAGGGCGGGGGGGGAAGATGATCGGGCGATGAACTTCTTGAAAGGGATGATCCCGTAAGGCTCACGGAAAACTCACGAACTAGCGGTCGGCAAACGGCTCGCATCCATCACGAGGCTCCTTGTATGCCTGCATAAAATGTGGGGCCAGAGAGGAAAGTTGAAAATGTCAGATCATGTATGAATTATATCAAAAAACCAATCTTTGAGGAGGGGAGATCGATTAGTCGAAGTAAAAAAAACGAGGGGGGGGAAAAAGAGGAAAAGAGCTAAAAAGGAGCGCCAGAATTAGGGAGAGGGGCCTACCTTACCTAAGGAACTGGTTCTCTGAAAGGGCCGAAATGGTTAAAGATCTTTCACACTAAACCTTGATGAGAGAACACGAGGATAGGGACCCGAGGGGACTCGTGTAGGGAAAGAGACGGACGAAACGAGCTTTCGGGGGATCGGTCGCTCCGGATAAGAACTACTATCCTCACACTCCCGATCAAGGCAGAAAGGGGGGGGATCAAAACATTTGCCGCCTGACGTGGCAGTGAAGAGAATCAAGAAAAAGGAAAAGGCGAGAATGAGGGAAAACTCAGTCAGGATGACGAGTCGATTGAGCAGGCGATCAAGCACATCAGGGGGAAGAGGGAGTTTACTGAGGACGCCACCGCCCGAAAGACGAGACTCGTCAGGGGAAAAACAAATCTCCAAAGAATCAGAAAAGGGTCTTGACAAAGGATAAATGACCAAGAAAAGAAAGAACTCCGTGGATCTTCCATAATTTGGGAGCGAAGAGAATAAGAGGCTAGTCCTGATAGGGCGTAGAAGGAGGAAATAGAGGAAAAACCACTTCAAGGAAACTAACACAAAGAGAAGCATGAAATAAGACTTTTCGTTTCATTGTAACAGCTTAAAGGGGGGGGAAAGGGTGTCAAATAGTTTAGCATCAAAGCCAGGAGGCGAGCGTCAAAAGCTATCGGATAAAAAGAACTCTACAAAAAGACCCATGAAAAAAATGACGCGAAAGTACTAAGTGTGGCAGACGTGTCAAAGAACAGATAGGAGACCGCGGCAGGGGATAGAAAAGAAGGAAAAAGGTGGTCAATTCTTTCCGGGGAGGGGGGAAGGAACCAGAAAGGGAACCAGGAGGCACTGTTAACAATTCAGCACCGAATTACAACACCTGGAGAATAGGTAACGGGATACCACTACGGAGGGCGAGAAGGGAAAAACGGGGGAGAGGAACAAAATCGAAAATTCAAGGTGAGGTCTTCTACGTTTCCGAGTTGAGGAGCGAATAGGAAATCGAAAACCCCTCATAAGCCGGGACCAAGAGCCGGGCCAGAAGGTCAGGATGAAGGAACGAGCGCTGCCAAAAAAGGGAGGGATGGGATTACAGTAAATCTCCAAGAAGGGACGAGCACTCCTTTTTATCCGAAAGAGAAAAAAATGAATGAGAAACTAACACGATTCCTTCGAATGTGGGACCGCTTCCAGCAGGACTGAAAAAAACAAAGAACTTTAACTAGACCAAAGCAGGCTAGAAAAAGGACAAAGCACCTCAGGAGAAGAAGATCCGCCGACTGGGAAGAGGGAAAAGTTTAGAAGACAGGCCGGCCAAAGGAGGCGGCACCTGCACAGCGATAAGCCGGTGTAAGAAATGAACTATTCGGCGTTTAAAAACAGAGAAGCCGGATATATCTACCGATCACCTGAACCTCCAGGTACGCAGCCGTCGGAGGAACGTCGGGGACCCAACCGAGACCAAGGCGTAATAACCAAGTCCACAGAACAGGAAAAAACCGTCAGCAGGGAAACGCTATGCAATGCCGCAATTGCCCGGCGTAGGAAAAAGGCCGTGAGGTGGCCACGCGTTCGCAGGGGATCCGGGCGACTGAAACGAAGAAAACGAAAAAGAAACAACAAAAATCCGAGAGCGGCACTGCGGGTTAACACGATCGAATCGATACAACATTTTCTAACTGGGGGGGGGGCGGCAGACAAAAGAGTGCCTCTATGAAGTACAGAAAGGCATCGTCACAAGCCTAAGATGAATAAAGGACTGGCTAAGGGGGGGAGGGGACTCGGAAAGCCGATCGAAGCAGGAAAAGAACATCTTCCCGAGATCGCCAGTAAAAAAGCCAAACAGAGTGGTGAGACCTAAGGGGGGCGGCGACCAAGAAGACCAAGCCCATAGTCGGTTCAAGGGGAATTTGTGGCTGAGGAAGGAAGAAGGGAGAATTGCCTGGAGCTACTGCGCAGAACTGCGATGAAATGGGGAAGGCGATAGTTTATCAACTCTAAGAAAGAGCATCTACTAGAAGATTAGAAAAAAAGATTTGCCATGAAATCCGTCGGTTTCAAGTGATGGGCACAAAGGGGCAAGGAGGGAATGAGGGCAAGGGGCAGCGCAGAGTGGCCTTTTTCCGGAATGAAGAAGTCGGTACGGCGGGCAAACCTCGCTCTCCTTACGGCGTCCGGGAAGGCTAAAAAGAGAGAGCAACCAGACACAGGAGAGCTGTGGCGAAAAGAACAGACTCTAGTCTAGTGTCAAGAATAATCTGAAAGGACACCGAGCGGTACCAGGGGGAGAATCCACTTACCAGGATAACAGACAAGGGGGGAGACCTGGTCGACGGGGATAAAGTCTCAGGAAACGAGCATCCATATCAGATCTCCTTAGACCAAAAGAAGAAATCAAGAAAGGCATGTCCCCGGCCGAAATCAAAAAAGGAAAAGCTTTAGTCTACGGGTCGTTCCGAGAGCGTCCATCTCCATCAGGGAGGGAAGTTCCACTCTTACCTCCTTGAGTCTTTCGATGTGCGAGGGGGGAAGAGTAAACTCATCTACATCGGGTTCGCGTTGTAGCAGTATTCACAAAACGTCGGTCGTCTGAGAAAGAGGGGAAAGAGAGATATAGCAGTCTGCTAGAATGGTACCGACGCCGGCTCAGGCGTTCACTACCAAGGACCGAGAAGTGGTCAGCGGAGTGGTTGTCAAAAAATTTCCTGGCTCAGAAAGGTCGGAATCGGTGACGACGTAATCAGATAGAGATTTCTGAAAAACTAGTGACGGGGAGAAATAGCAGTGGCTAAGGGCGTTTCAAGAGCGCAACCCAAAAAAGTGTTCCTCTCCGCTTAAGCGACATTCGACGAAAGCAAGGGATCGCTGTCGCGACGGGAGGAGGGTAAGGTCCCGACGTGACGTGAATCAGTTCTTTTCTAGGAGAGACAAAAAAAGGGAAATCCAGGAGGACTGGAACGGGCCTGAGTCGACCTCTCTGATTAAGCTTCAGTAGCCGGGAAGAGAAACGATCATTGGGCAAGGGGATCAGTTGTGGGGGGAGTTAGAAGAACGGCAGAATCGATAGTCAAAAAGTATCGCTGGGGACAAAAAGGATGGACAGTTGTTCTCTAATAGAGCCGGATTTCAGTAAAAAACGCGCTCTCAGGAGTAACGGTGCCGGAGAGGAAAGGGTCTGAGGATCTTGAGCGTTCCGGGGGAAGGTGAACTAAGAGGCCGCGGGCGACAAAGGGGAGTTTCGGTGAATTCCGAGACAGCTTTGACGGTCTGTGACAAAAAAAAGAAGAGGAGAACTATCTCGCCGGGAGAGGGAGGGCCGCACGCAGTTGAAAGGGAGTAATAATCTAGCAACAACAACAAAGGAGGAACGGATAAAAATCCTTAAGTTTGACGGACGCCGAAACTCCTTTGAATGAGCGGAGAAAAGAGTATTTCGAAGAGAGAGGACATCTATCCGAAGTCAGGACCCGCACTCGGGACTCAATCTCAAAATAACTCTAGTGACCGGAACGCGAACAAAGAACTCTCGTTCATGATCCCGACGGCAAGGTGCTGAGAAAGGGAGAGGGGGTATGTCTAGGGTAGGGGGTGAGTATCACTTGAGAGGAACCGGAAAAAAAAAAAAAAAAAAAGGAAACATCGCGAGCTGCTCAGGAAGGTCAATCGACTCACGATCTCCTCCTAAAAGGCGAACTAAAACGATCAAGGTAGTGGACCGGAGGGGGGGCCTTATAATGAAGATGCCTCGTAATAAGAGAGGGGGGGGGGCAGTTCGAGCAGGCAGATAGCGGCTCTCTTTTTTGCGAGAATAAACTCACAGGGGAAAGGATCGTCCCTTTACACCAGGCACGAGTCATAGAAAAGGACTTAGAGCTGAGTCAAATTCTTCGGGGTAAAAAGAGGAGATGACAAATTGGGGAGGGGACGTTAGGTAACGAAGAAATAAAAGGGACGCAGAAGTAGACCTATACCCCTTACTGGGGACAAGGAGGGTGAAAAGCGCGATAGTAGACACGCGTGCCATTCGGGACTACATGAAGGCGTCAACAAGTGGGGAAAACTCTGTCGAACTCCGGGAGGGTGACTAACTGGGAGAAGTAAGTGGGAATAAGTAAGGTGGGCATGGTTGGAGAATGGTGTGGTGGGTGGTGGATGGGAGAGAATGGTAGGGGGAGGGGGTTGGTGGGGAGGAAGCGAAGGGGGCTGGTGAGGGGAAACAGTGAAGAATGGGGATATAGGGAAGAGGGGGGGGTGGGGGTGAGGGAGGGAGGTGGATGAGGGGGTGGGAGGGAGTAAGGGGGTGAGAGTGAGGGTGGGGGGGGTGAGGGGAGGAGGGGGTGGGGGGGGAGGAGAAGGGATGGGGGGGAGGGGGGAGGGGAGGGAGGATCTTTCACGCCTGAATCTGGGACTCCATAGGGGAAAAGGAAACTCATCCGAGGGTTCTAAGAGAGAGGCAGAGAGAATAAATACTTGGCTGTTGTCTAAAATACGTGAGAACAACGAGGAAAAAAAAAACAGGGAAAGGTCGCGCGTCAAATTCGAGAGAAAATATTCGACAGTCCTGGAGGGAAAAAACAAAATGGAGGGAAGGGTGATGGAAGAGCTCTGCGAAAAGCCAACAGAATCACACAAAATAGGGGAGGAGGCGAAATCTACTTACGGGGTGTAAGAGAGTCAAAGAGGGGAGGCAGAGAATAGGGAGGTATCTGGTGAGAACGGTTCTCCTAGGAAGACCTTTCCGGTGTCTGACGGAACCTGGACTAAGGGGAGGGGGGGAGAACTAGGATCAAAGGTTGTTAGAGAAGAAGATCTCCTAAACATCCTATAGGGTTGGGTAGAATGGAAAATAATCTCTGGGGCGAGGGTGCGAGATCGGAGGGACTTTCCTCTCCGACGGAACGGCAGACTGAGAGAGGCCAGGAAAATCCACTCCTATGGCTAAACGGACACGCAAAATATATTTGAAACAAGAGACACCGGCAAAGGGAAATTCAACCCAAAGAACCAAGCTCTGCACCGTAAAAGAAAGTTTTGCATGTGCATCAATGAAGCTAGCACTAGTGCGAGTCGCTTCTGTCCGGTGAGAAGAAAATAATGAAACGGACCGAGAGTCCATCGACTTTCTGGATGAGAAGACAGGTAACTCGGGGGAAAGAAATAAGAGTAATGATCATCACAAACTCACCAAAAGAAGGTGAAAAACTACGCTTTATTGCTGAGGAGGGGGCGAAGGGGAGAGGGATATGGGGGGGAATCACCAATTTCGCCCAAAGGGGACCCCGTAGATCTGACGGTAAAAGGCACGGGTGAATCAAGGGAGAGAAAAGCCAAACTCGCCACGCTAGCTCGGGAAGAATCTGGCGGAAGGGGAAGAGTTGGAGACGGAGCGGAAAGAGCTAAACGGGGAAGCTTTGACACACAACCGAGAAAACTGAGAAAGCGGTGTCGAGTGCCGAGAAGGGAACACACTCGCGAGGAGGGGGTTCAAGTCGGGTTCGTCGGGCAAGCTCCCTCGGAGAAGCGGTTAAACAGAAGGACGTCTACGGCCTTGAAGGGGGAATGAATCTAAGAGTTGGGGTAGAGGGGAAAAGGCGGGGGAGTCGGGTGGACGTTCGCTATAAACGGGGAATACGGGTCAAGCAACAGAACAAAAGCTACGACGATAGGAAGTGGGGATGCGGGGTGTATAGTAGCGGGGGGGACTCAGAATAGAGTGGGAAAGAACGCATGAAACCTAAACTATGATAATGGGCGACAAAGAATTAATTATCTAGTTGCTAGGAGTAGAGTCAAGGGCAATGGCGGTCTTCCAATGAAAAACTTGACGGCGGGCTCCAACTGTCTGTCGCAAGATCACTGTTATAGAGTCACTTGGCTGAAGAGGAGACCAGTTTCAAATGTGGGGGCGAAAACAATCTTAAGGATGGTGCTCCGAGGGCAAAGAACACCCGGTTTGGAACGAAATAGTCTGGTAAATGCGATACAGTGTGCGTAGTACTTAAAGTCAAAGTATATCTGGGCGCCGCTTAGGAGAAAGGCTTGAGGAAGGAATATCCAAAGACTGAATGCTAAACCGTTGCAAATGGAAAGCGCGGATACGGCCCCGCGCACATTACGGGACCAGGAGGGGTCGGAAAGATTGACACAAAGGGGCGTGGGTACGCTCCGTGAGCCTCACCAGGAGGCAAACGAGAACCGTCAAACTCAAGAGGGGAGGGGTAAAGAGTCTTACTTGTTACTTTGAGATCCACTTTTGGAGCAGAAGAAGGAGCGCGTGGGGGTCAAGAACTATGCACAGCAAACTGGGGGGGGGGGAAGTTACTGAGCTTGGGTTTCCAGCGAGAGCAAGGGAAAGAAAAGTGGAATTCGGAGTCAACTTCACGGAACATGGGGGGGGGGGGGAAATTGAACTACCACACATCGATGGGGAGGAGGAACGCTAAGCCCTAAGGGGAGCTTTGACCGGGGAAGTCGCAACTAAACTTTCTAAGTGCGGAGTGAAGCTTGTGAGGAGATCTCAGTCAAGGGATCGAGAAGAAATTAGGGGGAAAAATCAGAAACGAGGGTCTTATCTCACCTCGGGCTGGACAACCTGGACGAAAGAAAAGAAAGAAGAGGAGAGCCTACCGCACGCAAAAATGAATGGGGAACGTAGGGTATCTGAAGATGGGGGAGGACGTGACGAATAGTGAATTAGAGAGGGAATAGATTGCGCGAAGAGAAGACCCACACACTAAGTATCCCTTATCTCGGTACAGAAAAAAAAGACTAAAATCTTTGCCTAAATCCAGGCAAAAGAGGGCGCGAATGGATACTCTAGACCTGAGTGAGGATACTTCTTCTTAGCTTGTAGACAAGGCCAAGAGATTCTGTTGGAGGGCGAGTGGCTGAGATTCCTAGATTCCAAGTAACTAAAGGACAAACTTCTCGTCGGCTCGCCCGCTTCTACTAGGAAGAAAAAGGAAGAAATTTTAACTCATATCGGCGGTTGAAGGTTGCGGACTTCAAGGCGTCAATGCCACGCGATAAAAGGGACTGAACTGTTATTGCTGTGAGGCCATCGTTAAAGGAGGGCGGGCGGAGCTACGGAATATCCCGGAGGAAGAGACGAAAAACCACGCTCAGAGCAGAGCCGGTCAGGAGGAAGGAAATCCCATATTCGCCCGGGCGAGATCCGCAGCACCCGGCGGGGTGTGCCAGCAGGAAACGTCGACATGGGGACAATGAAAACGGGGAGAGGAAAGGGGTAGCTCAGAAAGATCTGGATGAGAAGTTGGAGAAGGGGGGGAGAGCTCCGAAAATGAGGTAAAAGGGGAAAAAAAAAAGAGCGATCCCCCGTCCTCATCCAGGTAGTGAAAGCAAATCCTTAAAGACCGAGAAAAGGTAAGAAGAATGGCTTGGTCGTAGCTGGAACAAAACATTACTAGAGAAGCCGGGAGTTCTCGTTGGATGAGCAAAGAAGAAACGACGTAAAATAAGGTAGGGGGTCAGGGATTAACGCGCCCTGACCGCACGAGCAGCCCAGCCTACTCAAAGAAATGGGGAGCGGGAGCATGCCGCTATCGCAGGTTTAAAGGCGGATTCAAGAACGCTTTACAGGAACCTCCTATAAGACACAGC
>Ga0179591_1438263_pt1 | contig 14597 bp, 24 predicted proteins | sample CZOMad2_1_08_16f_FD_182891 | JGI IMG/M metagenome (GOLD analysis project Ga0179591, IMG submission 182891) | Vadose zone soil fungal communities from Angelo Coast Range Reserve, California, USA - CZOMad2_1_08_16fungal (PacBio error correction) | ecosystem: Environmental > Terrestrial > Soil >...
GGTCGTTGCTCACGCATCCCCCTTAGAGAAAAAAAGGGGCGAAAGAAAGTCTCACCAATCTTGTCTTGCGCGAATCACAAATCAGAAGGAAGCCGAAAAGAGGGTGCTCAGCCGGTCGTCCCGCTTCAAGAGGATAGAAGGACGCCGTGCATCTCTCTGGGCTGAATGCGGAGGAGGGAGGGAAAAGAAAAAAAGTTGACAGAGTTTTCCCACTTCCGTGCTTCCAATACTCAATAGCTAGAGCCATAAGAAACGAACCGAAAAACGCGAGTCGGCAGCAGCAGAGGAGGAAAAAAAGCTCCTTTCTCCCTTCTTTTAAACTGGAGGAAGGAGAAAGAAAAAAGAAAAACAGCGCCATCCCTCACGACGTAAGTTCGATCACCGAAGGAAAAAAGGGAGGAAGGCGTGAAATAGCGTTCGCGCTGCTTGTGGAATCGCGAATAGAAGGAAAAAAGAGTGGTTCTTCTCTTTGCCTTGCGCAGGAAAAGGGAAAAGAGAGGGGGAGAAGAGGAAATACAAATTACTTGATTCGTGTGCAAAATTTCAGGGACAAGGAGAAGGGGGGGGGGGTGGTCACCCATTCCTTAAGCTGGTAGGAAGACGGCGTTCAGTTCTTTGACCGTGAGGCAGAAAAAGGAAGAAAAAAGGTTGCGTTGCCGGTACAAGCGCGGACCAGATTTCGGGGAGGGGAGGGGGGAGGGAACAAGCATTCTGAGACCATCTTCCAACTCCTGAAGGAAAGGTCGCAAGTGCTTATTAAATCTTCGGGCAGCGGGGGAGAAAAAAGGGGGAAAGATTTCCTTCTGGGCTTTCTCATGATTGGAGAGGAAGAGACAAAGGCTGTGGCGTCTCAGTAGCCGGGGCGAGACAGATTCATCGGGTATGATGAAGGGGAAGGGAGAAAAAAGAAGGAAAACGGGAGGGCCTTATAGACGGCCTGCGCCCTGTCGAAAAGATACAGGACCACGGGCGAGGCCGGCGGGAGAAGAGCACAGTCGCAGTTCGACGGCGGGAGGAAGGAAGGGGGGGGGAAGGATTTCGACCCCATCTTTTCGGTATATAGGAGGAGGACGGAACAGCCAAGCGACGTCCAGTCCGCTTTGAAGAGAGAAAAGGGCCGTCCTTCTCGACTTATCTATTCACAAGGAAAGGACAAAAAAAAGAAAAGTACAGTTCTTGCTGGGTTGGGGCCGAATTGGTGGGGGGGAAAAGGGGAAAAGGTGGGCGACTTGATTTCCAACGAAAGCCTCGAGTCATGGAGGAATCACCTCTATTTCCGTCGTAGCTTTCCAGAAGCGAAAAAAGGAAAGAAAAAAAAAAAGCGTTGCCAATTCATCTCTCAGCGCAAGAAAACATAGTGGGCAAAGACGAGGACAGCAAATCCCCGCGAGCCAAGAACGGAGGAAAGGCACTGCAAAACGGGCCGTGCTCAGGTGAGCGCGGGGCTAGGGAAAGGGAAGAAAAAAGAGATCACGCCACGCCGCATCAACCTAACGGGGTTTGCAGGACGGAAAAAAAAGAGAGAGAACAGAAGACTTTCTTTCTCGCCGCGCTTTGCGGTAAGCCGGAAAGGGGCAACCGAGCAAGAAAAGCCGTTACACCTATAACAAGGAGGGGGAAGGAAGGAAATATATGTATGCAGCCCTAATTGAGCTTGGGAGAAAAGGGGAGAAGAGGGGGAAAAAAAGAAGAAGAAAACATTTCAACAGCTAACGCACCAAAAACCAATGGAGGGAGGTAATCGCCGCTCCCGAAACTGAACCTGCCCCGGAGGAAAAGAGGAGTAGGAGGAGAGAATCGCGGCCGCAACTGGTAAATACGAGATGGGAAAGCGTCGCTTTCTTGGTCCTTAAGAAGAGGACCGTTTGGGTCGAAATCATGACCTACGAATTCCCGAAGGAAGGGGAAATAAGTTTCTTCTATGGCGATGATCCACGCCTCTCCCAGGGGGAAACACAGGAAAAGGGGGAAAAAAGGGCGACAAGTCTTCTATAAATTCCATGACCGGAGAAAGGCCTTCCTCATCCCCTATGAATCGGACCCGAAAAGATAACTTCTACTCCAAACCTTGGGGAAAAAGAAGGGAAAAAGAAAAGGAAGAACTCCTCAAGCGCATGCAACGCTATTCGGAGGGTCACACTTGGACGAATTGTGAATAGCAAAGCAGGGAGTGGAAGAAATGCTTGGTACCGCCAACATGGAATGCGCTTGTCCGCGGAAAAGAAAGGGCCAGGACATGGCATCACTTGTCAAAAACTGAAAACCGCCAAAGAAACAGCTAATTATGTGTAAAACCAAAAGAAAGGGAAAAAACGAATCAGTCCTTTGTGTATTGAAGAGAAGAACAAGCCCGACGAGAAAGGCAATAGACGCCCAAGATAAAAAGATGCTATTCCTGTTTTCCAGAGCGCTCACAAAGGAAAGAAGGGCCACTCACTTCCTTAAGCAAATCCATCTGTGACGAGGAAGAGGAAGCCATTCAGACATTGGCAGGGGAAGAAGAAATCAACTGCCTCTGCTTTCTTTTCAGGAGAACCGGGATGGAAGTGAGATTCGCTTGGAATCTACGGACGGTCAAAAAGGGGGAAAAAAAAAAAAATAATAAATCATCTTGGGAAAGAAAAACAACAAAGAGAGATGCACTTCGTAATCTGCCGACCCGCACCCAAGAAGCGTGACTACCGGCTGCAACAAAGGGAGGGGGTGCATTTTCCATCATTATTTTCTTGAGGAAAAAAAAGCGGCGGGAGGCAATGAGTCACCCGTGACCACTTACCAAAAGAACCTCCAAAACCGTTTGGTAGACAGTCTCTCGAAAAAAAAAGGGGAAGGGGGGAAGGACCAACTTTTGTTCTTTGCTTGGAAAAAAAAGGGAGGGCCGGGTAGCCTGGTCCGTGTTGCCTCATGGCCGAAAGGAGTGTCGTGCGCGAATAAACAAATCAAAAAAAAGGAGTTGCTCAGCCGTTCGTCCCTTGAAAAGGATGGTGGGGGTCGGCATCTTCCGCCGTGGCACTCTAGGGAGAGTGACGCTTCGAAGTCCCGCGAGAGGAAAAGGAAGCTTCGCAACAAAAAAGAAACGCAGGTTACATACGAAAGCGAGTCGGCAAAGAAGACTAGATTTCAATCGTCTGCAAATGCTTTTAACTTGTCTGATGTCTGCGGGGGGAAAGGGAGGGGAAAGGGGAAGGAGCCATAATCCGACGGAAGTTGCGAGCACCGGAGGGAGAGTGCCGCTGAGAAGGAAGGGGGGAAAGTGGCGTCTCCCATTAGATCTTGTTGTAAGGAGGAGGGGCGTGGGAGAGAATTTTCTTTTGCGCTCGGAAAGGGGATTCGTGTGTCAAGACTTGAAAAAGGGGAAAAAAAACATTCCTAAGCTGTCTGGAGGAGAGGAAACCTTTTGGCGGTTGAAAAGGGCCCCGGCTATTTCAGCAGGGAAAAGAGGAAGGGCCCATCTTTCTTTTTCTGGCCATGTGGGGGGAAAAAAAGAGGCCAAAGCCGGGCCTGGTGGAAAGCAATGCTGGAGGAAAAAAAAAAGGCTGAATTAAAGGCGAGGGTCGGGAAAAAAAAAGAAAGATTCCTTCTGTGCTTTCTCCGGAAAAAAAAAAGGAGGGGGGCGTCCGATTAGCCTTGTCCGAAAAAGGTCCGATTCATCGGGATTAGGAAAAAAAAAGGAAAGAGGTTCTCCTGTCATTGCCTTAAGAGAAAGGAAGGGGACCAGTCTATTCAGGACCACTTCCACACCCGACCCAGGAAAGACAAGGGGAAAAAAAAAGGAAATTGTCCTTCCTCTGGCTGAATTTCGTAGGGAAGGAAAAGGGAGATGACTGCTGGACCAGGCTTTACGGACCAGAAAAAAAGGAGATTTGCTGGAATTCGTTGGAGAGCGAAAAAAAAGGTTTCAGCAGTTTCAGTTTCGGGAGCCGGCGAAAGGAGGGGAGAGAAATTGGTTTTGGGTTTCGTTATCTGTTGCCCATGGGAAAAACGGAGTCATAAATTCAAGACTAAAAAGAAGAGAAAGGAGAGCTTTCACAGCTTCAATGTCTGATTCCATTCAAGGGGAGGGAGAGGGGGGAAAAGAGAAGAGCTTCAGCGTCAATCTCACATAGTTTTGAGGAAAAGAAAAAGGAGTCACCTAGCGCGGCTCATCGAAGTCCAGCACTAAGGAAAAGAAGGGAAAAAAAAAACAACCACGTGAGTAGAGGAAAAGAGAAGAAGAAAAAAAAAAAGAGGTTGTTTTTTGCAGTGCCGTGACGAAAAGAGTGGAGCGCCGGGCTTGCGGTGCCTGAAAAAAAGAAAAAAGGGGGAAAGGGAAGAAAGCCGGTACACCTCTAACCTTGTAATGGAAGAAGGAGAAGGGAAAGAGAGGGGGATGCAAACACTACTGTAGTCTTGAGAGGGTGGGAAATCAAGCAGCACATGTTCAAAAAAAAAAAAAAAAAAAAAAAAAAATGTACTTTCGCCTCTTCCCTACTTTGAAAAAAAGGAGAGCAAGAGAAAGGGAGAAAGGCGTCTTCCGGCCACAAAGGAGTAGAAGTCGGCTTGGCTGGTCCTAAGCCTTGGAAGGAAAAAATCAGGACTACGACATTCCCGCCAAGGAAGAGAAAAAAGGAAGAAAAGTGGAGTTCATTTTCTTTCGAGGGGAAAAGGGGGACCCCTAGCTGGGGCACCTGAAACCCGGGCAAAAAAAGGGGGGGGAAGGCCTTCGCCATTCCTGACAAAAAAGGGGGGGGGGAGAGGGAGGGTCTACAAGCTACTGCGGAAAGAAAAAGTAGCCAAGCTGAGGGAAAGAAAAAAAGGAAAAGAAAGAGCCTTATCAGCACTTTCCTCATTTTGTGAAAGATCAAAGAAGGGGGGGAGAGGACAGAATGCTGTTTACCAACCGGAACGAGGAAGGCAACTGCCTGCCCTTCTTTAAAAAGGAAAAACGGGAAAAATGAAACACCGCCAAAAGGAAAAACAGCAGAGAACGCGAGACTAAGGGGAGGAAGCTTTGCACCGCATACGGAGGGTGGAACAGAAGGCAAAAGAAAATCGAGAACAAGCAAAAACGACACCAAGATCATGGGAAAAGGGAAACAAGCGCGAAACGCTATTTCACTTTCGGGAAAAAAGGAGAGAACTTCTCGTCGTGATTAAGGAAAGGGGGGACTATGACATTCAAACTTATTCAAGAAAAAAGCATTCTCCCAGTAGAAGACGAGGGGGAAAAAAGAGGACGTTCTTTTGCCGACTCGAGGGAAAAGAGATTGCTTGGGGTCTGAAGGGCACGCTGCTTTGGCCTTGCGAAAAAGAAGAAGCCTCCATAGAGAGGAAAAAAACCGCACCACATCACCAGCGCCCCTCCTTGAGGGGGGAAAAGGAGGGGAGGGGGGCTATTCGCGAAAGAAAAAGGGGAGGCCATGAGTCACCTAGAAGGGGATCTTTAGCAACTCCAAGGGGGAAAGGGGGAGAAAGACTCACAGAGATGAGAGAAAAAGGAAACCAGGTTTAGAAAGAGACCTTCGCCTGCCTGCAAGGGGGAAAAGGGGGCCTCCCGCCGCGGAGGGAGCGAGAAAGAAATCAATTTGGCTCCGTCCTTGAAGGAAAAGAAGGTAAGTGGAGGGAGGGGAAGAGGTCTCCGTTGTCTCTCTGAGGGATAGTGACGCTTCCGGGGGGAGGAAAGTATCTTCCAAAGAAAAAAAGAGCGATCTCCCTTCCATCCTCGGTTACCAGGAAGAAAAAACGGCCGTGAGTTACTTGAAAAGAAGGAGTAGTTTAACTTTCTTCATTGAGGAAGGGAGGGGGAAAATTTCCTCGTGAGAAAAGGAAAATAATCACGACGGTGAGAAAACCCGTTCTTCGCTGCTTTGGGGGAACAAAAGAGAGGCGGGATCCCAGATATCTTGGTGAGGAAAAAAGAACGGTCGGGCTTGTTAGAGGGGAAGATTCAATACAAATTCCTTTATTCGAACCATTTGCTTTGGGGGAAGCTGTCGTAAGTGGGGGGACCGTTATGTCCATGCACCGGGGGAGGGGGGGGGAAAAAGGAAAGGGGGGGCGGCCGTGAAAGCTCTTCCCTCTTTCGTTTTCGGAGGAGAAGACCAGTGAGGAAATCCCTGAAGTTGGAAAAGGGGGAGGATTAACTCTTCGTCATAGTGAAGAGGGAAAGAAAAGAGGAAGGAGGAAGTTCTCCTTCAGCTTGCTAAGGGGAGGCAGCATTTAAGAAAAGTAAGGCGCTTGTCGCCGAACTCATAAAAGAAGAGGGGGGAGGAACAGGGATTCAGGGGAAAAAGGGGAAGGCCTTTTCGCCCTTTTCGTTCCGGTGAAAAAGGAAGGGAGAACATCGTCATCGAAGAACTGAACGCCAGAAAGAGGGAATTTCGTGAAGTCCGGGAAAGGGGCCGGAGGGGAAAAAAGGAAAGGGAGGGGACCTCTTCGTATTTCTGGATTCGGGAAGGAAGAGGAAACAGACGCCAGCTTGGCAGCAGAGGGGGACGGGTTTTTCGCTCCATTTGTTTTTTGGGTTGGAGGGAAGGGAAAGGATGGACACAACGATAAGCCTCGAGTCATAAATTCTAAAAAAAAGAAAAACACGCAAGACGAGCCAGTATGTGGCCTCACCGAGAAAAAAAAGAAAGTCACACGGTTATAGTTTCGCTTCTTTGGAGGAAGAAAAAAGGGGGAAGAATAGAAGAAGAGGGGGAATCGCTTACCCGCAAACCCGCGGCCAGAACGGAGGGGAGGGGAGAAGGAACGGGAAAAACGACGTGCTAGTTGCTCGGGAAGAGAGATCACTATCAACTCCCCCCCCCCTTCCATCAAAAGAAAAGAGGGAGAGGGGAGAGGGAGGATAGACGTTACATCCGTTCTTGCCGGGGGCTGGGAGGAGGAGAGGATTCGAATTGGCAACTAGAAATAAAAAAAAGAATAGACTGAAATATATTTGATTCAAACACTACGGGAGGAGGGGAAGGGGAGGAAGAGGAGGTGGATCACTTTAAACACATTGCACATCTAAACGAACCAAAAGGGGGGGATGCGGACGCTCCGAAACTGGAACCAATTCAAAGAAGGAACTCGTCCGCAACGAATTCCTACGCTAAGAAGGTCAAAAGGGAAAGGGGGAGGTCCGTAACATCCCTTGTCCACATGAATAGGAAAAGAAAGGCAGACACCGGAAATTCCCAAAAAAAAGGAGGGCAAGGATTTCCTTTGCTTCGAGGAGGAAAGAAAGAAGGGGTCCTTCATAGCTGGGGCACCGGAACTACAGGAGCCAGGAAAGGAGCTCTGAAGTACAAAAATTCCTCATCCCCTATTCATCTGACCCGAAAGAGAGGGGAAAAAAAAGGAGGGGGGGGGAGGAAGCAAAAGTAGCCAAGCTGAATGAGAAAGAAAAAAAAAAGAGAGGAGAAGACCCGAAGCCTTTATAAGAAAAGGACACCCGTCATGATTTGTAATCTGTCTCAGAAAGAGGGGGGAAAAAAAAAAAGAAAATGGAAAGCGCTTGTCCCGGCCAGCAAACTGCCGAAAAAGGAACAAAACAAGGTCAAAAGAAGTGCCCAACCATAAACCTATCTTAAGGAAGGGGGGGGGGGAAAGGGAAGGGGGGGACAAGCACGAATCACGTATTTGTATTGAAGAAAAAAAAGAAGAGAAGAGCAAAAGACGAAGAAGGGGCTATTTCTCTTTTCCCCAAGCAGAGAGGGGAAAAAAAAAAAAAAAAAGGGGGAAAGAACGGTGCTCGCAACTGTCCGGAGGAAAAGAACATTCAAAAAGATTAAGAAAAGCATGTATCGTAGACGAAGAGGGAAGGGAAAAAAAAAAAGGAGGGGGCCGACCTCTGCGTTCGTATGTACAAGGCGCTAGGGTTGAGAAAGAGGCAACTCTTCTTGGTACTGGGAGAGGGAAGGACAGAGAAGAAGAGATTCACGTCGGAAGCTGCGACAAAGAAAAAAAAGCAGCGTGAGACTTGGGAAAAAGGGTGCTGTTCCATCATTATTTTCTTTATTCGCGCAAGAAAGGGGGAAAAAAGGGGAAAGGGAAAGAAGGAAAAGGGACCAGCTTCCCGGCAGAAGAACGAAAAAAACCGTTGGTAATCAAAAAAAACGGTTTCTTGTCTTTTTCTCAAGCAGAAAAAAAAGAGGGAGGGAGAGGGGAAACACGGTTGCCTCATGCCTCCAAAAAAAAAAGAAGCAAAAGCAGAGGGACCTGCAACAAGGAAAAAAAAACTGCGTCGTATTATTTGTGTTCGGGTAGGAAAGGGAAAAAAAAAAAGAAAAAGAAGGAAAATTTCTAGTTTGACGCTTCGCAAAAAGGACGGAGCTGCCACTCAGCCCGGGAATTCCCTCCTGCCCGCAAAAGGAAAAAAAAAAAGGAAGGGAGGGGCTTACTCGCTTTCATCGTCGAGGGGAAAGGGCGGATTGCTGAGAGGGCCCGCTGGATTTTCAGCTCCCTACTAAAAGGAAAAGAAGGAAGGAACTTTAACTAGCGTTCGCGCTGCGGAAGGGGAGTGACGGAACTCACGAATTTCTCCGTCTGGCTGGGGAAGGGAGGGGGGGGCTTCTCGTCTTCAATAAAGGAAAAGAAGGATAATTGAAGGAACTTAAGTGTCTTATTTTTGGCACAGAAAAGGGGGGGGGGAGGGGGTCGTTCTTGACGTGATGCAAAGAGGGGGGGGGCCGCAGGCGCATTTGGAAGGTTTCTTGTCCCATTTTTGCGTGTAAAGAGAAGAAAAAAGAAAGGGGGGGGGAAATAAATTCTGGAAAGGGGGAGAAGGCTGCGGCATCGGAAAATCTTTGAAGAGAGGGGCTTTCTCTTCATCTTGCTAAGGGAAGAAAGGGGGGGGAGTCCCCTCTTAGCCTGTCGAAAGAAGGGGGACGAGTCATCGGGGAGAGTAAGGGAAGAGGAAAAAATGGCCTTAATCTCCTCCTTGAAAAGGGTCGGTTCCGGTGCCCAGCTATGCAGGGAAAAAAGGCTCATCTCCATCTAGAAACTGAAAGAAAAAAGGGGAGGGCCGTGGAGGAATTCAGTAGAAGGGGAGGAAGGCTGGACAAGGCTTTACGTCCATCCAATCTACGGAAAGGGAGGGAGGGGAGGAAGGCGCTTCTCGAAAGAAAAAAAAAAAAGAGAGAGAAGAAGAAAAAAAAAGGAACCAGCTTTGGCACATGGTCGTTTGTTAGCAAAAAGGGGGGGGGGTTCGTTAGCTTTTGCCATGGGGAGAGGGGAAAAAAAAAAAAGAGAAGAAAAGGCAAGCACGACTCCCAGGTAGTGTTTGCATCAAAAAGGGAAAAGGCGATCCATTCACGTGAGGTTGTCCAAAAGAAAAAAAAAATAGTTTCATCGCTTTACCCGCACAAGCCCCGCGGAAAAAGAAGGGAAAAAAAAAAAAGGAAGAAAAGAAAAACGGCCGTGCTCAGGTTGATTCGGCGGGGCAAAAAAAAAGGAGGAAATAACGAAGACCTGCATAAGGGAGGGAAATAAGACGTTATCCTTTTCTTGCTCGCGGGGCTGGGGGAGGGAAAAGGAGGGGAAGGAAAAAATTCGAATTGGCAAACCGAGCAAGGAAAAGCGGGAGGGAAAGGGAGAGTTGAAAGCGCGAAGGTAAAGGGAGGGGACTCCGAGGCTTATCGTTGTAAATCAGTAGAAACAAAGGGGGAAAAAAGAAAAAGGAAAAAAAAAACCTTTACTTCTCCGCTCCCGAAAGGGAAAAAGAGTAGGAGAGAAAGAATTAACGGCGAGCGCAAAAAGCTGAACGTCTCTTTGGCTGGTTCCGGAGAAGGAAAAGGAGAAGAGGGGGGTCGAACTCAGGAACTCCGAAATTCCCGGGAAAAAAGAGAAAGAGGAATGGAAGGTCAGCTTAGAAAAAAAAAGGAGCATAGCTGTGCACCGTTAACCTAAGGGAGGGGAAAGAAGGGAAGGGAGAGGGGAATTACTGCCTTCGCCCGATGAAAAAAAAAATCGGAACCTGAAGGACGAGATTTGATCGACAAAAGGGGTTGGCGGAGCAAAGTATCCAATCTTAAGGAGAAGAAAAGGCAAAAGAAGAAGGAACGAGGCCCGAAGCCTTTATCATCAACTTTGGAAAGAGGGAAAAAACGAAGAGGTAAGGGTGTAAAGGGGGGAACGGAAAGATTGGACCGCTCCTTGTCCCCAAAAAAAAGAAGAAAGAAAAGGGAGGGAGGGGTAGCATGTGCGAGTCGACGGCAAAGAAAAGGGAAAGAAAACATAGAAAGATTAGTGGGTTGGAAGGGGCGAATCACTAAATCACTTACTTTGTAAAAAAGAGAGGAGGAAGAAAGAAAACCGACGATAACGCACGAGACTCACCAAAGAAAAAAAGTAGAGTGAACAAGAAGAGAGGACCGAGAAAAAAAAGGTCGTTATTATTCTCTTCAAATCCGAGGAAAGGGAAAAAAAGGAAGAAAAAAGGAAAAGCAGGTCCCAGGAGTAAGACGATTGAAAGAAGACGGCGGGAGGTGATACGCCTCTTGAGAAAGGGAATCTACGAATTGGTCCCTCTTTCAAAGATAAAGAAAAAAAGAGAAGGAGGGAAAAGATCTCCAGATATATGCACGGCGGAAGCAAAAAACGACATCGGGACTCGGAGGTGCAGGTTCCATCATTATTTTCTTGAGGGGAAGAAAGAAAAGGGAGAGAAGGGGAAGGAAGGAGGCAACCGTGACCACTTACCGCAGGCAGGCAGAAAAAAAGGAAAAAAGGGGGGGAGTACAGCAGTCTCAAAAAAAGGCTTTGCTTTTCTCCCTATCCCCCCCTGAGAGAAAGAAAAAGGGGTGGACGAGGGGCCTCCCCGCCGCTTTTCACAAAATCTTGTCGGGAAAAAAGAAAGGAGGTGGGAGACAGAAATTCGGGTCGTCATCTTCCGAAGGGAGAGAAGAAAAAGGAAAAAGGGGGAAACTGACGCACATTCCCCGGCGTTGCCAAAAAAGAAAAAGAGAGGAGGAATATCCTGCATACTCAGGACATAAAGGGGTGGATTACTCGCTTTCAATCTTCTTCTCCTGGCGAGGAGGGGGGGAAAAAGAGGGGAGGAAGCGTCCCGCTGGATTGCAGCTCATAATCACTACGGGAAAGGGAAGAGAAAAGGCGACTGATAGCTTCAAGAAGGAAAAGTCGTTCGTCCTCCCATGATATCTTGGTGCGGAAAGGGAAAAAGGAAGAAAAGGGGGGAAAAGAAAGGTTCTTTTGTCTGCTCGTCTGAAAGAAAAGAGTAATTGAGTGGAAAAGGGGGGGGAGCTGTCTTAGTTGTCACCGATAAAAGGGGAGGAAGGGGAAAAAGGGAGGGGCCCATTTCACCGTCTAGTTTTGAAAAAAGGGAAAAAAAAAAGCCGGGGCAAGCTGCAGGTTCGGGGGGGGAGGGACAAATCCGGACGTTTGAAATAAATGCTGGAAGGAAAAAAAAGGAGAAAGGAAAACAGGCTTCGGTCATCGGGAAGGAAGGGAGGAGGGCGGCCGAACTTGAAAAAAAGCCACGGCTTTGGCTTCAAGAAGAAGAAAGGGGAAGAAAGCGCCTTCCGGGTCCGAGAAGGGGGAGGGGAAGCCGGAAGAATACTCGGGAAAAAAAAGGGTCCGCCCTTCCGTTTTCCGTTGGCCCCAGAGAGAAAAAAAAAGAAAAGAGGGGGGAAAAGAGAGAAGAAACTGAACTCCATTCGCAGGTCCGACGGCGGGGGGAGGAAGGGTACAATGATTCGACCAAGGGGTTACGGACCAGCCAATTCTACTTCAGCTGGCTTTGAAATAAGGAGAGGGAAAAAAAAAAAAGAGAGGGGAGACGACGTTATCTATTTCAGCGACGACGAAAGAAGGAAGTAGAGGGCGCAAGTAAAGGCTTGGGGAGAAGGGGGGGCTGTGCCATGTGTTTTTCTCCTGAAAAGGGGAAAAAAAAAAGAGAAAAAAAAAAAAGAGAAAAGAGTGTTTTCATCACCTCTATTTCCGTAGGGGGAAAAAAGAAAGTGAGAGGGTGTCCGGCTTCTTCGTTTGAAAAGAAGGCTTACCCGCTCAAGCCCTCTCTCCAGAACGGAAAGGAAAAAAAAAAAAAGAAAAAAGAGGATAAGTTTGATGCGGCGTTTGCTCTTGAAGAAGAAGGGGAAGGGGAAGACACAGCACCGACGGAAATTACAGAAAGAAGGAATCCTTCTTTCTCGAGGGGAGGGGGAAAGAAGAAAGGAAAGAAATATTCTAATTGGCAACCGAGCAAAAAAAAAAGGAAGAGGAGAAAATACCGTAAGAGTGGGGAAAAAAAAATTTATGACCCGAGTCTTATCTTTGGAAAGCAAAGGAAAAGGGAAAGAAGAAAACCAAAACCAATGGAGCGCCAACCCGCAAAAAAGAAGAAAACGGAGGGAAAAAAAACGGGCTGCTGTCTGTCAAAAAAGGCCAAAATACTCATATGTCAAATCCGCTGACGGAGAGGAAAGAAAGGAAGAGGAATATCTACCTCGTAACCGCTGTGGTCGAGGAAAGTGAGAAATTGAACGAAGAGACGTTCGGAAGAGAGGGGCGATGATCCCGCCTCCCGAGAAAGGGAAAGAAAAGAAAACTCCAAGGGCGACAAGTCCGAAAAAGGAAAAGTACGGCCGCGTCCATCTCCTCATAAAAGGGTCTACAAGGTCTCCTTGCGTACGCCAAAAGAAAGGGAGAAAAGGAAAGAGAAAAGATCACAATAAAAAAGGGAAGAAAGAGGTCTTACGTCAAGGAAAAAGGGAATTTTGTTAATATCCCACATTTCTTTCCCAAGAAGGGAAAAAAGAAAGGAAAAAAAATGGCCAGAAACGAAAGGGAGAAAAAAAACAAACGGCCGGCCGCTCAAAACAAAAAAAAAAGCCAAAAGTGCCTCGTTAAAGAATGACTGGGTTGACCACCAACTACAAGGAAAAGATCAAAGAAAATCGATAACACTCCCGACCGAAGAAGGGAAGAAAGAAAAGGAGAAAACGACGCCTAATTCTATCGCTGGGAAAAAAGGGAGGGGAGAGGAGGAGGAGTGTCGAGATGCCACATCCAGCGGGGGAAGAGGGGGAGAAGGAGAGAGCTATAGCCATTCAGACACTTAAAAAGAAAAAATCACTGCCTCTTCTGCGGGGGAAAAAGGAAAGGAAGAGGGGGAGGGCAAGTTTATTCGCTATGGCTGGGGGGGAGAGAGGGGCACAAAAGGGAAGAGGAAATCTCTTCATCAAAGGAGAAAAGAGAAAAAAGCAGACATCATGCCTACTCATCTTTAGAAAAGGGGGTACAGGGTTCCATCATGATTTCTTGTCTCAGGAGAAAAAGTGACCATCTTACCCTTCATTCGGCGAAGGGGGAGGGAAAAAAAGAATAAAAAAAAAACTTAGTAGTTAGTAAATAATAGTGACTACCAACGGAAAAAAAGTAGGATGATGCCGTAGCTGGATTTGGAAAAAAGAAAGGGCAAATCCTGATTTAACCTTCACACAGCAAGAGGGGGGAAAAAAAAAAAAAAAGGGAAAGGAGGAAGATGATGTGTTTCTTGTCGGCATCTTCCGAGAAAGAGGGATTTTCTAGACGTCGTAAAAGGGTTCCCACTTCTCGTAGCGGGAAAGAAAGAAAGAGAAGGAGCCTCGGTTACATACGAACAGAAGGGGGTGAGGATACGCGTTCCAAATCTCAAAGGGAATCTTTGAATTCCTCGTAAGGGAAGAAGAGAGAAAAAGGGGAAGTTGCGATCACCGGATTCCCGCACAAAAGGGGAAAGCGAATCCGGAAAAAGTGTCGGGGAAGAGCTCTTTGCGGGAGAGAGGGGAAAGGGAGGGGAGGTTTGCTGCTCGCTTCAATAAAAGGAAGAAGGGAACATTTGCGGGGGGAGGGGGCACTATGCACCTTTGGAGGGCAAGGGAGAAAAGGGAGAGTTTTCCAGCAGGCAGGCATTTGGGAGGGGGAAAGGGGATGGGCAAATGGGGGGAGGAACAGCATTGAAAAAAAAAGTCTTCCAATTTTGCTGATTAAAGGCAGGAGGAAAGAAAAAGGAGAGGCGTCGCTTCCTTCGTGATGGGGAAAAAAATGTGCTCAGAGGGGGAGAGACCTAACTATCTCCTGAAGGAAAGAAAGAAAAGGGGGAAAGGGAGAAGGGCCTTACTTCATATCGGCAGGGAGGTGGAGAACTTGACTTTTCCCGGTGAAAAGGAGGCTCTTCTCCAGTCGAAGAGAAAAATAGAAGGGAGGGAGGGGAAAAAAAAAGGGCCTTCCTTTCTTGGAATTTCGTAGTTAAAAAAGAAAGAGGAATGAGGGCGGATGGGTACAAAGAGAAAGTTGCGTCTCTCTCTGGACGTGAAGAGGGAAAAAAAAGGGGAAAAAGGGAGGAGGGGGGAGCGGCGCAAGTACATTTCTTGCTGGGTTGGGGGGAAAAAAAAGGGAGGGATTTGCCAGGGTTGATCCAGAAAAAAGAAGACTACCAGTAGTGTTGCATCACCTCTGGGAAGGAAGAAGGGAAAAAAAAAATAAGGGGGAATAGGTGTCCGGCTTTTCTTGCTCGGGGGAGAAGAAAGAAGTGGTATCGGCTTACACCAAAGGACCGCTAAGAAGGGAAAAAAGGCAAAAACTCCTTTCTCCTTTTGGGAGGGGGGGGGGGAGCGGAGGTGCTCTTT
>Ga0179591_1339342_pt1 | contig 14596 bp, 18 predicted proteins | sample CZOMad2_1_08_16f_FD_182891 | JGI IMG/M metagenome (GOLD analysis project Ga0179591, IMG submission 182891) | Vadose zone soil fungal communities from Angelo Coast Range Reserve, California, USA - CZOMad2_1_08_16fungal (PacBio error correction) | ecosystem: Environmental > Terrestrial > Soil >...
TCTCGTCCTTTCATAGAGGAACCCTTGTGGCCACTCGGAGCAAGGGAGCATACCTAAAACTAAGGACAACACCTCCCCCCCCCACTACCAAGCACAAAAAACCCACAACGCCATTCCATTGTAATAAAAAAGAAAGAGTGAAAAAAGCGGGGGGGACTGCTATCCGGGGTACCTGCAACTCAAACACCGAAAGAAAAGGGAAACTGTGACGGAAGATCGGATGGCGGAAACAAGAGTACATTCATATGAAGAAAGAAAAAGTCCTGTCTGTCATGGAATCAAGCGGGCATATGGGGGGTGGTATTTCCCCATTGTGAAGAAAGGAGGTCAAAAAAAAAGAACAGAGAGAAGGGGGAGGGGGGATCTTAAGACGTGAGTCCCCCCTTAGCTTGCTTATAACCGGATTCCATCCCGGAGGCGAAAAAGTGCTTATTCGAAAAGAGGAGTAGGTGCTGAGGGAGAAAGATGAAGTTGGAAAAGGCCCATCTTGAGACGGAACTCACGTTCACACCTTTCTAAAACGATGACTCTAAGGAAAAAGAAGTGTAGGAGTCGGAGAGCAAGCGTAAAGAAAGAACTAAAGAAAAGGGGGAAAAGGGCAAGGTAAGCTCCCTAAATGGTTCACCGCCATCCTAGGTCTAAACAAGTGGAAACTTACGACAAGGGAATAACGGCAGGATGCAGGGGGGGGGGGGATTCAGGGAAAGCAAGGTACTAAGGAATCTGACCATGTTCCACTTTATAAACGGGGCATAAATTTGGGAAATCTTTGGTCAAGGGTTTAACGACTTAAAGGAAAAGAAAATGAAACAATGAAAAAGGAGACTTGACTTCCTGAAACTCTCAGCACGGGGTTCTAACGAAAAAACGCGAAAAAGTATGAGTGAGAGTGGCACTTACGGGTCAGGCCGGATTCGTGGTTGGAGAAAAAATGGTCACGCGGGAAGGAAAGAAACTCCTGCAGGGGGAAAAAGACACTCAGCATCGCGGCATTCATGTTAAAAGCTTCAAAGAAGGAGGAACGTTCAAGGTCCTAAATTGTGTTAAAAGGGGAATACTCTGACGGTCAATGCTTGTTACTAGTGGTCCAATATTAGAACGATAGTTCTACGAGGTCAAAAAAAAGCGGAAAAGGAAAAAGATTCGGTGGGGGGGGGAGAATCAAGATCCCTCAGCAGGGAAAGATAGAAACTCAAATTGTTATTTCCTAGAAGTTGAGTTAAGCTTTGTAGCCCGTGGACCAGGTATCAGGAAAGGAGATCTTAAAAAAAGGACAGCGGAAAGAGGGAATTGCGAGAGAAAAAAACCAAACGAGCAAAGGGAGGGGAGAGATATATTCTCGGTCAGAAGGAAAAAAGAGGGGGGACCGGGGACCGGGGGGAAGAGGAACGGGAAAGGGGAGAGGAATACTTCCAGTCTCAATTATTGAAAGTATCCCTTGTTCAAGGCCAGGCTGATTGTGGTAAAAGATGGAGATGAGGGAGTACAAGAGACGGGTGGACCGGTGCTGGACGCAGAAATCCCAAAAAGGGGGGGAAAGCAAACAGTAAAAAAGGAATGATTACACGGAGTGGTATCTGGCTCAAAAACCCTATAAGAGACGGAAAAAAAAACAGAAGCGGGTCCAAAGGAAAAGCGTGGGAGGGGGGGGGGGGGGAAGAGCTAGGGAGGAAGGGCGGCAAAACTCATTGTAAGCAGATACACCAATAAAAAAAAGGAAGCCATATCAAGGGGGATGGTGAGCCGAACGGACTCCGAGGGGAAGAAGGGCTTTTTCGGCATGTGTGGACTAAGATTCCGAGGAGAGGAGGAACGGGGGGAGGATCATTCAAGGCTTCACAGTTCCTGAGGCTTGGCAAAATGTAGCAATGATAGTTGAATGGAGAATAAAGAAAGGGAAACAGAAAAAAAAAATTTGGAGGCGAGAAGAGGATCCCTGGGGGTTCCCCTGGAGGGAGGCCCAGTGGAGGAGGACCGACACACAAAAGGAGGTGTGAAATAAGAGTGTGGCAAATGGTCGCCAATTATGTACCTCTCAACGAAATCTTGAGGTTGAATCATCTACGACAAAACAAAGGGACTAAAACCCCAAAGGGAATTCACAAAGTTAGGTTCGGTTCCGGGGTACAACGCAAGGGAATGGTGAATTATTGCGCACTGGATCAGAGAGAAAAGTAAGCGGACAATAAGATTCATAGGGGTTACTAAAATGTCGAGAAATGTATTTCTGCAAAAAGATGACTAAATTAACCGGGGGGTGACACCCGAGGAGTCCCTACGGGGGGAAGCGACATGATGTCCTAGATCATCAAAAAAAAACTACTTAGCGTATGGGAGGACAAGGCAGGCTGCGCCAACAAAAAAAATGTGACGTATAGGAGATGGGGTGACATCAGAGCCGGGGGAAGCAGGTAAAAAAATGATGGGTCCCGTTGGTGTCGGCGACAATTTACCGGACTCTTGGGGAGATACACAAACACCAGAATCGGATAATAAGTCAAAAAGGGGGGGGGAAGACGAAGTCACCGACCCATGCACCTGTACAATGGTAATGGTGGTAACGCCAAGAACGACTGTTAACCTTGCTTCCTTGGCAAAGGAAAAGGCAGTAGAAAAGTAGGGCAGCGGTATTGGAAGCGGGGAATGAGGGGTAAGACGATCTGAAAAGCGCGTCCTCAAGGTGATTTGCGGGGTTCGACTCAAACCGGAAAGGCTTTCTGAAAATGTTGCGAAAAGGGAAGACTAAGACTGGATAGAAGGAAAGGTCAAAAAGAAAGTTGTTATCTGGTATCCACCTGTCGACCAGGCGAACACTGCAAATTTTAAGAGACTTGCCCAAAGGGGAGAAGAACAAACAACTACGCGAGGTTGAGGCAGGGGGGGAAGTGGCACTCAAAAGGGGGGACTAGATGAAACGTACACTGACTTTCGTGCGGGTGGGAAAAACCGAACGGGGGGGTAATTGCTGGAGGCTGTGCAGACTTGGGTAGGGGGTTTCCTCAACTAACCTAGGGTAATACGGAGGGCAAGTGAGAACTAACTGCTTAGGTCGAGGGAGAAAAAGAAGAAAGATGGGTTTTTTTGACCAGACTTCGCGTTTTTGAAAACCATTAAGTTTACTAAAATCGTTTCATTAAGATAAGTAGGAGTAGAGGGTGGCGGTCGGGTCTAGTTTGCTGCTAAGTGTGAACTTTAACCAAACTCCGGCTGCAGGGGAGACCGAAGGTGGGCGCTACTGAAGGCGCAGCCAAGTTCTCGTATGTCGAAGAAAGGGACTAGCGTGGAACTACGAGTGTTAGGGATATGGTCCTTCCTTGTGAATTTGAGGGGAAGGCGTAACGGAATGAAAAGAAAACCTACCAACACGATCAGGGGTAAGGTGAACGAGAAAAATGTCAGACAGACCGCAGATTAGGGTCCAGATTAAGTAAGTTTTAGTCCAAGCAAACACAGGATTGCGGGGGAAAATGTTGGGGGGATGCGTATTGAGTCTCAGAACTAATTCGGAATGCCAATGAATATCATCGTTCTGCTCACCGATGAAATCACAAGGAGGGGTAAAGTTGATGATCACAATAAAGTTGCTCCAGGGGAAATTCGGTAAAAGTCACCCGCGGTCGAAAGGGGAATATATTCATAAAAAAAGCAGTTACTCTGATACGGTTACCATGGCCTAGGAACCTAGGAGGCAAAGGAGAAGTCGGCTCAGGTTGAAAGAAGAAATGGACATGCTGGTCACAACGGATGGTTGCGTGCTCAGGAAAGCTCAGAGAAAGCGCGAAGTAGGACACGAAAAGGGATAATACTTTTAGAAGCTCAAAACCAACAAGAAAAAAAAAAACCAAAAACAAAAACGGAGGAGAGAAAGAAGTAGCTTCAGAACGAGGGGGAAATGTGTCCTAAAGTAGAAAACAGATCATAATTCCGCCATGACCAGAATTGAGATCGCAAAATCATCGTTGGGTATACCTGAAGGGAGAATTTGAATAAAAGCCACGATAGAAGTAACGTAAGTGCGGTATCTTCAACTTGAAAGGATCTGACCTCAAGAGTAAAAGAGAGAAAAAGTGTTGGATTTATATTCCGAAATCACCGGAGGAGGTTATTCTCCAGGTTGCTCAACGGGGGACGGAAGTCAAAAAAAAAGAAAAAAAAAAAAAAAAAAAAGTAGGGGAAAAGGTTAGAAGAACGACATCATAATAGATAAGGACTTAGTCTGGAGGAGACAGACAGAAGCCCTCCACATCAAATACTCAAGTGGGGGTCGGAACCTACGTCCTCATTCTTGACCCTAACTTTCCTAGGTCTTCCTCTTGGGGCTTGAACATGTATTATGCCTTTGATCTGTCTATTCATGTGGATGAGGGAGGTGGAAAGGCACGAACTGCACCAAGGATTCCAGACAAAGGCTACCCACAGATGGGGTTGATGAAAAAGAAAAAGCAGGGGTCTAAGGAGAAATCCGGTAAAGGACTGCTCAGTAAGAATCGTCGATGTCAACTGAGCGGCGACAAGGAAATTACAGTAGTTTGGGGGTCCAAAACCGTCCTGAAATTCGCACAAATCAGACCGGGAAGGGGCCCAGAGAAAATGGAATTAGAAAAAAGGGAAAATGAACAGGAGGACTTCGGAAACAACCGAGCTGGGGGAACACTAATGCTGTTAGGGTCCCAACTCCGCGGATTGGGAAAAAACTAAGAACATTGGAGACCAGTCGACCCGGACTTAATACATAGGGGTAGTTAATTTGACCAAAGGACCTTCCAATAGGGGGAAAAAATTAGAAGTAGGGGGGTGGGCTTCAGCAGTACCACTACCCGGAGGGTCGACCCCGACTCTCAAAACGAGGGAAACAGAAGTGTTGGAGTGCTGGAAAAGAGGGCCCAGTCACCAAAAACTCGTGATCTTGTTGGTTGAAAAAGGTCGTGAACCAAAGTTCAGCACTGACTTCCATTGTCAGGGTTGTGAGAGTCCGTTTTGAAAGATGGGGGGAACCAGAGGTATTGTACCTAACGTAAGAGAAGGCGTGACCAAAGGGAAATGGGACATACATTGTAAGCAGGCCAGAGAAGAGGAAGTTCAAAGGGCAGTAAAAAGCCATCAACTGAGGTCTGGAAGCGTTGGATCTTCGTCAAGCAGCAGGGCACGTACACCGGCAGCTAAAGAGGTACTGCTATATCGTACGCAGTCTGCAACGGGAAAAAGACCGGATAGGGCCACTTGCCGGGCGGAACGCAGGAGTGCGTGAAATACTGTGAAAGGGGCATGGCTTAAGGAAGGTCAAAAGTTTTTTAATAAGGAAGAGACGTGATTGGATGGGAGGGGGGGAGGACCCAGAGGGGAAGGTACGAACGTGCCTAAAAACAACGGGATCAGAGGGTCATTGCTTCCTGAAGGAGAAGAAGTCAAAAACAATCAGATGAAAGATAGGCGGGCTCCAAAACGTGAAACCACGAATATGCGGATATCGCGAAAAAAAGCTGAGGTTCAAGAAGGGGAGTGGGGGAGTGGAATCAAATCTGTACGGGACAAGGTAATACCCATCAATGGAGCGGAAGAAGTAATCTCGCTCAAATTTTCTTGACTATTAAAAGGGGAGGAGCCTTAATCAGAAAAAATGAAAGAGAAATTGTCGTAGTCGCGTCAAGAATTCACCGCATAACGTGGGTGGGGGTGGAGAAGCTGGGGAGAGCCGTAGAGAGCGGTCCCGCAGGGAAGTCAAGGGTATCTACTGAAGTGGGGGGAAAGGGTCCACCGCAACGCTTCGGGTTTCGGGGAAAAAGACATGAAAGGGAAGTGAAATAGGGAGGGTAGGTGAGGTCCGAAGTGCCTTGGTGTTGTCGGCACCGACCATGTTGACTCCGGGATCTTCCCAACACTAACGGGTCCACCTAATTGTAGGCAACTTACAAAGCATCTCTTTTGCTCTGTGTGTACGAGAGGGGAAAGTAACGACCTCCTTGAAAAATTAAAAACGCAAAAGCCACACACAAAAACTCCTCGTACTTAAAAAGACGTGAGCATAATCGAAATCTTCATCCGCTTGGAGAGGGACCTCCTCCGTAACGCAATTTAGGACTTCGGAGAACGGATACAAGACAGGGGGGGGCCGTAACTTTGGGAAAGGTAAAAATTACATGGATTGGATTGGAGAAAGCTTCCCTGAGTGCAAAATTCCGATCTTCTAAATGTTTTCGAACTGAGCATCCATTTGGTCTGTCGACAAGAGGAGGGATTCCAAGAAAACGAGATATAGAGGGAGGAAAGGGTGGGTATCAGCGACGAGGCAATCGCTTCAATGGAAGATCTTCTTTCTTTGACGTGCGGACTTGAGGATCGAAGAAGATATGGTATCCCAACAGATCCGGGTCACGAAATCATTGGATAAGCACCAACTTTGGTCCACGATCTTCCCGGGGGGAAAGGAAACTCTAAAAGGGCATTTGATCCGTCATGAATTAGCTCCAATATGAGACCGTCTCACATTGGTGGGGAGGAGAGACATTTCGCTTTGATAGACCCGGACCCGGGGTCTCGGGCATTCTCGTAAGAAAAAGCGAGGGAATTCACATTAAACCGGAAGAGAGAGCAAAAAAAAGAGTAGGATGACAGGGGAGAAAAGTAAAATGAATTTGGGACCTCGCCGCGCCTTACCGAAGCCGAAAGATAATTGGCCAAATGGAACGCGTATCTTCAAAAGCGAAATTGTTAGACTGACTATCAAAAAGTATCGAGAATAAGCTATTGGGGAGGTTCTATCAGCAGGAAAAGGCAGAAGAAAAGAATAAAAAAAGGGAAAGATAGGGGGAGGGGGGAAAGATGGACGCCCTGATGTTAGGGCACCGGGAGCGGGTGGAGTACCTATCGTTCCTGTACTACAAGAGCAACTCCAGTACTATAAAGAGAATCGGAAGCAAGATTATGCCCTAGTCCCGCGGATAAAAACTGCTGAAGAAAAAAGGGGGTACGAGCCTCGAAGGCAAGAGTTTGGGGAGCCAACAGAAACTGGTGCATATAAGTGAAACAGTTGATGAAAGGGTTCCTCCACTCTGAAAGAGGGAAGTACTCATGATTAATGAAAGAGGCGGAAACATCAAGGGGATTGGACCGAAAGGTACAAGGCCGAAGAGAGGGGTAAGACGGCAGGGTGGGAGGTCGAGCAGGAGTCAAGAGATGAGAAGTCACTAGTCTTAAATTAAAGAATCTTGTTTAGGGAATCTTAGTGAAAGTTTCCGACACTCGGATTGTTTTAGGGAGACTAACAGACAACGAAAAGGAAAGAAGACGGAAAAGGAAAAGAGGGCAGAAGTCGCCTAGTCCCAAAGTGGTGACCGGAGTGGTAGATTCCCGGATGCAATCGTATTCGAAGACCCATGCATGGTAGACATACGGTATTCGTTCTGTCAAGAAAGGAACAAATGTAAACATCGAAAGAAGAGAGGGCGGGTGGGTGACAAGGGACAACTCAGAGCTACCCGTCTGAACTTACCAATTTGCTGATTCTGGCGTTAACATTATGCTTTTCTTCGTCGAAGACGAAGAAAACAAAGGAGAGTCAAAAAATAAGGCGATACTAAGGAGGCAATCGTTTACTAAGACAATGTCCGGCGGGGGAAGGGAGACTGACTCTATCAAAATTTCTTGGGGTTTACCCCCGAAAAGGAAGGGGGGGAAACGGCTACAGGAGGATGGGCGAGAAAAAGATCCTCACCTTCCGACGTAATGGGACAACTGTTTTTAACCTACCCCTCTCCTTGAGGAGTGAATGGTCTTATTCTACTACCGAAGGAATACAATACTTATGATTTAAAGGGGGTGGTCAGCGAACGGTGATAGGAAACATTGTGTACTACCAATACAATCACGTATAGGGCCCTCAAAAGGGGACGGAAAATTTCTGAACCTACCATTAGATGGGGGGGTAACGCCTTGAGAAGGTACCGGAACGTCCCATATCCGGAGTGGGGGGAGGTGGGGGGGGAATAAGGCCATGGGAAGAGAGCAGTAGCCAGTTAAGCAAGCCGTATGGTAGTTAACTTGGTAAATGTTACTGAAAAACTACTGAAAAGCTTTGCAGAGGTCAGTTGATGGCGTTTAGCACGGCAGGAGAAAGTTGAGAGAAAGAAGGAAGGGAGAAAGGGGCTCACTCCTCGTTCTATCGTAATTAAAGAATTTGGAGGCAATCCCCTCCTGTCAACATCAGAGAAAACGGGATGGCCTTCCTTGCTGCGTGGGACAGACTGAAATCAAATCACGAGTGTTGGTGGACGGGGCCAGTCGGAGTTTCGCGCTAATCCAATGCTCTACAAAATACGAAAGGAGGCCTGGGTAGCCCTATCGTAGTTGGACTGACTGGAAAAACGGCGGGGAAGAGATGGGGGGGGGGGGGGGAAGGGTAAGTTGGTGTTTTCCACCACTCCCCTATTCATAGAACAATCCTGCTAAAAAAGCTTCATGGTGTTGACCGAGGGAGGGGGTGGGGGAAAGGAGAAAAAGAAGCGGGGGTTGGGCCAGCTGCGGGGGGTTCGAAAGCCTCGTATAAGTCTCGAATCAAAATTCTTAGAGGGGGTGAGGAGGGTTCTGTGGATGTCGACTTTGATCTTGAAGGGTTGGAAGAAAAAGAAAAGAGTCAAGGGCAAGTGGCGACGAGCAGATTGATCAGATTACGGGGTTCGCGAGCAATGGATATGCCAATTTCGTGGGCGCGATCTAGAATGGGAGAGGGACAAGGTGTGGGGGGGGAAAGAAGGGGGAGGAAGATCGTAGACGGGAGAAACACTAAGAGACCCCACTATCCAGTGTAATAAGGAGCCCCAATATAGAGAAAATCTATGGGAGAAATGCCGGACTTTTACCGCAAAGGAGTAATTTGGAGGGGGGATTGGCGGAGGGGGGGGAAAAGAGCAGAAAAAGGTTCGAGTGAGATAGCATCTGAAACTCTGGACTTCGGCTGTTAGCATAACATTGTGAATCATGCGGTAGTATGGGGGAGATACAATTCTCTACAGGGACGGTCGGGATTGAATCCAGAAAAGAAAGTAAAAAGAAATGGAAGGAGACCGGAGGACTTACGGTTACCGTGCGAGAGTTGCCGAGAGAAAAGGCAAGCTATCCTTATCAAAATAAGAGTATTCATGTAGACCAAACTTGGCCTGCGGAGGAAGGGGAACGAAGGAAGTGAGGGGTATAACGGAAATGAAAAAGTCCCAGAGAAAGAAGACGGTGACTCGCTCAAACCAACCTGAGGATTCTTGAGAAAGTATTACCTTGTCCTAGTAGACCAGCCCTCTTGTCAGAAGGACTTCCGACAAGCGGGAAAAGAAGGTGTAGGACCAGGAGAGGAGCTTTTGGGGTATAAGAGTTTTATCAATTGCCTTAGGAAAATGAATTACCTGAAATCGAGGGGGGCAGAGTTCTCTTCCAAGTAAATTAAGGTCCTGATCGTAGAGGAGGGAAAGAAAAAGAAATTGGAGGGAAGGGATTCCATACTCCCTTGAGTCATTTTATTCTCCCGGGCTAGAAACGGAGAAGGGGATTCAGAGGGTAGAAAAACGAGGCATCATCAAGGAATTACTTATTCTGGATTAGAAGAAAAAAACGCCGCCCATAACATCAAAACCTTTGAGAGACAGGAACGTCACTGAATATTCTATCTTAGTATGCTTACAATCTTGGGGACGTCACGGGAATTAGGACACGGGGATGAAAGAGGGAGTAGGGGGGGATCTCTTCAGGTGGTGCAGGCTTGACGTCCGAACGCACCAATTATCGACAAAGGGACACTGGGTAAGGAAGAAAAAGAAGGCACCGGTGGAATTCGAAAATTAGGGACCTACTGTCCTTTCTACCTTCATCTTCTCCATATGACCCACAATTAAGGGTTGTAGGCCAAAACGGAAACTATACGTCGCAATCCCATCACCCCGCCCAATCCGAATCACCTAGAAAACAGAAAACGAGATTCATAAACAGTTATCTTACGACCCCGCACTGGGGAAAAAGAGGCAGGGGGAAAGTTAATCATGATCCCTAAAAAGAATGCGACAAGGTCCCTTGACGTATAACAGAGGTTAGGAAGTGGGGGAAAATAACAATGGGAAAGGACCTCCCCCAGTTATTGGGAATAAAAGATCTTCAGCAGTCCCCTCCCGATTGGAAGACTGACTCACACACGAAGCATATCATTGACAGGATGTCATCGGGAACTCCAGAAGGGAAAGGAAAAAAAGCGAAGAGGGGGGGAGAGGTATGGGTTGAACGCATGGAATCCATTTTCATCAATGACCTTTCCTTGGTAAAGCGCTGTTCGTAATTTGTGATGTCCAGTAAAAAAATAAGGCTGGTTACCCGAAGGAGAAACTCGGAGGGTGAGCCAAGGTGCATAGGCCATCAGGGTGCAGCCATATACTTAAATTTTCCCTTGATGGAAAAAACTCAAGGAAGCTCTTGAAAAGCGGCAGAATCGGGGGGGGGGGTAAGCAGGGAAAGAAGAAAATAAACCGTATAAAAATTGGCTACTTGCGACTCTACTTCTTCTCCAAGCAACCTAATGATAGGTCCCTCCGGTACGGGAGGAAAGATGGAGGTGTTAAACAAGCAAACAACCGAACGGTACAGGTGCATGAGGGTCTTCTCCGTCATTGGAAGGGAACTATTACGTTTTGGATATTGGGGAGTTCCAAAAGGAAGGGGGTAATCACGTCCCGAACAAACGATCAGTGTTCTTCCTTAAGGTAGACACTAAGCCCCCAGTCGTCAAGGAGGAGTGGGGCGGGGGAAAGAAAAAACTTGTCCTCTTACGAGGCGTATATCTCTTAAGGTAAATAATGTAAGCTCGGCAGAAAAAAATCCAGAGGACGGGTACAACTTAAGAACACTTGGGATACGAAGCCCCCGAAATAGGGGGGGACTGTGAATTGTTCTAAGTAAACGATTCCAATAGCAGAACTTCTCAAGGTGTCCTTAGTAGAGAAAGATCAGAAACGCGAAAAAAAGGCGGAGGGACCGAACAGACCGAAACTGGACGTTCATTTCTGTGGGAGTCAGTGGTGAATTATGTCCCCACAATCGCGGCGGGAGAGGGGAACATGGGGAAGGAAGAATGGGAAGCTGTCTGTAACAATTTTGGGGTGCGCTACTCGACCTGTGACTGAAGAATCTCCCGAACTACCTAATTTCAACAATCCTGAGCGACGGTAGAAAAGAGGGGGCGTCTAGAGGGAACGGGGGATGTACTCAGGTAGTCCCATTGAAAAGACCCTTGATTGCCACGGCAAGCTTTTTCAGACTCATCCCTTGATGACTTAAAACTAAATGAACCGCAAAGCGGACCCTTGTATCGACTCCCCCAAGGCCGGAAACAGTCGAATGGGTGGGAAGGAGGAGAAAGGGACGCAGAAAGCCCGATGTTCAGGGGCCAGCTAATTCTTCATGATGTTGCACAAGCAACGTTTCAATATGGGGGAAGATTGGCCGCCGAAGGGGGGGATTCCTTCAAGGGTCAGAATCAGCACCAGGTTCAAGTTCGGCTTTACCCAGGAGGGTCACTTGGCAAGGAAGAGTAACATTTTCTTCTTCCCGTGGGGGAATCAGACGAACTAGGGCATCACTCTCAGGGGGAAGGGTGTCATAGAGTCAGTTTTCGGGGGTGCCTGTTGCGTCTTGAAATTACAGTAACGGGTAAGCCAAATCTCCAAAGGAGGTCACGAAATCAGGAGAGGTGAACAAACTTGTCCAACAAGGAAAAGCTGCCTCGGTTTTGCCTCAACCAAAATACATGCAGGTTGATACCGTTGACTCCAATATGATACCTGCTAAGAATAGGGATGAGTATAAGGCTTTCGCCGTTGACTCACCAGGCTGGGACCCATTAGATGCCCGGGCAATTCTCGGGAAGAAAAAGAAGACAGTCAGCCTGAAGAGAATAAAAAACAACGGAGATGAGGAGGAGAAGGTAATTTGATGAAAAGGGACGCGACCGAGAATTGGTAAGAAGGGGCCAAGGGAAGGGGGGTATTTCAAGCGTTTCTCTGGACTAATCCTCCCATAGAAAGGGCCTAAGAGGGGAGGGCAGGGAGGGAAGGTGAAAGAAAAAAAAGGATGAAAAGGGATGAAGGGAACACCGGGAAAAAATGAGGAAGGTTTTGTTAAGTTCTCCCAGTTTACCGCGGTTGAGGCGTTGCATGTACCGAATCCCAGGACTCAACAGACAACAAAGAAAGGAAGAGAGAAGAAAGAAAAGAAGGGTGCCAGAAAGGAGAGGGGAAGAAACGGCTGAAAGAAGCCTGACTCTCGTCGGACAATGAGCAGAAGCTTGGTGTCACCCAAACGAACTGGTCTGCTGAGGGGAAGTGGACAGTGCGGTCAAGGCCAATCGGAAAACTCATTGAACGTGCGGCGCCAATTAAGAGGAAAGGGAAAGGGACAAGAGGGACAAGAATAAATCAGGGGAATGTTAGCCGACTGAGAAGAAGGGACCTAACGGCTCTTTTCCGGCATGGGGGGGAGGTCGTCCACTTCTAAGAGAAGTTTCAGGAGGCTGAGGAGGATAGGTTTCCAAGGGAATCAGGGGGGGCCTGTAAAAAAAGAGTGGGGGGGAGGGGCAAATCAGAAAGGGGCTGGTAATGGCGACTTAACCGGTAAACATGATCAATAATGATAATCCATCGGCAAAAAGTGTCGGGGCACATTGTTACACGACGTTTTTCCGTCCGGCGGAAACAAGGACGGATGAGAAAACAAGGGGAAATTGTAAAAAAAAAACGGTAGATTCACGGTCCAGTCCAAGGGCCATCTCGAACGCCGAGAAAAGGGGGTGACATCATTTGTACCACAACGATCTCTAAAAACCAAATTGAACGTCCAATTGCGGGAGTAGGCGGGGGACGCCCTTAGGAGGGAAAAGAGGAGGGGCGCCGACTACAGCACGCTCGTTCATTCTGACTCCTGAAGTCCTCAGCTGTGGCCATACGAAAGTCACTCGATTCAGACGGGGAGGGGAAGAAAAGCTATCAGAAAGGGGGAAGGACCGTTGGGGACCACAAAAAAATATTATTCAAACAAGCTACATTCTGTAATACTCCTCACGAGGAGACGGAAGGGAGGACATCTTGAAACGCACAACCCGCAGGGAAGATATGGAGGGGAGGACTTTACTGTCTACTACTAAGGGGCTGAAAACTTCTGATTCTCGTTGTTGTCCGTATGTACCTGGAGCGTCTTTACAAAACCTATAGACAATACGTATGTACTCGTAACTTCAAAATGGGCAGCGGATTCCTCAAGGACTGTACAAGTGAATGTGGGAAACACTCCAGGACGGGGAGGGAATGGAACGTGGACCTTAAAAGCAGTGTTGCGTTTGGGCAGGGACGATAGAATGGGAAGCGGTAGGTATTACTTGGGAAAGAGGTGAACGAAGAGCTTTAAACGGCCTCATTGATGGACGGGGTCAGAAGGAGAAAAAGTATGCGGGGGGGAGGATGAAAAAAGGGGCAGATTCGAACGGGCCACTCTTATACTTTAACATTTTACTGGGCCATCCCCACTTACTTTCCCCCATGCGCAACGGCTGGCCGGAATGGGAGGACCAAAGGGAGGAAGGAACGGTAAAACCTCAGGAACTAGTTTCGCCGGGCTGGGCCACTCTGGGGGGGACGCTAATGAACATCGAACTCCGCAGATTCGGATGAGTCTGGGTGCAAGAACGGGAGGTGTTTACTAAGCAGAGGAAAAGTCTTGTTACTTGAAATGAGGGGGGGGTAGTTCTCAACCCTCTACTTATCTTGCAATGAAGGGATCGTCATGTTCGTCGTTGCGAATCAATGATTGGACACGGAAAAAAGGAGAGTTTTGCCATATGGGTGGGGGGTACGAAGGGGAAGAAGTGCATGAAGTCCTCCATTAAACGTATAGTTGGCGTGCGGGGGGGGGTCGATTTTCATGGTCGGTGAGATTACTTTTTGAACAAACTACTACCGGGAACATTGGGAAAGAGAATTGATCAAGAAGCTGACGGTCGCGAATCAGGGTAAAGGAAAAGGGGTACTGTCGAATCAAAGGGCAAGAAGTCATAAAAAAGGGTTACGCCCGGGTGTAATGAAATGGTCAGTTAAGGAATTCGTCAAGGAACGGGAAAAAACGGAAGAGAAAAGGGAAAAAGATCACACAGGGGGGGGTAATGAGGACAAAGAGGCCCAAGATCAACATACTCAATAGTCCATATTCAGGAAATTTCCTTCAGAGTCTTGGTGAGTGGGAGTGGCGTCGGTAGTAAGCACAAAGAAAGAATGAAAAGAATTAGTGGTGAGGCGCTCGACTAACCGAACGGGACTCCTGGAGGGAGACGTGGATGATCAAACGGAGAATAGAGCCATTCGCGGGAGTAAGGATATCAATTCATACAATTTCTTCTCAACTCTAATCAAGGAAATCAGCTTAATACCGAGGCGCGTGACCTGCATCTTGGTAGAGGCATGACGAACAAGCCGACTGAAAGAAAAAGGGAAGGAAAGATGCTGATCTAAAAACGGGGAATGACTCGTAAGTCCTCATGAAATAATGGTCTACTTAGGCCCAGACACTTAGAAGCTAGGTG
>Ga0179591_1357951_pt1 | contig 14596 bp, 17 predicted proteins | sample CZOMad2_1_08_16f_FD_182891 | JGI IMG/M metagenome (GOLD analysis project Ga0179591, IMG submission 182891) | Vadose zone soil fungal communities from Angelo Coast Range Reserve, California, USA - CZOMad2_1_08_16fungal (PacBio error correction) | ecosystem: Environmental > Terrestrial > Soil >...
TCGTAAGGAAAAAGAAATAGGTGCCCCATCATCCCGCCAAGACAGAATCATGCAGGTTGGAGTGACTCGTCTCATACTCTTCAGGGAAAATAGCAGAAGGGCGACCGCACAGGAAGCGCGTGCCGGCGGAAAAAAAAGAGATCATGACTCGAAGTGAGGCAGGAATTAGGACGTCAGAAGAGGCGCCACTCTGAAGTCGGAAAAGGGCCATCTCCCACTGTCCCTCAGGTTGCTTTGACTTTCCACAGCGCACAAAGAAGGGAAGGAAGATGAGTCTCTCTCCCTCTCCTAAAGAAACAACGGGCGAGCGAAGAAGGACATGTAAATAAGAGGGAACAAAAAGGGGGTCATGGTAGGCTATGGAGGATGCTCCGCGATTCCCTACGCGGATGCGCTCTTCAAAGCTTCCCTTCACACTCACGAGAAGGTCTCATACGTTGGGAGGAGAGTAGCCCAGAAAAGTTCAGCAGGACCGCTTAACATAGGAGCGAGAAAGGGAGCGGGACGCTTCGGTCGAAGAGAGATACAGGGGGGGTGTCATGGTGCGTTTTTGTATGAGATGGTAAGAGAGGAATTCATTCTAGTTTTATGCCCAAAGAGAAGGTTGAGGGGGGGCGTTGTAGGGGTCCGAAGGGAGATCTTTCATCATCTTTAACAATTAAGCATCGGAACGAGCGACTTCTCAAAAAAGGCGAGTAATTGAATGACCAGCGCCCTCAATAGGTGGGGTTCATCTGCGCTAGAGAACCCCCGACTTACTTTATCAACCGAGAGGATGGAAAAAAAAAGCTTCGCACTGTATCCGAATTGGCGGCACCCAGTTCATCTCGATTTGCGGGGGAGGACGAGCGGGATCGGGGTACCCTCAGGCTACCGGTCGTGAAGGAATAAGGGGATCTTGGGCTTCTATACTCGTGATCGCCGGCAGGAAAAAGGGTGTGGATGATATATGGTTGCTGGCACGCGACGTTCAGTAAGGTCATCTCAACGGAAACAGTGCCAGAAATGAGACGGGACAGTGGATACTCCCGGTCCAGAAGCAGCGATGGATTGTCAATGAGGAACCGGTATCAGAAAGGAGGTCTGGTGAAATGGAAAAAAATAATATAAACGGGCAAAACGCGCGAATACGGGCCGGCAAGGATTAGAGGACAAGTGGTCCGTGAGGCACGGGGCGAGGCAAATATGCGCTGGCGGTGACGCCAAACCTATTCTTCGGGGCTGTACGTGAACATCATTTCTGACAAAGTGAGGGGGGCTTTTTTTGGGCGAGTGCAGAGTGGTTCAATCGGTAATCGGCGAAAGGTAAGAAACTTTATTTTACGGTGAAACCCGAGGAGGGGTTCCCGACTTCGGCAAGGGGGGACCCGGAAAATCTCCTTCATCCGCGGGTCATAAAAAAGCGTCAAGGGAAAGTCATCTAACGAGGAAGCGGGCGCTTAAAATCAGGTGACCCTGGTACCCGCTCAAGTATGGACACCACATTCAGTCCCCTCCTCTCTGGAAATTGTGGTAGTTGGTTTCTGCAGCGGTCGAATCGCCAATCTCAGCGTGGTTGTGGCATCGGTCACCGGTCTCAATATTAACAGTGAAGGAAGGATCGTGTACGCATCCCTAATGAGGAGGACGGTACTGAAAAAGATCAAATTTGTTACAAGGGCCACTGCGTCAAAGGCGACAGTTGAGATCTACAACAATTTGTTAAGGAAAAGGAAGGAGTCTATCCCTCTCGAGGCGAGAGCGGTCCGGACCGGACGCTTCAGGCGAAAAGGCAGGGGGCAGAGCGACAAACCAAAAGTCCGATCAGACGTCTACACATTAACGACCTGGGTAAAAAGACGGGTCACAACAATGCGAATTGGTAGTCTGGGAAGGGGGGTAGGACGAAAAAGAAATCGATCTGGAATGGCATTGTCGAAGACGAGCAGACTCCATTAGGGCTGGCCTATTCGAGTAAGGAGGCAGGAGTACGAAAAAAGAAAAGAAAAAAAAAAAAAAAAAAATTTTTGAAACGCACCTAACCGTCGAGCTAGAGACGGTGAAAATACCACGTAAAAAAACCCTAAGGAAAGGCGATCACCTGCGACAAGTAAGTTGCTTCCGATGGTTCCCTTTCGTGGGCAGAAGGGATGTGGGATTAGGCACGATGGCATTCTTGAGGGCGCCCGACCAGCCTCAAAAGAGCCGCGGAAAAACAGGATCCTCATTCGGCTGGGGAGTCTTCTCTGCTGAGCAGAGCCTTAACACTTTGGGCGGCGAAGTAAATTTCCTAACGAAGGTGGAAGGAAGAGCGACGGCCCAGCGTGTCCGTTCACACCCGCACAAGCCTAAATGCCTCGAGGTCCTTAAAGGAGGAAAAGGGGCGGTCATGAAGCACATAAGACCCTCCAAAAAAAAAGACGGGGGGTCGACGCAATGTTCCAGATGAACCTAGCTAGAATGACAAAAGGGGCACTCCAGTCCCGGACCATAGCCAAGCTCAATGGACGGGGAGGAACTGGCATTTGCAGAAAGGAAAGCACATTTTCATGTAACCAAACTCTAAAATGCGAGAGGGAAACGTTTTCAGAAAAAAGCTTTGCTGGTAGGAGAAGGGGATTATGTCAGGATGGACGACGCGATGTAGGTCTATTTCTAGCGGGCAAAAAATTTCAAGAATGGGGCGGTCAGCGAAGGAGGAAAGAGGGCACCTATCTTGGGGTCAGGAATAGCGTATGGGGTAGGAAAGTTGAGAAAAGGGGGGAAGATAGTAATAAAGGGCGGCTGTTGCTGTTCTCTGAAGAATGTGGTGGAATTACTTCCAACCGCGCCGCACGAGGGAGAAGAAAAAGGGTGGTGGGCGGCGGTGGGACTATAGACGCAGCAGAAAGAGGAGAGAAAAACGAAAAGATCATAACCCGAGGGAGGAGAGGAGGGAAGAGGCCTTTTGCAAGATAAGAAAAGTAGATAGATCTCTCTCACAACAAAAACTAAATTGCAAAGAGAAACCGCGGACCAAAGGGGGGAAGAAGGGGGGCAAAAGGCGAAGAAGAAATATGTTTGAGATTAATCCGATCGTGCAGTTACGCGGGAAGAAGGAGAGGGAAGCAGTAACCACCTCCAATCGTACCGCGCCAGGTTTGCGGAGAATCCTCGGCGTTCGCGTGCAAGAATTATTAAGGGGACACATGGGGGTGGGGGAAGAGCGCGAGGACAAATCGAAATTGGAAGGAATCAAAGTTACTCTCCACCTTTCCTAACACGAAAAAAAAGCTCTATGACCAACAATAGAGAGGGGGAAAAGAGGGCCGACTCGGGGCGGGGGGGGGGGGGGGGGGGGGGGTGGGGGGGGGGTGCTAAGGGGGGGGGGGGGGGGGCGGGGGGGGGGGAGGCGGGGGCGGAGGGGGGGGGGGGGGGCGCGCGGGGGGGGGACGGTAGTGGGGGGGGGTGGCTTTCGCGAGGGGGAAGAGGAGAATCATCTCAATCTACTTATGGAGACAGTAAAGGAAAAACTCCCGAGATTTTACTAAACTCTGTCCGCGCGAAGACGATGTACTTTAACCTTGTTGATTCCAATGAGGATGTTGGATTTTCGCCAAAAAAAGAATTATCGAGTAACGAACCTGATAGGGGGAAGGAAGGTTTAGGGGCCGGGGGTGGAAGCTCTTGAGAATCATCAGGTGCCGAAACTCTTCTATTATGTGCGAGAAAAATGGGGGGAAGGACTACTACCTAGACTTGTACCGCAATGTACGAAAAATAGATAACTAGTTATGTCAGCACAACTACCGCCTGGGGAAAGGAGGATATGGAGAACTGTCTATTAAGTTCATCCGAAGGAGACTACCTAAAGGGACTTAATCTAGAGAAGAGAGCGAAAGATACCCTAAGAGCGGGAGAGAGTTTCTTATCTTTGCGTTTGGTGAGGGAGACATCCAGCGGGAGCAGCAAAAAAAAGAGACCTGGTTTCGGCCCCGAATTAACAATCTTAAGAACGGGCGGGGGGCACTCACAGACTGTGCAATTGTACCCTTGGGACTGGAGGGCATCATGACAGCGGGACTGGTCGGGGGGTACAGAAGGAAGAAGGGCCTTCCTATCTGGGCCGGGCCAGAACTTTGGGAAGAGTCTAGTCGAAGACAATCACAAATGAAGAAGGCACAGTTTGGAGGAATAAGCAGAAACGTCGCCGGGGGCCGGTGAAGGTCCAAGGGAATGGGTGCGAAAGAGCCGAAGTGGGGTTCTTGTCAGAGGGACCGTAGCGGCCGGGACAAGCGGAAAATACGCGTCCGAAAGCGATCGGACACGACTAGGAAATTTCAATGGGTTCAATATATTCCAAATGATCCTGGAGTCGGGACCTTTGTAACCAAATTGAATCGTCCTTGAAGTGGACTAGAAGAGAGAGAGAGGAACGATCACACTCAGCGAGACTCTGCAGGGGGGAAAGAGATAAAAGTCGCTTAGGGGGGAAAAGCGCCGATGCCGAAAACCTAAAAAGAAAAAAGCCCGAGAGAAGGAACGAGGGGGAAGATGCCAGAGGTGAAGGAAAAGGATGTAAACGACACGTCCCCACTCGAAAATAGTGGGAAGAGGGGGAATGTTGGGAAAAGAGGAATAGGGACGCATGACGCGCAGGAGTCGGGTGACACCTGGTGGCGTTCACCCGTAAGGAGTGAAACCAGGGGTTTCACGTAAGGGATAGGGGACCGGGAGAAGAAGAAAAGAGTTTAACTGTCGACACGGAACCTAACGACGCGGGAAGTACTCAACTTATAAATGATGAAATCAACCCGTACGCGGAGGGTTGTCACAGGGGAGTGGCAAGCTGGAGGGTCGGAAAGGGGAAACACGCCAATGTCAGCGAAGAAGGAAAAGCCGCCAAAAAGACGTGGCACTTGCGAGTTATTTAAAGAACAGACCCAGATTGGGAGAGGAAGGGGGGGGGGGAGAATTGAAAAGGGGCATAAAGAGCGGAGGGGCAGGGGAAGGAGAGGACCAACCCTGCTTAAATTGCGCGGGGAACCTGCGCGTTCTGACTTATGCTGGGGGGGGAAGGGAGAGGGAGAAAACCATCATCCTGCTCCCAGGAGGGACAGCTGAAAAGAAGCGATACAAGAAAGGAAGGGGGAAGTCGGGCAGGAGGGGGGGGGGGCATGATTACACATCTCTCGGCGCAGAGGGGGAAGATGACCGGCAGCAATCTGATCGATCTTGGGAGGTCTCCTGCTTGAAAAGACAGGGAATTTCATGTAAGATCTACGTCAAAAAAGACACTATATCTAGGGAAGGGAGGGCGGTCACTTCTTGGGTTCTTGGTGGGAGGAGCTCTCCAGAGCTTTTTAAAAGGGGGTAAGAGGGCCATCCGCCTTCTAAAACCCGGGGAAAAAGATGGGGGTTGTTTATAAAAGGACTGACGGTCATTTTACATCTAAAAAAACGACAATCCCCTCCCCCGAGGAGGGGCAAAGAGCCCCTAGCAGTCGGGAGGAGGAAGATTTCATACTGAGAGATTGGGAGAGGGGGCGATAGGAAAAAAGATCTGCTATTTAAACGAAGACAGGCGGCGGGGGGTATGAGGAGGAGGCGTAGTTGGGGGAGAGGAGGTGCCAGAGGAGCAAAAAAAGGTGGGATGGGGTAGAACGATGGCTCTATCGACGGGGAAGGAGGAAACGTGTTTTCTAGGCGTTCAAGAGGGCTTCTCGAAAACAAGGGGGGGTTTGAGATCGGGTAGGGAATATTGAGTACCTCTGTAGGGAAATCTTTTTTACAGGAACGTGGCTTATCAAAGCTATAGGAGGAAGTAGAGGAGAAGGGGTGCATGTCACGAAGGGGTCGCAGAACGTCGTGGCTCCCGCACTCGCGTCTTTTATCGACGAATTCGCGGATAGATTTGGTCACTTGACACAGAGGAAGGAGAAAAAAGTGCTGTTCTGGGAGTGGTGTCAGGCCAGGCGGACTATAAGAGGGCCGGGGAGAGAGGGACCTAACATGGATCGTTGTCTGATTGAGGGGGTGAACGGGGGGAGGGGGCATTAAAAAATCTCGAGAAAAAAAAAGAGGAGGGGAAGAATGCATAATTCGGCGTGCGGACCAAAAGAAAGACACCCCCAAATCGAGGCAAGGAAGGTGGCTTAATCGTCACACCGGGGGAAGGAGAAGGCGCTCGCATACAACTCCTCTGAGCAAAAGACCAGGATCAGGGAGGGGGCCCGCTGCGTAAACCGCTTCGCCCGTCGATTCAAGACAAGATGAGATGCGGCTCCACTACTAGGGAAAGACCCCGACCACAAAAGGGGAAGCGATCCCTTATCTGCTATGCAAGTTGATAAGGACACTATCAGCGGGGAAAAATATGTCCTAACGATGGAAGGACCAATATTCAGAGCCGAGCGGAAAACGTTGAGACGCCGGTGGAACGCAGAAAACACCCGCAAGGGGGGGGGGAAAAAGAAATCGCGAAATTAAAAGGAATTACAATGAGCGGCTGCGCGGCGCTATCAGTAAGACGCAGGGGGAACGCCCGCGCCGACTTTGGCGAGCACGTGATAAAGAAAGAACACCAGTTCAGGAGAGGACCAAGGCCCAGAAGAATCTTGGAAAGCGCGAGACTGTTTGAGTGAGAGAGGGGGGCTTTTGGGAGGGGGGGTGGTAGGTTATTGAAGACTAGGAGTCGATTTTAGCAAAAAAAAAGAGGTGTAACGGTTGTCGGGACCGCGCTGCTTTCAGCAGACGGATTTCAAAAGGAGAGGGGACGCGAGACCTCCCAACAGGAAAGGAGATTGTTTCGACCATCGAATAGATATCGGGGGGAGGGAGGGGCCTGGAGCGCCACAAAAAGGAAAAGCCTTATTCTCCTACGAGGTTTACCGCGGGGTAGGAGAAGAAGGAATCACCATGTTCAAATAGTATTCAGGGAGAGGGCTTCTGGAGATCACCCCCATCGGGGAGAAACCGATAGTAAAAAAAGGGTCTTTGGAAAGAAGAGATCTCTGGAGACGAATCAGGATAAGTTTATCAATGGATAACGTGAGTTCTCAGAGAGGCCAGACAAGGAAGTCACACGCCCGCGGCAGGTTAACCGAAAATTTGATAAGGGAGGACTGGACTCCCTGTCCCAGAAGCAGCAGAAGGGCTGTTCAAGGATGGCACGGAGAGAAAGTATTGCATGTCGGTCTTGGTCTAGAATATAGTCGCCACAGCGAGCGAGGGGGAAAGGGTCCGCGAAAAAGGGGCACCTGGGGGAAAAAATTCCAGGGCGAAAGAGAAGGGAGTGACGCAAACATGCAAGTCGGAGAAGTTCCATCATTTAAAAGGGAGTAAGTGTCTAGTATAGTGGAGCCAGTGGAGATCGGGCGAAAAAGCACGTTATTGGGGAAAAAGCGGTTTCTTCCAGGCGGGAAAGGGTGACCAACTTCAAAAGTGACAATGCGAAAAAAGGCCGGCGCAAGAATGGCGTTGTCTGCACATAAATAGAGGAGACGTCCAGGTGGCTCGGTTAAGGCATGGAAATCCGGTTCCAAAAACCCCTTCATTACCCACATGCGGGAAACCCTCCCGCTCGTGAGGTTGATGGGGGTAGGTTTGGTGATAACGTTCGCTATGACCGCCAGAAAAAAGGGGTTGTGAATCAGGAGGGAAGGTTCTCACCTGCATTTACCATGAAGTCCGGATCGGTTTTGAGACGAAAGGGAGGATAAAGGATCTTCATTTGGGAAAAGGTCCACGCAAAGCTAATGCAGAGAAATGGTTCCTCTGCAGACAGAAAAAAGGTGCAGCCCACCTCCGAGTCGTGCTAAAAGAGGGAGATGTAGGAAGGGCGACGACAGACGGTTTGGGGAAAAAGGCTAATGCCTGTCATCGGGGACAAGAGCAAAAACCTATGAGCATTGACTGAGGTCGAAAGAAGACAGGGGGCCTCTTACTGAACCGGGAGGAGGGAAGGATAACGTACTCCGAAAAAAAGCGAATCTTGGAAAAGGCTAACTCGAGAGAGCACAGTTTCTGGGAAGCCGTCAACCGAGTCGAAGAACTGTCTTATGCATACGCCAAGAACATCAGCTGGGGACCCTCCGAGAAACTGGGGATACCAGTTCAAAAAAAACAAGAAGTCTGGGAGAGCGAAAAAAAACAAGGAATTGAGTCGGGTGTTTCCCCTTCGAGAGGGGGGAAACCTGTATGGGGGGGCTCTGACATCTGTTTTCAAAGACAAACCAAATCTCCAACGGAAGAAAAGAACGTCGAAGGGGAAAGGGAGGTCATCTGGCAGAGGATTCGCTGACTTTGCAAGGGAGGGGATGGCCTTGAAAATATGTCCTAAGTAAGGGTGTAAGGAAGTCCCTTCCGACAGGCTTGTAGCTGGGGGGGGCACCAAGAACATCTAAAAGGAAGAAGAGTCTTACAATTCGCAAGCGTCAAGGGGAAGACATAAAGATAGAGGCGACGGGAGATGTAAAGAAAGACAACTATCCTGCAAAGGAGACACCGCCCGAAACGATCAAGAGGCCAAGTAATGCATTTGACGGGAGAAAGAAGGGGGACGTTGAAAATGGAGCAAAATGTGGGGGGGGCACGACATGAACCGACTCACGCGGAAAAAAAGGGGGGGGATGAAACTTCTTCAGTAGTCCTACGGAAGAGTGACAGCCGACGCCTTGATGATGGACGAGGCGAATAAGAAGAGGGGACAGAAAGTTCTTGGGTGGGGACGAAGAAGGGTCCGGAGGGGGATCGTTGGTCAGTAATATCGGGATTTGGGGGGAAAGGGGGGGGGAAGAGAAAGTTGGTGATAGGCATTTGATTTTGGTGCGTGAAGCTAAGAGAAAACATCCTGAAGGCTGAACGGCAACGCTCAGAGAGCGCGTGAGAAGGAAAAAGGGGCGTCGATGAAGGTATCGGGAGGGGAAAGCAGGCAGACAGCTCGCGTAAACCATGCCGCGAATCTAAACACATGGCGCTCAGACGGACTCGCTGTGACAATCTGGGAAAAAAATTGGGCGTACTATAAAGAGATCTTCAAACAACAACGGAGTGAGGAGGAGTATCGCCGACGGGGCAGGGGGTTGTGGGAAGGGACAAAGGCTAGACAGAAGCATAGGTGGGGGGATATTCATAAAGCAGAAAGAAGGCCGTTAGCGCGGACTTCATGAGATAGAAGCGAAGAACCGCGCCATCTGCAAAAAAACCACAGTTTGCAACCCTCGCTCTCAACGGAAAGGGACAAAGTCTAGACCACTATTAGACGATCCAAAAAGGCGGGAATATACGTATCTTACAAAGTTCTCCTCAACCAAAAACCAGACCGATCGTTCAATGACCACCAATATAGGGAAAGAAGAAGATTTGACCGGTCAAAAACCACGAAATGGGGGGAGCGGAGCGACAGCATCAGCGTCTCTCAGAGACCAGTAAAAAAGGAAGGCCCAAAGGGGGGGGAAGAAAAGGAAAGAGTCCCTCGCGAAGACGCGTTCATATGGGGGACTGCCTGTGCTTCACAGGGAGGCAAGGTCCGGAGTTCTCGTCCAGCATCGATTACCGGCCGAACGACTTTCCGGCCGTGGCGCAGACAAAACGGTAAAAAAGGCAGTTGGAAATGCAAACGGAATGCTAACTCTCTTCGAAATGGTCTCAGGGGGACGAGAAGAAGTCCGTAAACTCTAAGCCCGTGGAGGGTGCTGGTGACTCAAGGGGGACACTCCTGGGGCCGGAACGGCACCTGGCGATATCTCAAGAAGACAATTAATGTATGCGAGGGAGATCCGGGGCGAAAAGAGACCAGAGCTCGCGATTTCGCAAAGGACGTTTGGTTAGTGCAACAGACGCGAAACAGCCACAACTAATCCCTGTTTTCGGAACACAAGGGGGGGAAAAGAGTAATGGAAGAAGTGCGCAGGCCATACTTCGGTTTTTTGTCAAAGGAGGAGGGAAGAGGGAGAAGCGACAGTGGAGGGGAGGTTTTAAACAAAAAACGGACGACCATGAGAAGAGGGGCCGCCGGGGGACAACTGTTAGAAAGATGGAAAAGACATTGCCTACCAGATCGCGGTTGTTCGGGAGACCGAGACGAACTTAGAGGGCCGGGAAACCCGTCATATTAACAATGTCGGGGCCGACCTAAGAGCCGACTTGTGGGGGGTGGGGAAATAGACTTGGCCATAGACCAAGCACTGTCAGGTCGTCGAAAAGACGCTCCTCCGCAACGAATGCTGGGAGGAGCGAAAGGGAGGGTTATACCGCGGGTATAAACATTAAGAAAGTTGCCTATTCGAGGAACGGTCCAAAAATGTGAATAGAAGTACCTAAGGAAGTACTATTAGAAAAGGGCAGACAGCTGGGGAGGAGGGAGAAGCCGATACACAAAAGAAAATCTGCGGAGGCGGCAACCGGAAAAAAAACCTAACACCTAACACTTCAGAGCGGAGGAATTTGTTTAATCCGGAAAAGAGGGGGACGGGATGTGGGGTAAGGGACGGCCCCCACAGCGCAAATATAAAAGGGATCGATTGATGTAAAATGGGTATTTCAGCGAACTTGTCGAGGTGCAGGGTGAACGGACCCTGCCGGGGGAAGACGTGAACCCAGCGCGGGGGGGGGTGTTTTTTGTTTTTACACACGTTAAATAAAGGGATTGGAAAGTCTCATTACGATTGGACACCGGGGAGACTATCCCGAACTAGGCGGTAATTCGGAACGGATAAGAAGAAAGACGCTCTCAGGTGTGGGAGGGGAAACAAAACCGCGCCTCAAGGGAATAGCAAGTACAGGGGGGGAGAACGCGCACGCGGACCGTGCGAGGCACTTCTAGATTTATTTCCAAAAAAAGAAAATGTCGGGATTCTAGAGCAAGGTCACCGGGCAGAGTATTTCCACGGAAGCGGCCGGGACGCGTGAGAGCCTACCCTGTCAGTTCAAATGTCTCTGGAACCTTACCGAGTCGACGGTAAGAGTGAAGCTCGAAAAAAGAACCGATATACCTGCTCAACGGCGTAATCACGGTAGCGCGACCAAGAAGAACAGGTTACTAATACGGAGGAGCGGTTGTACACATAAAAAGATAGGAAAAAGGGTCTCGGAATCAGAGAATGAACAGGGGGGATCAGAAAAGCGCTCGGTCAGAAGGGAGATCAGGGGGAGGAATAATTGAAGTATCTCGAGAAAGGGAACAGACGAGAGAAAGAGGCGGCGGTAGGGAATCGAGGTTTGGTTGGGGGGACTTTTTCTCAAGAGTGTGGGAAAAAGTCGCGCTTCGATCAGAAGAAAAAGCTTTCAACCTCTAGGGGGGGGGGTCCGAAATGCTGACATGTAGTTAATCAATAAAAAACCAGTAAAATCTCCAGCCCAAAAAGGGAAAAACGAAGAGGGGAGAGCCGACTTTCTCGATGGATCTCTAGGGAAAACCTTTCTAGAGGAAAGGGGCATTCTTCTAGGGGTGCCGAGAAAGACGGGCATTAATCTTAGAGGGTGTAAAGTAGTGATCGGAATGGCAACGCGCGCAGCAAAAAACCGCGAATTTTATCTCGATCGAGAACTTTAACGTGGGATGGTAGATTCTGGGGGAACCGCTCGTGGTTTTCGCTACGGGGATAGGCATCGCATCCCTGACAATCGGGGGGAAAAAAGAAAGAAAGGGACGTTTAAGGTAAAATCACATGAGGAACTGGGATAATCGCAAGTTCTGGGAAAATTTTGAACTCGGGGTTTCTAAGATCGGAGCGGGGGTTTTCAAGAATCTCCGACTTTCGCGTCGAATCGATTGTAGGGACAAAACTCTAAACGGTCGTCTCGCATACCGTCATGGTCTGCTACAGGAAGGAAATGGCGTGTTCGGGTGAGGACTAGGAACAAAAAACCGGCAATATCGATGTGGGGGGTGTGCCGGGAATGAGTGAAAAATTATGAATCGCGCACCCAGTAAGATATATAATTCTAAGCGGGAGGGAAACCAACGCACAAAATCGGAATGAAGGGGTGTCTGAGATCGCCCAACGGCTCCTAGGGAGCCGGAGTGATTACTAAGAGAGCCTACCGGGGAGAGGGGAGGAGGACGGTAATGTCGCGCCAAGTCGCCGATTCAAGAGGACGGTATCTTCGCAAAACTAGACCTGCGAACTCGTTACCAGCAAAAGGATCGAGGCGGCCTCTATTCTCTGGGGAACAGTTCAAAGGGAGAGCGGAAAGAAATGGTACAGGGGTTGACGCCTCGTCAATAGGAATCGACGGGGGAAAACCAACACGGCGCGCGAGATAGAAGGTTGGTACCTCGGGACGGGGTCAATTGGGAGAAGCGATTCTCCGAGATACATAGCGGATGCGCTCGGAGCCTACTAAAAAAACGCGCCCTCGCCATTCGCAGAAGTGGCGGCAGGGAAAAGGAAGAAATGAAAAAACGTTCAGAAGAGTACAGAAGGAAAAAGCGAGATTAGAAAGAGAAGAGACGCCGGGGCTTGGACGAAATTGGCGTGTCTATTTGAAGGTTTTAGTAAACGGGACAGCCAGGAAGGGTTTGCGAAAAAGTGCACGGTTTTCTGGAGGGGGGGCCGGCGGAGCTAAAGGGAAAGAAAATGGGCAACAAGAGGGACCAACGCAGAAGCCCAAAAACCAAGACCATTCGATTATTTCAGAGACAGCGGGGAAAGTAGAGTTGCAGCTCGAGGGAAGCTCCATGCCTTGATTAAAAAAAAAAGGACGCATGGAAAGACCACGTGGTTCGCACAAGGGGGCAAGATCGATTCCGAGATCGAGCGAAGGTTGAATAGCCCCCTATCAAGTCGTAAAAAAAAATCCTGGATCTTGTCAGGCAAAGCGAGCGTGTAGCGAATCCGGAGAATGGAGGAATTGCTCGTCAAGAAAGGAATCATCAAGGACCCGCAAAATTGTATCGACAGTGAGGGGGAGTTGCCGCATCCAGATGAGTACTTGTCTTGAAGGCTCAGCAATTAATAGAACAGTTCGGTCATTTTATGAAAAAAGGGAGAACGTTACGGGGTAGGCCAGGGGGCAATGATGTCCGCGATGGGGGCGTTTACCCTGAGAGCAAATTGCGCTTGGACGTGGCCTGCGGGCGCAGAGGGCTCGATTAGCCGGATTAATTCGGCGAGGGGGCGCATTGCGGAAAGTAAAACACTTAATTGTAAAAACCCGCGCTGGGTTTCACGCGGTCCAGGGGGACCCTGGCACCGAGGCCTCCGACAAGAAGGGGGGGGGACGCTCCACATAAAGCGTCCTCTTCCAAAAGAAATTTCGAGCTAAAGATGGGGTAACCTACAAGGCTCAGAGGACCCAAGCGCTTTTTCACATTACCGCAGGGGGTTAGGTGTAGGGTGACCGTTCGAGAAAAAAAACAGAGAGAGTTGGGGTATCTGGGGACCCGTCAAAGCCGAGAGGACAGAGCGTGGTGTACGCAGACCGAATTGGCGAACGGGATGAATCTATTAAAGGGTGGGCCATTTCCAAGAGAAACGTCGAAAGGGAATAAGCACTCCAAAGTGACCATCCCCCGCGTCTGATCAGCTCGAGGCGATCGGCTTATGTGGGAGGCGACATTATGTTCGGGGGACTAAGGCAGATCCCACCGTGAATACTTCGGCACCGGGGGGGACATTTGGTCGAACGTCAAAATAGAGTGATTCGGTACGTCTGCCGAAAGGTCTTGAATTTAAAAAGGGAACTCAACTACTTCCAGTTCTGACCGGCTCCGGTACTTCATGCTTATAAAGCCCGGCAGGGATCTGAAATAGATTAACGAAAGGAAAGGGACAACCGAAGTCTTTCAGAGACCCTCGCAAGGGTTCTGCTTTTACCCGGGCCCAAACAGTAGTATGGAGGGGAAACAATCAGGAGAATAGATGGCCGTTCGCACCTCACTCTCAGAAAAGCTCGTCTCTCGCGAGGTCAAGATTGTGGCTTTATGCGCGTTTCCTACTGAACCGGGATGCACTGTCATAAGAATATTCCTAGGTTGTTGATTGAAGAGGGGGGCGGAACGCCAGTTTCACACCCAGCACATACGACAGACGCCTAGTCCGAAAAAGTTCCAGGCGCGTCTATCAGTAAGGAAGAAAAAGGGCAGAAGAATCAAAGATGGAGAAGGCCAATGCATTAATGAAAGCGGGTATCACACCGAAAAGGACTCGAACGATCGGAGCGGGGCCACTCGATGATTGGAAGGGCAGCTCCGGAATTGCGCATGTTAATAAGGTTACACTGACGCGACTTGCGATTACCGGGGTGACTTAGGAAAAATTCTTCGCGTCTGATCTCCTTGAGACCGAAGCGGGAAAGAATGTCGATGGCGCTAATGCTTGGGAAGCTATGTCGGGGGGGGATCGGTGGGCAACAAGCTGGGTTTCATGAAGAGCGAGGGGGTGTTCCGGTAAGGAGACTTTTTGTAAAGGAAGGGCCAAAGGGAGATCTGTTTGAGTGATCTAGTAGGGGGTAAGGAATCTGACGGGGCAACTCTCCTGAAGCAGCTCGCTCAAAAAAGGTGGGGAGCAGTTCACGTGGTACTTCCAATATACTTGATCGCGAGACTATCTCCGAATGAAAAACCGATGAATATAAACACGAGGGGATTTCTCTAGAAGAGGGGGAAAAAAGATGCCTTTTTCCCTTAGGGACG
>Ga0179591_1240429_pt1 | contig 14594 bp, 21 predicted proteins | sample CZOMad2_1_08_16f_FD_182891 | JGI IMG/M metagenome (GOLD analysis project Ga0179591, IMG submission 182891) | Vadose zone soil fungal communities from Angelo Coast Range Reserve, California, USA - CZOMad2_1_08_16fungal (PacBio error correction) | ecosystem: Environmental > Terrestrial > Soil >...
CAAATGGGAAAATCCCCAAAAAACAGAGGACCCCTCAACTCAGGGGGTAGATCAAAACGCCCCCCAAGGAAAAAGGCGGCAATACTATAGAAACTAAATTCCCCCTCTCACATTGATTATTTTTGGTTGGGGACAGAATCCACCGGAGGGAAGGGGGGGAGATCTCCAAAATTCGGAAAGGGGCAGTGGGGGGAGCTCGCCTACCTAGCAAAAAACAAAGGGGGGAGGTTACTCCGTTAGAGTCTGAAGATTTCCGATGCTCAAAAACGGCGTGTCACACGGTTTGTAAAACGATTAGGGACTTGAGCGGGAGATAAGACAATTCGGCTCGGGTCGATAGGAGGTTGTTGAAGGGGTTGCAAGAAGTGTGGCAATCAGACCAAACCGAAACTAAATTCAGAAGAAAAAATTGGGGATCAGCCAAAAAGAAAAAGGCAAGCGAGGGTGTAACCAAAGAAGCGATCAAGGGGGAAATTAGACGACTGGCAAAAATACTCCTCTGGAGTTTAAAACGGGTAAGGAACGAAAACGGCTGAAAAAAACACAAAATCCAACACACGACCCCCTGGAAAAAAAAGGGGAGGGAGAAAAAAAGGGGGAGAAAGGTTTGTTTGGGTGGGGGGACCTCAATCGGGCAAAAAGGGCAAAGAGGGAAAGACTAGCGGAAAGGACGGATAAAGGGGGTGTGAAAACATTGACTTTAAGGGTTGGGGGGCACTGGGGGAACCCCCCACAAAACAAACTTTGTGAAGAGAAGGGGAAAGAAAATTTTTTTCGGTGGGCCTTTAACAAGGTGGAGAAATCCTGTAAAATGGGTTCCATTAGTTAACCAACACTGGGGGGACAAGAGGGTGGTGCGCACGAAAATGCACTCCATACAATGTTTTCCTCTGTCAAAGGAGGTAAACATGGGAGAATTCAGGACAGGAGATACCAAAAAAACAAAGGGGGTTCAGAAGTGAAACAGGACAGACTTCCACGGAAGTGTGAATACGCAATCCCGGAGCTCGGCTGTTTGGCATCCCAACCGCGAGACACCCCGCCGCTATCAACAGTTAGGGTGGGGTGTGTCGCGCAAGTTCGGAGGGGGGGGGGGGGCAATACAAAGGGGGGTCTGTCAGGAGGTCTGAATGAATTGCTCGTCGACCATTCTGGTAAAAGGCACGTGCCTACCAAACGAAGAAGGGAACCAACACATTCTGGATTTTTGAAAGGAAAAAGGGAAAAACAGACCTGATTTTTACATTTGCAATAAGACAAAACAAAAAAAAACCTGCGCCAAGGTTGGAAACGGGGGGGGAAAAGGGGGAAAAGGAAATAAAAATGGTTTGGGAAAAAAAGAAAGGTAAACGATCAAGCAACAACCAATAAATCAAGGCTTCACGGGGTTGTGAAACACGTGTATTCCGATGTTTGGGGCCGGATGGACATGACGGAGAAAGCGAGATTGGGGCCAGAGACAGAGTCGGAAGTACTCATGTCGACAGCCCCCCGTGAAGATGGCGGCGAGACTTTCGGAGGAGGGGAACAATAGGGTCCTGAGAAATATTGAGAAAGCAAAAAAATGGAGAGAAGATTTACACCGATTGGGGGACCAGGACGATTTGGGGGGGCAAAAAGTATAGGACAAAGGACATCAATGCAAAATGAAGGAAGAGAGGGGGGCGCGTGGACGTGCCAAGAACGGAAAATGGCTTGAGCAGTAAAAAACGGAAATGTAAAAGTTGGGGCAATCAGGAAAGTGGTTTGGAAAACGAAAAAAAAAAGGGAAAGGGGGGTAAAATGGGAAAAGGGGGGGGGCAGGGGAGAGGAAAAAAAAAAGTTTGGTAAAAATATGGGGATACGAACGGGTAACGAATAGAAGAGGGAGGGGAGTGAAAGGCAAGTTAAATAATTGTGTGGAACAGCGGGCTTGAGTAAGGGTAAAACGAGTCTCAAGGGGGTTCGCGTTCGTCAGGAAACAAAGTCCAAAGATCAAAGGACGGTGGGACGCAGGAAAAAGATGCCGGGGAACAGATTTTCCACCAGAATAAGCCAAGAAGTGCACAGGGGGGAACAAACTCCAACCGGCTTCTATGTTAACTCAATCCCTCCCCAAGCCGTCATAAGAAAAAAAAGGGGAGGGACCTTGGCGGGGGGGGAAAAGGTCTGGTTTAATGGAGAGGGAAAAAATAGGACGTTGTTAACTAGCGACGTTGCCTAAAGGACAACAGCTGGCACATATAGGGTTGACGACCGGATGGGCGAAGCGGCCCCCCGCAGTACAAAAAAAAAAAAAAAAAAAAAAAAAGAAAGGGGAAATCACGTATTCAGAAAAAGAGTACAGGATTGTGCAAACGAGGTTACATGGAGGGGGAACGCCCTAACCAACAAAAGAGAATCTAAGAGCAAGGGGGAGGGGTTCGTTTCATCGGAGCATGGGCTATAAGGACGAAAACCCAGGGCCGTCTTAAGGACCCACCATATAAGTTGTGTGTACCAGAAAAAAGGCGCTGGGGACTTGGGTAGGAAGACCACAAACCCTAACATCGCGTTTTGGTCCGGGGAAAAAAGTCCAAAGAGGAACCGTTGGCGAAAAGGCACACAATGTCCCTCTGACGCTCAGTGAAGAAAATCCGTAGTTGTGGGAGAGCGGACAAAAAGAGGAGGGGACTCGACCCTGGTGCCAAAAAATAAAACAAAGGGCGATAACGACGGGCACAAGGAGAAAACCGGCAAAAAAGGGTGACCTATGGAAGAAAGAGGGAAGTAAAGGTGGGGGGTACCGACATGCCGACACAGGGGGGACAAAGCAAAACCATGTTGTTGGGGTCATCACAAACAAGCAAAATGCCGGACATTGAAGAAGTCGACTGACCCACAGGCCGGATAGGGAAACGGTCCTCAGGCCAAACGAATGAAAAAAGATAGGATAGCCATTGGTGACAGAAGATCGATCAGAAGTACAAGGCCATTGTCGATAAAAACCTGTTTTGGAACCGGGACATCCAGTCGAAAGCAAAAAAACTCGTAGGGACAAGGAAGGAAGAGGTTTGGGGGGCTGGGCACTCAAAGGTACCTTGTCAAATCTCGCCGTCTCAGGGCCAAAGGGAGAAAAAAAGTTTGACGCTATGTTGAACCAAAAAAAACTCAAATAAAGAAAGTCGCCATGATAACGTGGAAGGACCGTGACTTGCCGTTGCAGCCAAAACCAACGTAAGGGAACAGAAGGGGGCAAATGAGGGGGGGGGGGACGGGGGTTTGGTTTCGGGGGTTGACCCCTTCTCTTGCAACGGTACTACTCGAGAGCAGGGGGAAATGGGGTTAGAAAAAGGTTCAAAGACCAAATCCCACTAATGCCACTTACGCAAACAGACCGTATGATCAACGTACGTGGGTTGGGCGACGAAACTTGAACGAAAGTGGTAATCGGTTTGTGAAAATTCGAACCGTGGCGGGAAGGAAAAGAGGAAAATGGGCAGCGTACAGAACGGGAATGCACCTTCATTCGGGGAATTTCAACGATTAAGAGGTCGAAAACTAAACCTGAGGGGGGGGTGTGGCCCTCGCCAGCAGAAAATTGACAACCGCAATGGAACCATGTCGCGAGAGATTGGGATATCGTGACAAGCAAGGAGCCGGGGAAAGGGGCGGAAAGGCAAAAAAGAAGGAGGGATGGGGGTCAAACATCTAGATTTTGCAAACTGCGACAACCGAACGTGATGGGAAGAAGACGCATGGGGGTTGGGGCCACGAACTCCAGTCCGTGCAAACACATTAAATTATGAAGCTAGGTTAAAAAAAATGAAGGGGGGGATTCCAGAGGAGGAAAAGGGAAAAAAGGGGAGCCGATCAAGATTGGGAAAAGAAAACAAACGGGTTAATAAAGGGAAACCAGGGAACGGGCAACTTGTTTGTTATCAAACCAATTTCCGAAGATGTATGGGGGGCAAATGTAAAAAAAGGAGAAGAGGCATTGCAGGGAAAAAAGGGGGCAGGTCTTGGGCGGACCCCACCCTCTAGATGCGCACATTTGGCCCCTACCAGGGGGGGGGGGGAAACTCGGAAATGGCACCCGAGCCGGGGCCAGGTGCCTAGATCTTCCGAGGTTTTGTCAGTTCACAAACTTGGGCGACAACTTGACAACGGCGGTGAAAAAAAACGAAAAGAAGCCGCAAAGGAAAGAAAAAAACTGGGGGGCTGAAAATTGGGGGAAGTGGACGAAAACACCTGAAGCGCGCTGACGACTACAAAACCGAGGAGACAAGGGAAAAAAAAGGAGCCGAGGGGGGACGGAAGGGGGGTGGTTGCAAGGGGGGAAGGCGACCATGGAATGTTGAAGCGTCAATTTAACAGTTACTCTCCTTCAACCTCTCACTTTCACACGGGGGGAACTAAGAAAAAAAAAAAAGAGGGGGGAGGGGTCAAAGGGAGGTGGAAAAAGAAAGGGAAGGAAAGGAAAAGTGCGGGCGATGGTATGGAAAGGGGGGGGGGGTAACTAAGACTTACAAAAACTACAACTATGCCGAGAAAAATGTAGGAGGGGGAAACCAACGCCGAACCTGGAAGGAAAGGAAAGGAACGGGGGGTATGACGGCAGGAGGGGGGGGGCTTACCTTTCTGGGGAGTACCCGCGCCAGGGGAGGGACCAGTGATTGGGAAAAAGGGATGAAAGAGAGGGAGGGGGGTGGGCACTTGATAAACAAGGGGAAACTGTAAGACCCTGGGTGACAGGGTAATTGCAAAACTAGCAATTCCCAAGGAAGGTGCAAGTAGGGTGAAAAGTTTCAGGGGGGAAGAAAAATAAAAGGACGGGGGGAAAGGAGAGGCGATAACCGTTGTAAACACTAAAAAGTGTTATGATGACAGGGGGTGGGGTAAGAAAGGGGAAAAAAAAAGGGAACCTGGAAGGACAAGGTTTGTCAAAAACCAAAAAATTGGGGAGGAAAAAGCACGCTAGTCTCAAAGAAAGGAGAAACGGGGGGTCTTAACTTTACCAAAAAAACCATACGTAACCGATTCGACAAGGATCAAAAGGCATGGGAAGAAGGGTTCACGGGAGTGGACAAAACGAAAAGAAAGAAAAGAAAACCTGTTCAATGCTTTTTATTAAACGGGGATCCTCCACAAAACTAAAGTGGGAAAGAAGAGAAAAACAAAACAAGTAAAAGAGGAGTGTGGGGCGGGAGAAAAAAGGGGGGGGCCGGCGCCATCTTCAAAGTTAAAAACCAATGGGGTAACCGATGGCACCAGAGGAAAAAAGACAACAAAAGAACGAAAAAAAAATCAAAACGAACAAAAAAGCAGGCGGGAAGTCTCTTTAAACCGAAATAAAAGAACACATGAAGTACCAAAAAACAAAATAAATACAAAATGAAAAAAATACAGGCGTCAAGGGGGAAACCCGAAAAGGGGGGGAAATTCGTAAGGAAAAGAGGGGGGGGATAAAGACGACCGGCCGGGGGACTCATAAAAGTCTTGGTGGCGTCTGGAACCTTTCGAAGCACCCCTCACAAACGAGAAGGGTGGGGGGTATACAAAGGTCAGAAAGGGGTTGGATCATGCAAAAAAGTAACAGCAAGGGTACCGTGTTTAACCAGGTATGAAGAAGGGGGGTGACAGAGGGGGAGCAGGGAAAAGGAGGGGATGGACATAGTTATCATTTGAACTTGTGAGGTTTTGAAGGGGGGGGACGATGGTGGAAGGGGGGGAAAAAAATAAAAGAGTAAAGCGGGGGGGGGGGGATTCAGGGGGATCAAGTGTGGTCTCTGAACTATTGAAAAACATCAGTTTCAAATCAAGAAAAAAGGCAAAAGACAAAAAAAAAAACAAAAGGGACGTTATGGGGAAAGGAAAAGGGGAAATAGTTAGGTTGACTTTGCAGAGCAGAAGGCAAACGCGACGAACCAATCCCAAAAAGGACAACACTCAAAAATCATTAAGAAGGGGGGGGGGGGGGGGGGGACAGAAATCATGAGTCTAACAGACAACGTTGACAAGGAGTACGTGGGGTGGGGGGGGGGGGGAAAGAAAAGTCACAGTAAGTATCCAATGAAACTCTTACAGAGGCTTCGAAGGCGAAGTACACCTAACCTCCAAACAAAGTGGAGGGGGGTCAGGGCCGGGTAAAAAAAACAATGAGGGGGCCCTCGGTAGAGGTGGGATCTTCAATCCTCTACAGTCACAATTTGTCCATAAGGGGGAGGGGGGGGGGGGGGTGAAAAAGGAAAGGGGGAGGGAGGGGTAAAAAAAAGCAAGACCTACTTGTGGCTATCACACGGCTGGAGTAAGAACGCCAATTTTTGGCTCGTTCTCAAACAATCGTCCTAAAACGAGGGAGTGGGGAAAAAGAAAAGGTGAATAAAATTATGAAACAAAAACCCCAACTTGGAAAGGAGTGCCACTACTACCCAATCCAACAGTTGATGCACCCGGAAACTAGGAGATAGAGTGGGGGCCAAACGAAAGAGATTGAAACTCAACGGGGGGGAAGGAGAAGGGGTTCTGACCACCCACACAATTTGGTTTCAGGGAAAAAGACCTCACAGAAGAAGGAAAGGGGAAAGTAGGTCAAGAAAAGAAAGGAGTGACAGGGTCAGAGGAGTGGTGGGGGAGGGAAACAGGGTGACGCTTGGTAAAAAGATGGGAGGACGAAAAAAATTACAGGTTCACTTTATTTCTGGGAAGACTGCGTCGCCTGGGGAAGTAGTTGAACAGGAGTAGGACAAGAGAAAAGAAGAAAAAGAAGACGAAAGAGGGGGGGGGAAAAATCTGGTGGAGAGAGAGGAACAAAAAAACGGGAGAAAGAGAGAGAGCAAAAAGGAAGAGGAGTGGTTCGTAGGGCTATTGTCCTGAACTGCCACGGAAACAACTCCCAGGACCTAAGAAAAGGACACACACGCCTTTTTCCCCGGAACAGACTCCGAAAGGCAGAACCAGAAAAAAAAAAAAAAAAAAACAGAAAGAAGAAACTCCGACTCTAGTGAGGTCATGACTAAAGGACGAAAGGGGGGGGGGTCGCGGCTAAGGGGTGTTTTCAAGGAAATAAGGTGTTTTGGCAAGGAAAGAACCCGTTGCGGCACAAGAGGACTGGGCGGAAAAGAGGTGGGATTTTGGGGGGGGGGGAGCCTTTTTCCCGGAAGAAGAGGACAAAAGGGAAAAGGGAAAAGGGAAGAAAAAAGGGTGGGAGGGGGTAAGGGGGGAGGGGGACTGTGGGGGAGTGTATGCAACACGTGGTGGGGGTGGGTTTGTAAATGAATCAAAGAGCTAAAAAAGGAAAAAAGGGGGGGGAGAAAAGGGGGGGGGTGAAAAAAAACGGGGAGCAAAAAAAGGGTCGGAGTGGGGCGGAGAAAAGGGGGCCGGGTAGGAAAACAATTATGGTGCGGGGGGACCCTAAAAAAGACAATAAGTTTAAAAAAAAGAAGAAAGTCAGGAAAAGGGGGGGGGGGGAGGGGAGAACGGTACCGGCCCTAAGAGAAACATCCGAGGCGCACTATATATTGGGCGGGAAGGGAAGTCAAAGAGAACTAATAATAGTGGGGAAAGAGTGCAATTCTAACACTCATGGAGGAGAACCCCTATGGAGGGGGGGTAGGTGTCCAAAGGAGAATGAAAACTGACCGTGGGTGGGATAGAAGGGGTAGAACCAAAAGTAATTAATGAATGGGGGGGAAGGGGGGGTATGGGGTGGGTTGGGGAGAGAGGGGACGAGACAGAAGACAGCCACCATCATTGACAGCACTGGCCTCCTTTTTGGGTTTGTTGTCGGGGGGGGGGGGGGGGGAAAGCGAAACGAGAACGGAGTGAGGTGCAACGGGGTCATCCACAGGGGAAATAATGGGCTTAGGAAACTAACTCAATATCATCTTATTTCAAGGTGGAAAAGGCACTAAAAAACAAAAAGTCAAAAAATTAGAAATCAGGGGGGGCCATGCTCAAAGACTAGTTGTTCCCCAAAACCCATCCAGATGGTGTGTCGAGGGAAAAAAATTTCGAACAGAGACTTGGGTAAAAGAAGGAAAGCCCAGAAAGGGGCAAAAACCTTTGGTTTGTGGGGGTTTGGGTGGCAAGGAAAAAAAAGGAAGGCTAATCTGAATATAAAAAAAGGGAGTCTGTGGTGTTAAAAGGACTGAAATCAGAACCCAAAAACAACAAGAAGCTTGTATGGGTGGGGAAAACACAAAAAAATGAGGGGGACTGGAGCGTCCTATGAGGAAATCAAGGACGGGGGACAGAAAAGGACTGGTGTGGCACAAAACGAGGGAGGTGTGAAAGGGAAACACCCGTGAAACTGTGAAGCGTTTCACCCGGGGAAGGGGGAAGGGGAGGAAAAAACTCCCCGGGCATAATTGCTGCCCTTAAAAAATGTGGGGGGGAACAAACGAATCCCTTTCGCTGGTAGGGGAAAAAAAGTAGCGAGGGCCGGTAATACACTACCCAAAGGCAAAGTCTCAAAATCTGGGGGGGAGGGGGGTGTGACTGCTTCAAAAATCACGACAACGGGATGAAAGGAGTTGGGGGGGGCCGAAATCAAACTGAAGGAAATCGTTGGTGGTTTTTTTGGGGGGGGACAGTACGAGCCCTAGGTTGGAACATAGGCAGGATGAACGAAAGGAGGAAAGGGTTTTTGAAAAAGGGTGGCCCCAAAACCTGTTCCTAAGTGGGGGGGGGGAAAAACACTGAAGGTCCAACAACCTACCCGGTTGAATAAAAATAAAAAAAAGGGGGGCGTGGGTTCGGGTTTTAGGTACCAGACATTTTGAGAGAATCCGCGCCGCACAAAGTATTTTACCAAAAGGAAAAACCAAGGGGGGAAAGAAATCGAAAAACGAAAATGCCTATAAGTGTGGTAACAATTGGGACCGACCAGGATATAAAAAGCAATGGTAAAAAGCCTTTCAACCCGCAATCTACGTACATGTGCAAAAAAGGAAAAATCAAAAAACACAATCATTCTTTGGGGACTGTTCACTGACAACAGCAGAAAGGACAAAACCATCCTGGCTATGACAAACCGTTGATTAAAGTTCGAGTTGGTGGGCAGAGGAAGTGGTAGGGGACCTATGACTGGGATGACAGGGTAATGATTTTCTCGATCGCAAAAAAGGGTCGTTAAAAAAATGCATGCGACCCAGGCAAGTTCATCCTGGGCCGGGCTTTTTGGTGAAAAAAAAGACAAACCACGAACAAACCAAACACGAGGTTCATTTTTTCCCGGGGGAAGAACACAGGGGGAAAGGGGGGACGGGGGGAGAAAAGGGAGCAGCCGCCAAAATGGTTGACCAAAAAAGTGACGAGAAAAACGCTATCAAAAAAAACCCGAACGGGGGCTTCTGTTAAGGGTATTCCACGGGGGTTTTTGAAAAAGGAAGAGAAGGAGAAGGAGCGTATAAACAATTGAAAAACCGGCCATACAAGAAGTGTAAAAAAAAGGGGAAAAGGGATTACAAATTAAGCAGCAAGGCAGTTTCTCGCTTGCTGCAGTCTCCGTGGGTCTAAATCCGTTCAAAGGGAGTCAAAAAGAGGGAGAGAAGCAACCCTGGAAAGAAAAAGGAGAAAGGGACCTTCATCAGATTAAAAGGCTTTGCACGTAGGCATCAGCGACAAAAGGCCGAAAAAAACAAATGCAGGAACAGAAGGGGGAGCAGTTTACAACCAAAAGAAAAACTTTGGTGGAAAATAGCCGTGGAAAATGGTCCAATTTTTAAGGAACGTGAAGAAAATTGGGGGGGGGTGATACAAACAATCCATTGGGACGGGGGACAGGATGGAAAAACCATTGGGGGGGTCACACAATGTCTTAGTCCCAAAAAGAGCTGAAGGGGGAAGAGGGAGGGGGAAAACTCAAGTGTGACTTGTTGCACTGAGCTCGAGGCAAAATCCTTTTACAACGTCTGCCACGACAAAAAAGCGGAAAGGGAGGAAGAAAAAAAGGAAAGAAGGGTGGAAAAAAAATCATAGTGTGCGGGGGGGGGGGGAAACACATCTCTAACTCCTCCAAAACAGCTCAAAAATAAAGAAAAGAAAAAGACTTGCAAAGACCAACCCTAAGAAAACCGGCATTTCCTGAAAATGTGTACTAAACCACAAGAGGCCACGAACAGGCGCTTCCACCTACATGTTATTCCCACTTTGTCTGTGAGGTGTCGGTATGGGAAACGAAGGTAACTTGGGGGTGGTCAATAAGCAGTACTGTTGCTAAAGGAAAACAAGCTAAAGGTTTGGGGGAGGACGTTGAGTTGAGGAAAGCAGAAAAAAACAGGTCACTTATGGAGAAAGCTGAGTTAGAATGTTGGGGACGGGTTTAACCAAATTTGTGAGGTGTCAAATGAGGAAAAACGACAGGCAGGGGAAGGAGTATAACTAGCGGGTGGGGGGGGGGCAATCGGTGTATTCTCTCAATTGGCTGAAACAAGAGAAAAAAAAAAAAAAAAAAGGGACAACTTCAGGCAGTAGGGGGGTTGGGGGGGGAACACACCACCCATCACCAAAGGTTACATAACAAGAAAAAAAAAAACAAGGGGGAACGCGCATTTTACATTCACTGTGTGAAAGCCTCCTTCTGGGGCGGCAAAAAGTCAAAAGTCAGGGTCCCGGAGACGAAAAGAATGCCCGAACGACAACTTTGCAGATGAAAAAAGAGCGGGGGGGGGGTGGGGGTGGGGAGAGTCGTACAGTGTAACGCAAGACCGCGGAAGAAGAAACCACGGATTAAAAAAAACTTCTCCTGGCTACAACCATCAGATTTAAATAGGTTTTTGGAGCCCCTTTGCGTCCAGACGGAAACGACAAAACAAAGCCCAAAACATTTGGGAACATAGACAACAGAAAGACAGGTTCCCTGATGAGCAAAAAGAAAGGCTATACTCTCAATCAAAACTTAGGGAAAAAGAGACTATAGCAGTGGTGTTGCGCAGATCTTAATCAGGAAATGAAGGAAGGGACAGGGGTCGATTAGAAACCAACCTTTGGGGGAAGAAATTTTGTGACATGTTCGAAGCAAACCAAAAAAGCAGGCGGGGGTAAGGCGGAATAAGTTGTAAAGAATTCTCAGCCAAAATTTCCATTGCCAAAAAGGAAACTTTTCGCGAAAAGGGAGGAACGGACACAAGGGCGGTGCAATCTAGGGGAACATCAACGATCCGGGGTTAAAAAAATTAATGGGAGTGGACCATGGAACTTGCCGGTGTGAGAAAAGAGGGGAGGGAAAAAAAGGAAAAGGGGATGCACAGGCGGTGTTTACGGTGGGGTTGTTTTCCTGTCAGACTAAAAACATTTGCAAGGGTCCATAACTAGCATGTAGAGAAGAGAAGGGAAGGGGGGGGGGGGGGGGGGCAGGGGGCAGAAAAAGCTACGGAGACCTAAAAAGAAAAACAGACCTATGATACCGAAGGCTTTTTCTCCCAGGAACTTCAGGGGAAAAAAAGAGGGCCAAGGGAAAAAGTAGGAAATTTGTCGAAGGAAAAGTTGAAAATCGCAATCCCTTCTGTCACAAGGAGTGTACTAAAAAAAAAAAAACTCATGGAGAGAGGAAAAACGGTCAGGCTGGGCATTGGTGACCTCAGGAAATGACGCAAAATATAAAAGGGTGGGACTCTAGCGATTTGGGGAAGGGATATGGAGGTGATCAGAAAGAAAGGGAAGGTGAAGGGGGGCGACAAGTCCTTGTGAGGTTTTGATGGGGATTCCGAGAGGTGCGGCACGCCAAAATACAGGAAAGGCCTTGCAAAAAAGAGGGTGTTAGGAAACCTAAAATTTAAGCGGGCAGAAAGGGGGGATGAAGACGAGGGGCAACAATAATGGGGGGAATGTCAACACTATCTAAAAGATCTAGATAAATATTGGTTTTGGGGGGAAAAAACGTGTTTTACTCAAGAAAAAGGGGGGGAATGAAATGAAAATTGGTGGAATCAACACAAAGGACTGGATAATGACAGGTTCCCCCAAGGACGAGAGGAGAAAAAGTCAGGGTCCAAAGTGGAACAAACGCTCAAAAACTGCCAAAAAAAAAACCATGGGGCAACATGGGAGCAGGGGAAGACGGGGTCGGCCGTTTCACAAAAATCTGGGGTCCTAAAGGTAAAAGTCTCTATGATGGGGGGGTGGGGGGGCTTACACTATGGCGAGAATTACCGACACCTCTTGGACAACAGGACGAAAGCGAGAAACGAGGGGGGCACGGGGCTGAAGTCGGGTACTTTAAAAACTTGGGTCGTCCTCATGGGGGGAGCAGAGGAAAGCAGAAATGCCTCAAGACCCGCAAAAAAAAAACACCAAGGGAAAACTAAAAAGCAACGCGGGGTTGGGGGGGTGAAGGTAAATTGGTGGAATCGAAAAGGGGGGGGGGTTCACCCAAAAAAAAAAATGGGAAACGGATCTCACGAAAGGGGGTCCTCAAACGAGTTGTCCTGGAAAGATTGCAGTGAAGGGAAGGGGTGTGGGGGGGAGCACATGAAATGGGATTGCCAGGGGAGAGGGGGTAGGGGAAAACGTACGTGGTTGGGAACGAAGCGAACGACGACCAATCTGTCAATCGAAGAAAACAGGGAAGGCGGAAAACTCCACCGAAGGTTCATCAAACACGAAAGGGGATAGTCTTCGAGGGCACTTGCGGGGCCTGACCAACGAGGAAGAAGACCAGGGGAAGTGTGGAGAGGACAAGAGGGAGTAAAATGATTGACTCGAAATGTGGGGCTCCATGAGTTAAGACACCTCAAAATCGCAGGTAAAAGGGGAAGGGCCTTTAGTGAGAAACGTGGGGAAAGGGGGATCATAAAGAAAACTAAAAAGGGAGGACCAGGGTAACTGGTAACTGAAAAACGAAGTAATGGGGTAATCACAGGGTGGGGGGTGGGGAAGACAGGGCCACTTTAGGGAAAAAAAAAAAAACGTTAAGTTTTTACAAAAGGAGACGTCAAAAATCGAGAGGGGAGCCGGGCATTTGAAATTCCACATTCGAACCCTTGGAGAATGCAACATTGGGGGGATCGAAAAAGCTTGGAAAAGGAGGCCACTCAATGCAAAAAAAATCAAGCGTTGGCCGGGCGGTTTAGTAAACCGGCCTAGAGGATATTTTGATACAAGCCAGAAATGCTGAGGGGGGGGGGGCAGACAAAGTTTCGGCAAAATAATCTAGGGAGGTCTATATATGCAGGAACCGGAATAACAAAGAGGGGAAGGGGACCGGAAAGTCAGAGAAACAAAATTGTGACATTGGCAAACGCACAATAGTGGGGGTGATATGGGGACCGGGAAAAAACGTGGAAATGTGGGTGGAAAAAGAAAGGAGGAAATGAAGGGAAGGGAGGGGTAGAGGAACGTCCGCCTTACAGTGTGGGGGGGGGTCTGTAACTGGACCAAAAAAAATGCAGTCAGGGCAAAAAAATTTGGGGGGGAGAAAGGCGCCAAGGGGGAACTAGTTGATCTGACAACATACTCCTGTGAGGGGGGGTTTCTTAATCAATAGGCCGCCGGGTGCAGGAAGCGTTTTGAGTAGACAAAAGGCACGGGGGAAATGGGGGGGACATAGGGGGGAAACAAAGTGTTCCGAATGTGGGGGGTGGGGGGGGAGGAAGGGGGGGGTGCAAGGGGTCAAAGACAGACGAAGAAGCGGGGGACACTTCCTCATTAAAGCCTCTGAACGACTGACGAAAACGTAGAGCGAGCCCAAAAGAAAAAAAACACAAAAGAAAGGGTAATGATGCAAGTGAAGTGCTTGCAAGTTCCAACTTTTGAAAAAGAAAACAGACAACGACAACAAAAAAAATTTAACCAGAACAATCAGTAAAGAACACGGGGTGCCAGAAAAAGAAGAGAGGACTAAAAACAACGATTCAAAAATGCAAAAGAAAAAAAACGACACGAATACTCAGGAGGGGGTCACAAATTAAACATAGTACAGGATGACTTCGAAATAGAGGAAAAAAAAAAACGCCCACCAGATACTTTTAAAATTTGAAAAAGGGACTTCCCTCGGGGCGAGGGGAATAAGAGAACTAATCTATACTCACCATTGTCCGTTAACTGGTGCCGGTGCCATACAAGTCAGGCTGGGTGGATATTCAGAAAAAAAAATAATTGGTGCGAAACAAAAACGGAGTTAATACGCAATACAAAAATTGTTGGGAAGCCAGGGTGCTAACTCCAATGAGAGGGGGACATCCTCGAAAAAAGTGAATAAGTGAAAAAAAAACAAAACCCCAAAACAAAAAAAATTACAACCTGACAACAGAAAAAAACCCAAAGGTTTGAAACGGGACTACATTGTCGAGGAGACGGCGGGGGAAAAGAAAAAACGAAATACTTTCACAAAAAAACACGAGGTCAAAAATCAAATGGCGAGCGGGGGAAAAAAAACTGGGGGACCAAACCAAAGGGTTTCGGAAAAAAAAAAAGTCGAAAAAAACCCCATTATGTACGAAGTTATGGGAAGAACAACTCAAGAGTGTAAAAATTATCCAGGTTTTTGTTTAGTAACCTTTTGACCTTGAGATGTGCTTCTACCCATGCCAGGGGGGGGTGGGGGGAAAGGAGGCAAAAGGGAGGAACTGGGGAGGAAGGGGGAGTAGTTTTCCAGGAGAGGATATATACACCCAGAAGGGACAGCCTCACACCCT
>Ga0179591_1365643_pt1 | contig 14593 bp, 18 predicted proteins | sample CZOMad2_1_08_16f_FD_182891 | JGI IMG/M metagenome (GOLD analysis project Ga0179591, IMG submission 182891) | Vadose zone soil fungal communities from Angelo Coast Range Reserve, California, USA - CZOMad2_1_08_16fungal (PacBio error correction) | ecosystem: Environmental > Terrestrial > Soil >...
AAGGAGAGAGCCAGGGAAACCGAAGGAGGAAGGGGGGAAGTATGCCGGCAAGAGGGGTGCCAAGACGGGGGAGGTGTCAAAGCCGAGCGCAAAGCCTTGGGAAGGTCCATCGTTAAAGGAACACCGGAAAGACCGTGGGAAGGGGAAAGAAAAAGACAAGAAGGCGAGAGAGGGGAAGAAAGAACCTCCGGAACAAGGGAGTCGGTCGTGCTGGCCCTCCTTCCGACAGGACTCTGAGTAAAGGAGAAGTGGGAATACGAGAGGAGAAAGGGGGGAAAGGAGGGAGGAGCAAAAATGGTGCAGCAAAAGCCTACGAAAGGGAGCAAAGATCTCCTGCGTCATGAAAGGGTTTATCCTGCAGGCTGGAAAAAAGCTAATGTGAATCGGAGAAAGGAGAAAACGGAATCGACGTCTTACAGGACTACTCAGAAGTCTAAAGACTAACGAAGGGGGGGATGGAAAGCGAAAGGAACGGGGGAAAAAGCCGGCCACATTATGAACTCTTTCAAAAAACGGGAACTTAGCAAAAAGGGAAAATTCACGGCAAAAAACAAGGCTGAAAAAAAGATTGAAGGAAAAGTCCTGCACGGTCGTCAGGGGGGCCGGAGAGGGAAAAAGGAAAGTCAAAAGGAGGGAGGGGCGGAAGAAAACAAAAACCTAAACAGAACCCGAAGTTTTAGGGGTCATCTATAGGGGTGACCGATGCAATCTACCCGGAACCAACTTGCGTGGTTCGTGTAGGGGGGGGGGGGGGAACCAAAAGACTCCTCCCTCCCGATCCGTCACGAGAGAAATCGTCCAAAAAAGTGCGGGGAGGAAACAGAGGGGTAGGTGTGATAGTTTGAGACTGGACCGGGAGAGGATCTTTACTGGAATAACCTATGAGAAGCGGACTACTGGCAATGGAAAAAGAGAACTACTTGAAGTCCTATGGGGAGAAGAAGGGGGGGGGGGGGGGGGATCAGGGAGGTGAAGTTACCGTCTCTTATAACCGTAAAAATTATCACGATAGGGGAAGAAGAAACGAATGCGAGGGGTAACGGAGCTCGTAATAAGGAAGTTCCTCGAACCTTTACCAGGAAAAGGCTTGCCGGGGACGGAGAAGGCGGGGAAAAAAGGGGTACGGGGGGTGAAGTCGGGCAGAGAAAAATTGGCGCCGCTAATAAAGCGTACTAAGGGGCAAGCATGAGGGGGGGAAGAGGGGGTCATCGAGGAAGAGGAGGGGGGTGGAACGGGGTTTAGAGCAACCACCGGTCTTGCTATCCGCACACTTCTTTTTTTCAAATTCCTGTCGTCTGGAAGAGGAAACTTAAAATGCAACACATCGACCGACGAGAAAGTTGGAAGGAACGAGAGAGTGGGGCGGCTTTAGATACTCTTTGGATCAGGGGGGATCGTAGGGAATAAAAAACGGGACAACGTGGACCATCCGAAGGTACTGGTATGCCTCCCTCCCGGGATTCAAATTAATCGTATCAAAAGTAAAGTAAAAGGAAAGAGGGGAAAGGCGAATATGGGAAGGCTTAGGAAGTGAAAGGAGGACATATTCTTGAATCGGAAAGGGCGGATAGTGGCAGTTTTTCCACCCAAATCACCAAAACCAAAAAACCCACATCCACACCTGCAAAAACCCAAACAAAAAAAAAAAAAAAAAAAAAAAAAAAACAAAAAAGAAACAAAACCCACAAAAACCAAAAAAAAAAAAAACCAAACCCACAACCAAAAACACCCAACCACCCACCACAAAACCCACCAAAAAAGAAAAAAGACCAACCAAACACCAAGAAAAGGCTCAGAGCAGAGAAGGAACTTGAGGGAGAAAGGAATACCGAATAGGAGGCGTCATCACGCTGGGAACCTTTTATTTGCTTACTGGGAAAAGATTGATCGAGACGGGGGTGGATAAAGGGAGAGAAAGCCGTCGCTGCATGTAAGGGGCGATACTAAGGTGTGGGGTGGCAAGGGGCAGAAGAGAGCCCAGAATTGAGGGGGGGCATTCCTAGAGGACCTTCCTGGCCTTCTATGGCTCTTCTACGCCGGGGGAAAAAGAAGAAGGATCCGGAAAGGGGGGCGACAAAGAAACAAATCAAACAGGATTTTAAAAGTAACTAACCTGCGCGGGAAGGGGAAGATTATTCAAGGAGCCAATCGAATTGGCTCTGCAAAAAGGCTAACGTGGCGCGAATTACTTTTTATGGGAAAGGGAGCAAAAAAACGCGACCACTGCCCCTGACGCGAGGGGAGATGTGACGACCGAATTTGGAGAATGCGAAGAATCCTGGCAGCCGGGGCGAGCGCGGGGCCGAAAGGATCTTGAACCAAATTTTTAGCGCCTATTCTTTTTTGAGGGGAAAGAGGACGGTTAGAAAGGGTTGGGGGGGGAGGAGGTCGCAGTGAAGGACGGAAGAAAGGAATCGGTGAATTCTGCTCCGAAAAGGGAAAATCCTCTCCGAAGGTTTCTCTTTGGAGGCCGAAACCTCTAGCTGACGATTCTTAAAAACAAGGGAGGGGGGGACACCAGCACAGGGGGCTCAAAGGGGAGTCGCCGTAATTCAACAAGAAAGCAAATGAGAGGTGCACCATGCACCTCTCCCTTCGTATGGGATAGCCTGCGGCGGATGGCTGAGGGAGTAAAGGGGGGAGACGCTAGAAGGCGTTTTTGCGTCCTAGCCTGATTAAAGCGCAAAAGAAGTCACCATAGAAAGGAATCTGTTGCAACGGCTAAGAAGGGAAGATCGGAAATCGCTAGGGGGTGGTTCCAGAAAAATGAAGGAACATAAGGCGAGAAAGGGGGGAAAGCAATTTAAAAAAGGAGATATAAAGCAAATGCGAAGGAGAAGAATGAATTCGGGGGGAAACTGGGAGCTTTTACGCCCAGCCCGGACCTGAGCTTCCATTCATCCTCACAAAAAAAGGGAAAAAAAGGGATTATGAAGAAGGCATAGGAAAAAAACGAAAGGAGGAAAGGACCGCCCAGAAAAGGAGAGCATGCGAGAGAGATCAGGGTAAAAAGTGTGGCCAGAGGAGGAAAGTCTCTCGACTAAAGTGAATCCTTCTCTCACCAAGAGAAAAAGGGAATCAAGAGCAGGGAAAAGGGCGAAGGAAAGTTGAAAGACGAAGAAGACGGAAGAAGGGGGGGGAGGGCGAGCGCAAAATTTCCTCACAAATAGATATGACAGCCTAGACTCCCCAATCTACGTCTCCCCACTCAGTTAATGGGGAAAGAGAAGAAAAACGCAGAGGCCATCGGCGCGCGGACCGGGGGGAACCAGGGGAAAACCGGCAGGCATCGTTCTGAAGCCTCTTCTAAAAGGACAAACAAGAGGCTGGTGGAAAAAGCGGGAAAATCGGGCGAAAAAAAAAGGAGGGAGCGGGGAAAAGCAACGCATCAACTGCTTAAAGATTCTTTCAAGAGGGGAGGAGAAGCCGGAAAAGCCGACCATTGAGCCTGCCTGAACGCGAAGAACAGTTTTCACAGAGAAATGACCGACAAAGACAACAACCAGATGCTCTCCACCATCAGGGGGGGTCGTAATAGCACGGGGAAAGCGGATAAAGGATGAGAGGGGGGGAGGGGAAATTCAAGAAACTAAGAGGGGGGGAGATGAGGGAAAACATGACCGAAACCGTACCTTAGCGAAGGGGCTTTTCTCGTTGATTACAGTGGACGAAAATCCAAAGCAAACACGCACAAGAAAGCCACTGCGAAGACGTCAAAAGGAGAGGACCTCTGGGGAAAAGGAGAAAATTAACCGCGCAGGTGCTGGACTGTTTAACCTCACTGTCTTAGGGGAAGATCGTTTTGAAACAAATTTATGAGAGCAATCGGCGTAGAGCGGAAAACCGAGGAGAAGAGAATTCGCCAAGGCCAGGGGAAAAGGAAACAGGGACCACGAAAGCTGGTGATCTACTAAAGATGGAACCACCAACGTCAATTGGAAGACAAAACGGGAAAAGGGGGAGATTTTACGGAGATCTGTCAAAAAACGGAAAAGACAAAGTGGTAAGCACAAACCTGAGTCTTCAGCTTTCAGGGGCAAGAAAGAAGAGGGACGGGGTGAAATAAAGAGGAAGGGAGAGAAATTCACCAGGGAAGGACGACACTGGCAATGCAAAAAGGAGAAAGACTATCCACCCACATAAAAAAGCATCTTTGAGGGACGGGAAAGGGAAAAAACATGCAAGAAAGAGTTATGTCGGAATGTGATCCTGAGTGCGAGCACAGTTTACGTCAAAGTGCTTCTTCAATCGAGAAGGGAACGGAGGGAATGTCAGAGGGATCGTACGGAAGACAACCCGAGCGCACTATAGGGGGGGATCAAGGAGCAAACCTCTACCGGGGGAAAAAGCTCGGACGGAGAAGGGGGAAAGGGCAGCTGAAGTTTCGATAAAGAAAGGTCAATTGACCAAAACCCAGAAGAAGAGGCGAGCAAGAAAGGTGCAGGGGGAAAGAAAAAAGATCACGGACCACAACCACAGATAGTCTAACCCGGACTTATGAACTCTCGACAAGAAACGGGGGGGTTGGATTTTAAGAGGTAGACGGGGAGAGGGAAAGAGGGACGGGGGGTAATTGGTCAACCGGTTCGTTGTTTAAAAAGAGAACATGGAGACGAAGACCGAAAGGATGTCACAGCGACGCGGGCCTCCGATGGTCCGATCTCGTACTACAATATAAGCGCCATGGAAGGATGAGAGACGGAAGTGGGGGGGAACCCGATCGAAAAGGAAAAAACGGACCAGAGCAAAAACCTAGGACTGACATCTCTTCCAGCCCTCTACAATAAATAGCAGGGAACCAGATAGAGGAAACCTGACAGGGGAAAGCCAGAGGGGGAGGGAGGAAGGTACCAATCGAACCGGAGGGGAATAGAGGGTTCAGAAAACCAAAATGGGGAGTTGGGGGGGGAATTAAGTTAAGGTACGGCAGGAATACCCCCAACTGACCCCAAAAGGCAATGTTGTAAGGGGGGAATAAGGGTAGAGGGGGGCAACAGATGTTCAAATATTCCAATTCCAACCCCTTGTTTTATTGGGAGGTGTTTGGGTGCAAGAAAACGATACCACTAAGTCTCCGGGGCCTTCGTCACGCCCAGTTGGGGGGGGGGGAAAAAACCAGGGAAGAGCTGCAAGGAGTCATAGCAAGCCCTTTTGGGGGGGCTTGCGGGATGGCGGGGGGAAGGGACGAAAAAAATCATTGGGCCTGAGTTGCACAATCTTATGGTCGGAAAGGGAAGTTAGAGGTCTGCGAGCGTTGGAGAGGGATCTTTTCGACGGTCTATTTTTAGAGGGTCGAATCAAGTTGAAACCGAAAATTGGGGCCGCCCTGATGAGAGTATTACCGGGGCGCAAAGAGTAAGAGGGGAGACGGAAGAGGTTCCGACTCAGAAGGATGCGTAGATGCCAGCCATGGGCCAAGACACAATCGTTTTGAACCGCTGCGTAGTCTGGAGAGGGCAAAGAAAAAGTACAGAGACCAGGAGCGAAAAGACGGCCCGGGCATTTCTCGAACCCCTCCCGAATCATTGGGGTAAATGGGAGGGGGGGGGGAGAGGGAGAGGCGCAGGAATTTATTTTTGAAGGGACAAAAGATCGGAAGAATGTTGGTGTGCTTCATCATCAGGAAGACAAGTATCTGGAAAATCCCGCAAAACTGAGTGGCAAAGATTGAACCGGCAGCAGAAGGGAAGGGCAGTCCATTGACTTCTCCTTGTCATCGAAAAGGGTATCAAATCTCTAATCTCTCACACCCACCAGTGGATCTGGTCCCCGTAAAATCTCTCTCCTGACTGAAAAGGAGCTCCAGGAGCCGGAACTTCACTAATGGCTCGACAGGGGGAAGTCTGTCAGCTCAAGTGGGACAAAACGGGGAGGGGGGAGGACATCCGAGCTAAATTTTCAACTAGGGTAACAAAAAAAGGTCACCGAGGAGGGGGGAAAATGGGATAAAAGAAAGGAGGTGCGGCTATCGCGAGCAAACCGAAGGCAAAGGGATTCGGTCTTTTTGCGGAAGAGAAGGTGAAAGAAAGCGGAGATTGAAGGGATGGTTCAGGGAAGTAAAGGAAATTTTTTGCCTGATTGAGCTACATTGCCAAAAGACTCCTACTCCACGTGAGCAAACGAGAGGGACCCGACAGGAAAAGGGCGGCAAGAAGCACCTCTCTGCTTCCCTCGTCCAAGTGAAGAATAGGAAAATGGAGGAAGAGCTACGTACGCAAATAGAATAATAACTAGAAAAAGAAGGGCCTACACTCCAGCTCACGAAAGGAAGGGAAAAATCCGTCCCCAAAAAGTTATAGTCTTCTTCAGAACGCGTAAAGGCAAAAAGAAGAAGAGGAAGGTCCAAAGTCCTGCAGAGATGAGGGGCATCTACAGCAGTTAGAAGGCTTGGGATTTGGTGATTAAGACCAAAAAAAAAAATAAAACCGCCGACTCAATTTAATTCATAGGGATGTTGGGGTGGGGGAATGAAAATAGAGAAAAGTCCCCCAATGGGGAGTATTTTGGGTTTTATCAATTATAGGAATACCAAGATAAGGAGGTATAGGAACGACCCACCAGTGAGGGTGAGGGGCCATCGTTATTTTCTTTATCTTGAGAGGAGTAACGTCCGGAAGTCGATGGGAGGGGGCAACAGTGAATTATTTCGAGACATGGCAGGAGGCGAATCAGGCTCGTGAAATAGGATGGGAGGGGAATGGAAGGGGGGGTGGGGGTAGAGTCGGGGGGGGGGTCTTACAAGTCTGAAAATCCTTAGGGAGGACTCTGATACAAAGGGAGGTACGGAAGGGGGGGGGCTAAAGCGAGATGAAAACCCTAGAGAACCCTTGAAGGATCGAGGTCCCTTGGGGGATAGAATACACCTGAGGGGGGGGGCTTGAAGAGATGCAGGGAGGCAACACAAGGTTGTAAGGGGGAGCAGTGCCTCAAGAGGGGAAATTGCGGCCGAAAAGTTAACCGAACGGTAAGTACTCGGAGTAGAGCGTGCATCAGATAGAGGGATATAGTGGGGGGGCGGGAGAGGGGACGAAGCCAATCACCTGAGGTAGTAGAAGAGGAGAATGGGGGAACGAAGAGGCAGTGCGTCGAAGAGGGGGGAAAGGAAGAAGGCACGAAGACTTCTCCTCCTGCGTTTCACTAAACTTAAAAAAAGGGGATGCGAGGGTGGAAGGGGAGGAAGGGAAATCGAGACTTTGAGGAGGAGGGGGGATACGGGATCTTATAAATTTACCTCGCCGTTTTTAATGGGCCCAGCAGGGAAGTGCTTGACGGGAAAAAAAGGGAAGGAGAAAGACATCAGGGACGGAGAAGAGATGGAAGGCTGCGGGGGATTGCAGTGCCGCTGAGTAACATCTTCCTGAATGACCTTAGGACGTAGGGGGGCTGAAGGGGGGAAGAGGCAAGAGTGGAGGCTCATTCCTGCATGAAGGGCTATCCCTTCCATCAACGGATTTTCTTACCCCCTCGGTAAATAACAAAAAGGGGAAGGGAGGGGCTTGGAGGGGGGAGGGAAGCCGGGGGGGAGGGACATATGGATCTCGACTTTGGGGATTTTGTTCTACAACATGGACTTGTATGGTGTGTCATAAGGAAGTTCAGGAAAGAAAGGGATTGGGGGAGGGGGGGGGCAATATCCCTAATGGGGGACGATACCCAGGGGGAAGGAAGCGCTGGCAACTCCTACTCCGATTTCAATAGAACTTTTTGTCCTACAAAAAAGAAAAAACAGTTATGGAAAAGAAAGCCCTGAGAGAAAAAAAAAAAGAGGTGATGGCCAGTGGGAAGGAACGGGTGTCCGCGGCGGGCGAGGAGGGGTTAGGAAAGGAAGTTTTTGGGGGATGGCTGTCTATCGAAAGCACCTGCGTAAAAAAAACCAAATATCGATGAAAGGTCCAATCAAGAAACGGGATCAGGGAAAGGAAAAAAAAAAAACCAGACAAATCTAGTCAACGTTCTGCTGAGGGTTCCACTCTTGGGAAAGGTCCCCCTATAGGTGAGCGACAGAGAAGAGGTACAGGCGTGAATGGAAAGTTTTGTTTGGGGAGAAAGTTAAAGGTCACCCGGAGCCTACGAGGACTCTTGTAGAGGACCGCCCTCTCCTCTGAGGTTGAGCAAAAAGGGAACGGCGGGGAAAGAAAAAAAAGAGGAAGAGGAGGGAAAAGCGGAGGAAAAACAGACGCAGTGAAAGGGGAAGACGATCTCGGGCGGCAGGCAGCAAACTAACTCTCCGGTTACCAGGTCAAAAGAAAAGACGTAAAGTTAGCACTTCTCTCCGTCATAGGAGCTCGGGGGTGTGGCTGAAAGAAGAAATTGGCGTGATAGAAAGAGTAGAAGGGTTTGAAAGTCTTGGCTACCGGAACCGTCACAAAAAAGATGAGAGTCTGAACGGGCTCTTACTTTCAAATATAACGGATTTCTTCTGTTCTCTCAACTAGAAAGAAGAGTCTCGTCAACGCAAACAAAGGCGATCCGAAAGGGAAAAAAAGGCGCCATGCAGAAAAGCCTACAGCCAAGGGACTTCAAACGACTGAGGGGATGCGTCAGGCCAGAAGTTTAGTCCTCATGCAGAACAAATCTTAGAGGGGAAATGATAAAAAGCAATCAGGGTGATTCCAAAAAACGCTCAAAAAAAAAAACGACCGAAGTCCCTGAAGGGAGGGCTAAGATCGAAGCGGGGGAAAAGTTGCGGAAAAAAATTTCAAGACGCGCCGGACGGGGACGGAGGCTAGAACCAACCAGAACCCGAAGATCTTCCTATAGTTGGACAGAGAGGGGGTTGCCACCAAAAGAAGGAAGTAAGGGGGAAAACCCGCGCAATTGACTAAAGAGGGGGACAACGAGAGCCAACGAAAAACGGCGCACCCCGACAGCGGGGTCATCCCGACCGACTAAAAACCCTCTCCATCTTCCGTTGTAACTTTTTCAACCGGAAAAGTAATGGGAAAAGGGCGGCGGGAGCCTATATCGTAGATTCCTTCAAACGGAGGCGGGGACAAAAGAGTGGGCCAACGATTCCTTTCTAGGGACATCAAAAGAACGACGAGAACACATAAAAGAACTGAACGCGGGCGGCCGCAGCAAAAGGAAAAAGTTGTAACTGAAATGCGAACAGTCAAAAAACAAAAAAAAAATGGAGGCAATGACATGTACCAGAAACGACCCGGTCATCTGCGCCACGATCGGGGGGGGAAGAGGAGATAGAATAAATGGAGGGGGGGAAAGTCTGGATGCTTGCAAAGTGCCGCATGAAAAACTGAGGTATTATGAGGGTAACTAAAACCCTTTCAGACATTGGAATAAGGTGATGATCCACGGGAGACCTCCAAAGAAAGGAGCGCAAAAAACGAAGCAAGCTGGCAAACGGCAGTCGAGGAACCAAGGGAGAAAGAGAGAGATTCAAGAAGGGCGTCTTTAATTGAAAAGGGCATATTTCCTTCGTGTCAACTAAAACAGAGGAGCGAAAATCATAGACTCGGGGGCAAAGGCGAACAGGAAGAGGGGGGGGGAACTAATCGTGTCGGGGAGATGAAAAAAGCCAAGGGCTGGGAGAGCGAGGGCCACCATCACCCATTCTTCTTTCGCCAAAAACACGGAAGACGGGGGAGGATCAAGAAAAAGAAACCAAACCCGGCGCCCCCCCATACCGGGTCGAAAAAGACAAAGGCAAGGCCGGAAGCCCTTTTGGAGCCCACTCCTTTGGAGGGGAAAAAGGAGAATGCAATGAAAGAGAATGAAGAAGAGGGACCTAGAGGCAATGTCCGAGGCAAGGCAGGGGGAACATCTATCCATCCAACCTGACTCAAAATCTGGGGTAAGGGGGTGCACAGGGGGACACAAGAAGGGCATATCCGGGCGAGAGGGGGAAAAGGGAAGGGGGACGCTACTTGCCTTTTAACTGCAAATGAAGGGGGGGGGGATCTGATCAAGAAGGGGAAAATCGGCAGAGGATCTCGAAGCACCTCCCAAACGCGCAAGTCGGAGAGCGACGGCTCCACCCTCTAGCTTCAGGTCAAAAGCTTGAGGGGAGAAGTTTGAGGGGGAAATTAAGGGAAGGAGAAAAAGGAATGAATGTCGCCAAGAAATCAAGCTCCCTTACTGGGCTTAAGGAATAAGTGGGACGTCAAGAGCAAAGAAGAAGGTCCACCAAACCACTAGATTTCGCAGTGCTTACAAGGAAGGAGGCGCTACGTTAGAGGGGAAAGTTGAAAAAAGGGCGTCTGAAGAGGGAAAGCCGGGGTAACTTTTTTGGGGGGAACAGGGAACTCCTTCACGCACCTGGCTGGGGGGGACATTGAATATCTACATTCATTTTGAGCTGGCGAGGGGGGGGAGATGGCGAAAGAGAAAGGGGCGTTTTAGGGATCGATGCTATGGAATTCCTGGGGACGACGGGTATGGGGGAAATGAAAACGGGACCAAAATACACCGCAGTCGCCATATGGGAACTGCCAGCACTCTTCTCTTAGAACTGCGGACAACGAGACGAAAAAAGGAGTAAGAAAAGGCGTACTTCGGCAAGGGGGGGAAATGCTAAAGATCAGCCAGAACCAGATGGGCCCACAACCCATGGTTGATAGGGGGGGATTGGAAGGGATGTTGGGGAGTCTCTTGGGACTACAGAAAAAAAAACCTCACACCTCCGGGGGGGGGGAAGGAATCGGGGGAAGAACTTCCAAGAGTACTAAGGACATTAAACTTTAGGGGAGGTTTGGGGGGGGGGGGGGGAAGACTAGAACCCCGAGTCTCCTTCAGTCTGAGGAAAAAAGGGACTGAAGGAATGAAAGCCCGTTGGGGCAGGGCGGAGGCACGGGTTGAGAAGGACGGAAAGCAGCTCAGAAAGGGGCGGGGTCCGTTTTCAACAGCATGACGGAAAAAGGGCAGGCGGTCGTACACCCGAAGGGAAAGTAGAGGGGGAGAAGGGTCACGGCGGGGGTTCGTTTCGGCAGCTTCAACAAAAAGGGGGGGAACGAGGGAGAGAAGGAAGGAAGAGGAAAGGTGCGAACAGGAAAGGGCTTGACGGCATCAAGGGGAAAGAGGCGGAAAAAGGGGGAAAGCGCAAGAAAGAGGCAAAAAATGAGGGCTTGAGATGCAAAGGCAACCCATTAGAGCCCCTTCGCGACCTGATCTTACTTCATGGGACGGGAAAAAACATGAAAGAAAAACCTTTGGGTTTAAAGGGGGGGGGGTGTGTCATCGAATCAACGGGGAGGAATTTGATTGGAGTCCTTAACAAAAATTCAAGGTTTTCTGTGGGAGTCGAGGAGGAGAATGAACGGAGGCCAAAGAAAAGAAAAAGGGGGGAAAAGTTGTGATCTCACCACTAAGTGTAAAGAAAAGGGAAAGGTGAAAGGCTCCTTGCGTACTGGATCATTCGCGCTCTAAAACAAAAGGAGGGTGAAAAAGGAGGGAAGGAGAAAAAGGTCTCGCAAGGAGAAAAAACTGAGCGAAGAGAAAATTTCCTTATTGATCTTAAGATTTTCAAAAGGGGAGGGGTAATAAACTGGAGAGACATACAGAGAGGGAGAAAACGGCCCCTGCTATAGGTGGGAATACAAGGAATTAGAGTCTTCAGCGAATCCCAAAAGCATTCCAAAAAAAGGATCAGGGGTTTGCAGGGAAAAGGCAGCAGGGCCCCAGCGTAGAGCAAGGGGATGAATAATGGGGGTAGGGGTCCGATAAAATCCTAAGCTTTTCAATATTTCTGGCAGAGACAGTGGCGATCTCAAGGGAGACACCTTATTAGATGCAAGGACGGTCCCCTTCGTCAACGGATCCGGGAAGACAGGAGCGGCGGGGGGGGGGGGTAAATAGAATGGGGGAACGAAAGGCGACATGAGGACGAGAACGGGCAAGGAAGGGCACAACTGCTCCCATCTCGAGAAAAATGAATAAATGGGGGGAGAGACGGGAAAGGAGAGGGGGGGGAAAAAAGCCGGACCCCCTTATGAGATTTTTGAGACCTGCCAAAACTCGGTCACTTGAGGCCTCAAAGACAAAAAAAGGGGGGGGAGCGTATGGACTACTGTCAAGGAGGGAGGGGGGAGAAAGAGCAGAGAACTTCTGGAGAGGGCTTTCTTCACACAAAAAAAACTATAACCTCAAACTAAGGGAGGGAAGAGGGGCACGATGGGGGAGCTGGAAAGGAGGAGACCGCACAATTTTTTCGGGTTATTTTGTTTTAGAAACAATACCGAAAAACTCTCCAAGAAAAATATCCCAAAAAGTCGTGGTTCTGCCAAGATTTGTTGCTTTGAAGGAGGTGAATCTTTGGGCCATCCTCCTTCGATGCACGGGGAAGTACGGAGGAGAGGAACGACTGCGAAAAGAGGCTGTGATTGATCTCTGGGAAGGCAGTTTGCAGGGGATGTGACCAGTTGACCGGGCGGAGTACACGGTGACCGTAGGGAAGAGAAAGGTAACTAAAGGGGAGCGATCTTTGAGGGGGAAGAGCTAACAAGAGGAAAACGGGACGGGACTAGACGTTACCGGGAATATAAGAAAACGAGGGGGAGGGTTCCCTTCATAATCAGTTCTTTCACCAGGTAATTTCTTCAATCACGCAAAGAAATGGAACGCTAAGAGGGAACGCAGACAGTAGAGAAAAGGACGGGGGAAGCAGAGGGTCTAACTTAAGCGGGTGGTTTAATATAAAGGCTCTTTGCAAGAAAAGGGAGGGAGAGCCGGTCAGGGGGGGACGGCGTGGTGGTAGGAAGATGCGGGCTGTCTCTGACGACTCATCAGGTCACTACACGAGTAACGGTGGGGGAAGGAGCTTGGGCCCGAAAGGAAGAGTTGGAGAGGGGAAGGGTGAAGAGCGCTGTAAAAAAGGGGGGAGGTGGGGAGGCTTCTTCTAACTGTACCAAAAAAGAACAAAACAAACCCACCCGGTCTGATGAGAGGGAATCGCGGCGGGATCCCGAGGAAGAGGAAAATTGCATGGGAAAGGAGCGCCTTCGCAGATCCGGTACCTATCTGAGAGGGAGAGAATATGGAAGCGGGCTTCCGGTCAGGGAAAGCGAAAGAGGGAGGGGAGAAGGGGGGGGGAGGTCGAGGGCGGAAAAGGGGGGGGGGGAAGGGGAGGAAAAGTAGGATCTCATTCCTTGAATGACCTGATCCTTTCTTACCGCCCACAGAAGGGGACCACTGTACTGAAGATGGAAAGACTCGGGGAGAAGAGTGAGGAGAGGGAGAAGAATTGTGGATTCAGAAGGGAATAAAATTCGCTGAGGGGGTGGTGTGTGGGGTTTGCCAGAAAATATGTGCTGGGGTGCAGAGAAGAGAGACCAATTGGCTTGGGGCATTTACGACGGAAGGTGTCGACTTGGAGGGGGGCAAAAAAAGAATGGTTGAAAAAGAACCGATGAAAAGAAGTGTAACGACCACTAGCAGGAAATCCGCCAGGAGGTGAAGGAAGCCCCTGCCGTTCGACAAAGGGTAGGAAAATCGTCAACTCGATTGGGGGGGAAAAACTTCACGCGCTGCAGCAGGGGAGAGGAGGAAGTGGCTGTGAGGGGCGATGAACGCAGAAAAAAGCACCTTCATTCGCTCGGTTATTCTTTGGGAAAAGAAGATCCGATAAGGGAGTGGGATTGCGGCACAGAAGAAGAAAGCCTTTTCTGTCTGGCCAGCGAGATCTGAGGCAAAAAGTTGGGAAAGGAGAGCAGGGTAGGTGTCTTCATTCGGCTGTACCCATTGGGGGGGTTTCTGAGGGACGGACAGGAAAATCAGGGAGCAGAAGAATACGGGGAAAAAAAAGCCGAGAAGAAAAAGGCGCGGGAGGGAAGGGAGGAAAAAGAAACATTGGCCACACTCTGTTCTACCTAATGGAGTTCCTTCCGTCGAAGATAAAGGAGCACAAAGAAAAAACCGCTAGGGGGGCAATGGGAACGCAGGTGAATCGGAGTATTGATAAGTCTTCACTATACTTGCAAATGGAACGAGGACGTTGGGAAAAAGAGATCTTCGATGTGGAAGAGGGTGAAATAGGTGTAACAGAGAAGGGAGCCGTCCCAGGCAGGAAGAGGATGGACACATGTCGATGAATTCCAATGATCGGACTTAGGGAGTCTTTTTTCTCGCCTTTCCAGACGGGAAACGCTAAGCGTGGGAAAAGAAAAAGTTGGAACCCAGAAGAGCGCATGCGAGAAGAAGTCATTCCATGTAGCGCCTTTGGAAGAGTGGAAAGGAAGCAAAAACAGGGAAGGGCAAAAAAGGATCTCTCTCAACAACACACAAGTAAAAAGAGTACTCTCTACAAGCATATGTCTTTCCGCCGCAGGAAAACGAAGAAAAAAAGGAATGACTGAAGCAAAGGAAAAGGCGAAAGGAATGGAAGGTAATAAAAAGGAAGTAAAGGACCGCTTCGCAAGGGGGGAGGTCTGAAATAGCGAAAAAAAAATCTCCGACTTGGGAAAAGGGGGGGGGAATCAAACCCCCAAGCATCCTTCCGAAAAAGGGGGAAGGGAGACAGGATAGAAGGTCTCAACTGGTAGAAAGCAAACGAGACAAAAAATCATAAAGGAGATAGCTGCAATCAAAGAAACCGAGGGGGAGAAAAAGCGAGCAGGGGGCCTCGGAAATAGGCGACGGGAGG
>Ga0179591_1318995_pt1 | contig 14592 bp, 17 predicted proteins | sample CZOMad2_1_08_16f_FD_182891 | JGI IMG/M metagenome (GOLD analysis project Ga0179591, IMG submission 182891) | Vadose zone soil fungal communities from Angelo Coast Range Reserve, California, USA - CZOMad2_1_08_16fungal (PacBio error correction) | ecosystem: Environmental > Terrestrial > Soil >...
CCCTAAACACCCTCAGGTTGGTAATGGGGGTAAAAACTTCACTAAGGGTGAAACCTAAGTTAAGTAGTCACACGGGATTAAGGAATAACTCGTATGACAAGGCGGGGGAAAAAGGAATCGACGGGAGTGGAAGGATAACGCTCTGGGATGGTCTTTCGTAAAAGGAAAAATCTTCAGTCGGGGCGCTTTGCTTTAAAAGAAACACGGGATGGGAAGACGGGATTTTGGCATTAGGGAGGGGGGGCCCAATTGAGGCCGCGGTAAAAGCAGGAGCGGAAAAAGGAGCCAGTTCCATAAAGACAAATTGACCTGAAGTTTCGACCGGAGTAGCGGTTCGTCCAGGAAAAGGACTCGGCCGATAACAAAAAAAAAGAAAGAAATAGGGAACTAAAGAAATCGGAGCCAGTGGAAAGAAAAAAATGGGTTTAGTGGAGCCGCCATCTCCTGACCAAAGGATTTGCAAAAGACAAAAGGGCCAAAGGAAGGACGAGAGAGTTTGTCTGCAAAAAGGTGTTGGAGCAAGGGAAGAGAGTTAGGAAAAGAGTCGCAATGACAGGGAGAAAAAAAAAAAAAGTGTACTGAGTTCCCAGAGGTTTCTCACCTGGATCCCAGGGAGGCGGTGTAGACAGAAGGAGGTGTGGAGGGAGACGGGAAATATTGGGGTAACGGATGCAATCCTGTTGGGGGGGGGAGGTATTGGGCGAACACACTACCTCCGGGGCTGTCGTTCTATGGAGGAATGGGGGGGGGCATTCCCAAAGAGACACGGATTGCCTCATTGTCATAAGGCTAGGGGGCGCTAAAAGACAAAAAAAACACATATAGGGAGAGGACAAACAGGGTATGGGGAAAACCAAATCATACGGTTTGTACCGTTAGGCGTGGTTCATCCGGTGGACAGTGAAAGGTGAACAACTCAAAAGGACCCTTCCGAACCGATGAGCTGGGAAATGTATGAATTTGAGAAGAGGAGGGACCCGGATGGGGCTGAAGCTAGCCATTTATAAGGGGAGATTAGCGGATCAAGAAGGTGAAAAAGAGGTGGTATAAAAGATACAACAAAGAACCACTACTTCGCAGGTCGGGAGAAACTCAAAAATTGGAATTCTGGGGGGTGACCTATATTACAGTAATAGGGGGGAAAAAAAAGAAGAAGTTTACATAACAAGAATGATGGTGGGGAACGCTATTTACATTTAAATAAAAGGATTTTATGACGGGAGAACTACAGGTATAAGAATGTTCGGGAACGGTCCAGAGGAGGGGAAAGGAAATGGGAATGGACGGAGTTATGTCGTATGACACGGATAGGCACAGATGAACATCACTAAGGGAACCAAGGTAGCAGCTGGGGAATAGAAAACGTTGAACCCAGGACTCGTCATACACCTTGGGGGGGAGAGTACTATATTCCGATAGGCAGGCCCTGCGAACTGCAGCGGGAAAGGACGTAGCGCTCATGAACGGGAGGGCCTCTTACTAACAGGGAACCCCCGTTGAGGGCGAGTCTGGGGGGGAGGAAAGTTGGGAGGTAGTCTATATTGGGCCAATACACAAGGGGGACTGGCAAAATAGCTGCGTATGCAAAAAAAAATGATCAAGGAGAAGACCAGTAGGGAGGGTGGAAAGGAATGGGACCAAGCTTACGGTTATTGGAGAAGTCAGAAAGCTTGGGGAAAGGACAATTCCATATACAATTGACTCAGGAAAATCGTCCGGCGGCAGAAATTGGGAAAAGACAGGTTTTCTGCTTAGAGGTCCGACCGCAAAGAAGCCGCACAAACCATCACGTGAAAGTTGATCGGCGAGAGTGTCGGGAAGGATGGAGGAAACTTAGTAGCGGGGAAAAAAAAGTCGCTACTTAAGCCCCGCTCCTCGTTGAAAAGCGTCCGGCCTCGGGACATATGGCCTGCGCACAGAAATTCAAGGGAAACTCTCAGAAAGAAAAGATTTCGCCCGATGGAATCATTCAAAAGGACAACACAGCTGGGCAAGGTTCGAGCCCATGGCTGGAGTCCAGGGGGGGGGGGAACAAACGAAAGTTGCATGAGCCCAAATTGAGAAGGGACACGATTTGCTGCTACATACCTCATGGGGAATGAGGAAAAGGAGACAACAGGAGCGTTCGGGACGAACGGAGAGGTATATAAAGAGGGAATCTCTAGGTGGCAAAATTCAAAACTGTTCCGAGATAGCGCCCAGTCAAAATCCGGGAGCGCGGAAGACTGGGGAGAGTCTTCCCACCAAAGAGGCTCTGTGGGTAAGTCTTGGGAAAAAAAAATCCGTAACGCTCCTCAGGTCAATACGAAGAAGTCCGCGTCATTGACCATACGCAAAAAAAAAACCTCATAGGGAAAAGGGGCGGAGGATTGATAGGGAGGACCGTCAAGGCGCCGATCAGGAGGTCTCGAACTGGGGGAAGGAAAGTTAATATACTGGTCGGCTTTCAGGACCTCAGCGACCAGGGGGGGTGGGGGGGGGGGTGGGGTGGTGTAAGTGGGGGGGGGGTGAAAAGATTGAATAAGAGTTCCGAAAAAGGACGAAGCGGAGGGGGACTCCTTATCAGGCAGGAAAAAATGTCCGGAGATTCAAGATAGAATATCTTGCGATCCCCAGTCTAAAGAAAGGGAAAAAAAACTCCATCAAGGAAACCAACCTGCCTTGTACTTCGGTCATCGGAGCGCCTTGAATCAAAGGGTCCACGCCCCTGAGAAAACAAAAAGGAAAGTTTAATCATCAAAATCCAAAAGAAACGGGAAGAAAAGCGTCCACCGGACATTAACGCCGGGAATTAAGCAGAGCACTCGAACGTATCGGACGATCCCGAGGGAGAGGGAAACAACCGCGTTTCAGTACGTCGACTTCATTCAAGAGAGCAACCATCGCTTAGAGTGAAAAAACTATAACAAGGCAAAGGGGGGGGGGAACCCGAACAAAAACCCAGCGTATTCATAAAAAGTTTCACGTAGTCTATTGGGGGATCGTCGCCCCATATGTCTCCGGTATGTTCGAAAAGAACAACTCGCCTGAGACCTCCACAAACTAGTGCATTCGACTCCTGCTATTCACTGGAGAGACGCGCTCCTGATACCCGGCCGAGATGACTCTGCCGGGGGAATTGTCCAAGGGCACCAGGAACAGAGGAAGAGAGACGCATCGATGAAAGGGATGTCAGGAGACAAACGAACCATAAAGCCTCATAAAAGAGGGGAACTCTCACCCCGACATCGACTAAAACCTATGGGAATCCTCCATAGCGGCGTCCGAAGGGCATCACGTCAGGTATTGGAACCAGAGCCGGAAGAGAAAAAGCAAGCTTCAAGGAACGACTTGTATACTAGGAAAGCGTGCGAGACCGACGAAGCGCGCCCCTCTGATGATAGGAAGGGGGCCTACTCTCCTTACCACCGGTGCAAAAACCCGCAGTGCGCACTCCAGGAACGAAAAGAGTCAAAATTGAGGAAAGCGATGATGCACCATCTAGGGACGGCTTGAAAGATCAGGGAAGGACCCAGAGCGGTTCGGGAATCGTCCAGTTGGCAACATGGTAGGGAAAAAAAAAAGGAAAAAACTCGAAGCGATGAAAAAAAAAGCAACTAATCAAGCTGAAAAAATGGGCACAAAATGCTTCTGACAACTCGACCTTCGCACAGGGTTGAATCTGCGGAAAAAAAAAATCAAAAAAAAGGGAGAGGAGGAATAGAGATGCTGAAGAAACACCGGAGGAAGGAGACGGGAGAGGGGGGGTACATAGGGGAGCACGTTTAAAGTTCATCGATCCGCGAACGTTGAAAGTTTCCTGAACATGCCAAAAGGGACACGATCCCCGAACGGCGGGTCGGGGGAGAGGGGCAATTCATGAGATTGAAAAACCGGAATATCTGTTTTCCGAGAAATAAAAAAAATAAACGAATGCGCGCTGAGCATGGCTTTCCTGCCTGAAGGGGAAGGTGTGCACGGGGGGGGGGAGGAGTGGAGGAAGCTGCGGAATAAGAAGAAGTTTAATCGGGCTTCGGAGATGAGGGAAATAGGGGGGGAAAAGTCGATAAACATAAAAAAAAAAACGGCGACGGAGAATGGGATCGACGACATTAAGAGCATATCAACCGGGAAAAACGTGGATTAACGATGCGACCGCGAGATGGGCTTCGAAAACGATCATCAGGGAGGATTACCGAGGCATGGGGGGCGCCGGCCAGACTTTTTGTATGGCGTGAGAGGGAAGGGGGCTGTGGGAAAGAAGGGGGGAGTCATCAAAAATACTAATTAGGGCGGCGTCGGAGGGAACAGGGAAAGGGAAATTAGGACTTGCAGCTCTGCCCGAGTGGAAGGCGAAGAAACCCGCAATCGAAAAAGGTAGTCTATGGCGCGAAGGTTATGAGTGGAGGGGGACCAGGCTAGCGTGAGGTCGGAGAAGGTGATGAGAGATATCGGGGGAGACGAGCATTGGGTACTCTTTGGAAACGAAAGGTCTCGGAGGAAGGTGTTAGTCAATTCTGGGGTGATCTGGGAGAACGGTCCTTATGAGAGTGGTAGCGAGAGATACTTCTTACTGGAAAAAGGAAGGGGTCTTCAAACGAGATCGGTGGCGTCCTGGTCGAGCAGGAGGAATGGCAGAGCGGCAGCATGTCCAGCGTAGTTGTCCTGTGATCAGGAGGAATGGGGGGCAAAGTGCTATAAGGGGAAACCAGTCGTACTTTGGGGACACCCCAAAGGGCGTGTATTAGGGGGAGAGTTTCTTAAAAAGCGAAGAAGAGTAAGGACGAAGGGACAAGGATCGTGGGAAGGGAGGGAGTAGTTATAAAACTTGTAAAAGAAAGAAATCTGCGATATGGGGAAACGAAGCGAGGATCTAATGGGTATGAGAACCGGGAACAGAGTGCGTTTTGAGTAAAGTAGAACAACTCCGCAGGAGATGTGAGAGATATGACGAGAAGAGGGCGGAGTAGGATAAGAAAAAACGTCGAATTTCACTCAAGTTGGAAACCAGGGAAGAAGATCGTAGCTCCTCGAATTAACCTATAGCAACAATCCTCAATTTCTAGGGGCGGGGGGACGGGGGGTTCAATCCTATCTTACGAAAAACACCAGTCGTTACGGGGCAGGCGCTCACGAGGTTTTTTGAAGACTAAAAAAACGGACAGACCACCGGTCGAGAAAAAAGAACTCCATGGGCGCCGCGCTCAAACTGCTCTGGTTGAAAAGGGAAAAGAGAGAGGAAAGTAGCTCCTGGGGGGTTGAAAAACCAAGCCACGATAAAACAAATCTCGAGCGTGGGAGAATCGGTCGTCAGGGAGCACAAGAACTGCGGGAAGGGCAGACGCGAAACCGGCTCAAGGGAAAAAGACCTAGGGTCGAGTGTCAACTTCTAAAGGTCCTATGAACCGAAAAGAACATGGGACTCGAAAAAATCGGAACGGAAAGAAGGAATTTGGTTCGTGAGTGAAGAGAGGGGAGGTAGCGCTGCCGGGGAACAGAAGCAAAGACCAATCCTCGTACCAGGAGTTGAGAGGCGCTGGCGGGGAAAAAAAAAAAGCGGCAGGGCCGCTAGAGTCGGGGTGGTTCTATACGGGTGAAGCACTATTCAGCCAAACGCTCGATTGGACGGACACGTGGAGGCTTTTGTCGGAACGGCTGATTGGGGAGGGAAGGAAAAGGGGAATTCAGCTATCGCTCGAACTGGCGCCTGGGATAGCCAAGGGCATGCGGAACGTTAGGGGGGAAGGGGAGGGGGAAGGGGAAGGGTCCACGGCATCTTCCGACTTACACCAAGCAACCGTCAATCCGGAAGGTTGCAATGGACGAAAAAGGAGCAATGTCCGCAATGAAAAGAGGGCCAGCTAGGCCTCAAGTGGCGGGGACCAAAGAGGAAAAAAAGCATCCAGAAAAAAGCCAGTGGACTCGAGAAAAAGGGGGGGGTTGTCCTAAAAGAAGCGGGACTCCGCTTAAAGTTGACGGACTTCCCCCCCCTCAGGTTCTGCCTGTTGGTGCAATACAGAAAAGAAGAAAGCCCTATCCGAAAACCGGTGTAACCTCTCCGCTGGTTGAACAAGGGACGGAGGGAAAGAGCTTTGGGCAACGGGGAATTAGGTTAAGGGACCTCGGGTACGTAAGTAGACATACCAACTGGACGAAAGAACTGTCAACAAAGAAAAAGCTTGAACCAGTTAACCGGCTAGACTAGGGTAAAACAAAAACGCATATCGAGGTCCGAGGGCAGTAGCGTACATCCACTCGGACCGTCCCAAAAAACGGTCTATGATAGTGAAGGGACCTGAAGGGGTGTTGACAAATTGTGAAAAAAGAAGGAATAGAGGCCAACCCCCCAGGGCATGTGCAGGGGAAGGGAGCCCCACGAAAACAGTATCCGTAAATGGTAAAAGTGGTGGGGGACGTTTAGCCAATAGGGAGGAAAATAACGCTAAAACGTACCAAAACCTGCGTAGGGAATCGGGGGAAAACCTAACAATCCGACAGGCAACACAACTCCAACAGGGGCAAACTCCCTACAGACTGCCAGCGGTGAGAAATTTAGCTGGGTTCCAGTATCGGAAAGCGGGAGGCACCAAGGAGAGATTTAAAATGTTGACAAAAATGGAGTCTCAAAAGGTCTAATTCCGAGGATGTGGGTGGGTTGAATAAACCATCGGGTGAGGGACAAGTACAAAGAATTGAAAAGAGGGCAGACCGCCCAACAAATTAGATCCATTAGAGAGATACAGTAACAGAGGGGGGGACGTAGACCAACGATAAACGGTGCATTGTTACACAACAGTATTTCCCTTCTTAAGACCACACAGGAAAAACCTTCATTTCTAATATCAGAAGGGGGGGAATGTCCATGGGAAGAAAGAATCTAATAGAAAAAAAGGGGGGGTTTGGGGAGGTGGGTCGTGAACTCACGACTCTTGAGGCGCAACTCAGATATTTAAGAAAATAAAAGACAGGTGTCAGGAAAAAAGAGGGATCGTCGCACGATCCGTGGTCATTGCTGATTCACAGGAGGTCTGCAGGAGGGGAGGCCCAAAGAACACTCGGAATAGAGTCTCTACTATGGCAGAGATATTTAGGGTTCTTTGGTTTCGGACTAGGGAAAAAACCGAAGTAACGACTAAGCACCGGGACTTGGACAGAAGGGAATGGGGGGAATCTGTGTACTTGGGAAAATGGGCTAGAAATGTGTTACATATCAGGTGCGTCAACACCTTGCTGAAAATGGGTCCTAACAGGCACCCACGCACTCCAATTCAGGGGACAGAGAAAAATGAATAGAAAGAATTCACAGATGTCTACATGGACTAAGAAACAAACGATCAAGAAGAAAGGAAAAGTCACCGCAGTCGATAGGGGGGGAAAAATGAGAAGGATTAAAAGGAAGGAAAAATCTGCTAAACAATGGGAGAAACCTGCTACACCGGAAGGCCTTTTACCGCTCGATATCCGTTGGGCGCCAAGGGGAAAAACCGGACACTTGTGGCGGGGAAAAGAAAGAGGTGAAAAAGGAAAAAAGTCCCCCTAATCGGAACTGTCGTTTCAAAAAAAAATGGGAGCTTGGAGCGGCGAGACAGATTGATTGGGGGGACGAGTAGGAGTTGCTTGTGCGGGTCTTTTAAGATAGAAATAGAAGAGGAAAGGACATCAGGGGAGGGGGGGCGTGAAAGAGAGGGGTGGTAGTAAAATACGAAAAAAAAAACCCCCAAAGGAGGAGGAGAAAATCTAGAGAGACGAAAAAAGACCCCGTATCTTGGAGCAAACAGAAGTACTTTTAAAGAGAGGATCATATCGTTTACAAACGAACGCAATCACACTAAGCCGGCCCCCAGAAAAAGGGTGTAGGAAAAGCACTCTCATGGCAAAAGGGGAGGGGGCAGCGATAAAGGGTAAAGGATTCAAGAAAAAAAAAGAAGGTCCGGTGAAATGAAAAGTCGATCGGGTGCCGGCGGATGTTAAGGTGACAGGGGATCAAAAAAAAAAAGGAAGGCGATCATACATCAGAGAAAAACTCAGGGGAAAATAGCAAAGATCATGGGTTGGGGGGGGTGGTTTGGGGGTGGGGGGGAGGAGGCGGGGAAAGGGGAATAGGTTTGGAGGGGCGAAAAAAGACTTTGGAGGGGCTCTTCTCCGGTTGAGGGAAGAAAAATCCGGGGATACGTTGGCGGGTTGTTGAGGTTAGGAAAAAAAAAGAAGACCACTGGTGTAAAAGCAATGATGACACCCGGGAGAAGAATTTAAAACAAAAGGACACAGAGCAATTAAAATAAGTTCGAAAAGGTAAAGGTAAAAAAAAAGGGGTCCAGCAGGAAATAGAGGAAACAAAAATAAACCTTGAAGGGAAAAACTCGGGCGAAACCTTGGTACAAATCTATCAATCTGTTTCTTGGATCAACAGAGACAGGCAGACATCTCAACAAACAAAAGGGCACACGCGAAAGCGAGGGAGGCCGTTTGTAGAGAAAGGAAGAGATTACTAAGTTCGGTCAGGCCATGCCAATCTACAAACCACCAAAGTGTTGATTATGACAAAGCTGAAAGAAAAAAAATTGGACCGGACCACGACGGTATCATTATAAAAGTTGGGAAAGAGAGGGAAAGACTGGGGGGCCTGAAATAGCAGGTTCAAGGTGAGAATCTGCAAGGGAATCCGAATGTTCTGTCTACTTGAAGGGCTCAGTGGGGGCCAGGGAATCATTTAAAAAAGGGGGTACAGCGTGATAACAGTCGTGGGGGTATCTCACATAAACACAACCCACATATCGGTCGGGGGGAGGGGGGAAAGGAGAAGGAAAGGGTCCACGCATCAGTTTTCGGGCTCGGGAGCCGTTGCTGACATCTAACATGAACTCGAAAAGAAAGGTCCCGGCACCGAGAGACGTATGGAGTCATTTCAAATAGTGTTGCAAGAGGTTTTCAACGGAGGGACCTCAGGGGAAGGTATGAGTGTCTTATGTCAGGGCGGAAAGCACTACTGTGGCTACAATAGAAAAAATAAACAACCAGAAGCCAGCAATGTCTTATAAGGAGAAGCAAATTTGACATTACGGGGGGCAGGATGCATCTTCACCTCAACAACTACGAAGTTGTGGAGAACAGAGCCATCGTGTGTTGGACTCCAGATTGGGGGGAGTTACGATAAGGAAGTTAGACGATTGAAAGTGAAGACGGTATAAGTTCACAAACAGGGGGGGGAAAGATTTTTCTGGGTGGAAAATTCTTGGAAAAAAAAAGAAGGGTGAGACCAGGGCGTCACGAACATCCATAAAGGAAGGACCACGTGAAAAGAACTCTGCACTAATAAAGAAGAACCATTGGTGACGCAAAGAGGGGGGAAGAACATGGGGGGACATGCTTTAACTTATCTTTTCTAGGAAAGGAGACTTTGGTGGGCGCGGAGTGAAAGAGGCTCACCGCTCAAAAGGGGAATTATTCAAAAGAAGCAAAAGGGGGAAGTCAAAAATGTCTGGCTTTTTCGTACGGTTGGAACAAAGACTTAGTCGGCGGCTGCAAAAGGAAAAAGCGCCGGGACCGGATGGGGTCAGTCGCAAATGGAACCGGCTTACTTGTTAAAACCCGCGTCGGAAATGAAAGCGTGTGGAGCAAGTAAAGTTAAATATACAAAGTGAGATGAAAATGGGAACTAGGCATAATCGGACATTGGACAAGGACCTGGGTGCGAGCGCTACGTAAAAGGGCGCCAAGAACAAGCCTCCCGGCGAGAAAACCAGAAACGGTCAGTATCCAGGACGGTCTTGGACTGGGGAAAGAGAGCGGATGACTTTAAACGGTATTCACGAAAAAAAAAGATCCTTCGGAACCACGCCTATGAAAAAAGACCGAGGAAAAAGAGGGTTCGTACGCAGTAGCATAGGTTATAAAAAAAAAACAGTAATCTTCTAAACCTAAGTGTCACCATCAGGTCAGGGGACGGGGAACACAGAATGGGAAGTACCGGGGCCGGTCGGGGCAAAAGGTGTTGAGGGTTAAATGACACGGGGCACTCTGCCAATCGCGCTGGTCCTCATCAAAAAAAAGAAAGAGAACGGAAAAAGGAAGACAGGTCCTTTCTCAAGGAGCAAAAAACAAAAAGGAAAAAAGAGAGTGTATACGCCTCTGTATTCTGACGATGAGGGACACAGAAAAGTCGAGCAAATGTACCGTTAGAGACCAGGTTGCCCAGGAAAGAATGGAGCGTCTGGGAATTCTTCAAAGGACGACTGGGAGAGGAGGGTCGTTTCGAAAAGGGAGGGCGCAAGCCTTCCAGTTAATGTTAAAGGGGGGCCGATCGCTTTACCACGAAGCCACCCACGTCCTAATAAAAAGTTGACAATCGGATTACTGAGAAACGCGAGGTACGGGAAGGAAAAAACTGGTTCCAGGGCTACTGTTCTGTATGGCTCCTCTCGTCAAGAGGTTTCATCCTCCGGGCTCAAAGCGCGGCAGAGATGAGAAGGGAAAGACTACCTCGGGGAAAGAGGGGAGAGCAAACTTAGAGCCTCAGAGCTTTCGGGAAAAGCAGAGGATGACTGCGCAGAAAAACAAACAGGCCGTTTAAAAAAAACCTTCCGGGGGGACAGCTTCGTCGTCATCTTCACGTCAGAACTCGAGGAGGGCCACGCCAGGGGGGGATTCCCAACAAAGAGGGAAGAAGAACAAAGCCGCCCAACGTTCGCAAAGGAAAAGATCAAAAGACCAGGAAGCGCTACGATGAGAAAAACTCAAGAAGTCTACACCAAAACGCCTGACTCGGTGAAAAGAGTCGGGGAAAAAGGGGTAGGAGACCATTCTAGCTCTCTTGAAGGCGCAAACCGAAGAAGCGTCCGAAAGGTCACCAAAGGGGGGAAAGCACCACTACTGCCGGCGGACAGGGGAAAAAAAAAACTTTAGTAGTCGAGGAAAGTCGGACAAGTATGAAGCCGTTCGCTCGGGCCCGAAAGGCTACGACTGGAGAACAATATAAAGCGAGGAGTCGAAAAGAAAGTGAAAAAAAGGGTAGCGCGTGATGCGCTCCCCTCCGCGCAAGAGATAAAAGAAAGAGGTCCTTGGACGGACCAGGACGAGTCCCTCTCCAGCTCGTTTAAATACTGCAGACACCGCGAAAATAAAGACTCCGAAGAGTAAACAGGCTGACAGGGGGAGGGGAACAGACATAAGAGAAAACAGGGGGATCCGCGGGGCATCTCGCGGGGTCCGAATCGCAAAACATTATTGGGGGGGAGATTCTTCGACCCCTGAAGGGACAGGCAGGAGGACAATTTCTACGAAGCCGCCTGGGGTGAAGCTTCTCGGAGAGGAGGGGGAGACACGCAAGAGACGAATCAAAACAAATCGCAGATTGCTCGAATCCTCCGAAAAACTTAAAACAACGGGTAACACTCCGAAAATACATGCCTCAAGGGGAATCACGTCACAAAAGGGAAAGAGAACCATCTCGAACGCTTCAAAATTCCCAAGTAAATAAGGGAAAAGTGTAGACGGCACAGTTGGGCACCTTTGTTTAAAAGGGGGAACGGCGAATCGATGAAAAAAAACGCAACAAAGACCAGATTCTACGGAAAACAAGAGAAAGAAGCCCTTCGCCGTGGCTGCGAAGAAGTCAACAACACAAATCTTAGATAGTCCCATAATCACACCGGCTCATTGCAGAACGGGAGGTGAGCCTCGTGTGGGGAAGTGTCGCATCGACTGGACCGGTTGGCGGTTGGCTCGGATAAGAAGTTCCATTTCAAGGAACTGGGGTGCCCAAATGCGAATCCCTACGCAGAGAGGAGTCTTCAGGGAATGAATATGGGGAAGGGACAGTCCGACTGGGTCCATCACGAGTCTCATCGACCGACTCGAAAAAAAAATGAGCCTGATTGTGACCGTCACAGGTGGTTTGGGGGAAAAAACTGGTGTAGGAATCTAGTAATCGAGAGGGCATTTCCGCGGTGAGCTTCGTCGCGATCAACTAGAGGAGGAAGGGATCTACCAAGCGACGGCGACTGGAATTGAAAGGTCTCGTATCGGCTGTCTCAAGAAGAACAATGAGGGATTTATACCGGCGGACCGAGAGATGGGGAATGGAAGAGGAGGGAGGTCGATGGCGGGCGCCGGAACGGGGGGGGTCGGTGCGGTGTGATGGTTCTAAAGGGGGGAAAAATACGTACAGACATGAGCGCATTTCTAGTGGGACTCTCGCTATGGGGACAGGGAGTTAACGGGAAGGATCCGGCTGGGGGGGGGAGGGCAAGAAGGAGTGAGAAAATGAAAAAAAAAGGCAACGAGACGAATCGGGTAGAGTAAGGAGGAAGGGAAAAGAGTACGGGGAACAAGAGGCGAATCGTGTCTGGGGGAAGATAACGGCTAAGAACTTGGAAGAGGATAAGCGACTACGTTGTAACAAGAATGTATCGGGGAGAATGGAGGGGTTAGTTTACGGTGGGGACTATCGTTCGGGGGGGGTTAGGTACTTACCTTCCGAGTTGGAGTAGGCAGAGAGGCCGACCTACGGAAAGGCGGCGAAGTCACGGAGAGGGTGGGCTGTCGGAAGACGTTATGGAGAGGGAGGCGCCTCAGTCTGGCTTTAATGTCTGTTGGGGTGAGCGTTCGCTAAAATCAAACCGGGAGTTTGGCTGAGGGAAGGGATGAGTGCATAGCCGGAGGTTTATATCGAGTTCTGGACCACTGATGACGACGAAGGGGAAAAAGATCGGGTGTTTAATTGGTGGGGAGAGGGGGCGTCGAAGAATCAATCTGCCCTGAAAAAATCTAAGAAAAGGAGAACTGGTATTACAGACACAGCATATTGAGGAAGGATGATATCCTCCGCGCAGTTTGAGAGAGAGGAGGAAAACTCTCTCTGCAACTCGTGTACATAACGAAGGAGAATTCACCGGCATCAAGTTTCATCTAAAAGAAGGGGGAACTCGAAGGGAGGAGGGCATCGATAGCCAGAGCAACATCCTCCGCGGCGGGGGGAAGAGCGGGTTTGGGGGGCGTTGGGACAAATCTGTCCTGAGACCGTCGTGAACTCCAAAGGTATCAATAAGAAAGGTTTGGACGCAACCACCGGGGGGACGAAAAAAGAGCTATATGAGAAAAGGAGAAAGCTAAAGCTATCCTTTATGTAAAAAGGGGGGGGGATAGATCATCGAAAAGAGGGAGAACAAGGAGAAGACTGGTGGCCACAGCCGAAGAAGGAGTAGTAGGGAAAGACTATACTTAGTCAAGAAAAAAAAAGCCTTGGCGGGTCTGCATTGGATCGACCGGAACGGAGGCATGGGAATACGGAAACTATGGGATCCATAGCCACTCAGGAGGTCGATGGGTAAACTTCTACGTGTCCCAACATTTAGGGAAGGGAAAATGGGGGCTCGAAATCGTAAAAGGACGATTTGTTCATATTGCTGGGTAAAGGGGAATTAGGAGAAGTTCCGGTCGTAAAAATCTTGACTAAAACCTCAGCAGCATTCAAACGTAAGTCGGGAAGAAGTTTTTTGTCAGTGCTGCAGGGCGAAAAGGCGGGGTCTGGGACGAATACGTTACAAGGAGTACAGAAATCGTATCACTTAACAAAAGCAAATTTCAGAGTTCGAGATAAAACTGTGACGGGAGGGGTTACGGGCGGCTCGTGGGATGAAGGGGGGGATCGGGCTCTAACGAAAGCCAACATGTCCTTGGTCAATGTAGCCCGGGGAAGGTCGAGACTATTTAAAGAGAGGGGTATTGGCTTCCTTTCCACAAGGGAGTCAGAGAAGACTTGGCAAGTCCGGCAAACAGGCAAAAAGTTTCCTGGGGTGCGATGGACATCCCGGAAGGGGGGTAGGGCATTCAGAGGATTGTGCCGCAAGCAGCAAAGGGAGAGTGTTCCTTTGGGGACAAAATAGAGATAAAAATACTCCACGAAAGCTTGCCCGAGGCAAAGGGCGTCTGTTAAACGGGAATAAGGAAGACTCTCTCACGAAAGGGAGACAGGAAGGAAAAAACTGCAACTCACTCAGACGAAAAAAAGGTCGCGGGTCCATAGGAAGAAAAGGAAGAAAGAACTTACGAACAGGGGGGGGAGTCCTCAAAAATGGTTGCAAGGGGGATCGAGGGGGAAAAGATTGTGGGGGGCAAAGTGGGGAAATGGAGGGGGAACGGAGGCGGACCTTGTATCATACCCGGTACGAAAGAATTAACTCAAAAAAGACGTGGGAAACGGGGAAACAAGGCATATCGGGAGGAAAAATGGAATAAAAGGATAATAAATTGAAAACAGTGAAGTCAACTCTGATAGTTATGGGGACACTTCCGTTGTGGGGGGGGGGGGGGGGGGACGCTATTTGCTAGGGGAAGATGGAACACAAAGGCATTGAAGGAGGAAAACAGACAGGGTGGACAGGGATGGGGGATCCGTTGTGGGAGATTTTAGCCCAGATTTAGGACATGACCTTCTTCAATCCAGTAAAATAAAAAGGAGAAAGGGGGACCTCGTTAAAGCACAGAGAGAAAAGACACTAAGTCAGGAAACTTACAGGAAACTTCAATCGTGCAAGGGATTTGCGCTGGTCATTTTGGAGGACGAAACGCACAAAAGCGACGGTCAATGAGGGGGGGAAAGCTCTCCTTGAAAAT
>Ga0179591_1347411_pt1 | contig 14592 bp, 17 predicted proteins | sample CZOMad2_1_08_16f_FD_182891 | JGI IMG/M metagenome (GOLD analysis project Ga0179591, IMG submission 182891) | Vadose zone soil fungal communities from Angelo Coast Range Reserve, California, USA - CZOMad2_1_08_16fungal (PacBio error correction) | ecosystem: Environmental > Terrestrial > Soil >...
CGGGAAAAGATCACGAAAACCGACCAGACCAGAGACCCCCGGGATCCGAAACTTGCGGAGATCGCGCGGGACTCTCAAAAAAAGGTAAATTGGGCACTAACAAAAAAGAGAAAAAAAGGGGGCATGTTCTACTCCAACCGGAACTCGTGAAAAAGGGGGATTTGTCGTCCTACGTCGCTGTGGGAATTGGGTGAAGAGTAAAGCCTTGGTTAGGGACGTATCGTATAGGAGAGGAAAAAAGTCTCTGGGCGGGGCATCCAGAGGGGGCATCATCTACCGCGGGTGTAAGCGCGGGGCAAGTAGTCACAGGAAGGGAGGGATTAGTTTCCCCTTTTTATAAAGTCGCTCCTTGGGGAAAGAAGGCGAAAAAAAAAAGTCGAATGGGAAGGGAAGGCGAACGACAGGATTGCTAACGGTTTGAATTTTGGGCCATACGTGCAGAAACCGAAGAAGGGACCGTGCGTTGTAAGAAAATTCACGAGGAACACGGAAGGTGGAACGAGAGAGGGGAAAAAGATCTCAAAAGCCGATCAAGACAAAATCAAACACATCTCTTGACACCATGGCCGGGGGAAAAAAAAACATTCTTGTTTCCATAGAACGGTCTGAGGGGAAGACGCAGTAAAGCCGGAGACTCTTTCTGGGGTCGTTCACCAGAGTCCATCTATGGAGAGAGGAGGTCAGGCTCATACCTATTTCCGGGGGTCTATCGATCACATGGGAAGACATGTGGCTCGGGGGAAGGGAGAGAAGTGGACTCTCGACAACTGACATCGGATAGGTCTGAACTGAGATGCGGGGGGGTCTGAGTGACAGAGCGTGCTGGCCTGAAGGCCTACTGTCTATAATCGGGCAGAGTTGTCTCCGGAGGGAGGGAACGTCATCGGGGGGTTGGGCACTGAGTTACCGGTTCCCCTTATGGGATGTTCGGCGAACGCATTGGTGAAGAATTTAGGGCCAAATCGGCGCAGATGGGGAGGTTAAAGAACAGCTTCTCATCAAAACGACTTGAGGGGTTGAACAGGCGGGCTCGTAAATCAGGAAAAGCCGCGCGCGTCGGGCGGACAGTCCTCGTTCTGGGACTTTCCTCTTTTCGAACAGAAAAAGGAAAAAAACTAGCAAAGAGAAAGGATAGATGGGGGGCGTGGCTTACGGAAAAGCAACGGTGGTTTTGGCCTCGAGCCGAACCAAAAGCTCCAGACGCGAAAAGTGTGGCAGGGGGCTCGCCTGCTCTGGGCCTTCCCCCTATCCGGACGGGACGTTAGGGCACGAATCCAGCAAAAAGGAGGGGAGGTCGATCGACATTCTAGCGATACAGACGACGAGCAGAACTCTGACCAAAGTGGAAGGGGAAGGGGCAAGAAGGAAAGTCTCTTCCACTTCGCACTCGGAAAGAGAAAATAACCGCGGGAAGGGGAGGGGCAATACTAGTCGCGAAATTGACGCGCGCGGGACCTAAAGAGAAGGGTTGGATGGAGGAGTCGGGCCCGTCGGACCTCAACAAAATCTTACGACCGGTCCGGGCATCTTCGATCTATGGGAGGGGCAAATGGGGAAAGACTGGGAGTCCTCCCCCATCTCAAAGACTTTTTGGCGGGAGCCTGAAGGAATCACTAAAAAAAGAAGCGGGGGCCACCGCTTCTGATTTCGCCGGGGGAAGGTACACGGCTGATACCCCAAGAGAGGGGGGTTAGGCGTATCGCCATCAAGGAAAGGATGGAGAATCGTTACAATCGCGGAAGAGGGAGGGGTAGACTAACATACCATCAATTCCACTCTAAATTCGGAAGGGAGAAGCAATGGGGGGGGAAAAAGAGAGAAAAATTCCCGATCACGTACGAAGAATTCGAAAAGGCACTTGGTAGATGAAGGGGGGTTCTATCACTCCGTATTCGTCATTGAACCATGAAGGAGAAGAAGAGGAGTTGGGAAGAGGGAGGGTAGGGGGAATCAAATCGTACTCCTTCACACCTCTGAACACTCAGAAAAAAGGAGACTACGAAAAGGCCTATTGATGGGCATCAACTCCTTACGGGCAGGTCGAAAACATCCCGAAAGGGGGGGGTCACTGTAAGCACGGTTCTTGGTGACAAAATCGATCGAAGGGAGGAGCCCAGGGGGGACAGCACTCACTATGAGGCTGCTCAAGTCTCAGTCGAGGGGGGGGGGGCGCCGTTATACGCGAGAAAAAAGGGGCTGTAACGCCCGGGGCCTTATAAGACGTTTACGCTCAGTTAAAAGAAAACAAGAAGGGGAGGGGGGGCTTGAAATGACGACGAAAACGGGGCCCAATCTGAAGCAGCGCGTGTCTGTCGAAAGGAAAGGGGGGGATACTCGTCTGAGCTGATCCAATCTTTATGGACTCTCAACAACACAACGAGGGTGTTGGGGGGAAAAAAGGAAAGAGGAGAAGACCTCCGCTCATAAGGCTCTTAGAAAAGGGGAAAGGCTCTGTAAGGAGAAGTCGGGGAAAGAAACACGATCTGGCGGGGGTCAGCCTGTTCACGTCGTCTGGGGAATTCTCCAAAACATGCCGGGTGCTCGTAGCGTACGCTCAAGGGCAGTCCCTTAGGTGAAGAAAATTCTGGCTACGAGTATAACAGGGAAAAAAAAGACTTGTTGAGCATCCGGAGAAACGATTACGGAGTTTTCGCCTGGACTCAGGCTAGAAATATTTGCCTCAAAGACGTGCGGAGCGTGAAAAAAGATGGAAGGCTGGATGTGACATCCTATCGATTAGGAGGATACATTCCATCCATCGTAGCAATCCTCTTCGGAAGGGGGGGGGGGGGGGGGGGGGGGGGGGGGGGGGGCGACGGGAAAGGGACTTGAGAAGCGGTTGTTAAGAGGAGAGGGATACTAAGTTGGGATTTGAATGGGGTTGTGCCAAAGGAAAAAAAAGATAAGGGGCACGCGCTCCCGAGTGATGAAAAACGGGTCCGCATCGGAAAAAAGTGAGGGGGCGTGCTTGCGTACTGAGGTACTTTCGCGAGGTGTAGACTCGATTGGAACGTAAGCTGGGGGAGGGGGAGGGGGACTGTTAGGAGTCCGAAAAGCGGTCAATCTTTCAATTGCACAAAATCTGGCAGTTTGGGGCGATGAAAGGGAATGAAGAGGGCGCCCGTTTTAGCGGCGGGGTGCGAAACATCCACTCGTGGGAAACGACACGCCGTGCTCAGTGGTCGTGAGTATGTTCGCACAAACCCGGAATCTTGGGAAGGGTCTAGGGAACTCTCGCTATTGGTCGAAATGCCTAAAACGGAGAGAGCTGAGAACGATGGCCCGAAGGACAAAAGACTATACGCGTGTTTAGAGGCCGTACGGAAAAAAAAAAAAAATGGGAAATCGATCTCTCTGGCAATCTCCAGAACATCTAGGCCTCAACCGCAAGCGGGCAATAGGGAAAAAGAGGTAAAGATAATAGAAAGACTCTGTACTTCGGGATCTGGGGGAAAAGGAAAGAGGAAGAAGCCGAAATGCGCCGTTCGTGGATCGACGAAAAAAATAGATGGACTTGAGTACCTCACTCAGAAGGGAGGGGAGGGCTGACGAAAGTGCCGTCCTTATAGGGACCTCTAAAATTCCTCTAGGGCCTCCCCAAAAATGCGCGTCAGGGAGAGGGGGATTGGAAGTCCGCATCGATTCCAAAAGTGTCGTTCCGAAGAAGTCAGCACCACGCGGACCCCTTTAGAGGGGGGAAAAAAAACAGGTGCGATGTTTCGTGGGCATGGGAGTGTTCGACACAAAAAGTAAAACCAGACCGAGAAACGAACCGACAGGGAGGATCGGGGTTTTCGCTACGAGAACCGATTCCAGCACCAGTGGGTGAGAATAATGAAAAGACTCGGAGAAGGGGAAAAGAAGAAATTTGCAACTAGCACTGCTCGTGCGAACGATTGTCAAGAAGAGGTGTCGGCGGGGACTCCAGGTTGTGGGAAGATGGGAATGAAAAACAGATGCTCCATGGGGAGCGGCTTACGAAAATTCCCGAAGTCGACGAGGAGGAAAGCATCCAAAGGAGCGCACGAAAAAAAAGAAAAAGTCGGGATGACTCATCGGAGCGGAAGTCCATGATCTTTATCGCGAAGCTGCTCAAGGGGAGCTTGTCCAAGCCGACATGTCTATCGCCACCTCTTCTCGGTAGGAAAAAGGCAAGAGAAAAAACTTCTGTACGCAATGTAACAAAGAAGACCTCGAAGAAGGGAGTAAAGCACGAGGACTTCAGAGTTTCTGCGAAACAGAAAAGGCTCGAAAAAATGGAAAGGATCCCCTTGTGATTTTTCGCTTCTCTGAGGAAAAAGAAAAGGGGAAGGGAGGGGGGGCCAGCCCCATTCATACCGGTCCTGATCTTCAGGAGAGAGGAAGAGATTTCCACCGCACTTCACTGATAGAATTTTATTGGGAAAGTGCACACAGAAATCGAAGAAACTGTTCGGCCGCGGAAACGAGAACAGGGATTGGAGTCTGAGTGCGCTAACCACTTTAAGAGACTTCTGAGAAGGAGCGTGTCTTGAAGGAAAGAATGGAAGAAAGAATCTTGGGCTCTCCCAACTAGAAGATAGGGGGGAGGGAGAAAGGGGACACGCCGACGCGTCGGGACGTGTCCGAGCATCGAGAGAATGCCGGAATGACAGAAAACGCTACTTTCTTCAACAAAAGCACAAGAGCTTAGTTGATCTCGGGGGGGGGAGACACTCAAATAGTCGGCTCTATGTTCGGGAATATCTAACACTCGAGGTCGCGACTCTCGAACACTCACTTTCTGACTCTCAGGATATATGTACGTCTTGGTTGAAGGTATGCGGGGGGAAATCCTGGAAAATTAAGAGAAGAAGAAACAAAAGGAGTGATAAAATAGTTCATTCTGGAGGACTGATACGAGACACGGCACAACACTACCTACGAGATGAAAAAAGAATTCCAGCGCTTCTGGGGGGCGCTAACGCGCTAATTCTTTATGAAAGGAACAAGGGCTTAATATCTTCGCAAACTTTGGGAGGACCGAAGGCCCAAAGGGAGCTCCAAGTCGCGGTCGACCACGGGGGTCACTCGCCGGGTTGCGAAGCGTAGCTAAGAGGGGGGTCCCCTCCGCTCTGGGCTTCTTTGGGATCCAGCACGCCAGGAGTCCAGCTTTTTGGGCGAGAAAGAGAGGGAAATGAAAAAACAAGGCAGCCATGAAAACAGGGGAGGGCTAAGAGGCGGCTTCCAGTTGTCGCCAAAATGAACCACGAGAAAAAAAAAAAGAAACAAGGGAACGCTGGGGGAAAAAAGTAAGACTTTTTCGAACGTGGTTCAGTTGTGCCATGTAAAAGGTCTAAAGAGAGAGGAACGGGGAGCATAGCGAAGACGCTGTAAATTGAAACTTCTTCCTTCACAGAGAAATGCAAGGCCCACACGAACAAGCAGGACCAAGGCGTGAGAAGGTCTGCATCTGTGTTGAGTGATGTAAGAGAGTAGGCCGTGCGCTTCCTCATAACCCATGGAGCTTTCTTGAAGGGGAGTGGAAAAAGGCTGAAATCAAAGTGCGATCCGCCTCTCCTCAGCGGAAAGATTCGTAGGAGAAGGAGGGAAGGGGTGCAGCGTTCTAGCCTCAAAGACTCTCGAGGAAATAGCTCATTGGGACTGACCAGGGGGGAAAAGGGAGGCGGGCCTCGAGATTACAGCTGCGTAACTAAGCTCTTTGTCTGTCGATATCGCGCGGAAGAAAAACTGATTCGACAGAATCAGCGGAAAAAGTTGGGGAGGAGAAAAAAGGGAAACCCTGGAAAAATGGTATCTTTTCAGCGAAAATAAATCGTCGATTGTCAATTCGTAAAGGAGGACCTTGAAACGGGGGAGAGTGCAAAATATTCGTTAAAACTTACTGCAGGCAAAAGTCTCACACTTTGGGCACCGCGGGGAAACTCGCAAAAGACGGAGGGTCGGAACACTACGTTCGTGGTGCCTGGCTCTCTTGAACCTACGGCCAACGAAAGAGCAAAACAGGACACTTTCATCGGGAGGGGGGGAAGGCTTGCATAAGGAAACTCAATTTTTTGGGACAGGAGCTACGACCCATCAAAAGCTAGGTCTATAGAGTGCAAGGGGGAAGGGGAACTAAGATAGGTACGATGCGCAGATCCTGGATCACCTTCCTTTCAGGACAAGCGCCGAATCTCCCTTCTCAAGTCGGTCTTCAGAACGAACCATGGGTCGGAAGAGAAAAACTGCTAAGGAGGAGCAGACGCTCGAGGAGAAGTATAATTTCTACTATGGGGGGGAAGGAACGACAGCATTCTAGAGGAAATAAAAGAGAAAGCATATCACGAAGGTCGATGGCGGCGATATTGTGGACAAAACTCAGGGGGGCCTCTCGATAATCTTCACATTCTTTCTGGAGGATCGGAGCGGAAAGTCGGCCGCTCACCGAAGAAAGGGAGTAGCGGGCATCTGGACGGGGGAAGGTCTACAATCTCGTGAAATTGTATAAGGCGCTACTAACCCATCTCATCGGTTTTTCGGGCATGCTTCAGGACCGGAAGAAAAACTGGAGGGTGTAGTCTTAAGGGGACAGGGATTTTTCAACAGCCTGCTAAAAAGGGTGGGCGCGGTCCACAGGGGATAGGCAAAATGGGGAAGGGATTTACGGGGTGTTCTCAACTTGCAAAGGCCCAGGTTGACGAAAGAGGGGGGGGGGGGGGGGGCGGGGGGGCTGTTTTATTACGAACAAATGAACATCATCCTATAAAGGGGATAGAAAAAGAAAAGCCCTGAAGAGACCTCATACACTGAAAAAGATCACAGGGCAAAGTCCTAAAAGGAAAAAGAGATGTAACCTTTTCTCAACAATCAAAAAAAGGGGACTGTCACCAGCTTAAAAGGAGAAAGAGAAAATTTCCACATCCTGCAAATCCAAATAATAGGGGAAAGAATCCTTCAACTCTCGGAGAAACAAAAGTCAAGGAGAAATCTACTTATTGAGGCCAAGCCCTATGGGGGACGCGGGAGGTGTATCGGATTACCTCAAATTAAACCCAGTTTTAACAGATCGTAAAAGAAAGGTCAGGGGGGGTGAGACAAACTAGAGTTAGGAAGTCGGCTGCCCGGAAGAAAAGAAAAAATTCAAGGGAAGCGGGTCTCGGAATGATGACTCACAAGGATCATGCGAGGGAAAAGCAGAAGAAAAATCAGGGTTCGAGTAACAAAAAAGACTTATCATGGAGTAGCGCTGACACCGTCAAGGGGGGAAGGGGCGCTGACCAAAAGACGACTAAATGTCCAACAGAGTAGGAATCAGAGAGCCCTTTCCAGAGACCAGATGGTCCTTCATAACGGGAAAGGTGAGGGGAGCGCCATCTGTTATCTCATGAGCCACAACAAAGGTAATAAAAAAAGAGAAGAGAGATAAAAGACAATGGGGAGAGAGGCGGCCTCGAACCTTTAAAATCTCTGAAAACGGGAGGCTGGTGACAAGGAAAGGGAAGCCAGGTTCAAACTCGTCCTTTGATCGAAGACGGTCACGGTTTGAAAATCCGTAACCGTCCAGGGATCAATGACCTGCGTTCAGAAAACATGAAAGAGAACAAAAGAGCCGAAAAAAGGGTGAGAAGTACTCCGAGAAGAAAAGGGGTGTCAGGCTGGGGGGGGGGAGGAGCAGAGAAAAAAAAACGTGCGCCCTGAGAGATTTAAAAGAACAAATACCGAGGTCCAATCGCTTGAAAAAAGAGGCGTGAGAATATCGAACTTCATCGAGAGCCCATAAGTAGCACCTAGAACTAAGGGAACAGGAAGGGAGGAGGAAGGAGCTGTTTGGTGAATTGAGTTAGCATGGTGGGAAGCAAAATCTCTATGTTATTTTGGGAACAATTAAGGGTGCAAATTATCGGCGAGAAAAAAGGAAGACTCGATCTAGGAGTTTGAGAGAGGTTCGAGAAAAAATGGGTTGCAAGGTTCACGCTTGCTGTACTTGAACGGAAGTGTCTGAAATGGTGGGGAGGAAAAGCAACTAGAAGGGGGGAGGAAGTTGATTGTCAAGTTATCACGAAAGGAGAAAGGGGCAAGGACACTATTTTCGTGCAGGAATGAGCAAGACACTGAGGGAGCTCAAGAGCGCTGTGTCGAAGGAGACGCTGTGTCGTGAAAAACGCCTTCAGGAAGGGACTACCATCCTCTAAGCAAAAATTGTTGACTGTATCGAGGGGGGAGACGCAAAGAGAATTGTCTATACATAACTGCAGAAACTAGCAAGGTAGCAAAATGGAAAGGGAACCAAGAAGATAAATGAGCTCCCGACTTAATCAGATCACATAACCGGGTGGAGAGAGCGATCTGTGAAAATATACCTGTGGAAGAAGCTCCGCCTGAGAATGACGATTGAGAAGGAGAATAATAAAAGTCGTTATTTGCAACTGAGAGAGGTTAAATAGTCAGAGAAATCGTCCAGCGCCTAAGAGACGTTCGCTGGGATCGCTCCATGGTGGAGTGAAGCACGATCAACGCATAAAGGGGGATTCCCAATAGAAAGAAAAAGATGAATGAATAGGGGGGCCTAGACAATGCATCCAATGCCTATAAGCGTCGGGAGATGATGGAAAAAAACGCTCTAGGAAAACGGGAGTCAGAAAAGGGAGCCCACGCAGATGAAACCGTGATCTGTCCTCCATTGGTGTTTTGGCGGGGAGGGCGTTTTCTAGCTAGACACAGGAACAGAGAAAAAATGAACTAAGAGTCGCGGCGGCGCCTGTACCGATACCCTCGTTCAACCAAGTGTGGGTTGAGAAAAAAAACGGGGTACAAAGAACTTTTTTGGGCCAAATAGCCTGAGAGAAGGAAGAGGAATTTGGAAAATAAATCGCCAATCGCGATAGGAACCTCATCCGTTGGGGGCGTATCAAAAAGACCGAAGGAAGTCCTCTGAGGAGGGGATCGCACAGGAATCTAGGAAAGCCGAAAAAGGCGCATAAAAAAGGAGGCACTCCTCTAAGCTAGAGGCATATCCGAAAAGGGGGGAGGAGAAGGTCAGCTTATTCTCTAGCTCCTTTGGGGTCGCAAGCTTGTCCAAGTAAGGAATATAAAATTCCTAATCTAAGGCTTTCTGGGAAAGGCGAAAGGGAAGTTCGCAAGGAACTAACACTCTACAGGAGAGACGAAGGGATTTTATTCTCCGTCGAGGATTTCAGAACCGGGCCTGAAAGGAAAATAGGAAATCATCCTTCAATGGGGGTAATCGGGAAGTTAGGGCTGTACTTTCCTGAGAGCGCGAAGAAAGAGAAAAAGAAGAGAACATCCAAAATCGGTCATAAGGTCTATACTGGTAAAGAAAAAGGATAGATTTTTTTTTTTTTATGGGGCAAATGTCAAAAAAAAACAGTAGCCAACTCGTCGTTTCGACGTCCACGCAGGAAAAGAAAGGTGCCTGGCTTAAGGCGGAGAAACTGTACAGAAATACGTCTAACCTGGTAGACGGTGCAAAGTAAATCTTGAAGGAGCGCCTAGGGGAGATGGGGAGAAGCGGGGAAGAACGAGCTTCTTTAATCGAGGACGATCAAGGGAGACTCGACTTGAAACCGGGGAAAGGGAAAGGACCAGCCTCTACAGTTAGTCTGCTCAAAAAAAAATCTGGGAAGGTTAGAACAAAAGATCTCGGTCGGGCTCATAATGGTAAGTATAATACCTCCTTACTCTCGAAGCGAGGGAAAAGTTGAGAGAATCAATCAGGTGGGATTTGGTTCTTTTTAGTTGAGTTGATCCGGCCAGAGGAAGACTCTAAGGAGAGAAATAGGGAAAGGGGACGAGTGCTTCCTGAACTCAACTAAAGAAACAACCTACGCCTCTGGAGGAGAGCAAAGGGGGGCCGAAACAACTAGGATCTCTAAGAAGAAGGAGGGGGGGGCTAAGGACCGACATTGGCAAGATGGAGACCGCCCCGGGAAGCTTCACAGAGGGAGTCTCCTCATCTGCTAAGACTGGGCAAAGAAAATAAAGGGTGAAAATATACGAGCTCGAAAAGAATTCCACTATCGTTCTTGCGGCTTAAAAAAGCTTCCTGTTTTGGGGGGCGCAAAGAAACGGGGTTCGGGTCAATAGTCTGCGTTCAGGACATTTCTATACTACGCTGTCTTAATCAAAGGGCGGAAAAACAAAAACGAAAAAGGAAAAAAAAATAGACCGCTTGCCGATGGACCGAAGACAGAGTTTGCGAAGAGGGGGCAGGGACTTTCCCAGAAAACTCACACGAGCCATGCCGGGGGGGGGGGGGAACAAGAAGATCTACGAGGGGGACTAGGGGGGAGGGAATGAAACCTCTCTCTCTTGCCTAAACAATCCCAATCAAGAAAAGCGGTCTGCTATTTCTGTACTGGGAGGTTCCGAAAAAAAGGGGGAATCGAGAAGAACCAGAGGGGCTTGATTTTCTTGGGCCTTTAGGAAAGATAAGGGAAAAAAAAGGAGCTCAGAGCCAGCGTTCTATCGAGTCCCTGGCGCTGGACAATGCAGGATCCCACGGAGAAAAAGGGGGCTAAAGAATCTCGAAGATGTAAAAGTAGTAATATTCTCATATCCTAAGGCTTGCATCAGAATTGGGGGGAAAAGCCTAAAATCGGGTCTAGAGAGGGGAATGTTGCGGGAGACTGCCTAGAAGGGAAATAGTTTTAGGGGATGATTCAAGAACCCTTATCGCCAAAGGATGTGGCTGCCCAGATTTTTATGGGGGTCCAGGGGGGGAAAACGGATGTGGGACAACAAATTATTCTTCGACGGGAAGCAATTGAAATATGAAAATGGGACTTGGCCAGAGGTTGCGCGGTGCATCAAACTAAACTCCCGGTCGGCGTTCGGAATCGGGCGGAAAGGGGAGACGCTGTTCGAACCAAACACATGCCAAGACAGTCGAAAAAAAAACCTGGACGGGGGGAACGGGGGCTTTTGTCTGGGATGAAGGGACTAGGAAAGAAAATGTTGGGCAGAAAGAAAAGAAAAGAAATAGACCGACTCAGGGGTCTATTGGTGAGAGAGTATTGAAAGACCCATAGACGGAGCACTTAGTACCGCATACGAAATTAAGAAAGAAGAGGTCTTGCGGATTCCGGCCGACATCTGTTTGCGAAGCTAGAAAAAAATGAAAAAAAAGACCGACGGTGGAAGTTCTCAGGGTCCGAAAGAGACAAAAAATGAGAAAAAATCGCACGACGGAAGGCCCGAGACGCGACGAAAAGGGGGGGGAGGGAGAAGGTGCGGAGATTGTCCAGGAAAGTCGCTCGATGCACATTAAGTGGGGATAGAGGCGCCAGGAAAGAAAAATGTAATCGTGAGGTCCTGACGGGCCTAGAAAAGGAGGGTAATCTCGTTTGACATGGGGCAAGTGTAACGAAAAGGGATCCCCCCAAAAAACACAGACTTGGGGTGGAGGGGGCGGCTTATGTACCTTCAGAAGAAATGAAGAAGTTCACTGCCGACCGGGAGGCCGGATGGCGCGGAGAAGAAGAAAAACGGAGAGCCGAAACAATAAGGGCGTTTCCTTACGGTCTCCACTAATGACAGCAGCAATGGGCAGAGGGAGAGGTTTTAGAAGGAACTATTAAAAAAGAAAACTTCGTTCGCTCAAGGCAACTCCCGCGGCTCTCCGAAAAAACCTGAAAACTGAAAGGCAATTACGTCAAGAATGGCGAGGAAATATGGAATGGAGGTTATATCACTCCGTATCGGACTGCCAGGACTTGAGCTAGGGGAGAAGAAAGAGGGGTGGCAAATTCCAATAGATCGTGAAAATCTAGTCTCCTTAAACCTCTTTCTCTACACGACAGAGAACTCCTCAATAAAGAGAAAATATTGGTGGTCATAAGGAGGAAGGACTTACTAAAAAATCTTCAGAGAGAAGTCAGCATTTATCTTGTTCCCCTAGGGGGGAAACTTGGAGGGAAAAACTCATGGCGAAAATGAATTAACCGTATTTTCGAAAAGAAGCGATTGAGAGAGGTATTATCAAACAATGCGCAGGCGTGGTGTGAGGAAGGGGAAGGAGATCCGAGGGAGTAACACGAAGTAAGAATGGCGACTGTTAGGGTCGGAGAGGGGGACCTTCGTGATGTAGTGTCGCGGTGGGAACTGGGAGTCTTGAAAGAAAAAATAGGGAAATGGCTCTGCGGGAACTGAACGTTACTCCAGAGGCGGGTTGAGGGAAAGGGACAGGAGGGAAGATGGAGGTATCGACGCACAACAAAAGAAGTAGGGAAATAGATAGATAAAGGGAGTTTCTGGGGTCATAAGGGACCGCGTAACCTTTCCAAAAGAGGCGAAGTAACTTACATACGAGGGCGGAAAGTCGAACGGGATCGTTTCATCCTGGTCTTCTGAAGGGCGAAAAGCACGGGATAGAAGTAACAGGTCCTCCCTGACTTCAGGCGTCCTCGACAGCCCGGAAAGGAGGGCTAGAAAACTTACCACCATCTCCACGACTTGGGGGAGCTCAGAGATTGAAGTTGGGGAATGAAGGCGAGCCATACTTTCCGCCTCAGTGGGACCAAAAATACCTTGGTTAATCAGTAGGGAAACAAAAAGAAAGAGTAATGGAGGTCTCGACCGGAGAAGTCATGCAAAAACGCCGGGATACGTCTATTTAACTTCCGATGCAGTGAGTGGGGGGGAAGAGGTGGGAATAGAGGTTTTGAATCGGAGGGGGGGCCACAATGCGCCTTCCCCTTGTTCTGGAAAAAAGGACATCGAAGGAGTGGAAAAAAACAGGTTCCTAAAAAAAGAATACCTCCCTCGGGTGACCGTAGGGGAAAAGGGGGAGTCCTTGAAAGTTTCTCGCGTGTCTTACCACGAGGGGGGAAGGAACGAGAAGTTGGGAGGAGGGAGGGAAAAAATGTCACGTCTCCTAATGGCAAAAGACAACGGGACCGAGAATGGGGCATGATGAAAAAGTAACGAAATGACCGAAATGTTGAAAAAAAAGGTGTAGAGGCGAAAAGAACAGGGACAACCGTGCTCCAAGTCTATTACGGTCTAAGAGCTTCCCGCAAAAATCTGTTTCTAGGCTGGTTGAGGAATAAGAGTACTACATCAACGAAAAGGGGAACGTATGCTGAGAGAAATATTCAAGAAGCTTGAACAACAGGACGAGGGAGCGAGGAGGTCCGATCCAGTAATTGTTCAGATACAAAGCGCGATCCGGAGAAACGCCACCGCGGGCCTATTTCTATGCTTTGGGGGAGAAGATGAATCTTAGGAAGGAATGGTCGGGCTATCAATTCTCAGGCAACATAACCCTCTCTCAGTCCTTTAGAGGAGTAAAAAATAAAGATTGAAGAACTCCGCGCAAGAAGAATGTCCGTTATTCAAGAGTGGAAAAAATGAGGGGGAAAGAAAAAGTAGTGGCACCGGCAACATAACCTGTGATAGCCAGAAAATCAAAAAATCTGTAGATTTTGAGGTGAGGGCTCTCTAGACAACACGGGCGTTTTCAACAAGAAAGAAAAGAGGCCCACTCCTAAACGTTAATCGCCTAGGTTTGGGGTGGGCAGGGGCGGTCGACCGAAAGCAAAGAAAGAACTGACGAAAGCAGACTCTCGCACGATTTGATGAAAAAAATGGAAAAAAAGAAAGGTTGATAAGAAGCAGAAAGGACGACCGTTTGAAAATAACTTGGGGGTTGCAAATATCGGAGAAAAGGAAGGTTGGAATGAGTGCCAATCGGAAGCCGCACCTACGAAGGGGGGATCAAGGGGGGGCCAGAAAGGGACCGGAGGAAAGTCCGTCGGAGGAGGAGAGGCAGGGAAAGGATAACCAGAATAGAAAAATTCTCAAACTCTGCTGGAGGGGCACCGCCGAAGAGGAGAAGGATAAGAAGGACGGACATCGCGATCATCGAGTTCCTTCAAAAAGGAAGGGGGGACAGAAAAGTTGTAAAGACAGGGCTCGCAGCAGGGGCAAAAAAATAGATCGAAACTTTCTGACCGCATGAAACGACACAAGGAACGAGAGAGGGTGGGATGAAAGGTCCAGGACTTCAGACACTTTCTAGTCAAAGAAAAAAAGATGCCATGGTTGGAAAAAGGGTAGAGGATTGTGGAGGAGCGAGAAAGCAGCGAGTGTCTCTCTTCCAGACGCGCCCAAGTAAAACTTCGGGCGAAATCAAAAAGCCAAGGAGCGAAGGTTTATGGGCCGGAAATGGCACCAACAAGAGAAGAAAAAAACATGACGGACGTTTCCTGTCACAGATTGAGGGGAAAAAAAAAGGTCTTTGACAGTTGGGGGGAAAGGAGTGAACAACAGGAAAAGAGTAGGCGAACTGGTAAATCCTGCCGCCAGATCAGGGAAAAGGAGTAGTGCCGGGGAAGCGGAAAAAAGGCGGGGAGAGGTTTCCCGCAGGAAGGAGGGAATTCCGACTCTAGCGCGTGGATAACTGAACAGGTCGAGACGGACGAAAGGGAAAAAAGAGACCACTACGGGCTCTAGACAAGCAGATAGATGAGAAAAGAGGTGAACGGGGCTAATACTGGCTATTCCCGTGTTCGGAAAAAAAGATCAAGAAGGAGAGCGCTCTTACGCGAGATCGAGAACAAGGGAGAATAGGGTCGTTATGTAGGGATGGTTCGTGTAGGATATACAGCCATA
>Ga0179591_1281292_pt1 | contig 14589 bp, 25 predicted proteins | sample CZOMad2_1_08_16f_FD_182891 | JGI IMG/M metagenome (GOLD analysis project Ga0179591, IMG submission 182891) | Vadose zone soil fungal communities from Angelo Coast Range Reserve, California, USA - CZOMad2_1_08_16fungal (PacBio error correction) | ecosystem: Environmental > Terrestrial > Soil >...
AAAAAGGGGAAAAAAGGATGAAACGCTAGGGGAGGGCCGCCGTCATGTACTTCGGCAATCGCAAATCTGGAAAGGGAGGGGGGAATGGGGCAACGGGTGAGGAAAAGGCTTTTTGAGGAATGCCGAAAAAATAGGGCCGGAACCAAAGCGGGGGGGGCGGGAAGCAGAGGCGACGGGGTTCTAGGGGGAAGAGCAAGGCGGGGTGGAGTGAAGGGGAAGAAGTGGTCTCTCGGACGCGCCCGAAATAGAGGTCGTAGATCAAACGCTGGATGGGCAGTGGGAGTGGTCTCGGAAGGGGGGGAGGGGGAAATTCGAATTCATCGGGTCACTAAATGTTGCGTAGTAAAATTGAAAAAGGGCCAAAAGGCAAGCGCGGGGTCTAAGAAAAAGATGCTTAGGACGAGAAATCGTAGAAAGGGTAATGGGCTGGGGTAGTGCTGAGAGGGTGGCGTAAGCGAAACGGTGGAAAGGTCTGGAAAGGAGGGGAATTAAATTGGGGGATTGACAAGGAGCAAAAGTCGGGGAGACAGTAGCACAGGGAGAGGGGCCACAATCACGCACAGCCGAAGAACTAAGAGGCGGAGGGGGGGGCCCTTCGGTGAGGTAGGAAGGAAGGGGGGGGAGAGAAATCGAATAATAGGTCGAAGAACGATAGGCTTGTTCACGTAAGCGGGGAGGGGGGGCGGGGGTACCGGAAGGGGGAAGCGAAGGGGTGACGAGGGAAGGGTAGTGACTAGAAAGGAATGAGTCGAACAGGTTCTCGGGAGGGACGTAGGAGGTATAGTGTAAAAAAAAGGGCGGTGAAATAGTCGTGCGCGGGGAGTACAAAACACGACTTGAGGGGAAATGGATTGAAAAGAGAAGGAAGGGGGTAAGAGAACAGAAGGTGGGTCTGCAAAGAGAACTGCGGGAAAACAGCGTCGGATGGAACGAGACCTCGCGATGGGCAGTGGGACTGGACGGTAGTCATTCAGGCGATGGCGGAAGAGGAAAGAAAGGGAAGAAGAGGGGTCATTGAAAGGAGAGCGGGGAAACAGCAAAGAGGTCAGGTCTACAGATTTTCTAATAGAAGGAGATAGTCAGGAAGGGTGGGGGTCCCGGTGGCGGGAGGATGGGTGAGAAGCTCGAAGGAGGATAAAAGAGTCCAGTACATGTGAAAGACTGATCGACGGCTCGGGCGGAAAAAGCGACGGGGCAAAAGACGTTCGGTCGTGCAGGAACGAAGTGAAGTGCTCAGAGGGGAGGGGGGGGGGAAAAGGCGTGGGTGTGTGGGTAGGGAGCCAGTAACTACGGGTGAAAGAGATAAGAGAGGGGGAGGAAGGGTCAAGACCAGAGAGAATTCTACTAAGGGGAAACAGTGGGAGACTGATTGCACAGGGAGACAGCAGATAAGTAGGGCTGGACTCCTAGTTTAGCACTCTTGACTCGAAAACGCTAAGGCAAAAGAATCAGGCGAAGTGGCGTGCTGCGCGCGAAGGGCGAAAAGTAGATCTACCGGGGGGTGGCTAAGCATACTCTGGGAGGGGGTCTAAGGGTAAAGCAAGTATTGAGGCGGGGCGGGAGGGGGAAAAAGGGTGGGAAGGTGGAAGAGGGGGGGGAAGGGAGATAGGGATTAGGTGGAAGATGTAGAGGAGGGGGAGGAAAAGGAGAGAGGGGAGAGTTTTTTCGCCGCTTTGTGACTTTCTCTGGTGTAATAGATCATGGGAGAGAGAGTTGTCTTGAAGTGAAAAAAAAGCAAGGAAGGGACAAGGTGGTTATTAACTGACTTCCCAATCTGAATGCGGCTAGGGGCCCGTGGACTGGCGAGCAAAGTCAAACTACGGGGGGGAAATAAAACGAACATGGGTGTTAGGAAATATACAAAAGTCGCGCTCGGGTGGACAATCGTGCGGCGGGGTGGTGCCGTCATGGACATTTCGGTGTGGCGGGGGGGCGGTAAAAAAGCCCCTCAAGGGGGGAAGTCCTCTAAGTCGGTTGGCAGTCCCTGGGGTGCAAGACCGAAGGACTCGGGACAGGGTAGCACGTCTGTTAGTGACTCAAAACGTAGTGGGGGGAGTCGGGGGGGTGGTGATAGGGTAGATCTCTTCTCGACGATGTGTTGGGCGATGGCAGGAAGCCGTCTAAATAGTCAAAAGTACGGGGGTCGAAGATATAGGTGGACGCGGTCAAGGGAGAAAGGCGGGACTGCCAAAGACTCCCCTAGGAGGTGAAAATACAATAGTTTGATTGAAAGCGGAAGTATCCAGTAGAGAAGGCGGGGGGGAAAGAGTACGTCAGTGTAACTGGGGATCAATAGCGTGGCATCAATGGTACTGGAGGTAAACGGGGACGGAGAGGGTGGGTCTGTGGGCGGGGGAAGGGTAAGTGTGGTCACGAGCTGTGCGAGGCGGGGTGAGAGGGAGACGAGACGGGGAAAAAAGCGGCTCGCTACGTAGTGCGGAGATCAACTTGGAGGGGAAGGACAAAGGGAAAGTAGGCTTGAGTTCTCAAGAATTCGTGCAGGGCGGTAAAGAGCGGGGGTGGCCAAGGCCTAGGACAGGTTCCGGACGAAAAGGGAGGGGAGGGGGAGGAATCGTCTCCGTGCGTGGGCTGGCGTACCTGGAGACGGAGGTCGCGTGTTACTGACCATTCAAAAGGAAAATGCGGTCGAGGGGATGGGGGTGACAAAAGCGATGAAAAGGTGAGGGGAAATGAGGGTAGGAAGTAGAAAGTGGGGGGGTCAAAGGTGGGCGAGAGGTGACGTGGCGGAGGGAGGGATCTGTTTAGAAGACCCGAGGGGGAAGAGTCTGCGGCGGGCATGAGGGTATTAAGAAAGTACTAGGTAAGCGTGCAGGGTTCGGTGTATGGAGCCGTAAGCAGGAGCGGGACAACGCAGACTTCTAAAAGGCGAGGGGGAAGTTAGAAAAATCTTGGTAAAGGAGTCTAAGAGTTTTATGTAAAAAGCGGCGGGTGGACGGGCAACACGGATACTATCGGTGAGGCGGTTCGAGGGGGGACCTAGCGAAAGAAAGGGGGGATTCAGGAGAGTCTTGAAACGGGAAAGCAGCTGATTTCAGAACGCGGGAAATAAAGGCAAACGGATCAAAACTTGCGTGCGGCAGCGTTCGAGAGGAGGAAGGTGGCGTGTACGGGGTGGGGCGTAGGTAAAAAAAGTGTCCGAAGTGGGGGGCGGGGTGGTGGTACGGGGAGTGCACGGGATATGACCGGGGCGGGCTAGTACTAGGGGACGGTCCCGTCTATCAAACGGGAGGACCGGAAGTGCGCGTGTACGGGGGAGAGGGGACGGCAAGGTCAGCAATCTGTGATGGGGTGAAGAAAAAACCTCCGAACGTCGGAACTGGACATCGAGTGGGGTGACGGGGGATGAAGTCAATCGCCAGGTAGGACCAAGGGTGGGGGCGAGAGGAGGCGAGCTTAGTCGATGGAATGTTAAGTAACGTGGAGTAGGACGTGACTGGTACGGGGGGGCGCGTTCGGGCCTCTAGGTAAAATGGGAGATCGTTGCACCGGGTCCAGTAGGGAAAAGAAAAGGTGGTGGGGCGTGGGTGCGAAGAATGGGCCCGGGGGAAAGAGGGATGGGTGGGAGGGGGAGCGAAGGGCGGGGGAGCGGCGCACGTGAGGTGGGGGACACAGGGGGAGATAGATGCGGGTTCAGAACGGTGGCTGCGGGAGGGCACGAGAGGGGAATGCCGAAGTAGGGGGGTTTGCCGTACGGAAGTAGGTTATAGTGAAAAGAACCAGACGCTCGGGTGCGGAAGGAAAGTGAAGGCAAAGTCACTGAGGGTTCTCACGAGGTAGGAACAGTGGCTCTGCTGACAAAGCAAAACAGAGATAGGTAGTAGAGGAGGAGAGGATAGGGGGGCCTTGTGCTGCAACGTGGTAACAGACGGGAGAGACAGCTTAGGGGTCGTGAAGAGTCTATGGGCGAGTCGATAACGAAAGAGCGGCAAGCAAAAAAAGGCAAAGAGAGACCCGATGGCGGTTGCGAGGGAGGTGAGCATAGTCGGTCGCGGAAGTGAGCCGTCGCTGAAAAGTAAGACAAAAAGGATAAAAAGAGTTGATAGGGTGCAACCGCTGGGTCTTTTTTCGAGGTAAATCGTGGGGGAGTAGGGCAAAACTTTTCATCAGTGGATGGGGCTAAAGGGGAGTTGAGGTAGTCGCTGGCACCGAAAAAACGTATGAAAGGGTAGGCGCGGGTAGCGGTGGTTAAATAAAAGGCGTAACGGAGACTGAAGGAAGACGCAGGAATCTCTCGGAAGTGTGAGCAGTATTCTTCGAACAACGTGCTCGAAAGGGTGATCGGAAAAAAAAAACGATCGGAAAGGAAAAATGAGGCTGCAGGGTCGGGTGTGGTACGGGGGGGAGCAGACGTTTGGGGTGATATCCGGTGCTGCAGAAGTTCGTAAAACCCGAGAGTACTAACGGTGGGTCGGGGGACGGCTACGATCGAGGAAACTGGAAGAAGAACGAAATTTCAAGGTGGGGTGGTAAGGGGGGGTGGGGGAGAGTATCAGTCGAGGGGAGGACAAAGGAAGTGGCACGGGAAATCAAGGGTTGAGATGGTCTGGGGTGGTGTGGCGTCTGCGGGTGTTCGCAGGAAGAACCCAGCAGGCAGGTGGGGTCCGTGGGAAAGGGGGCCACGGTAGGGGGGGTGGTAAGGGAATCGGGAAGGAGCTCTGGGGATTCGGGGTGACTGCATTAAAGGGGGGGGGGGTGCAATGATCAGGGAGCCGAGGAGAAGGGACATCATCGCGGTGAACTCAAAAGGGCAATCATGGGGGGGAGCGGGTTTCGGGTGGCGTGGAGTAATTGAGCTGATTGGGCGAATAGGGGGGAGACGGGGGGGGAGGGGGGGGACAAAGGGTTTCCGGAGTGAAAGGGGGGATAAGTGGGGGGGGAGTCGGGGCAGCTACTTAAGATGCCCTCACTAAATTAGTCTCTACCTTCTTGTTGGACAGGTCCCGTCAGGCTCCTCATTTAGGGGCGAGATTGTATTTTCATAACTCTCTCCTAAGGAAAGTTCGAGAAGAGAAGGGGAGATCCCAGAGCCAGCAGATGTTGTAATACACTGCCGTTAAATGCCATATGACTCAGGGAAGTGTAATAAGTTTGCCGCATTGGAAATCAGTCTGGGGTCGGCTTCACGTCCGCAGTAGCACGAGATAGAAAGAGCCGTCGGTTCAAAACTGCCGCGGGAAGAGCTGGTCACCCAAACGCGGAACAAAAGGTCTAAGTGTCAAATAAAAACGAAAGTTGGCCTGGGTCAGGGGGTCCGAGCCGATGGGAGTTCGTTTAAGTATGCACAAAGCTGCGACTCAGGACATGGTGCTTGCGGAGAGAGAGCGAAAAGCGAGAAAAGGATTGAAAAAATGGGAGTAACGGAGGACTCAAAGGTGGACAGTAGCAATAGAAGAGCAAAGGCCAAACTGGAGGGAAGGATAAAAGGAAGAAAGCGTGAGCGTAAGTGTGGCAGAAACGTCTCTCGGGTGCGGGTTCAAACTAGGAGTCGCTGGTGGTGCGGGGCGCGCGGATCAGATGGTATTCTAGGTTCGGGGGGTTCGATGAACGACGTAGGTCTGGCTATTCGAACCCCAGGGAAAGGAAGGGGGGGAGAAGGGGAGGGGAGAGAAGGGGGGGTGGGGGAAGACGCTTGTGTGTCGGGTCGAGCGTCTTATTTCCTTCGTGAGGTGAGGGGGGGGGGGGTCTCAGGGAGGTGTGACTGTCCATGGGAAGTTGGAAACTGGTTGACGTGGAGAAGGTGGTACAAGGGAGAGTAAAAGGGGGTGCTATCGTAAGGAGTAGGGGGACCGGACGGCTGGGAAAGAGGGTCTGGGAGAGACGGGAGAGGGAAAGTGGTGGGGTCTGGACTCGGTGCTACCGACGGGAGTTGGAAGGATTCTTGGGTGGTTGCGGAGTGGGGGGGGTGGAACCTGCGGGGCGTCAGCGATCGTGCTTCCGGGGTCGGGGCCTAGGTGGAACTTGGAAGGAAAAACGCTCTGGGGCGGAAAAGAGGGGGAGGGGGGAGGGGTACTATCAGTTGTCGTAGCCAAGACAGCGGGCTAGTCGGGAGGAAGCGCCCAAATTCAGGCTAGGGCGGGCGTATGACGGGAGAATAGGTTCAAGAGTTCTGGGATGTAGGCGCAAATATCGAGTAGGTCGCTCTTCGAAGGGTATCTAGACGAGGTCAGGTCACAACGAGACCGACGGTGCGAAAAAGGGAAACGGGTAGATAGAGACGTATAGCATTGTGCGAGATTTGTGGATGGGGAAAGAAGAGGCGTGAGAAGAGGGAAAAACGCGAATCGGCATGGAGAGCGGAGCTGGGAGTGCGAGGATGGGCATCGAATAAGGGGGGAAAAAGGGGGGGTGGGGGGGCGCAAATCGGACTAGAAAGGCCCCACATGCTTTGAGGAAGACAATGAGATGGGCGGGGGGGGGAAGGGAAAACGGGAGGGGGGGGAAAGTGGCAGAACGAGAGGGGAAGTGTGAAGGAAAGGAAAAACGGGGACAGGCAGGAGAAAGGGACTCAGGAAGACCCATCGATTGTCAAGAGGAGGCGTCAGGGGGGAAATGGGGAGGAGTCAAGGAGGACAAACGGTCTAACAAGAGCGATAGAGGGACGTGCGCGGGAGCAATTGAAGGCTGGCCGGGGTGGAAGTGACGGGGAGGTTAGAAACGTGTGGAAGCTAGTATAATGGACGGGAGGCGAAGATCAAAGCGGGGAGGTTCTTGGGCATCGGAGGTCACGCACCGTAGACAATCGTCGGGATAGGAGGGTGGAACGAAAAAAGGAGGTCGTAAATAGGCGTGCTTTGGGGCAAAACGGAACACCTAAGGAGGGGGTACGGGACGGAGGGGGGGAAGCAATGAGTTAAGGTACTAAACGGGTAGGGTAGGGAGATGGAGGACAATAAAACAAAGCAAATCAGTCCAGAGGGAGGAATAAGGCAAAATGGTAACGGGGAGAACAGGGGCGCGGTAGGATAGCTCAAAAGCGAGCGGAGGGTAAAAAAAAAGTGTGTGAGAATCAAACCTCTGAAAATGGGGAACTGGGATCAGCGCGGGTAGGGGGGCGGGTTCGCAAAAAAAGTAGGATCGCACCGCGAGTGAGAAGAAAAGTAACGATGATCGCATTGCGTAAAATGGGACAAAAGGAGAGCGCTGTGAAGAAAAGAAAAACACGGGTGGGTGTCTGCGGCTTGTGTATGTTCATGAAGGCGCGGAGGGGGGGCTGCTCATGGAATCGAGATGGCAGCGGGAGTTGCAACGTAAGGAACACGCGAGCGCGTCGTGTTAGGAAGACGAAGGAGTGCGAACTACTAGTCTACGCTCAGGCGGAAGGGCTTTAAGTGGCTAAGTGAAAGTAGGGGGAGCTGTCTGAGCGTGGGCGGCGGTCATGGGGGGGGGGTGTGGGGGGGTACTGAGAAAAAAGGTCGGTGAATCGCTAGGGTCAATACTGAGGGAGAGAAACAAAAGTAGGGGCAGAGCGCAAGGAGAGGGGGAGGGTCGGCGGGCGGGAGGCCCAAGGGAACGAAATGGAGATCGGTCACGTTTGAGGGGAAATGGAAGGGGGGGGCTCTCAAACGGAGAGAAAGAAGAAACTAAAAAAAAAGCTGGGAAGAAGAGTGAGAAAGGAAAGTGGGGACTGGGAGGTCGGATGTCACACGGGTGGGAAAGAGAAGAGCGGGGGAGGTACGATGCAGCGGTGGGCTGTCGGGGGGGAGAAGGCTACTCAGCAAAGGAATAGGCAGGGGGCGGGGATAGCGGACGGTGGTGGGCCGGGGCAACTGGGACTGGGAGGACACTGCTGCGGTTGGAGCATAAACGTGCGGGTGAGAGGACGACTTAGGGAGAAGGGTATCTGGCAAAGAAGAGAAAAGGGGGGGATGGAGGGGAACATAAAAAAACTGGAGGGTAAGGGGAAGAGCGGACGCAGGGGGATGGCTAAGCAGATGTACGTAGTTCAGGTAAGCTGAGTTGAGAAAAGGCGTGGAAATTGCATGGGAAGGAATATGTAAAGGAGACTAGAACGGAGAGAAGAAAGAAGGGGGAAGGTCTGAGAGGAGGAAAGGGGAGCTGAGGGGGTGGGGAAAAGGAGGGTTGAGGGATTTTGCAGGTAACGAGATGGGTGGGGGTCGGATTAGGACATGCGGCGATGGAAGCGAATGGGGGCAGGGGGAGCGTGACAACCAAGGGATTCTGCGCAATGCACAAGTTTTCCAACGGGCAAAGCGGGCGGTGGAGGGGGGAGGACGGGGGCTGTGAGAAAGGAGGAGGGGTACGGGGTCGGGGAGGGGGTACTGGTAAAAGAAATCAGGCAGACTCGGTGAACAAGACGAAATGACATGGGGTATGAATAAGGTTCAGAAACATCCACTAAAGACGGGCCACTGGAAATGGCGGGGTAGGATAGGGGGGGCGCAGGCGTGAAGCGAAAAGGGTTAGAAAACGCGGGTGTGGGTGAAGAGGTATGACCGGAATAGAGAAATCGAGGAGGGGGGAGGGGGAAAGGTCGGCAGTGAGAAACGGAAACAAGAAAAGCAATGCGGCTGGGCACTAGGAAGGCTAAGCTTGGGATGAGGCGAGGGGAGGGAGAGTGGAAGAAGAAGGTGGGCGTTCCGGAATGGGAGGGACTGGTCTGGATACCGGGATACCAAAGGGCTGTCAATGGGGGGAGGGTGGAAACGGTCTGTGAAAGGGGCCAAAGACCCAGGGGGGGGTGGGGGGTGGAGGGCCAGAGGGGGGGGGGTGAAGGGGTGCTGGGGGGAGGATGATGGAGCGGAGGGCGACATGGGGCGGTCGGAGAGGGGAGCACGGAAGAAGAATGCGGCAGGTCTAGAAAGGGGGGGGGGCAGGGGGCGGGGGGGGGGGGGGGGGGTAGGGTGCAGGAAAGGGGGGTGGAGGATGGGGGGGGGGGGTCGTGAAGCAAACAGGCGGTGTCTATAGAGACAGAGAGACCAAAGGAGTGGAGGAAAAACTGTAATTCAGGGCGTTGAAACAATGGGGAGTGCACTAATTACTTGGGGTAAAATAGGCTAGAAGTAAGAGAGGAGAGGAACGGCCGGGGGGTGCCAGAAAAAGAGGGGTGAGTACGGAAATAGTGTAAGAAGGGAAGATGCGAAGAAGAAACAGACGGGGGGGGGATAGCAGGAAGCGGGACCCGAGTGGGCGAAAAGGATGTCAAGATGGTGAATCCCTTCAGGAATTCTACCGTTAGAAGAAGGAGTGCAAAAGAGGGGGGGGCGGGGAAAGGGTCAGGGAAAAGGAAGGGAGGGAGGGGGGTAACGAGAACCGAGTAAAGAGGGTGTGGATCCTGGAGAAACATGGGGGGGAGGGGGGGGGTGGGGTGGGGGGGGGAGTGGGGGGGAAGAAGGAGGTACCATGCTGATAAGTGAAAAGGGTAAGTGTGGGGGAGTTTGGGCCGGGAGGATAGACTGGGGTAGGAAGAAAGTCATCTATGGGATAGGAGTGGGGGGGTGGCAAGTGCTGACTACAGAGTGGTTCACTCAAAAAACTGGAGGTCAGAAGAATCGGGGACGGGGGGGAAAATCCAAGAAAAGGATGAAAAAATCATCAGAGGTTTTGGTGGGGGGGGGGGGGGATTTGTCAGGGGGTGCACGGGGGTAAGCTTGAAAAGGGATAACGGAATATGGCGGCCGGTCTCTAACAGAAGAAGTGGGGTAGGGAATAAAACTGCACGGGCGCCACAGAAAAAAGAGAGACAAACACGGAGACTGGGTTATGGGGTGGATATAGTGAGAAGGCGACAGGGAAGCTGAGTGGACTCAGTATGGGAACCGGCTCGGGTCTTGGAGAAGGAACGTGAGTTGAGCTAAAACGCCCCGGGGGGTTGAAGGAAGGGAGAAAAGTTGTGAAGGGCGTAGAACATCCTACGGATGGATTGTAAAGGGCCAAAGCTCGAGTGGAGGGGGTAAACAAAGTAAGCTTAAAACTTGTTGTGGCAAAAGACAAAGGGGACGACAGGCACAGCAGGGTTGATTTAGAAAAGGGCGTGGAAGTAGGGGAAAAATGGTTGCCGGGGGGTGCTCGTGGGGGGACATGCTGTAGATACGTAGGGGGAGGGGCCGGAGGACCTCCTGCAAAGAGGGGAAAGTCAAGTCCTTCATTGGCGCGTGGGAGGGGGATGATGCCGAATGAAACGCTGGGAAATGGCAAAAAGAAGACAGGGTGGATCCGCGAGGGCCTGAGACCTTGGTGGTAACGAAAGTTTAAGCTGCTTGCGCATTGGAGGTGGTAGCATTGTGGCAGCGCCACTTGGAAAATTTACGGAAAAGATACAGGAACAGGTGAAGTAAAAAAAAAAGTCTAGGTGGATCAAAAGGCGCGTGCAATAAATGCGGACCCGCGCATGAAAGGTGTGAGCACGGAAAGGGTCCGAAAGGGAGTGAAAGGGGAAAGAAGTAGAGGGGAACGAAAAAAATCTGGTCCAATGTTCGAATCACCGTTCCTAAGTCGGATTGGGGCGCAAGGAGGGGGAGGGGGAGCAAGAGGGGATGCAGTGGGGGAGGTGGCAGGTCGTCGTAGGGCAGGAAGGCACGAGGGAGTCAGAAGGCCCAAAGGCAGGGGGGGGGGGAAAAAAAAGAACAGATGGGGAGAAATAGAATCCGGGCGGGCGGAAAAGCGGCATGTGTGAATCGGGGGGGGGTAGTGCAGCCGGTTGTGAATGGTGGCAGGGGGGATGACGAGGGCCGCGAGGGACTGGGCAGAAAAGGGGGGGGCAAGGAAAGAAGGGAGTTGTAGGGAAATCTCTAAGGGGACCAAAGGGGACATAGTACCAGTAAAAACGCAAGGGAGGGACCCGCGTCGGGGACAGGGGGGGGGAGAGCAGTGCAAAAGAGGAGGAAATTGGGGAAAAAGGAGGGGAGGAGAAGGGGATAAGGGAAGGGCAAAGCTGCAGAAGGAGATAATCATTCGAATGGGGGAATATGGCCGTGCTGGGGGGGAGTTTAAATGAAAAGCAATAAAAAGGAGGACTAAAAGACCATCAACTAAATCCAAAAATTGACAATAAGAGAAACAGTAGAAAAATTCGAAAGGAGAAGGAGAAGACAAAAGGGGTAAACAGGGAACACAAAAATATGCGGGAGAAGTAAAAATAAAGGAAGAAATACCCGCGGGGCTCTGAGGAATGGGGAATAGAAGGCTGATGGCGACAAGAGGAGAAAGAAGTCGGGCCAGGTGAAATTGTGAAAGAGGACAAGTTAAGGAGTGAAGAGGCCAGAGGGAGCGGAAGGGGGTTAGCAAAGAAGGCCATACGCGTGGGGGGTAATGGGGAGGGAAGGAGAGGGGAGGTAGTCGGTAAAGAAGTATGTGAATGGGAAAGAAAGAGGGGAAGTAAAGCTGGGGAGAATGCGGGTAGGGAGATGGGTAAAAGCAAAGGGCGGGGGGGGTGGGCGAGGGGGAAAAATGATGAGGGGGCTGGAGGAAAAAAGGGGCAACCTCGGAAATCCGGCAAAGGGGGATACACATTGGGCATTGGCCAAATTTTTTCGCGGGCTGTAATGTAGGAGTGGAAAGGCGACCCGATCAAGCACCGTGACATCTCAAATAACGTTGAACGGGGGGGACTGGAAGTGGAGAAGATGGGCGGATGGTTGTGGTGACAATGTGTGCGAGGGAAAGGGTGTCGGGGGGGGATTGGGGGTGGGGTGAAAAAGGGGAGAGCGAAATAACGGTGGGGAGGGAAGAGAGGAATGGGGAGGGGAGAAAGAGGGGTTGCATTTCTAAGATTTTCGATAGGGGTATTGACACGTCTCCAGACAGATGAGGGTGGCGCGTCGTCCGGGCTAAAGATGGGATCTGCGGGAGGGAGAATAACAAAGGGAGGGGTTACTATATCCACAAAAACGTAACGCTGCTCTAAGGGGGGGACGATCTATATAAGTACGCGAGAAACAGTAAGGGAATCCCTAGGAGGGGGATTAGATGAGCAAAACGCGTTCTGAAAAATCTCTTCACAGCGAGAGGGGACAAAAAACACAAGGAGACCAAGCTGTTTTTTTGTGCCTCTTGCAATATAGAATTGGGGGAAAAAGGTAAGTGGTTCACCCTACCCGAGGGAGGAAGGCCGAGCGGGTGGAAGTGCGCGTCCCTGTCAGATGGATCTCCCGCGGCGATCGCAAGAGAGTTTTCGGGTAAAGACCGTGCTCAACGACGAATCTTGGGAGAAAGCTAGAAAGGCGCAAGGGGCAAAAGCGGTGCTTCGAGCACGTTCGTCGTTTCCCCAAGCGAGCCAAAGCGCCATGGGCTTCGCGACGTGAGTGCTCTATTTATCTATTCTCGCGCAGCTATGCACGGAGCGAGCTAGAGATAGGAATCAGAACCGCCAAAAGAAAGATACCTATCTATGGACCGTCGAGCAGAAGGTCGCGCGTGGGGAACTTATAAGGGAATCAAACAGCGAACACTGGGTGGAGAATTCGAAGAGATAGACTCGGGCTCTTTACTCGGTTTCCCTAGTTCTCAAAAAAAAAACCAAGACACTGAAGGAGGCAATATAGATTGGCCACACTTTCGCAAACTAATGGTACATCTCTATCCAGCGCAAAACCGCCCTCGGGGAGGGGGGCATCTCTACAGCCGAGGGCCCAAAAGAATAATCAATAAGACCAACCGGGAGTCTCGTGGACTTTACGTGAGATATCTCGACCTCGAGCCTCAGCAAGCTTAGAGGCTAGTCAAGTATCTAATAGGGAAGGGCCGCTCGACAGGGTTTAACAAGAAGACAGTAACTAGAGGGAGTAGGAAAAGAGAAAGCGACTTCCAATTGCCCCTACGTCTCGAGCGGGACAAGGCGAACTAAAAAAGGAGGAAAACACGGGTCGGATCTCGGAAGGTCTCAGCCTCGTTTGGGCCCGCTGCAGTGTTCGGTCGAAGAGACTTGCCCTGCTGAGGCTCACTTAAGAGGACAAGATGGGGGAGAAATTCTAAGTCAATGAAGCTACTCCCAACAGTCTGGGGTGTCATGCGGGATCGAAGCTCAAAGAGAAGAAAGGGAGGGTAGGAAGAAGCAAGAAAAAGTTGGACTGAAGAATCACGGAGAGGACGCATCGCAAGGGCTCCGTGCGGGGGTGAGGTTGGGGGGTGTGGGGAGAAGTCTCCAGACCGGGGTTAAGTCGGCTCCGCTCTCGCTTAGCGGAAGCCACACTCTTAAACCTAGAAAACATCCTCGACCTCGGGCCCTTGTTGGGGGCAGAAGTGGATAGGCTACTGCAACTATTCTCGGTTCAAAAGGGCGGTCAAGTTCAGGGGGAAGGGGGGGGGGTTGGAAAAGCGTCGGCAGTACGCGTCTGTTTAGGGGAAAACCGGGTCACGCACCGGCAAGACGCCGTATCAGGGGCCGTCTTCTCGCTTGCGCCTGGGGGCGGGGAAATTCATGAGCACCTGCAAGCGACTAAAGGTCAATCTGTCCCATTCCGTGCCTTGGCTCCAGGACCTTTAGGTACTGCCTAGACTACACAATAATTTAGCCCTGGATCTACCGAAAGCAGAGCCTGCTGTCTGGCTCGGGCCTGGGAGAAAAAAACCAAAGAGTCGCGGGGGTCGGAAAATCGGCTCAGGAGACGATTAGTGAGTTCTCTCGGGTACGGAAACACAAGAAAAAAACCATCATACAGGGAAAAAGGGACGAAGTAAGTACTTCAGACCACATCCCACGACCAACTAAGGGCGGTCTTGCGGAGTAAAAAGATCTACTCGGGAGAAGAGGTAATCGCTAGCAACTACGCAGGAGCAAGCGGTCCGTCTCGCTTCAAACGCCGTGAACGGAATCATCAGGGCAATCACAACTGCAACAAAAACTTCAGCTGTCTAATTGATGGGCTAACACCCACGGTTGGGGTGAAGGGGGTCTGGTTATCTGACTCATACAGTGTCACAGAGGTTAAGGGTCCTAGGTTACTCAATTGTCCATCTCGGGGCAACGCGGAAGAGCGGTGCCAACTCTCGAAGCATGTACGGGGAGGAGGTAAAAAGAGCAGGGTAAAATACGAACGCTCAAATAGCCTGGAGGACATCTGAAGAGGCACGTCGGACACATCAAGGACACTGACTTCACGACATTTCCTCTTGAAGAAAGTGGGGTAAACTCAACTACTGCTGTGGAGGGAAGCGCAAGGGCGAAATTCAAGTGGCCGCGTAAAAAGCGGTGGGCGTGGGTAACCTCCGAGCCGCGATGTTGTGCGCAGAGCTAGAGCGTAAAAATCGTAACACGTTAAGGCTCAACGCGACGGGTCAGAAGGGAGGGGGTCGGGGTTTGAAGGAGTAGGTTTCACGACAGCAGCGCTCGAGAATCAGGCGGCACTAACGCTGCATAAATGGCGCAACCACTCGCGAAGGAGGGTAGGGGTATGCTGGCAGAGCGGAGCCAGAGGCCGGGGAAATGTGCGGAGGGAGAAGTGTCATCGAGAAGCGCAAACACGAAAATATGCACAAAAAAAAACGCGCCCCTTAAGTTAAAAATAGAGCGACGGAGGGGGCTCGAGCCTGACAAAAAAAAGAGCGTCGAAACGATCGTGGAATGTAAAGCCAAACCGTAACAAAAAAGGAAACGAGGGGGCCCATCAAAGG
>Ga0179591_1299195_pt1 | contig 14589 bp, 14 predicted proteins | sample CZOMad2_1_08_16f_FD_182891 | JGI IMG/M metagenome (GOLD analysis project Ga0179591, IMG submission 182891) | Vadose zone soil fungal communities from Angelo Coast Range Reserve, California, USA - CZOMad2_1_08_16fungal (PacBio error correction) | ecosystem: Environmental > Terrestrial > Soil >...
AGAGAAGTTCGAAAATTACCGCAAAAAAGCGAGAGAGTCCAGGTTCCTAGCGCGTGAACACAGTGAAGGGTCAAGGGGGGGCTGGTGAGGAGACTTGAAATGTCTGGCGCGCCCTAAGGCGGCCCTAACTCGGCGGGGGAGATAGACCATCAGGCGTTTTCATAAAACCAGCGCGTCGATCAATTTATCAGTGCGTGGGAGGGTGATAGGAAGTGAAGGATAAAGCAGACCCACATACGCCTTATAGGAGGGAAAGAGAAAGCATAAGCATAATGAACTCTTCGCCCCGCATCAACGGGGGAAAGGAACCGTAGGGAGGCACAGCGAGCCTTGAGGCGGGAGGGGGCTTGTTTCTTCTTTCTAATCTGTAGGCCACAAGGAAGTGCGGGGAAGAGATGAGGCCTGCATGGCGGGAGACGCCAAAGAGGTAAGTCTTTGGACCCCTGAAAAGGAATTTGGGGCCATGCCGCAAGAGAGAGCAAGCCTCGGCGGGGCGGATTACGGGAAAAGAGGGGGGAAAGGGCTGAAAAGAAAACATGCGGTATTTTATATGATGAGGGAACAGGGGTAGCTTGAAAGAGAAGCGGGCTGTGCAGGGGTAACGCGTCAAAGAGTCGCGGAAGCGTTTGCTCGGAAAAAAAGAGTTGACACTTAACATACCTAGCGTCGGGTCTGAAAGGGTAGAAAAGAATCTGGGGCGTGCCGGCTGCCGGAAGACACATCACACTGTAAGAGATTTCAGCACTTGGAGAGGATACTGTCGTCAAAGAAGGCATAAGTACATGTGGGGAAGTCGTTCTGGTAGACCCTCGAAAGCTAGCACTGCCTTTTCCGACGCGCTGAAGATTTGTCCCGCCGTATTGAAGAGGAAAGGACTCGACACGTCCCGGTGAACGGTAGGATGCCATGCAGTAGAAACAGCTTCCTTGAGGTCGTACGCGCTGTTGCAAAAGATCTGAGTTGGAGGTGTGGAAGCGGAGGGAAGCTGCAGTCGAGGAAGCGCCGGAGTACTCATGAGGAAGAACCAGAAGGGAAACAGGGGACTGAATCGTGCAAAAAAACGTGCGTAGAAACCGGAGGCTTGAGTCTAACATCACTAGCAAGAAACATGTAGTCGAAACCCCTTTAGTTTTAGAGGCTGAAAGAGAGAGTGAGCCGGTAGGAGTGGTAAATGTCGGGACAGGTGCGGGAAATTCAGGGGGATCGGCCAAAAGGAGCGGGGAAGCTCCTGTGACTCTCCCTTGGGGGCCGTCAACGTCCGGAAAAAAAGATGGCTGGGAACGGTCAGATCTGTTAGGGTGAGCTTAGGAAACCTCCTATCCTGAGAGTCGACGTTGAGGACCAAGATGCGGAAAGTGGGGGGGGCTGTAGGGGAAAAATGTACGCACTTAGAAGGGGTATCATGAGGAACGAATGGCCGACCACGTGGGAATGAAAAAGGCAGGAAAATTGCGATCTGAAGAGCCACCCTTGGCCGTCGACGGTCTGTAGAACGGAAAGTGAAGTGGATAGGGAAAGAGGGGACCAGGGCGGGGCGAACGGTGGAATTACTGGAAACTGACCGCACCTCCGAAGAAGAGCAAAAAAGTCCGTTTTTCTGGGAGACGGACAAAAAAGCGGCGTCTTTTGACTCACTTGTACCGGTAGGTAAGATGTGAAAAGGAAGGGGGGCTACAACAACTCTCGCCCCAGATCCTTGGCGCTGACAGAAGATGGAACTGATCGAACGAGGCACAGGTTTTGAGAGCGGATCGTGAGGAGAAAAAATACAGAGTGGAAAATTCCGAGGTAAAAAACCGGCGTACTCCAGAGGGATTCGCAAGAGGAGGAACGGCCTAGATCTCCGGCAAAACGAAAAATCGGACTCATTAGGGAGCAGTAGGGGGGATCAACCGCCGCCGTCGTACGGAAGGGAGAGAAATTCCCCCAAGGTTAAAGCTCGTCCTGGGAGGGAATCATAAGAAAGACGAAGCAACCCAGGAGGATAAACAGAGAAGCAAAAGACGATCAACCTTAAACGCTAAAGTCGACAAGCGTTACTGCGCTTAGGACTGAATGCCTTAGAGGACGTGAAGAAAGCGTGTGCGAGGGCCGTTTACGTGAGACCAGAGCTAAGTCACTAGACCGGGGCAAGAGACGAACTTCCCGTGGCCCGCCGGCGGACTAAAGGGGCCGGAATGTTGCTCTAGTTCATCCGCTCCCACAGTAGCAGGTACCAGTCCCTTCCTATAGGGCATCCTGGAAATTGACACCCCGTATGAAAGGAAGGTGGGCAGGAAGGTGATCCCTAAGCGAAGTACCAGAAAGAAAAAACCGAGCCAAAAACCTACAATCCACCCAGCTGCGGCTAAAGGTACGGAAGGGTGGCAGGCACTGGCGGCTTCTGTCACCGGGTCGTGGGGTTAAGGGGAAGGAAAGGGGGTCTCCCGAGACATCGTGCGATGGCCCCCAGTAAGGGTTTCACTTAGGGAGCAGAATAACGCGGGAAAAAAATGGTGCTGCTTCGAAGGGCGGCCTGATTACCTGGGGACGGGGAGGGGCGAACGAGACGGGCAATTGGGCAACGTTGCTCGCTGCCCAGTAACAACGACCGCAGTACAAAAAAAAACATTCTTGGGAGGGAGGGCACCGACTACAGGGACGGTTCATTAAACTCAAAAAAAGGGAAGGAGGGCCTCAGACACACGAAAGGGCGGACTGACGACAAAGTTAGGATAGACAGAGTGGCAGAGCTCTTGAAAAAAAACCTTCACTGGACAAATACTGAAAACACACCCAACGCCGCCGGGGGCCAGATGAACCTAAAGCAAGCACGAAAATGGCCAGTGTTCGACTCCAGGGTACGTCGTAATCCGAGATCGGTAAAGAAGCTGCCCCTTTTCAATAGCGCCGTGAAATGGGCCGCTCGCTAAGGGTCAGCAGGGTTCGAGGTCACCCGACAAGGAAAAACCGGATCCTCTTCCCAGGGCCGCCGGCAGACAAGCTCATAAAGAAACCATCATCATATGACTCGTTTCGACGGGAAGGAACAGAAGGGAAAGCGGTGGCTGGGCCGGGGGTGGCAGACACGTAACCGGGTTAAAGGGGGGAGCTTCGATATGCCCAGTTAGAACTCTCGAACGGATTACACCCATAATGTCTCGCCATGCGCCGAGGATAGGAACCAGACCTACCGAAACATAGAGCGGCGGCTTTCCGAAGGGAAACCTTCTCGGATAAACCAAGATTCTAAGGGACGATGGTTGTTCTTGAAAGGTCAAGAAAAAACTTACAACAAGAGGACCGGGGCTGTAAAAGACCCTCTAAGACCTGGGAACGTTGAAGAGTTACAGCCTCCCACGCTTTGAACTAAGAAAATATACCGTACTACACCCAAGGGGCACGACAAGTATCCGGACGTCAACGGGGGTGGGTCCGTCAAATAATCGATACAAGTTAAGGGAAGAACAGGATTTTCAGTGGTTCAGTAAATTCACGTAATTCATTCCAAAAAAGAAGGAAGCAGTCACGGTACGTCAAGGCGCCTACCGGAATGATGCCCGAGACCCGAAGGGGAAGGGGGGAAAGACGACTGCCAGGCCATAGATGTTGGGCACCATACGCCTTGTACGGGGGATCTCAAGATCTGGAGACGAGGGACGAATCCTCGCCGAACGATAAAGGGTGCCGCTACTAAAAAGGGACAGGGGGGGTCAAGTCTGATGGGCGACGATGCTGTCTCTCATGAAGGGGGAGAAAAGAAAAAGGGTTTCTCGGACACAGCCTTATAGAGAACTCTACTAAACCGAAGAGCAAAAGGGGACTCCGAGAAAAGATGGGGGTTAGCTTAACCCGAAATTCGACCCTTCCGAGTGCGGGTTCAACGGAAGAGGGGCCGAATTCCAAACTCAAAACAAAACACCCTAGCAAAGGGGTTCAATCGGACTGTAAAACGAGAGGAGGGGGGAAAAAGGGGGTTCGTACATTTCGATCTATCTCAACAAAACTGGGTATATGAAAATATCTCGGGCAAGGTTGCGAATTAAATCCTGGCACAACTCCGGAGCTTAGAAGGTTCCCTCGCAAAAAAAAAAAAAGGCCGGTCGTGTGTTATCGTTGGGAAAAGGATTATGCCTTCGGAAAAGGAAAGAAAAGCAAGAACTCGTCGCTAGACCAGTCCGGATCAAGCAGAAGCAAAGCGCGTCAGTACCGGGGCAGTCGGGGGAGAAGGTATCGGAGAAGAAAAAATCAAAGGGAACGGGATCGATGAGCGGCAAAATTCTCCTCAGGGGGCAGACCAGAACGGTAAGTCTCACAGGGGGTCGTGCCCAGGCGCTGGTGGGGGAAAGGAAGTTCTGCAGAACGTCTTGGACGAAGGGGGGCGAGTTCAAAAAAGGAAATGGGATCGGTTGACGAAGGGAAGATAGCCGTCCTCAAACGTCGGTGGGAGAGAGAAAGGCGAGTGAACTTTCGAGAGGCGCCAGCACGTCTCGGGATTAAGGAACGAGGGGCGGGGGAAAAAGACAAATCTGTTACGATCAGCACAACAGGGTAATAGAGGCTTCGAAAGAGGGAAGGCCAACAGCACAAGCAACCAAGAATATACAGCAGCAGGGCGGGGTCGTAGCGAGCAAGCCCGCGAGAAGCGGTCGGCGGGGGAATCGGAAAGGAAACATACCAACCTGGAAAACAGAGGGGGGCTTGATTGGCACAACAAACGCACCTAACGAAAGGTCGGAATGCGGTCTCGAAACCATCAGCACCACCACAATGTAAACAAAAGCGGTGCCTAGCAAAAGAAAATCTGAATACAAAAGACCTGAAATAAAAAAAAAAACAGAAAATACCAAAAAAAAGAAGGAGGAAATAAGGAATACGCCAGCACAAGTCCGGGGGCACTGAGTCCCTTATGTCGAGACGAAATAGAAAAAACTGTCCCTGCCGGGAGGTGAAAGTAGAACACAAACGCGGCCTCACTTAACGAACTCAGTTCAACGATACTACTTGGGAGGGAAGGCGTTCTTGCCCGGGGTAGACGAGGACGCAGCCGGGGGGGGTAGTCTCATGGAAGTGGGAAAATACAAGAGCGTAGAAGAGCAAAAGTCCAAAGGGGGAAGCCGTATAAACGGGCGGTCTGTGAAGGATCTCGGAGTACAGCAAAAAACCCATCACAAAACTCCCATCGGCGTGCGTAGGGCGGGACGAATCAGGGGACGGGGGAGGTATTTGGTAAGGTCGGGGGTCGTCGATAGTTGGGGATGGGGGGCCCTCGAACTGGAAAAGATGCAATGGTCATAAAGAAAACGGGAGGGTCGATGGCGCCGATGCACTGCGTGGGAGTCCCCACGGCACATGGCGGTGGGAAGGAGGTAGGAAAAAGTTACCAGCTTGAAGACGCCCAGAGGAGGGAAGGGGGCTGGTATAGGTCAGTCTGAATGGGCTTCTCCGTATCATGGCCTTGCCCGGCTAGAGGAAAGGCCAGCAAAGGAAGGAAAGGAGAAAATTCTACAGCATGGCGCGGCCCTTGTACTTTCACTCAGTTACGGGACTCTAAAAAGAGAGGGCCTATGGACAGCGACTGGTAAAAACTTCACCGCCCGGAGAGGCCAGAAAAAAACACCGGTTCCTGAGCGGCATCAAAGCGCGGTGCTGAACCGTAACGGAAAGGTTGGGGGACGGGGACTCTACTCGCAGACACGATCAAAAGGAGAGAAACAAGGTCGGGCTAGTGAAGAACAGGATTAACAAGGGATCGGAAGCAGGGTTCGACAGCGTTGAGGATCGTGAACCGGAGAAGAAAAGAAAAGTATCAGTCCGCGCGGGAGGAAAAGAGCAAGAAAAACGGGAAAGTAGATACGGTCTCTGCGGCAGAAAGTCTCCAGAAACGGAAAAATAACAGGGCGGGATGACGACTTCAAAAGTCTGAAAGGAATGCTCGGAATATTCAGGAGTCGAAATTTAATCTTCATGTAAACAGGCGGGGTGATAAAACAACAAAGAGTTGAGGAAAAAAGTGAGAAAAGAAAAGAAGAAAGGAGACTGCCAAGAAGTGAGCCACAATGACGCGCTCGCCTTTAGGTCCTACTTGCCTGCACGATGGAATAAGAAGAAAAACCTTCGAGAATGGAAGGAAGACCGGCCTCACCGACAAGAGAAAGACGGATTCCCGATTGAGTACAGACGCGGGGCTAGGAAAGAGTTGAGGGCAGGAGGTACGGCCGCTAGGAAGGTTCCCGTGCCCTTAAAGTACCGATCGTATTTCATATGGGACCGACGCCCCCTGATTAAGCCTGATAGAAAGGGAAGTCAGGGATTCGGGGTGGGGAGTACAAGGCCACGATCCACGAGTCTCAGCCGATTTTCGGATGCAAGAGAGAATACAGTAATTGTGATGCTGGAGGTCGGTCACCGGGTAGGAAAGGAAAGTCACTAGTCTCCAGTTGAAAAAGGACGGAGATGGTAAAAAAAAAACCGTGAATGCACTACAAGGCCTCACCCGGGGGCACTTCGAAGGGTTCGTCCGGAGGAAGGGTATGGGATACTAGCAGTTAAAGGCACCGTTATCAGGAGAAGGCCACAGTACAACTAAAGAAAACAAGCGCTCATTAATTAAAGGGGTAAGAACGTCGGGCCGTAAGCAACTAAGGTGGAGTGAAAGCCCGCAAGCGTCATGCGGACGTGAGAAATAAATTATTATCAGAAAAAATAGTGCGACCTTGACGCGAACAAAAGACGTGGTAAGGGGAAAAGAAACTGAAAAAATCCGACACTCTGGGAATGTCACTTACCTAGAAACGAAAGAAAGGACTCGGGGTGAACTCCGCCCGTTTGTATTTGAGAACATCGTAGGAAACAGGACAAGGGTTCTAAGGGACGCGACGTGCGGCATACTCCGAAGACTTGTAAAGGAGGGTGCCGAGGGAGCCACGTAGCCTCCGGCTGGGCAAGAAGCAGAAGGCGAAAAAGGAGCGGCCACGCCCTAAAAAAGTCGGTGACACGTTCGTACTCGAACATCGGCGGGTATGTGCGGATGGAAGGGGCAGACGAAGGCACCGGACAGGTGGTGCTCTCTGGAGAGGCCTCGGCTCGGTTCAGGGGACGGGGTCGACGCCAAAAGGGAGAAAAGGGGCGGAATCACCCGACCTGCACACAGGAGCTTACAAGGGGGGGGAAAAAAAATGGGATGGACTAGAAGACGATTTAGGTGGTGTGCTGAAGGGTCGAGCCGATGCGGGAGGCGGCTAAATACTCGTCAAAGCCCTGGGTATTTTGACAGGGCCTAGTGAAAAGGAACACGCTTACCTCCTAAAAAAAGGGCGAAAAAAAGAAAAACCCTCAAAAGACCAACGGACTGGCAGCGGGGGGACCTGAAGGAGATCCTCAACCTAGGAGCTGAAAGGGGGGGTACCTGCTTGCGGATTTAGTTCCCGAGTCATCAGATAAAAGACTAAGAGTGTGAAAGACTGATGTCCCGTGAATAGGCCAGGGTTGACAGATTCTGGACAACAGGGGATTTGAAAAAAGATTCCAGTAAGCCGAGGGGGAAACCCGTGACGTGTTGCGAGGTCACCCTTCGCACTATAAGGAAAAGTACAAGCACCTTCAACTCCCGTGCCGAACAGGAGAGCAGTTTACGTGTTGCTGTCGTTAAACGGAGGGGGCCTGGGGGGGGGTGGGGGGGGGGGGGGGTGGGGGGGGGGGGGGGGGGGGGATGGTAAGCGGCGATCCATAGGATCAAGGGCTACTAGGGGTTAACTTCCAGCCCTTCTACTAAACTCGAACCCGTAGGAAAATAATAGCCGTTAGGGAGTAACCCTCAATGAGGGCCAAGCGGGCCGACTCAACAAACAAAGAGCACAAAAAAAAAAAAAACAAAAACAAAAAAAGAAAGAATAAAGAGAAAGAGGAAACACCCAAAAAAAGTGGGAGGGGGGGGGGGGGGGGAGTCGGGCCTGGGGGGCTCACAAAAATGCCGTCATCAACGAAGGGGAACACCCGACCGGAATGTTCACAAAGGAAAAAGAGAGGGGTGTGCCAGGAGTTCAAAAAGGGGTCAGGAAAAACGTCGAGGAAAAAAAAAAGGGGAAGATAGAGATCGAAATGAGTTGAAAAAAAAAAGATCGAGCTGGAAAAAGAGTTCCTCCGAGAGACCTTGTGCGGCGTGTGGAAAGATAAGGATTGAAGGGCCATATAAGGGAAAGGAAAAAGAAACGCTGGTCAACAATCACTCCAGCCGCACCCACAGGCGCGTCGCGGAGGAGGGAGGGGTCGTTAGGAATCAAACAGCGATCAAGAAAGCAATCGTCCAAAAAATGCACGGTCGTCCCACAGCAAAAGAGGAGAAAGGCGAAACCCGGTAGAGGCGCTGGCGACATGCAAAGGAGAGAAGAGGGCAGATGGCCCCGTACGGCGTAAAATGGTTGAAAACGGATCGGATTGCCTTTAAGGCTGTCCTTCAAAAGAAATCCTTCGTAGAAGGGGCATCCCCGCCGAGGGTCACGGGGAGCAAAGCTTCGAAACTGGAGGAGCAGGGGCTTGGGAGGGGGGATAGGGAGATGAACGGGAAGACGGGGTAATTCAGAAAAGGCATGTCGGGCGATCCGGCAATGAGGATACGGAACAGAAGAGGACAACCGATAAGCCAGTTGCGGACGGGAGGGCTGAGCAGGGGTCTGGAGAAATCATTCTCATGGTTTGCGGCGTTGCGGGAAAACGTAACCGAAAAAAGGGAGGAGGGAAGGAGGACGTAGAATGTAATAGTCGCCCCGCCGTGGTACGTGCGGGTCGTGTCAGAACACCATCATCTGGTAGGCCTGGATGGCAAGGGAAACGAGTTCGGAAGAAAAGCGGGGACAGGTGAAGGCGTGTACTTTTCTAGCAACGCGCGCAAAGATCCTTTTTCACAGACCTGAAAAGAGAGGGGGCCCAGCAATACCGGAAAAGAAACCACGGTCCCAAGTTTAGTCTGATGCCTGGGAATCCAACCCCGAATGGTCGGCGGAGTAAAAATCCTCAGTGCAAGAGCTGCGGTGAAGGTGGTTCAGAAGGGGAATGGCTGCGGCGGAGCCTCGACAGCAGTCTCGAATGGGACTGTGAATGCATCACCGGTACCAGAAAGAGAGGAGGACACTGCAAGAGAGCCTTCAAACCTGGGCGGTATTTATTAGCTAGATAGTATTAAACACACAACCGGCAGGGCGACAACAGAGGTGGGAGGTGCGGGGAAAAAAGGTATCGGGGGAAAAAACCGAGCCGGCGGCAGTGATGTCGTTTCGGTTGGGAGGTGCATATGTGTTCAAGCTGGCAAAGAAAAAAACGAACCCTGTCATCCCGAGTTGTCCGGACAAAACGTTCCTCAATGAAAAGATTTGTCCCTCAAAAAGCGTGGGAAGGAGGACAGACCTCCGCGTACTGAAAGTGACTAGAAGAGAAAAAAGGAGGGTTTTCGGTAGCTGCGTGGGGGTTCCTTCCAGGGGCATTGAAAGAGAGGAAGCCAGAAAAAGGGAGCGGCGATCCCTTAGGCGATCAAAAAGGGGAAAAACGCGTGCTCGCACGCAGTGGGAACGGGTACTGACCATCGCGAGCTCTTTCAAACGGGTACTCGGTGAAGGAAGTCACCGAACAGATCCGCCCCAAGGGGCAAAAAGAAAAAAAAAACCGGCGTAGTCTTCCTTGGAGCTTCAAGAGAGTCGTGGGGAGGAGCGATTAGGGGGGAATTGTAACGACTCGCGCTCAGAAGAGCGAGAACCTTCTCGCCCCTTCAGGGTCAGAGGAGGGGGAAAGGATGAACGCGGGAAAGCGGAAAGGGCAACGAAATGCGTGTCAGGCTGAGTACGAGAGGGGGCGGACAAAAATACCGTCCCCCTTAAGGGGACCAGCTTGCGCACGAAAGCGATTCAGGCAAGGTCGCGGGAAGGAGAGAACGACCGTCCCGGAAACACAGAAACCAAGAGTCTTCCTCGCACGTCAGCCCGGAAGGGACTAAATTGAAGCACGTCACTAAGGTGGCGAAGGACAAGTCGTGATACAGTCCTCTTGGAGTGAAATCACAAAATCAACAACAACGGGGAATATAAAGAGGACGCCAATAAATAACACTAAGCGGACCAGGCGACAAGCAGGAAAAAGAGCCTGGTCTTACACGGTACCGGAGAGTACGAGCTCAATGGGGCTAGGGGGGGTCAGGTGGGAAAACAATTCTTGAAGGGGCGAAACAGGTGTAAAATCGACTGCCCTTGAAAAGAAAGAGGAACCAAGCCGCGGAAATCGAGCCTCTGGTCTGCGTGTGTTCAAGAATCCATCCGACCTTGCGTTCCCTGCAGAGCAAACATTCAATCAAACTGAGGACCGACGAACTCAAGACTGGGTCATCTTTCCGCTGAGGCATCGAGGAAGCATCTGCAACATAAACGAGAAGAGAGGAATCCCAACCGGACAGCTGCGTAGTAGTAAAAAGAAACGACTAGAATGGGGAAGAGTGATTGGCGGATAGGGGGGACGGTGGACTGACATAGTCTCCCACGATTACATCGGCGCCTGAGGTCAAAAAAAAGAAAGGAACAAGCATCGGCCTCGGCAACCAAGGGGATAGGCTCATTTGACTAGGGACGTACATGGCGGGAAAACGAAGCAGGGAAAGGAACCGACTGATCACGGGGAATGCACCAGGTACACCCTCTCCGCAACGTCCGAATCTTTGCTTGGAGAACATAGAAAGAAAAGTTTCGAAGCTCAAAAAATTTCCTTATGACCGAAACGACAGCTGTCATAGGGGGGGGGCAAAGGGTGTAAGAAACAAGTTGCGGGAGAGGAACCTTACCCACCAAGACTTGACACCAACACAAAACTCCCACACAAATCTATTGGGGGGAGAAGAACGCAAGAAGAACGAACAAAAGTCGTGCAACGAAAGGGTATGGGGACTCCTATCGCAATAAACAATGAAAGGAAGGAAAAGCCGGGAAGTGGGCATCGCTCAGGCTAAAAAATGGGAGTCGAAAGAGGGTCTACCACGACATTCAGAGATAGGGCGTACATCGGGCCGGCCCGCCGCAAAGCCTCGTCAAAACTAAAAGAAGGCGGAAATTATAGTACGAAGCGCGGACCGCGGGGTCCGGGAGGGGGGGGCATCCGCAACAAACCTGATTTTGACGTCGAGATGACGGCGGCCGAAGTCCTCCTCTAGGACCCGAGGCACGGTTCGGTCTACCGTCCTGCACACCGGGGGGACTATAAGAAGGCTACCGCTCGCCCGCGCAAAGGCTACATCCGCGGCTAATTTAGATGGGGGTCGGACAATCCCCAGAAAGGGCACCGGCGCAGGTCCAACCATCTACTAACGACAAGGAAGCGTCAAAGGGAAGGGTCACTTGGCACGATAACTCCTGCCCCGCTTTCGAAGAAAACGCCCGCGCTAAGATACCTCTCAAAAAAAAATCAACCGCCAGACACGAGGAGGTCGCCGGACGTTCGAGCTCACCCTACCAAGTGATCGAAAGGGACTCTCAAACGGTTCAGCACTTCACAGAGTAAGGTAAAGACAGGGATCGCCGCCGTTGAACTCGTCCATTAAATGAAAAAAAAAAATCGGACGGGGGGAAAAGGGCGGGGCTGCCCACATCCAAGGTAACCATTAAAGTACGTGGAGACACCGCAGAAACTATTTGCCGAAAAGGAGCAGGGCTCTGAGGGAAAACCCGGACGAGCAGGGAATTTTGATGCTTAAAAATCAGGGCTAAGATGAGGGGAGACATCACCGGCGACGAGTTTTATCCAGCCCTTCTACTTATAAAAACTCCCAAAGAAGAAAAAAAAAGGCGAAGACGAAGCGGTGGATAACAATCCAACTGGAAAGGACGACCCCAAGAGGTGGAGGCCGCAGCAATGAACGCGCCGAAGAAGGGAAGTAGCCTCACACAACCCGACAGTCAAGGTGTTGGGGCGAAGGAACTGACGCAATCGCTTGAGGGGCCAGGGGAAAGCTTGTCTAAAATTTCGATGAGCATACCACAGATTAGTAAGATAAGATCGACAGGGGAGACCGAGGACTCAAACGGGCAACTCAAGCGAGCTGCTTCAAGGGTCCACGGAGCTTGAACACCTTGGGGACTGGTTGTCGGCGGGGTAGATGAAGAAAGGGAAGGAGCAGGCCCGCATGCAGCTGCCGTGGGCGAAACATGTTCAGCAAAGCAACAAGGCAAAAGGACCGAGCAGCGAGGGGCAGTGTTTCTCGTAGAAGGTCCTAGACCACCTCGTCGCCCGGGAATGAGCAACGTCTGCACTACGAAAAAACAAAACGTTGGCTCAGGGCAAACCAGGCTAGGCCGTTGAAGTCGGGCCTTTTCCTTGCAATCGGAGGTGCTGAGCGGAAAAAAAAACGTAAGCGTACTGTTCACGTCTCTTATGGCACCTGACGAATCACTCCTCCGGACGGTAAGGAGGGGAGACCCTTAGGTCACAAGCAAGCCATTGCCGCTTGCTGAACGCGTCGTCTCGCTGAGGGCGGAACAAAGGGATGGCTGACCGAGCAAAGCTAGTGCTATAAAGGACGTTGAGGAGGGGCGTCGACTAAGTGAAAAGCAACGATCGGAGGGTCGGGGCATATGGGGCGGGTCTAGTTCGCCCCTCTAGAGGAGGAAAGGAGGCGGGAACTCGTTACCCGGCATCCCCCGTGCAGAGGAACGGGAAGGGTACAAATCCCGGCCGCGGGAGAAACGGGCTGGTCTGCACTTCAAAAACAAAAAGGCAGCGGAGTCGCCGAGCGAGCCCGGCCAGCCACGAGCTAAACCTGTTGGGCAGGTACCGGTTAGAAGAAAAGCCGGCGAGACTTCCGGGGGGAGAGGAAAAAAAAATTGTGCACGCCGGGTCCAATACTCTCAAAGAGAAGGGTGCTTCTGCTGGCAAACTGGCAGGGGAACGCCACCACCACCTACGCCGATTAGGGGTCGACCTCTGAGAGGGGTCACATCTGCTTGGAGGTAACCTGCTAGGAAAAAGGAACAATAGTCTCTTAAAGAGGACCAACTGGCAGTCATGTGCGTGGTAGGAGACGCACGGGTGAACGGATCCTCCTGTATAAACGGGGCAAGGAGAAAAACCGGGGAAACCCATGGCTTGACTGGAGGGGAAAGATCCCCCATTAAACGACAAAAGGGGAAGCGACCACGAGCCTCCAGTTGTGTCGGGGAGGATTACGTCCCCATAGAATCAAGACGGAGGGGTGATGTCGTTCGTGCTTCTGTCCGGGTGGGTGAAGCGGCCCAGAGACTCCCACTCCTGGTGCCTCCTCCACGTCTTTGGCCGAAAGGGCAGGACAGGCTGTCTTCAAACCCTACGCACAAGGGGAGCTTAAGAACCACGCCGGTCGGACTCGGGACGACCGCCAAGGATTTCGCCTGAGGGAGGGCGTGTTAAGGCCGATCAGGGACAAGGGAAAAGCGGGACCTTAGGGAAAGGGAAATAACGCAGGAAAAGGCGACCCTTCTACGATGCCCCCTATTGAAAAGACTGTATGGGCGCACTCATTGAACGATCGGGACCATCGCGAGAGTACGAGGGAATCCTTGAAGTACCACCAGCCCCTGGCCGCACCCCGCTCCGGCCGAGACACACCGGCGGGTCGTCGTGAAATACATCACTAGAGTTTGGGAAGGAAATCGAGGTAGTGCATATTCCGTTTACGCGGAGAAAAAAACCCGGGTGGATCAAAAACTTCACGCTCCGGGAGGGAAGTTCGGGGGGGCACGGTACAGGATTAGCTATCGGAGCGGAAGGGAACAATCACGGGTCGGAGAGATCTTTAGAAGACGCCCAAACCAAAGGAACCTTCCGAGGGAAGGAGTAATCTGCACTAATTCTTTCGCAGGTAGCGAGTAAGAAAAAGTGGGTCTTTTACAAGACACCACCTCAAATGGGGGGCCTCAGTCCTCGAACCGGAAGGACCAAACGAGGCGAAAGGCGCGGAGGACGCTGGTATGTTCAGATGGAAGGTGAGAGTCCTGTAGATCCACCATCGCAAAAACCTTAGGGGAAAGGAAAAGATATGACGAAAGAAGAAGATACCCTGACGAGGCCTCTAAAAAGTGGAAGACTAAGGTGAAAAACCTCCGTCTCAATCCTTCCTTGCGAGGAAAGAGTTAAAAACCGGTTCGAGGGTCAGGGGAAGGAATGAGCGGTCCTAATTCAAAGAGATCGACTTTCCTACGTGGCTGAGAAAGGGCCGTACTCGAAGTAAGATGTTCTTCTCTAGCACGATCCAACAAAAGGAGCGTCAAGGACGCTGACACCGATATTGCTAAGGACGTGGAAGAAAAGCGCCAGGACATACGTGTACTAGAGCCCGTCTTAGGAGCGCGATTAAGCCTTAACCAAAGAAAAGACAGACCTCAAACGAGCAGACTCCGGTAAAAATACTACTAGCCTGTTGTGGGAGCTTGATGCTGGCTTCTTAGAAAAAGAAGGGGGGGTGAGGTACTAAAGATTAGAGGACATCGGCTGAGATGGTCAAAAAAGGACACTGGCAGCCGTACAAGTGCCTCGTACCACGGGTGGCTCGTCGAGCTACTGCTTTTGAAAGGAGGAAGAAAGGCGACGTACGGATCCCGGAGGCAA
>Ga0179591_1345804_pt1 | contig 14588 bp, 15 predicted proteins | sample CZOMad2_1_08_16f_FD_182891 | JGI IMG/M metagenome (GOLD analysis project Ga0179591, IMG submission 182891) | Vadose zone soil fungal communities from Angelo Coast Range Reserve, California, USA - CZOMad2_1_08_16fungal (PacBio error correction) | ecosystem: Environmental > Terrestrial > Soil >...
CAGAGAGAGATGGACGGAACAATATCTTCTGAGAGTGGGGCCAGGGGAAAAAAAACGAATTTACAAGGGAACCCGAGGACGCCTACAACGGCGACACGGGAACAGAAAGGGAAGATGCTGGGAAGGGAATAGCAAGCATTTGATACAGTCTAGCGGCAGGGGCAGTATAGATTAAGTAGATGGCAGGGGGATAAAAAAAGAGCCAAAAGTCTCGGCGAATAACTCAGTCTGAGGATCACGATAGTGACGACATGAAGCGTCTAGGATCGTCGGCAATCTTCAAAAAGTTGCGCCGGGCCCGTAAGAGAAAAGGGTAGCTCTCTACTTCGAAATGCGGTGAAGGGGAAAAAGACGGTGATTTGGAGAAAGAGGCTTTCTGAAATAATAATCGGACTAATCACAGAGCAAGTATAAGTGATGTTTGCTAGCCTTCTCCGGCGTCAGAATCAATGTCATGTCCGAGTACAAGGGGGGTGTCAAAAAAAGAAGACAAATAGGTATTGAATTTTTTTCCGACTCGGGATAAGGGGAGAGCGAAGAGAGAGAGACCGAAAGAAAAAGCAATCAGGGAAAGGGGAGATAGAGCATCGGAGAACGAGGGAGTCTGGGTGGTCAAAGATGGCAAAAGAGATAAAATAGAAGGTTTTAGGGGGTGAACGGAAAAGCTGGAACCGAAGCGTGACATATAGGTCGCCGTCACTTTTGATTCACCTACTCTAGCGATAAAAGAACCAAGTTCGAACAGGACCAGCTAAGCAACCACCCCGATCTTTACGGGACCAAACAGTGGAACCGGGAGAGGTCGAGGCTTGCAAAGGGGAATGTAGAGTGTGGAATCGTCTGAGTCGCCCAAAGAAATATGCGTAACCGAGAAACGCCCCATGCAACGGATTGAAGAATAAAAACGTATCAGCAAATGATCTTGAAAAAAGAGAGAGGGAAAAGTAGAAGGGTAATTCACACCGAGGAAAATGTGCGGGGTGTAAAGCGCATGATAACAGCGGGGAGGGAATAGTTTTCTGGGGAGGGTGGTCCTCTACAGGACGTCCGGGACAGCGAAGAAGACTTAAAGAACAAACGAACGGTGTTGGGCGAACAGAAGTACAGAAGAGGATGTCCAAAAGAGGTGGCGGGGACATCCAAGTCCGCAGTAACGCAAGTAGGTAAAAAACAATAGGACGAATCGGTGAGAAAAGAAAGAGAAGGTAATACCTTTAGGCGAAAAGTCTTGAGAGAGTGGTGTACAGGCAAGTATAAAACGAATAGGACTAGAGGCGAGGGAAATTGAGGGTATAAAAAAATAGGAACCTGGGGGCTACTTCGACAAACTTCCATATAAAAGGAGGTGAGACGGGTACAAGATGGACGGAAGTAACGATGGGACGAACGCATTTTGTATCAGGAGAGGTAACCACGCGGGGGTTACCGTAAGCAAAGATGTCAGACCCGACTAACAAAGGGAAGAAGAATGAGTGCTCGTCCGTTGGAAAATGGGGGGGTGGAGTGAGGTGAAACCGGTCACTATCTGTATGTACAAGGGATGGCCAAGGAATGGTAAGAGCTAGAGAGACTTGTCAAGAAGAGTGGCGGGATTCGAAAGGTTACTAAGGGAAAAAGGCAGGGTAGAAGGTCCAAGCAAGGCCCTGTTTCTTCGAGTAAAATGCTACTAAGGCATGAGCAGGAGGGGAACGGTCCTTCCGTCACACGGGGGAGGAATTTTATAGACACGGTAACGGAAAAAGATAGCAAGGGGGAGCGAGGCGAACGCGTGGGAATCCCCGCAAGAAACTCAACGGAAAGAGTAAACAGGAAAAGAAAAAGAAAAAATGACAGAGAGACTCTCTACAAACTGTAAGAGAAAGTCGGGAGAAAAGTGAAAAAAGAGCTGGTATGGAAAGGTCACAAGAGCCAGGTCGATGGGTCGACAGCCGATCGGTGCGGGAAACGTATACACGATGAATAGTAAGGAGGCAAGCCCAGTAATAAAGAGGCAGACAGGCAATGACACGTGACAGAGACGAATGGACACGGATGTGGGGAGGACGAAGGGATACCTACGGGTTCCCAGCACAGGAAGTCGGAAATTTCTCAAACCAGGGATGTCTCGGAGGGAGAAAAAAAACACAATAGGAAAAACTCGGAAGTCGGAAGACTGTGAAGTGGGCGCCGATTGGTTGCAAGAGAGAAAAAGGGTACAAGAGTGAAATCGGTACCCTCTAGAAAGACGAGTAAAACACGTGAAGCAAAGAGTGGAGAAGGATCCAGATCATCTGATCTGATATACTACTCGCTTTCAAAAATCAAGAAGCGAAGGAGCAATCGGCGCGCCCCCCCCCCCCACACACAAACCCCAGCCACCCCCCCAACCCGGGAAACCACCCAAAAAAAAAACAAACACCCCCCCCCCCCCCAAACCACCAAACCCCCCCCCCCCAACCCAACCCCCCCCCCCAAAAAACCCACGAACAACACCAGCCACCCCCCCCACCCCACACGCCAAAACAGTAACATCTCCTACTATACCTGTCTCCACGTGGAAATCCTATTAGGGGGGTCAAGAGGGTGGCCTACTATTCGACAAGGTGGTTGTGGGGAACAAGCAGGAAGGAAGGGTATAAGTCATCCAAAGCTTGAGCCGGCACCAACATTTATCTACTTTGACTACTGAGTATGAAGAAACAGGCAGACACCTTTTATGGTGTGGCGTGCGAGTCATCATTCTCTTCAGGCTGGTTTCTCCATCCCTCCCGTGCACCCAGCAGAAGAAAAAAAAATGCCTATCAAAACAAAACCCGAAGAGAAAAGGGCCTGGAGGATGGCTATCACCCGTGGGCTCAGTAGTTCCTCAATTCATGAAAAAACTGCGGAGGGTGTGCGGGGATAACTCTAATAATGCTCAAGGGGCAGGGGGAAAAAAGTTCTCGATCTTCCCGCAGGCGTTAGAAGGACAAAGCTAAAGAACATTTTCTATTTCCATACGGAAAGTTCGGGCCCGCAACGGAGGTCGGGGAAGAGGGGGAACATACTCTTCTCGCGGTTACGAAAAAAGGGGCGGGGGGGACCCGGGGTTACGGCCATAACAACAGGACCACAGAAGGAGGAATGAGGGGTACGAGTCGGGGGAAAATCAGTCTCCTAAATGAAGAAAAGGATACCATAGCAAGAAGGAGTACATCGCATAGTTCTAAAAGCGAGCTGTAAAGAGGCAATCAAAGGAACGCCTATGATATAGTCGGCAACGTACAGGGATCGGGAAAGGCGGGCTCAAATCTCCAAGACCCGAGTGTTCACCCATCGATCGGATCAACAGAAGGAAGAGGGAAGGCTCGCTTTGGGCGGCTGAAAATGAGGTGTTGAAGACTATCAATTGACTTAAACTAGCATCCACCCGTCCCAGGAGGTAGAAGGGATAAAAACCCCGCGCGTTGCTCGGTGTGCGAGGCAACCAAGTCTCTCCGCACGAGGGAAGCCATTATCTCGACTCGTCTCTCCTTCGACGGGTCCCGGATAGAGTGGGCATGCATCATATCTGGCGGTTCGCAAGCGGAAGGAGATGAACACCGACCGACTGCAAGACACGCCAGGGGCGTCGAAAAAAAAGCAGGGAAAGGCCATCAATCGATTTCAACAAAGGGGGAGCGAGAACTTTAAAAAAAGGCAATCTCCCTTCAACGGACGCGAAGGCTGAGGAAAGCTGTTCGAAAGACCGCTCAAACTGCGGAAGAAAGAGGGGGGCACACAAAGACTCATTATATGGGAGAACTCGCGGGAGGAGGAATGTGACTGCATCGTTTTATAGAAGGGACCAGGTTGGTCGCCTCAAAAGGTCCGAGGGGAACGAAGCACGCCAGCCGTAACTCTCTCATAGAAAAATGGAGATCTCTTGAGAAAACAAAAGACATTTTTCTAACTTTCTCGCTCAGAAGATCCTTATTCTGAACGGAGGAAACAGCTCTACGAACTGACTCGGGGAACTTATCAGCTCTTTCATCGGGCAAAAACTGAAGAAGTTAAACTTCGGGGAAAAGAAGAGATATAGTAGCTAGAAAAAATAAAAGGGCAGGTTTCATTCTCAGTCACGGAACAGAGTGAGGATCAGGAGTGGTCGGATTCCACACCTGTTCTCCGCTCCAGTTTCGGTGGTATAAAAGGGAACGGTAGCGGATATATGCTATTTGATGACAGCACATTTGAAGGAGAAAATCTCCTATCAAACAGAAAATTGGAGTGAAATATATATATTACTAAGTCATCATGGGAAGGGGGAAAACAAATGGCTTCTCTCACCCAGGGCAAGGAGGGAACGGCGGGGGTACAACTCTAACTTGCCGATCAAAAGGGGGGTGAACAAGCCGACAAATCGTCCCTACGAAAGCTTATTCCTATCGACTACGAGCCAGATAGAAACTAGAATGTGGCCTGCGATACGGGGGTCGGCGGTTCCGGCTTAGAACGGGTCTAACCGTTCGCAGAAGAGGAGAAGCAAGGAACCCTATTCAAGAGGGCTCTGTTTCTCGGCTACTCGCCAGGAAGAGAATAGGAAATCCGAGAAAAATGCGCAAAGGAGGAAAGCGGAAGGCCGATCATCTTGGGCAATTCCAGGGATCGGCGCGTTTGACGTACTGTTGAATTGAAAGGTGCAGTACCTCTCTCTTCGGCCATGCACAAAAAGTAGAGCCTTCGACCATAAACGCTACTTCAAAAATCTGCATACTAAAAAGAGAGTTCATCAATCTCTCGGGGGCTCAACTTTTCTCTGTATTAACAAGACTTTTTAGAAGAGTCGAAACGACGACAAAACACGCTCGATGCCAGGGGACGTGGAAAGGTGGGTGGAGGCATCCACTTCGGAAAAAGAAATTGGGTACAAGGGGGGCGGCCGTACGACTTGGTGGCAAGGGAGAAAAACTTTCTTAGGGGCGAGGGCTATGGGTATTGGGGCAGAGAAGTAAGAGTTGGACAATCCGATTCTTATCAGCAAGAATCGCGAGAAAGAAGGAAGCTGCAAGGAGCGGGAAGGTTCGTATACCGTCTGCCATACACAGGGGGGGCTACCAAAGTCTGAAAAGAGACTTCGGTGGGTGAAGCTATCGGTGAACGGGGGGAGGTGACGTCTCCGCTTGTGCTCGGAGAAAGAGAAGTAAAGAAACGGCGTCGGGAGAGTCCCAAGCATATCTTCGGGGCGATCAGAAACTCGTGAGAGAGATAACGATGAGGAGTGAATCGAGTACTCGGAAAAAGAATAGAAGAGAGATTCGGTGGGTGACGCTGCGGAGGTCCTCTAGGGATGAGGAAGGGGGCAAGAATGGTCAAGTTGATCATCCATCTTCCATGTTTTATGAAGGACTAGGAGAAAGTTTGACGAGACAAGAAACAGAGATCTTTTCTGGTTGAGGTAAAGGAACTGACCGTGTCACACGAGAATGGGGGGAAAACCACAGTATCGACTCCGGTAAAATGCGGAAGCCCCCTCACATTGGAGGATGTCAGAAAACTTTACATAAACGAAAGGTGTGGAGGGGGGGGGGGGAACAATAGGGGAGAGGTCTGGAATCTCCATATAAGGTCGTGTCTGGGGGGCGGGGACACGGAAGGAATTGGGGCGAAAGAAGAGGGGAAAGGGAAAAAAAAGAGCTTCATACGTAGATAGGCACGGGGACGACGAAAAAGATTCCTTCTTGCGCGCCTACACAGTCCTGGGAATCAGGTGCAGGGGCGATCTCGTAGGGTAGAGGGGGAGGATTTCTAACACCCAGAAGAAAAAAGAATGAGCGCACGCTAGAATGTGGGGCATTGACCCGGGGAGGCATTAGGGGCCCGTCTTATCCCTTACGGGAGAAAGTATCCCGTCGGAGGTCCGCTCCTCGTTTGACGCAGAGGGAGGGGCAAAAACTATCGATAGGAGAAAACCTAGATCAAAGACTGGAAAGAAGGGGAGAGGCTATTTTCATCGGAAGTGAGACAAGGGAGATGTCATCCTTCGTCTTTCGAGTCATCGGAGGCTCAGAGGGATGTCCCTAAGTATAGGAATAGGGTCGGAGTATGGATGTCTCACGTTGTCAACAGTGGTACATCAAAAAGGTCCTGGAAAGTCTTTTGCTACACATGTTGGGGGGTGAAATGGGAGCACTCGATTACGTGGAGCCCGCTCGTCGAGTGGGGAGAGGGAGTTATCATACCTTGTTGGAAACGTCGGAGAGTACCACTGGACAAAAATTTGACATGTGCTCGTGCAAGGGATCCACGCCCTCACACAGGGAAGGGGTTCAGTGACATATTGGGTTGGACGGACGAAAAGGGGAAGGTATCGGGTCAATTTCGGTGGGGATGGAATTGATCCTTCGGGTCAGAACTTGATCGGAGTGACACATCTCCTGGAATGGTCAGGGAAAAACGTAAATAAACGCATGAATCCGAGAAGTGATGTAGGGTTCAGGAGTTCAAAAATCGGGAGAAAAGTAAATAAAAGCCGTAAAAGACTCTCGGGTAAGGGTGGCGTGCTGTCCTGTGACTCGCCGTGTACTAAAATTCTCGGGGGGTCTTCGGCAATGGTCTAAAAGGTCCGAGGTGCTACAAAATAAGAGGGGACCTATTCAACACTGGATTGGCCGGAAGAGAAGGAGGTGGTCAGGAGTTCTCAGCTCTGACCGGGGGTCCGTGTAGAATTCTGTACGGGAGGGAAAATCAGCGATCGCAATCTGTTCAAACCGAAAAGAAGAGGCGGTTGAAAGGGTGTCCGGTTCTCAGTCTGGCCGGCTGTCATAGTCCGCGGGCAGTGGAACGAGGAATTGGAGCTTCATCTTTGGAGAGCCCTCGCCACACAAAAAAAAGCATTCGGTGGGGAAGTGTCGTGGCGCTCCGTGTCAAGTCTGAGCAAGACAACCAACCCGAACAGCGAAAAATCCAAAAACAAAAACTCTATCAACTCGATTTACCGGGATTAACTAGACGGGACTATCTGAGGAAAAGCCATCCAGCGGTACACATCAATTAACGGGAAAGAAGAAGAGAATCTTACGAAAGAAGAAATAGTAAAAATCCATTGGAAAAGTTTGCCAAGATACCGAAAGAAAACAGAAGACAAGCTATAAAAAAAATCCAGAGAACCAAAAAATAAGGAGCTCGGGCAAACAGAGCCGGTAAAATGGCCGGTACAGAAGAAGAAAGTGGAAAAAAGAATGGAAAAAACAAGCAAAATCGTATGAATATAGAATACAGAACGGATGTGTTGGAAAAAACGAACTATAACTCTCGTTAGGGTCAAAGTAGGCCATACGAAGCAACAAAAAAACGGGAGGAAGGGAGGTTCGTTTCCGACCTGCCTTACGACAGCCCGCACTGGCGCACTTTATCGCGCACCGTAGTCTTGCGACGCAACGAAGCCGAATACGTAGCGAGCGGGGGGTGAGACAGCTGACTAAAGACTGCCTTAGCATTCTCACGATGACCCGACCTGGACGGGGGCTAACGGCGCGCGCAAAAAGGGAGGGTGGCGAAACGTTCCGAGCACATTCTCTCGTAGGCGGAAAAAGGCCAATCACGGCATCCTCTCTTGGTCAGAATCCGCGGAAAAGGGTCTCTAGCGGTGGGGAGGGTTCGGAATAAAACTTGCGAGGCAGTACAAAACCGAACGAGAGAATTCAGAAGGATAAGCACTGGAATGTGGTTGAGGAAGACCTGACTCGCAGATCTCGAAAAGAAAAAACCTATTATTAGGAAGAGAGAGATGGAAGGCGACGCTCGTCCTAAACATGCCCGTAAGAAAAAAATAGAGGAAGGAGATCGTTCACGTTGGAGGTGAAGGATAACAATGAGACCTCCACCACCAGCTAGTCCCAGGTTGCTCTCACGCAAGAAGGAACGCGGCGGCGGCGAATTGAGAAGGGGGGAAAGAAAGTCAGCTTCCGCGCTAGGAGAGGGGCAAGAGAGATCTTTCGGGTCTCTGAAGGAAGAAAGAAAAGGCATGGAAGGTGCATCGGCTACTTTCCGCTGGCCAAGGAAGGAAAGTGCAGGGCTCAAACCTACGTGCGCAGTCGGAATGATATGCTCCTCAGAATCGGCAGCAGACGCCAACTGGTGTCTGGGACGGATCGGAGTTTCGCAAGAGGACCATAAAAACCCTCGCCGACGAAGTCCCCCCAACCTCCTCGGGAAAAGAAAACTCTAATAAGCAAAAAAAAGTTACTATTCCAAGCCGACGACTACGGTACCGGGGAACCGTCCTTCTCGCTGGAGCTCGACCGGGGGAGAATGATGCTCGAAAAAAGGCCGTTTGAAATGAGATCGGCTTTTGAGGACCCAATCTCAAGGGAGGCTAAAACGGCACTCATCGAAAAAAGAATCGGGGGGAAAAGAGGTTCGTAGTGAAAGCAGGGGGACATGAAGGGGTAGGCCCCTCGAGGTGTCTAGGGGAGGCTCGGCTGGTTTTACGGACGCGAACAACGGGACGGCGACGAACAACTTAACAAAGCTTATGGGGAGCGTTCTTGTACTCGAGAAAGAAAAATAAAATTGCTGGGGGATACCAAACCTCGGAAAGCGGCCGCAAAGAAGGGGATCATGGTGACACGCCGAGATGGTTACTAATCTATAGCTGCGGGCGAGATCAAAGGGAAAAACGGGCCGTCACTATTGATCGCTTAAGGCTACCCGAGTTGATACGTCGGCACGCATTGGGGGTCTAAGTTCCAGGGGAGGGGGTAGAGGTCCAGATGCCGACACACAGGTAAAAACAGAGGAATTTTAAAGAAGGCCGTTCGTGTTGTCCCATTCCTCCTAAAATAAAAAAATTACGAGGCTTGCTCCCACGGATCAAGGACGGTTAAGAACAGGATAAAAGAGACCGGGGGGCCTCTACATCCACTGCGGCGGACTGCCGGCAGACGTGAGTTCAGGGAAGGACCTCTTCTTCTCCGTCACATAGCGAACGTGAGGGGAAACAAAAGGGGGGGGGCAAGATCTACACGAAAGCCTACGGAGAAAAAACCCCCAGGACTACAAGGCCTCTATCACAGATAATTCTTTTCATAAGGTGGGGGAGACACCGATCACATGGGAAAACTGTAGGAAAAGGAGGGAAAGGGAAACCTCTTTAAGGCCGGGAGGGGAAGAGGTTCAAATCACTTTCATCACCGTCAGAGAAGGGATAACAGGTCACAACCTCTGAAAAACCCGAAGGTACCATGGAAAAAAGAAACTTACCACTTGAAGCAGTAACGCAGACCTCAAGAACAGATAACGCTCTAGGACATACCTATACCCTATATCTACGAGCTCTCGTTGGAAACCAGAAGAAAGGTCTGACAAGCGGCCCCAGTCAAGGTCCTCTGCTCTCATCATCGCAGAAAAAAAATAAGACAGAAGGTGATTCTTATATTCGAATAGGTTAATCGAAGCAGAAACAGAGAAGGATCTTAGAATTACAAAGGCCGGCTACCCCTCCTCATTTATCGCCGGGAAATAAGCGATTTCCGCTCAAGGGGAACGACCAGTTTATCGAGGGGGCAGCTTCAGAGTCGCTTTCTTTTTTTCCCACAGACAAGGGGACCAAGATGAGTGACGACGGGGAAGCCTACAATTGACGGTAGGGGAAGGGAGAGCAGGCCTCTGGGGATTAGCGTGCTAAAACAATCGACGTAGCAGGAGGCACTGAATGTTGCGGCTAAGGAACTTCAGCAATCAAGAGGGGGGAAAAAAAACGAAGCGATCTATCTTCCAGATCTCAGGATACGAAAAACTTCAGCGGGAGGGGACTCGCAAAAAGGTCGTGGTCCTAGCAAAGAAGTCTGGTTCTCTAACACAGGGGAAAAAAGGAAAACTTGGCTAACTCCCCAAAAGGGGGGGAACAACAGGGGGGGTCTTTACGTACTGCACGAACAGAATCCTCGTGAAGGGGGGGGGGGGAGTATTGGCGTGCGCAGGGAGAAGGGAGTCCTCTACCGGGGTTCCCGCGTCCGGACGATACTCAGCAGGAGCTTGCCCTATCTTTGGAAAGAAAACCGGGATCCAACCTAGCCGAGGGGATCAGAGTTCAAGGAAGTACGACCTTCAACTCTGGTAAGAAGAGGGAAGAGCGGGAAACGGGGGGGGTTACAACATCAGCTTATCACCTCCCGGAGGAGGGGGAAGAAAAAGAAAGGTTTCTCTCAAATCTAGAAGAGAAAGAGGAGAAGGAGCAAGAAGGTAAAGAAGATTGAGGGGGTGGGATTTTTTTAAAAGAAAAATTAACAAGCGAATTGCTACAGAAGGGAGGGAAGGGGTGGACAGCGGTTCGGGGAAACAAAGTCCGAAAGCACGTCTGGCGAACGCAGGGAGGACTCCTTCGCTCCGTAAGAGAGAGGGAGAAAAGGCTAGGGGACTAACAACTCTGACTCAAGGACCATCCACAAAACGCGTACTCCAGATTCTTATCCTTACAACCCGCCGGTACGGAAGAAAGCTGGGGGTACCGTCGTTCTATAAGGGGAGGGAAGGGGAAAAAATGAAACGTCTCGGGTCAGCGAGAAGAAACTGAAAAGGCCATTCGTCGTAGAACTTCCACTCGATTGGAGATATAGAAAACAGAGTCACGTGGAGAGGACCTCTGATGTATTATCAGAGGAGGGGGATGGGTGATCGACGGTCTATCGTTGAGGGGAGGGATGCACACTCAGGAAGATGGATTCCTAACGACAGACGCCAAAATCTCATGAGGGAAATCCGAGAGAAAGGCGAGGGGTCCGACGTTGAAAAAAGGAGGGGAAGAGGGGAGGACTGATTTCGGCTACGAGTCGACAGCTATACCTCATGAATCGGTACATTATACGCTCTTTCATGGCTAAAAAATGGTCTAACTCCTTTACCCGGAAGGAGGAAAAAAGAGACAGTAAATCGCATGGTCCCCATTTCAGTGACCGCTTGGGGAGAGTCGCGATCAGGGCTTCCCTTTCGATCCTGGGGGAGGTGCTGTTCCCCCTGGTACCGCGACCAAATTAAGAGGGTGTTCAGGAACGCGTGAAAGATCTACGGGGGCTGAAAAAGAATTATTATGAGAAGTCATGATCTCAACAAAAACCAAAAGTGGGGGAAAAAGGTGAGGGGGGAAAACCAAAAAATTACAAAGAGAAAGGATTCTCTATAATCGGGATGTGGCAGAAAAAAAAAGAAAAAAAAGAAGGAACAAGGGGAAATCGGGACATTTATTTAAACAACTCGAAAAAGGGGCAGACGTCACCGTGTTACACGAACATATCCTCGTAACTGAAGAGGGGAAGGCAGGATCAACGACTCGAAAGGAGCTAAGGCACTTTTGGAAGGCAAGGGCGGGAAAGCTTTTTACCTGAATGGTCTTGAGAGGGAAACGGGACGACATAGTTAAATATCTTCTACAGGGCGTCATCTGTTAAGAGATCTTTTTGAAGGAGTGAACTGTCGGCCTCTCTTAGACTAAGGGGGAAGGGGAAAAGAGGTGACCTTCTAAGGGGGAGGGGGAGAAGCGGGACTCTATGGGATATCGTTGACTCTTTCTTGTTCGTAAATATAGAGGCTTGGGGAAGCCCGGTTCGCCTTCGCTCAAAGAAGGAGAGGTCCTACCAGAAAGGGTCAGAAATCTAAATCTGCTCTCATCTGGCATACTCTCTCCACCGTTGGAATGTGGGACGACGAAGGGACTTAACGTGACTTCTCGGGAGAGGGAGGGGGACTTCATCTTCAAGGGAGAAGAACTACATGGTTTACAGGACTCTTCTGGGTTTTCCAGGCGACGAACGAGTTCGGGAAGCCGCCGATCGGATGGTTATGCCTGAGAAGTCCGAGGGGGGTTGAAACGAAAGAGATATTTAAGCATCGGCCGCCTAAGCTATGAATTAGAAGTCACGAGGAGGGAGAGCAGGCTGGCCCTTAGTGAGCAAAACTAACTTCGGACGAACACCACCTGAAAAAGGGAGTTCTTTGGGGAGGACTCTTATCCATTTTACAGTGTGGATGGTGAGAACTTCCCGTATCCGGAAATCGAACATCTTTTTGGGCGCCGCAAAGAAAAAAAAGGCGATCCCAACGAGGCGGAGGTGAAGTAAGAGAGGGACTTTTTAGAAAAAAGTGCGAGATCCGTTCCAAATGCCAATCCGGCGTCCGGAGATTTAGAGATAAGCGTGCGGCGTGGTCCGAAGAGAGAGGACCCGGAGCTCTTGTCAATATATCTTCTAGAAGAAGAGGCTCGTTTCACACAGGGTGGACTCGGAAATCTTCGCCTTTACTTAGGAACGCGGTCGGGGGAAGACGAAACTAGGGTTAGGTACGTTCGTTCTGACGAACAGGGGGAAGGGGGGAGGGGGGTTCTCGACAAGAGTAAATGCCTTAGACTCCCTATTACCAGACAGAGGTGCGGGGCGCCTACGTGGCGCGGACATGCCCATATTGAGCGGGGGGGTGGAAAGGAAAGCTTCTTTAACTCTATAGAGTCGGCAAGGACAGGCTTTCATCTCACTCCTATGATTTAGAACGACAACTGGAGGGAGTCCGGCAATTGGGTTCTTCAAGAAGGAAAGCACATAGTCCTCGTGCGCAGCGAAGACCCACGGCATTGACGCTTATTATTCTCTCTGATCGCGGGGGTGATAGCTTAGTATGTAGGAACACCCTCAATCAACGAGGAAAAAGGTAAGACGCGGAAAAGAAGTTGGATTTTCGGTTACGGGAGAGGGAAAGTTCCATTCTTATCCAGGCGCGGGGTAGGAATGGGAGACCGGGTCGGTCAACTTCTATATTAAAGAACTAGGGGAGTTATCTTCACAAAGATTAGCAAAAGAGAAGAGATAAAAGTCGGGCTCGGGTCGAGTCTTCTGAAAATGGGGGAGGATTATGCGAATGCCATACTGGCCTCAATCAGGAGGGGGGCGGGGGGTTCCCACGCGAGTAATCGTCTCTCTCTACTATGTAGCTGGGATTCAGAGATCGGGAAAGGGAGGGGGGGGGGTCAGGGTGGGGGGGTTTTCCTTCTTGAGGCTCAGTTTACCAAGTGGGAGGTAACAACCGTCGTACCCTTCAATGGCGCGACACATCTGTTGGTACAAGGGGGAAATCAACTTAGGACTTTATACCGCTGATACGGCAGTTTGAGAAAAGGGGGTAGGGGGCAACGGTTTAAGTCGTCCAAAAGGGTGGAGTAGCTTTGATTGGGAGCGATGCATGCTAAAACCATTCGGAGGCAACGAGGTTAGTTTACAGACAAGATTTCCTGAAGAAATTTCTCGGGAGACGGGGATGGGATATCTTTCTTGGGATCGGGGTTGCCCTTCTCAGTCTTATTACCGAGGCCGCCGAGTCCTGGAAAGTAAAAGGGAAAAATGGGAAAAGGAGTTCCGCTCATTGCTTGGGGGACAGTCGCTTTGTATGGGCAAAGTTCTAACCTTAGGAGACCGCGGCAAGCCAAGATCCCAGGGGTTGAAGGGTTTCTCGGACGGAGGGAAAAAAAAGAGCCTCTGGAATCTTGGGCTAACGGGTTCGGAGGGGCTTACAGGGAGGGGACGGACACCTGTTAAGATTGCACCATAGACGGAGGTGCCGAAATCCACTGAAACTTTTCGGTAGGAAAGATAAATAAAAAAATCCTTTGATGAATACGGTACTGCTTAACCCGAAACGGCAAGACTTTTCCGACAATCTAACGGTGGGGCAACCTTATACCGGAGAAGGGCCGATGGAATAGTCCGCGGTGTCTGCCTGGGGGGAAGTTAATTGTACCTGCGTTTAACTCACCCATCGCCAAAACAAGCCTCCTTCTTCGTAATCTTGAGCTAAAGCCTGGCCGCTTGAGAATGGCTCCCAACGAACGCATCCTCAGATCAAGGCCAGGCCGGAGTAACGATTCCAGGCAGAGGGGAGAGGTACGGGAAGACGGGGTCCGCTCGTTCTATTCTGACGGTTACCGCCTTGATGGTTGACGAAGAAAGCAAGATAGAGTTACACCCGGCCTCGCAGACAGAAACCGTGTGAGAAAAAGGGGAGAAGGGAATGCTTGGGCCGGGTCGTCGTAGGCGTGTAATGGCACTGGTTGGAAGGTGACTTCGGGGGAGGGGGGGCACTGGCCAAAGAGGGAGGACGTCTTCGGTCAGATTGGGGTCGTTGAAGTACTGTAATAAAAGGCTAAGCTCCCAGGGGAGGACGGAGAGACTGCGGGCGCGCAAAAAAAGGGGAAGTAAGTCTACGGGTCGTCGATGAGAGGGGTGTTATGACGAGATACCTACTGGACAACGAGGAGAACAAGACGATACCCGACCTTGCCTTCTCTCTTCTGAGAGAGGCTCCTACAGACGGCGGCGACCATCTCCTTCCGGGGAAATAACTCGGTCGTTGCGTCAACGGCATCAGAGGAAAGTCCTCCGTTGTCCGGCCGCGCGATGACCCGGCGTATCTTTGGTGGGTGAAGGGGGCATCACCTTCTCTCAGCCGAACCAGGTCAAAAACGATGGTCACTTCGCGCGAACGAGGCAGTCTTATCCGGTCAGTTTGGGGGAAGAAGAAGAGCATGTAGAAGCCTCTCTCACAACAACAAAAAAAGGAGAGGGGGACCGATCGCTTCGTCCTACCCCATAAAGGATAAGAACGATCGG
>Ga0179591_1324144_pt1 | contig 14587 bp, 21 predicted proteins | sample CZOMad2_1_08_16f_FD_182891 | JGI IMG/M metagenome (GOLD analysis project Ga0179591, IMG submission 182891) | Vadose zone soil fungal communities from Angelo Coast Range Reserve, California, USA - CZOMad2_1_08_16fungal (PacBio error correction) | ecosystem: Environmental > Terrestrial > Soil >...
GGGACCAAGGCAGATTCAGGGCAAGAGGGAAGATCACTCCCAATTCCCAAAAAGAAAGGCTTTTCCTGGAAAACTCTTTGGGAGGGATGACGAAGACGGACTCCTGCAGAAGAAACCAATGAGGACCAACGGGGGGAGGATGATAACACAGAGCGCTCACTTCCACCAGAAAGGACTCAACCACAGTCTTCAGGAGGGACGGCGTGAAGGGCCGGACGCTGGCATGAAGACGTGAAAGAGATAGCGAGCGGGAGAAGTGAGAGAAAAACGTTCAGTGAGGCCGGGGGAAAGTTCTTCTATGACGACCCAGAAATAGTGTTCGTTGAAGAAGGCATTAAAGTAAAGGAACACTTAAAAGGACCGGAGGGAAGAAAGCACGAAAAAATGAACTCGGAAAATGAGGTCAAAAGAAAGGAATCGTCCTCGACCACTATCAGAGGACCTTCACAAAAGAACCTAGTAAAAAAAGCTTCGGCAAAGGCGGTTGAAAAAACGGGGGAATGGCATTTCGCCGAGGAGCAATGAAGTCGGGAAAAGTTTTTCTAAAACGCCGGTGGGGAGAGGCCAAGCTGAAAAGGCGTTAAGGAAAAAAACAAACACAAACAACAAAACAAAACAAAAAAAAAGAAGGGGGTCGCGGGGGCGACGACTTCAGCCAGCAGAGAAAAAGGATCAAGAAGGCTCAACTCGTTCGTGGCACCGGGCAAAAATGATTGCCGGCCGGGGAAGTGTTGCCGGAGGCCTAGACGGGCTCTGGCCTGCCGGAAACAGGTAGAAACCCATTCTATCGCTCTGAGGGGAGTGGTGGAAGGAGGGTACCTGACGACCTGCTAAAAAGGGGGCAAAAGGGATCAAAGGGGGGGGGGGGGGGGGGGGGGGGGGGGGGGGGGGGGGGGGGGGTGGGGGGGGGGTGGGGGGTGTGGGGGGGGGGGGGGGGGGGTGGGGGGGGGGGGTTTGGGGCTGGTCGGTGGCTATCTGTCCAGAAAGGTCAAACTTGTGAACCCTCTACCCTTGAAGGGTCAGGGAAATCTCGAAGAAAAGAGGTCAGGCACTTCCTTCTAAAGCAAGAGAGGGGCTCTTCGGCCATTCCGCGGCAAACAATTGAACGGGTTGGAAGTTGGACGCAAGACTTTTAACTCGGGGAACAACTCTGTTTGACAGCAATGAGGTGGAATGACATGCCGAAAAGGAGGGGGGATGAAAATGCAATCGGGGGGTCTTTGGCCCACAGCGAACCCTAAATCTCTTGGAAAATGGAGAAAGGGGCAGAAGTTAATCTAGACTGCCAACACCGGAAAACCGGAAAACAGTGGGAAATGAGTCATAGGAGTGCACTTGTGAAAAGTGTCGCATCACGGTAAACTTGGGGGCAGGGTCAGAAGGTTAGAAAGATAGGCCTAGCGGCAGAAGTCATGAGAATCGCAAAAGACTCCTTCGCTTCTCTTAACACACGTCGAAGTCCAACGGTAGCTGAAATGTTGGAAGGGGCTGACGTAGGAGAGTCCCTAATCGGTACGGGGGGGGGCTCCTGCCTTTAAAACTTCTTAACCGAGGGAATATCTTATGAGGGAAGTCTATGTGGGTAAAAGAAGCGGAGGAGATCTCTTCCTTGTTCCAAGTCCATTCAAGGAGATGCTGGAAAATGGCGTTGCACTCGAGTCTAGGGAGGCAAACAAGACTTGATCTTCCCGCATGCTACCGGACAAGGGGAGGACATCGAAACTAACCTGACACGATCAATGAGAAAGGGGAAAAGAAGTGAACTTCAGGAAAAAATGGCATGTCGGGGGTTTCGATGAGGGATCTCTTTCGCTCGAGGAGAGCCGGGATAACTTCTTTGGAGAAGCCGCAGGGGAGAAGTAACGCAACGACCGGCAGAGGAGCAAAAAAAGGAATCCAGATGAGAAAAGAAGACGTTTGCATGACTGCAAGAAAGGGGTTATCTCTATCGTAGGAGGAAGAGGGGGACAAGTCTTCCCAGAAAACGCGTCCCTGCTTATTTGTAGTAGAGTTGACGCTTTCCGAGGAATGAAAACTGAGGGCCCACCTCTGACGGAATGTAAAAGCCGTAGCCTCTTTTCCTCCTGAATCCACAGGTAAAGGGGGAACGTGAGGAAAAAAGGAAGCGGACCTCGAGAAAGAGCATGAGCAGGGGTTTCAGTGTAGAGCAGTGGCTGAGGAACGCGGGGGGAAGGGGGGTCTTTTTCCTAGATGATCGTTGAACTAATCTCAACAGGTGTAGGGGTCGGAGAGCCGGGTCTTTGAAGGATTCCAATTGCCGGAGCTCTCGGGAGGGGGAGGGGGTCAATATAGATTGCGCAAGAGGAGAAAGGAACCGAGGACGAGGGGACGAGGCTCGCTGTAGGGAGGAGGGGGGGGGCGCCTTAATGTTTTTAGTGGTCGCACTGGAGGGAAAACGGCTTAACCGTAAAAAGCTTTATCCAAAAAGAAGACGGAGAGGGGGGGCTGCCCGGATAAATTGGATACTAAAGAGGAAAGAGAGAATACCAGGAGGGGAGAACGTCTAGATAACGCCTCGCGGAATCAACCTAGACCCAAGAAAAAAGGACTGGGCTCCCGGCGGGGAGGGGTTTTTGCGGAAAGAGGAAACCACCGGAAGCGCCGAGAGAAAGTGAAAAACTATCTCTGGGGCTCCAGAGGGGGGAGAAGGAGATTTAACTTTATTACTGAAAACGGTTAGAAGCAGGAAAGATCATGAAAAAAGAGAAAAACCTCCGGACATTACAGAAGTTCACAAGGGTATCACTGACTGGGGGTATCGAGAAGACCAGACTTAGAGAACAAAAACGAGGGAGGAGAGTTCATGACAGGATCGGGAAAAAAAAACAGAAAAAAAAAAAAGCGACACCACCACGGACTCTTATTAGGGGAAGTCTAGATAGGGGCCGTACTAAGAAATCAGAGTCACAGGAATGAACGGAAGCGGAAATACTTTATTTACCCTAAAGGGGGGAGGGGAGTTTGGAAAGGGTTCTCGGTCTAAAAAAGGGGGAAACAGAAACGAAAGGGAAAGCGCCTCGGACATTTCTCAGAGCTCCTGGATCCTAATACCCTTTGGAAACGTCCACTGCAACCTCTGGGGTGCCCGACGATCAAGAGAGCCAGAGGGAAGTCCGCCTTCTCAACGTACAATGGCTGGTACCGGGGAAGCCAAAAAAGAATGAGACCAAGAGGAGGAGTAACCTGAAAAAGAAGACACAGATCACCCTACGCAACATTTTTTCCGGGGGAGGGAGGGTGTTCACAGAAAAGTCGACAGCGAAGCACCTTATTCGACGAACATCGCCAGTTGGGGAATGCTGGAGCCGCCTTCGCCTTACGATTCCGGAAAGAAGTGGCTATCGGGAGATGGATTCTTTCCGGGGGTCACAAGGGGGGGGACTATCGCCATATCAAGGTCCGGGAAGGAATAAAGATAACAGATGCATCTTCTTTTACTTTCCGAGTTTCCAGGAAGAGTCCTTAGGGAGCTCAGAGGGAACAAAAAAAAGAAGAAGCAGGGGAAAGGAAGGAGAAATTGTCAAACCCAGGACTCTCCTGTGTTGGAAGATCTGGAAAAAAGGGGCGGTCGAGATGAAGGCTCTGCGGCTATTCGAAAAGAAGAAGAACCGCCAGAAGACCGGCGGGGGGAAATGGGGTAAAAAGGACAAGGAGGGCTAACAGAATCTCCCGGGGGAGGGAAGGGCCCATTGGCAAAACTTCAAGGAGTCGAAGGGGGAGAGAGAGTACGAGAAAGAAATTCGGGAATGGAAAGAAAAGCGTCTGGGGGCAAGGTATCTATACTTCTGGGAGTCGCCACACAAGAAGGAATGCCGACAGCAACCTCTATAGGACAGAAGGGAGGGACGCGAGGAGATTTAAGAGGTTGAGACAGGAAGAGTTTTCCACGAAGGGACTTCGGAGGCGGAAACAAATGCAATCGTACGAAAGGAGGGTGTTGACCGTGGGGAATTCTCTATAGTCTAAAAAGGAGTTCTTGTCCGTAAAGAACGTGGGGATCCTCGGAACCATTTTAATACGAAGTAGAAACAAAACAGCGCTTTTCTATAAAACGAACTTGGACCAGGAAGACCTTGTAGGAAGGTTTAGTTAAGGGAGTCCCTACAGAAGGTAAAAGGTTTGCAGGAAAGGGTTGAAATTTTCAGGGGTTGGCCACCACCAGAGGGAGACATATTATCTGAAAAGCAACCAACTTGCAGGTTTGGGGGAGGGGGGGTACACAGAAGGAGTAAGTGAAGAGGGGACTTTCTCGATTGCCTGAGAGGGGAAGGAGGGACTCTTCGCCGAAGCACGAAAACGACAAAAGAACGATCAGAAAAAGGAGAAGAGAGCCAAAACGACGGACGGCAGTGACCACCCACCTACCGGATTCGTTGGAATGGAGATCTTGTCGACCAGTGGACGTGACTCTAAGACCTACGGATGTCTCCGTCCAGACTCGTTTTACCTTAGGTAAGTTGGATCTACTCGGACAGCGGTGTACAACAAGGAAAGGAGGAGAAGGGGGATTATGTCCGGAAGTCTTTCGAGGCTTGGCCTTAAGACGGGGGGACCGGGACCGGTTTACGAAGGCGTCTGAATTGAATGAAGAAAGAAAAAAGAAACGTCTGGGAAAAATCTACTGATACAGGGGGAAAAGCGCAGAGCCATTTGACTCCACGTCGACACCACCGAGGAGGGAGGCGCTGTTTAAGAAAATGTCCCGCAGCCCCCAGAACTCAAAAGGGTGTCAAAACGGGCCGACCCAAAGCTGTGGTTGCGTCTTTCAAGGGGGCCGGGAGCGAAGAATATTGCTCTGCATGTCTAAGGGTAAGAGGGTAGATGGAATTTCAAGAGTTGGAAGTCGGGCCGCAGAACCAAATTAAAAAAGGGCGGCAGGGGGGAAGGATTGGTATAAAAAAAGGGGGGTTTCCCTACGTGAACCTAGTCGAACTCTTGTGAGGGATGCCGTCGAACAGAGCCGAAAAAAAAGAACGGGATGAAGGAAAAAGTTTCGGCTCCAAAGGGAGATGAGCCGTATTTTCACTTTTCAACTATGGGGGCACAGAAACAGACGGCCCAGACTCAGTGTTCCAGAGGGAGCTAAAGGGAAACTCACGACGTCCGAGAAGAGAGGAACCAACTACTTTTGAAAATATTCTCAAGAAAAGAGGAGCTCACGGACACAAGAAAACTGACGAACCCAGTGCTGGAGGGAAGGGGAAGCGAAGGAAGGAGTACCGGGGAAAGGAAGCGCGAGACGCGAGGTTCGAAGGAAGAAAACTTCTGATTCGCCTGTCGTACAAGGGGTCATTTCATTGGAGGACCAGAACCTCGGAGGTGGCGAGCGAACTACGGCACCGGAAAAAAAAACACACAAAGCTAAGAGTAAAAAGTCCGACTGGAAGAAAGGGCTACTTCTCCTAGACGTCCTTGGTGAAGGGGAAGACAGATACGGGGAACCACGGAGAACGACCTAAGGATAAACCAGACTGAAGGCATAGGGTAAGACCAGGGTCGTACTTTAGAGAAAACAACGTCAGGGGAAAGAATTGGGGAGGAAAAGAACTTCAGCAGGACACGACCGTGAAAATGAAAAATTGGGGAGTCTGATTAAGTAAGGTAAGGCCATACCTTGAGGAAGATGTTTCGCGTTGAGGCAGTCCGACGTAGGGAGAACGTCCATCCTCGACGAGTGGTTGGGGCGGGAGACTCGGACCGCATTTCGTGAAAAAAGACCTGAAGGGGGGGTCCGAGTCGGTGAGAAGAAGGAGAGGTGGGGTTTAACACTTCGTCCCCTTCACAATACTACACACTTCTCACACGCTTCTGAGACGAGCTGGTATATGAACTACGTTGAGTAACAAGAAAAAGTGGAATAAGTCATTCTTTATCTCCCGGATGGGGTTAGAGACAAGGGCTTAGGATAACTCTAGAGGAAAAGTAAAGGTGAACAGGGAGAGCCTTCTCAGGTAGACGCCTTCCACTTGGGGGGGGGGGGGGGGGGTTGGGGGGGTGGGGTTCCAAAATTTCACAAAAGCGGAGCCAACGGCAAAAACTGTCAAGTAAAGAAAATGAGAATCTCGGAAAGGGTAACTTTGACGAACTCTCGTAAGGGGGCGAAAAACGAGGTAAAATTTCTCCAGGGAGGGTAAGGAGGCCGCGGGGCTGAAGCGGGGGAATGCCTCTTAAAAGACCTCTCCCCATACTAGACGTTCAGTCATACCTGAAGGGACTAGCACGGCTCGGAATACCCAGAAAAAAGGGTGGCAATGTTCGTGAAAAAGAGGAGAAAACTGAATCGGAGATCAAGGAAAACGGTGTTCGCGTCCTTGTCAGGTAACGAATGTATTGAAAGAATAGCCGGGCGGAAATAAGGAGGACGCCCTGGAGGAGGAGAACAGAGAATGAACACGGTTAAAGGGAAAAGGCTCTGTTTCCAACCCCGAGGCCTGGAGGCGGAAGCTAGGGGTAAAGGTCCAGAAAGGGTGCACTCCTTAAAGGGGACCAATTGACGTCCAGAAGGAGGAAAATAGAGGTTCAGTGGGGGACACTTTCCACACGTGAAAGGACCTAGACGGGAATGAGAACTCAAAAAGGAAAAAAATTAGGCATGCTTGCAACAGGGGACGTTTCCAGACGGACGGCTCCGTGGCTTAACAGGGGGAGGAAAAACAAGGAAGAAAAACACAACAGGAGGGGGGGTGAAATCAGCGACCGTAGGGCTTTCAAGGCAGACAGGAGGGTGACCAAGGGCCAAAAACGACGTGCGAGGGGGAACGAACAAAAACCGTGGGGCAACCCTCATCCGTGAACTTGCTGGAAAATCCGGCCACAGGGGCACGCGGGGAGAAAAGAGCGGGGAAGGGGGAAGCTCAAGAGGAGGGAAAAAGCCAGAGGAGGGATGTCCGACCAGGGTGAATCTGGATCCAATCTGGCGAGCAAGGGCGTCGAGCATCCTTGTAGAGGATGGGAAAAGGGAGCGGGAAAAAAAACCGAAAGGCTCGAAGTGGAACTTTCACTCCTGGCCAACGAAGGGGGGTGGCCGCCTGTCAATCAACAGGGAGTTGGAGGCCACGCAAGGGGGCGGGGGAAGTCGCAGATAAAAAAAAAAAAAAAAAAAAAAGCCCATGGAGACGGCCGCTCCGTGGTGGTCTGCTTTCGGGAGGGGTGTCGGTAATCGCGAATTAGGAAGCTCGACTTCCAGGTAAAGGGAGGAGGGACGTGCTGCCGAGGAAAGGGAGGTGATCTGGGCCCGGCGGGTGCACCAAGGGAAAGGAAGCGGATCGGGAGAGTGGGGGTCAAGAAGTTTCGAAAACTCGGAAGGTCAAGGGAGATGATTGATAGGAAGAATTCGTTGTGGTCACGGGCAGAGATGCTTGCGCAGAAAAAGGGGTATTCTAGGGGCCTTCAAGCCCACATACATGTACAGTCAACTGAGATGAGATGATCGGACTTAAGTCGGAAGAGGGACATGGGAGGGCTCTGAAAAAAAAGGAGGAGGAAACTATATATCTCATTTCTAAGAATCGTCCGTACCGAGACAATACGGCATCACCGATCCAAACTGTCTTCAAGGAAAAGTCAAAGATTACTTCAGGAATCGGAATAACAATGACCAGCAAGGAAAAACCGGACCACTATTCTTTTCTACGACTGAAAGGTCAGTATAGAAGGCGGGAAAGGAACTCAACTTGAAGGGGGTATACAAAGGCAAAAGGACGGCTCCCTTCATTATTTGCACGACAGCCTGTCAAAAAGCCGGACTGGACTCACCGCCAGAAGGTAGCAGGAGTAGGGGAAGAACAGAGCGAGAGGAAATGACCCGGTCGAAAAGTCGCTGAAGCTTTCTCCGGAGAGGGGAGGGGCTGCCTCCGGGCGGGACTCCGCGCAGTGGGAAAAAATCCCGGGTGAAAAATTAGAAGAGGAGGATACTTGGGAAATCTAATGACGGTTGTTCACTGGGGAGGGGGGTTTCGGTACAACTCGCGTCTCAAGAACTAACGTACGCTAAGAAGGGAGAGAGACGGGAGCCGGATCCTAGATCAAAAGGAATACTGCACCGGAAGACTGTTTCCAGAAGGAGTCCAGCGGGTAGGAGGGGGGGAGGCAGCACGAGTGCAGGGACGCCGGGGAAAAGGTCTTGACAAATGAAGGATAGGAAGGAAGTAGGCACCGGAAGACACCTTTATCCATGGGGTGAAAGTACCTTGCTGCGGGATTACATCCGTACGGTTCTCCTTGAAACATCCTCAGGGGTCTTTACCATGGGCGAGAGTCGGCCAAGAAAGTCCAGGACGCCACCTCTAAATTAGGACTTGACCGTACGTGGGAGCATCATCGTCCGAACTACGAAAAACAACGATCGAAGATCTAGGGGGCATGTCCTTAGCACTTCACCGACACATCGAGACGACTACATGCACTGTATTGAAGGGGGAATTCCAGGTCGGTGTCCTTATGGGGGAAACGCCCGTTTCGATGTAAATTCGAACCAGAAAACCTATCGCATGAAGAACTGGCCGGAGAGGGAAGAGACAGGGGGGATAGGAAGGGGGTGTCCTATCTCCTCTAAGGGACGTCGCGATGAAGGGCTCTTGGAAACGGAGAAAACCGGTGGGTGGTCTAGGCCTAGCGAAAATTCTCTTGACCTGACGGCCTTACACAAAACCGTGTGAGGGTTTACGTTGATGGCTGAAAAAAGTGTGACCTGGTTCCGGCTCGTAGGGACCCTTCCTATCCAGACTATCTATCTGAGACAAAGTAAAGGGGAAAGGAGGTATTGGGGGAAATACGAGGAACTACACCAGGGCCTACCTGAGAGGACAAGAGATCAACAAGTTGAGGGAGTGGGGGAGAGGGACATTAGGGAGGCAAAGTCCCACGTGAAAAGACTCGTAGCTTTGAACTTTTAGGGGAATAGGAGAGTAAGCTAAGTATAGGGGGGCCTATGGGGACAGGGGAAAGTATGTAAGAAAAAGGGGGGGGCTATCTTCTCAGGTCTTCCAAGGGGACGGAAGGGAACGGGAATCTTGTCAACGGTAAGGCTACCTTAGGCCAAGAACTTTTCTATACTGTATCCTTCCTCCTTTTAAGAAGGTGAAGACCGGGAAACGTAGGTAAAGAAAGAGGAAATACTCATCTATTTGGGGCTTACTTTTTTCCCGGGTCTACGAGGGTTTAATGTTGAACCCTAAAGTAGATCAAAAAACAAACGGGAACCGGTGGTGGACGAGACTTCCCAGAATTAAAGGGGGCCTGCTCGTCCACCTTGAAGGGTGACCGGGAGCGCATCTGGAAGGATAATTCCTGCGGCAATCGTAGGAAAAGACTTGGGCCGAAGAAAAAGAACTACGGCGGCATTTGAGCACCAAACTGACCGAAGGGTCATTGCTCCGAGTACATAAAAAGGGTTGTTAACTGACCAGTACGAAAAGCGGGAGAAGGGGAGGGAAAAGGCGTTGCGGACGCGGACGCTTTTTGTGGAGAAAGAGGACGTCCCGGGGCAGGGCCGTGGAGGAATTGGGAAGGAATCGGGACAGCTTTAGAAAGGGAGGAAGCGGGGCCGGGGGGGGAAGGGTCTTACGCTTTGCCGAAACTTTACTCATTGGAGGGGAAGGGGTGAGTGGTTGACTGTGAATGAAAAATCGAAACGGAAAAACGAACAAACACCGGGGGGGAGAGAAGGGGGAAGTGAAGGGAGACCACGAGGAGATAGCTCTTAAAAGGGTCCTGAAAAACGCTCGAGAAAAAACGTCCCCTTCCGAAAGGTGAAGGGCAACTGCTGGGTAAAAACTCGGGAATTGGGGAGAAGGGAGAGGGAGATAAAAAAGAACCTTCTTTGGGAATCCGCAATGGGGAAAGGGTACGGACAGGGAGGCGGCCGTAGGCGGGAAAATATTAGAGCGAGGCGGGTCGGTCTTGGTGTCTTGGTTGCAAAGCGGGACCGACGAGGAGGAAAAAGAAGAACAGAAAAAAAAAAAGGGAAGAAGAGGGGATTCTGAGGGGAAAAAAGGCCTACATCGAGATTTGCGCAAAGTGGCAACATTGGGCACAAAAAAGGGAGAAAAAACAAGGGGAAAAATAAGGTGAGGGTAAATCGGAAAAGGGGTCACCTCCCACCTTAAGCAAATACAGGAAAAAGTGGTATTCAAGAAATAGAGATCAAACTCAAAAGCAAAATCTGAGTTTGCGGCTTTTAAATTTGGGGGGGGTTTCGAAAAAGGGGAAAGGGGTTCGACTTGGGAGAGAAATAGTCAAGACCACTGGCTTTCTCCAAGCTAGCGTACAACGGGGGCCGCTGTAAAGGGGTATCTTTCGTCGGAGCTCAGGGAGGGAGATACGGCAAAAGAACAACAATGGCTGAGGGGGAAAGTGAGTAGTCACAGATTCAGAGTGGGGAAAGTTGTTGGGGTGGGGGTTGTCGCGAAATCTTCCGCGACATGTTTCAACATAAAAAAAAAAGAGGCGTCGTAGATCGAAGAAAAGAAGGACGAACGGCACACAGAAATGACAACGAGTCTCCTTCGACAGCGGGTACTTTTAGAGGGGAAACGCGTGGTAGGCGTACGCAATTACAACGAAAAGTGTGGGGAAAAAAAAAAAAAAAGGCCGAATTAGTGTCAGGAGAAAGTACTTTCGAGACTTCATCGCCCCGGGAGGAGGGGATCGATGATGGGGGGAACCTCGCAGAAACCGGCCAGGAAGCTCACGGGAGGGTCCCTCAAGGGGAAAACCGAGAGTGAAAAGGGGAATTCCTTCATTTGGGCCGAGAAGATATCTAGGAAAAATTATCTTGGTGTAAATACGCCAAAGGCACAACAACGACACCTGCAACGTGAGGATGGCAGGTCTCTCGCCTTGGACTCAGCTACAGGGGGTCGGGGTAGGTTCGAGAGTTCTCGCGTCAAAGGGGAAGGGACGTAAAACACTGAAGAAAAGAACTGTGCGACAAGTCACGGGGGGAGGACGTGGGGACATCCGTATCAGGGGCAGCAACTCGGTCCAGAGAAACGAAATAGAGAGAGGACCAATTCCAGTTAATATCAAGAAAAAAGGGCAGGAAGTCTTTGAAGGGGTGGTTTTTGGGGGTTTGGGGGGGGGGGTTGTGCGTGGAGATAACCCGAAATCGAAAAGATGAAAAACACGTGGAGGGTTGTTTTTTGTGGGGGAGCTTTCTCAATGAATCACGATGCAGAAGGATTTGTTGATGAAAAGGACCGAGGTACTGAAGAGGAGGTGGACCCCTCTCACCCAGAAACCTCTTTCACCATTGGAAGCACAAGAAGGTCAATAGCTAAGAACAACCTTCGACCCAGAAGGAAAAAAGGGGATGGGGGTTGGGAAGCGTTTCTACTGTTCTCTTTCGCATAAGAGGAACGCGAACAGGTCCGGGGGAACAGGGCTAAGGGGGGGAGATCAAGAAGGGAGAGTCAAAACGCCGGCATCTGCGAACTCAAGCTGAATCGGAAAAAGTCCACTTTACGGTCGGAAATTTGGAGACTTTTTACATCCGGAGGAAGGGAACTAAGCTGGGGGGGGATGGGGTACCCGAGACTGCCTTGAAAAAACTTAACCGAAAGAGTGTCGGCTTCTGGGGGGTGGATTCTGCACGTGACTACACTAATTATAACGGTAGGATCGTAAGTGGGAGCGAGACAGCAAAGGATAGGTCAGACTGGGGGGAGCCGTGGTGCTTCTTCCTCATGAACCATTCGAGTTGAAGGAAAATCACGCACAGACAGTTACGGTTCTGGGTGGAAAACAGGGAGGACGAGGGAAAAACGGAGAATGGATGTATGGTTGCGAGAACGGGGGTTCTTATTCTTGACCTCCTCCTCTCAGGAGAACGGTCTAAATGGCGGGGAATCCGAAGGCCAAGTTGTCAAAAAAAACTGAGCACTGCAAAAAGGAAGGGAGGAGGGAACAGGGTCTCAGGGAAAAAAAAAGGGGAAACGTCCGTCGAGCGCGTCCCAGGGTCTTATTTGGAGGGAAGGGTTGAAGAGGCTCGCGAGCGACGAGGGCATAAAAAGAGGCAAGAGTCACGACAGGCTAAAAGCTGGCTCCTGTCATCCAAGGAGGTAGGGGGGGGGAGGCCCCAGGATCCGGAGGGAGGAGATGCTCAGAGCATTAGAAACGCGCCGATGAGAAAAAGTGTAAGGATAGACAAAAACCCCAACCACACAGAGAAGGGTTCGGCAAGAGAAGGGAGAGGACAATAAATGAGGCTTCTTCTGAGTTCCTAGAGCACAGTCAGGGATGCCCGCTGAAAGCAAACAAAGGGCTTGGGTATGATAGGGGAGAGAGAAGGACCTAAGTCTGGGGGAAGCGAGTTCTCCAGACTCTAATAAGGAAACGATCTGGAGGAAATCGGGAAGAAGGGTCTAGTAAAAACGATAAAAAAAAACAGGAGACGAGGGAAGAACCAAGGAGCAGGGCTCGTGACGGTCGATTCGCTTATCGAGCCAGGGAAGGGCCTATATTTCATCCAGGGAGAGCAACAAAACAAAGGGAGAGAGAGAAAGGGAGAATCGGACGAAGGGCTAAGGGAGCTCGAAAAGAGGACATGGGACGGAGGGGGCTTACTGCAGTTCGACAGCTACTACCCAGAAAAACCGGCGACCCAAGGCTCCCGTGAAAAGGTTTCTCCAACAATCGAAAGACCATCGTAGGGAAATAGGAAGCAATATAATATTTCCCACAACGCAGAGTTCTCAGGAGAGTGTCGACAGCCAGGGGGATCACGGGAAAATCGAACGAAACGGAAAGGGAGGAGACGGATCCTAAAAATCCCGAACCGCGGGGGGTAATTACTAAAGGGGGGGGGAGAAGACGATCAGAAAAAAAAAGTACGAAGATCAGATAGTGTGCGAAGGTACTACGAGAGAGACCAGGTGTAACGGCGCAAGGGGGAGTACATTCTCCATCGGGTAACAGGAGGGAGAAGGAAAGGGGTTTCAATTTGGCGGAAAGAGGATCCGGGGAACCTCAGGAGAAAACTCCGAAACGGAACAAAAGACTCCTGAAGAGCGGCGGGGTTAAAGAAGTAGAGGGTCGGACCCTTCCCTAAAATCAACTCTGCTGGCTTTGGGGAAAAGTCTCTAGAGGGGTGAATGCCCAAAAACTTGTAGAGGAAGGGTTTCGGATGGAAGTCTGGTTAGGACGGCAAAGGGGGTCCCATTCTCCCGAAAGAATCTTATGCTTCAACCTAAACCTCAAGAGGGTGGAGGTTCGAAAACTCAGGATGTCGGAAGGCCGTACTTTCTAGTGATAAACCCTTTTTCCAAAAGGATAAGCTGGAAAGACATAGAAGGGTGGCCGACAATTCAAAGGAAGTCAAGAAAAAGAAGGAACTTCTTTCCTACGGGGGCCAATTACAGACGAATCGCCGTCCTGCGGGATCCAACGCCAAAAGAACTGCATCGATTTACTTCTTGGAAAAAAGGCCCACTTTCCAAGGCGGATCACGGCAGTGAAGGGTGAAAAAGGACGCCAGCAGGAAAAAGACGATCGGACGTTCCGCCGTACCCGTGGAGTCGCCTTTGTTAGATCGCCGGGGCGAGGGCGGCGTCGGCTTAGAAAAGCAGTAAGAAAACGGGGAAAGCAATGGAGACACGAAGCCGTCACTCAGGGTTCGCGGGGGGAGGGGAAGGCGGAAGCATTCTCCGCAGTAGGAGGAACCGGTTTCCGTTCTCTGTCGCATTTTGGGGGGAAAACCGGCCTCGACGGGCGAGACTTCTAACCGTTGAGGGTCTGGGGAGTGGAAACTGAGGAAGGCAAGAGTTTAAGCAACAAAAAACTACCGGAAAGCGAACCCTAAAGGGGGAAGAATGCGTTTTTTGACTTGCCCATACTAGGTTGAGGGCACGGAAAAAAAGGGTTCACTGACGGAGTACGTCTTGTCGGGGAAACGGAAAGGAGAGAGTAGAGGGGGGGGGAGGGACGTTTGTACCGGATCCCGAGGGGGACGGCTGAAAAGCTGAACGTGAAGGAGCGGGGATAAGGGAATTTAACAAGGGGAAAAACGAAAGGGAGATCACTGTTCCTTCGAAAGACCCTTTTAAAACGTGAGAAGGATGGAGCTGCAAAAAATCTAAAGAGAAAGAAAGTTTCCCCGAGGGGGAAACTTTTCCTACTTCTTTTTTGAAACCCCCTGAGAAGGGGAGGAGAAAGAAAAGGAACTCGGAAAGAAGACAGAATCGGACTTTTAAAAAGGCCTGAAAAGGGGGACCGAGAGCGATAAACTTCTTCGCGGCCGGAGACACAGAGGGGGGGGGACTAAAAGGGACACCAGTGGAGTAATATCTACACCCAATGGGAGGGGACACAGAAATATGGGTGGGGGCGAGGGGGAGGTCGACCTTCATGAAGGTCCTGGAAGAGGAGGGGTTTGCAAAGGACTAACCAAGAGAGTCGACCTAGAGCTTTTGAAAGAGAAGTCGGAAAGGGCGAGATTTCAATGAAACTCTGTGTACCTACACAGGAGGGAGAGACTAAGAGTTTAAAGTCGCAGGCGGGAACTACTAACGGGCGGGAGGGGGTGAGGTAGGTAGGAGTCGGGTGAGCTCGAGGACCGGGGAGGTCTGGT